>Ga0315533_1000552_pt1 | contig 31671 bp, 32 predicted proteins | sample SalMarSW160130MG_FD_203081 | JGI IMG/M metagenome (GOLD analysis project Ga0315533, IMG submission 203081) | Salt marsh sediment microbial communities from the Plum Island Ecosystem LTER, Massachusetts, United States - Salt Marsh Sediment SW1601-30 ...
ATGCTGCCGGAGACAAGGGCGTCTACTCTCCAGCCGAAGTGGGGCAGCAAAAAGGTGAACACTGCCCCCAGGATGAGCACGACTAATAAGGCGGTGCCAAAATTATCAGCTGCTTTCTTCATAGTGGATTCCTTTATTTATTGTTGCAAGGCAAAACTAGTGCTGGCAGTCCGCTCATCTAATTTCTAGGCAATTCCGGCTTTGAGCTGGCGGTGTTTAGAGCCCCACCACCGTTGCAAAGAAGCCCAAGCTAGTCAGCGTTCTGGAGCAGCTCGAACTCGATGTCAAATCCAGTGCTATCACTCTGAATTCTGTTGCCTATGCCACTGTCAACACTCCACTCAATGCGAAACGCCTTATCATTGCCGCTTCCATAATTTGCAGCCATTGCGTAATTTGAAAGCTGCTCACCCTCAAGGCCAGGCTTTACAAAGCCATCATATATCAATGTGTCAGTACCCTCGTCATACGCATCGTTGTCATTCTCATCAATATACATCAGCAATTCCAGAACTTCAGCGAGCTCACCATCTTCTGTGCCGTCTTCGCCTGGGTCAGCCTCTTCAGGCTCATTGATGCCATTATCTGAATCAACTATGTTAGAAAAGGTGATATCTAGCGAGCCAGGTAGTGACCCATCATTCTTGAGGGTCCAGTCTGCTGCATACCACTCGGCCCCAGGAGGGAAACCGGTTAACTCAAAGTGTTCTGTGCATGGATCTGCGCTCCCAACTTGTAGGTTCAGTGTTCCGGCTGTGAAGGTATTCCCCGTGCTGGTCTCGACATCACTGAAATAAGCGGAAACGCCGGCACCCACAAGGGAACCTACCAGTGAGATGGTCATTATGCTAAACAATGCCTTGTTTTTCACTCCTTAGCCTCCTTCCGTTTGATTGCTGCGGAGTCTTATTCTCTTTGTGCCCTGGCTACATTTCTCACCTCCTAGACTGCCTCAAGTTCTTCTTATTCTGAGAGGCACTTTGTTTCTGGCTATTCATGCTTCATTTTTTGCCTCCACGCGTTTCAAGCTATCTATTTTTGCATTCTATTCACCTCAGCTTTCAGTCTGTCTATGTCATACTCAGTAAATAGTCTCCAGCCTCTTCTGTCTTTACGTTCTACATCAGCAAATGACCCCTCCTTAACCCAGCGGAGAAGGGTATTCTTACTTATCCCCGCTATTTGACAAGCTTCAGCGGTTCTATAGTAAGTTTCCGCCTTAAGTCTAATTGGCATATTGTCTCTGTCGCCGTCGATACTTAGCTATACTTAAGTATACAAGTCACTTTTGGGGAATCAATCAACCAAAAGTACTGATTGACCTAGAGAATAGTAATAGCCAGATAGTCCTAGACAATGGGGTACGCGGTTAAGTGGCGAGCCCGGAGCTAGTAGAAGGGTCTGTTCAACTCTTGTCTTAATGAGTCGTATATTATTGAATCAAGCCCGTTGGACATCGGATTCTTGAGCTAAGCAAGAGGATGTATCACGGACATACTTGTGACTCATCCTATTCGCAGTTTCGAAATAATCGGGCGACAAAACAGTGCATTGTTCGTTTTGTTCGAGCAACATAGCCAGTTGAGCCAATGTCGTAGATTCTGCCGGACAAATCTCCATTAGGACGACGCTGGAATCATACGCAGTCTTAGAGTCCGTTTAGCAGTTTTGAGGCGATGCGTGAGACGGGGGTTGACACACTCAGGGCGTTCAACTTCGGCACAAAGAAGCACCTGCCTGCACTGTGGTCAACCAATAGTCGTTGGGGGAGGTCACGGTGACGGCATGGGTTTCCCATCTAAGTTCTGCATAGCATGTGAAGCAGGCATCCTTCGCTTAGTGCTCGAGAGTAGGCTAGACCTGGTATACCTTCCAGTCTCTTAGGTATGTGACCGGGAACTGTTGCAAAGCCGGAATGAGCTGCTTCTTCTCTCAAACAAGAGTCTGGGGACTGTCCCTCATTCCCCACCATATGGATAGTAGGGTTACCTTGGTCCTCTTTCCTTTTCCTTCAATCTTTGATAAAAAGGGAGTGCCTCATCGCTGACCATAAGACACTCCCTGTTGATAGCAGCGTGGTATAGCAAACTCTGCCAGTTGCCATCAATAATATTCCTTGACTTTACTGCCTTACCAGCTCTATCCCCTTGTCCAGAGCTTTTGTATTGTTATCCAGAACTGCGCCGTGAAAGCGGTCTGCCAATATCTGTACTATGGACTCCCTATCCAGAGGCAAGAGGTCTGCGCCAATCAGCGCGCCAATCATAATTATGTTGGTGTAGATGCTGCCGCCCATCTTCAATGCTGCGTCGGTACCATCTATTACCGTGAGCTTAGCCGAGAATTTCTCAATGGCTTGGAGCAGTTCATCCATCTCAGGGTATGTGGCCTTCCCGCTGCTAACATCTGAAGGGTAGACCGGCCTGGAGTTGGTTATAACAACTGTGTCCTGGCTGCCGAACTGGTTGAGTAATCGCAGAGCCTCCGCTGGTTCTATGACAAGAATAACGTCAGCACGTCCTGAGGATATTAGCGGGCCGTACTGCGTTTTCTTCGATATTCTAACATGGCTGGCCACCGGCCCTCCTCGCTGAGATGTGCCGTAGGTATCACAAACGCCGGCGAAGAAACCTTTGTTAACCAAAGCTCCTCCGACCAGGAAAGCCATCAATACGTTACCTTGTCCACCGACACCACCGATAATGACATTGAGTGGCTCCTTAGTTAATGCTTTCATAGTTATACCGCCTCCTTAATAATAGCTCCTTGTGGGCATATGTCGGTACATACGCCACATCCGGTGCAGATAGCCTCGTCTATCTTTGCCTTACCTGCTTCCTTATCCCACATCAATCCGGGGCAGCCAAACAACCTGATACATAATCGCTTGCAGCCACAGTCGTCGCCTACGCACCTATCAGGGTCGACATGCATCTTGTACGGGGCCTTTTCCCTCCGGCCTCTTACCAGTTCGCACACACGCCGCATTATCACCACTTTGGCGCCGGGTTTCTCATCAGCCAGCAACCTCACCAACGTCGCGGTGCTGTTCTTGAGGTCAAAGGGGTCACATACCTCTACTTTCGCCCCCAGCGATCGGCATAAAGCCTCCATATCTACCGCCGGCGCTTGCTCCCCCGTAGCATCCTTTCCCACCCCGGGATGAGGTTGGAAACCGGTCATAGCGGTGGCACTATTGTCGAAGATAAGAAAGATAAAATTCGCCTGGTTATACACACCATTTATTAGCGCTGGTATGCAGGCGTGGAAAAAAGTGGAGTCACCAGCCATAGCGATCACCGGCTGAGTGAAGCCGAATTGCTTCAGGTTTCCCAACCCATTGGCCACTCCTATGCCCGCTCCCATGCAATGCATAGTTCTTTCCTGGAAATAGCCACCAGCAGCGAAGCCCATAGAGTAACAACCAATGTCACCGGTGGCGAACCCGTTACGGCCATCCAGCGTTAGGGCATCCTTAATTGCCCAGTAGGCAGCTCGCTCAGGGCAACCAGCACAGAAATTTATGGACCTCGGTGGTACCATCTTGGCGGCTTCTTTTAGCTCCTTGTCATATTGAGCATCCCGCGCTTGATAGGTAATACCCATTACCTTAGCTAAGGCACCGGTAACCAGATCGGTGTTCTGTTCTCCGAAGAGAGTAATGTGTCCCGTCCGTTTGCCATAGAAGTCAATATGCGGCTTGGTCGCTGGGAAGCTGGCAGCCAGCTCCATTACACTTCCTTCGATGAAGGGGTTGATCTCTTCTACGAATAGAACCTTCTGAGCGCGGCTCAACTGTTTCTCCACAAGCTTTTCCGGTAAGGGCCAGCTAGTACCCAACTTGAAGATACCTACTCTGTCTTGCAGTCCTAATCGCTCTACCGCTTCCGTGGAAAAGAGCCGGCAGATGCCAGAGGTGATAATCAGCAACTCTGGTTTGTCTGGTCCTGCATAGTGATTGAACGGCGACGCTTCAAATATCGCTGGCGCCTTAGCTAGCCTTTGCTGCAATTGGTAGTGCAGTATTCCAAATGGGCCGGCAGTGAAATTGCTCCTTGCCGGTTGGCACATATTCCACGTGTCAGGGAAGTATGCTTTTTTCTCTGTCTTAGGCAGCTCTCCTAGCTCCACATTACCTCTGGTATGAGCAAGGCGGGTTGTTTCTCGAACCACGCAGGCAATGTCCAGCTCCCGGGAAAGCTCAAACGCCCACTTCACCATATCTTTGGCCTCTTGGGCAGTGCTCGGTTCCAAGAGAGGCATATCCATCCACCTGCATATCCATCGTGAGTCCTGTTCATTGGAACTGGATATGGCCGATGGGTCATCACCGACCACTACGACTAGTCCTCCCTTACCAATTCCAGTCATACCGGTATTGACCAAGAAGTCTGAAACCACATTTATTCCGTTCTGCTTCATGCCTGAAATAGCTGGAATACCGGCGAAGGAAGCACCAGCGGCTGCCTCCATGGCTACTATTTCATTAGTAGACCACTCGGCATGTAAATTCATTTTCTTGGCTACTGAAGCCAAAGTCGAGAGTATCTCCGATGCCGGGGTCCCAGGATACGAAGCTGCGAATCCTACTCCTGCCTCAAGCGCCCCACGCGCGAAGGCCTCATTGCCCATCAACAGCTGAACACTACCAGGGGCATCTGCATTGATACCTGGCATTCTATTCACCTCCTTGTGCTTTATATTCTCTAAGTAACATCTAAGTATCCGACTTCTAAGTTAAGAGCTTGTCGACAACAGCCTCTGACAGCCCCAAATAGAGAAGGTTCTTCCTGTCACCGGTTTTCGCCGTAATGTTCTTTACTGCCCTCTTCTTCTTATCCAGTGACGCCTTCTTTTCAACGGCCAAACTGTCATCAGGTATGGGTTGGGTCTCAAGGGCGCCTTTTGCTTTGGCTATATCTATGAGCTCGGCGCCAGCCTTAGTGCGAACAATAACAGTATTCCAATCTTTGAACTTAGCTCGTCCTGAACCTACTGAGATATCTGCAAACTCGGCTGTCAAATCCCAGCAGTAGCTGCAGGCTTCGTTAATATATTGCCTGTCCTCGCCTGGTTCAAGCCATCTTTTCGTAGCGCAGAATAGACCAAGTACCAGCTTGACATTGTCCATATTCACTCTATTCTCTGGTGGAGACAGCTTCCTCTTGCTCATGGACGCAACCTGGCATGGCAGGCCGATTATTCCCAGTTTCTCGGTACTCTCCTTTGGAATGCTATTGAGAGCTGACAACACTCGGGTAGTCTCATAGCCAGCACCGATGCATTGAAGCAACCCTTCTTTCTTTCGAGCCAGTAGACCAACTGGAGTTTTATCATCAGACATTCCTGTCACAACATTTCGAGCCAGAAAACCGGCCGGAGTTTCATTATTAGACATTCCTGTCACAATTGCAGCATCAATAATTCCCTCCGCCAGTGCTACCGATAGTAGAGCGGTTACCACACCTCCGTCTTGTGACTTTTCTCGAGTTTCTGCGTCAGTTGACCTTGCCAAGAACACTTCTCTGGCAACACCTATTCCGTCCCCGCTAAATGGCACTCCGAAAATCTTCTGGCTAACTGCGTCCATGTCAGTGTAGGTTCGCGGGCAATACTGGTAGCAGTTGCCTTCCGATAGGGTACAACAATCCAGTTGCACTATTCTGCCTTTGTATTGGGCCAGATAAGGGCAGCCGCCAGCACACCCACCGCAAAAGGGGCATAACCCCTCATCTATGACCTCCTGTCGCAGCTTCTGCGGCGTGTACAACTCTATAGAGGCTGTAGCTTCCATGTCAATAAACTCCTCCTTTCATGATACTCGCGTGGTGACAAAACCTAGTAATGATAACAAAACCGAACAATAATAATCAAGTCATTGTACTCCTTCACGTGATTGGTGACACTTATCTCCCTTCTTGTGTTGTTGAAAGTGTCCGAGAAATTGCTGTGGAGCCAGATAGCTGAGCGCTTTGTGGGGACGGATAGTCTCGTACCCCTCTTCACATTTTGGCAGAGCATGGTTCAATTCTGATATCTCAACACCGACCGATCAAAACGCTGCGGCATCTGATTCAATTGGCAGTATTGCTCTGGAGGGGCGAAGTAGCTATAATATTCATTCGTTGGGGATTAGTCTAGCGGTAGGACGACTGACTCTGGATCAGTTAGGCCAGGTTCGAATCCTGGATCCCCAGCCATGGCGCATTCGTCCAGGGGTTTAGGACATCTCCCTCTCAAGGATAATGTGGCTTCGGAGTTCACAGGTAACAATGACTAAGCCTGTCAGCCAGTTCTGGATTTGGTTTCCTCTGTCCTGACATAATCATCCTTAGGTTACTGTGGGAAATTCCTAGCTCTCTGGCTATTCCGCATTGTTTCATCTTGTTCACCTTCTTTTTTGCCAGTCTGTTTGGATGTGTGGGGAAACCATCTTCGTCACGTGGTGTCACCCGAAGCCTGCTGCTTAGCTTATCAACAATCCTGTCGTAGCCCATTTTGACCTTCCTGCAGTGCTCGTAGCGCTCATCTTGATGGTCTTCATTCCACTTAGCCATCACCGGGTTCCAGAATGCCAAGCTCCCCTTTCTTTTTTCATAGCTACTTCCTAGCCAAATAAATAATTATGATTAGAGAGTTATCACAACCCAACCGTCAAGAATTCCCTTGCTAAGGGTATGTTTTGCCTCGAAAGTAAGGACGTTAAGCAAGGGTCCTAAAAGGAGCGACACTTTCACAGAAATGGAGGTAGAGTGAGGATAAGGTAGTTGACTCAAACTAGAATTTAGTGGACAATAGTCCTGGTACTGGAGGTATAGAATGCTGTCAAAGCGGGTGCAAGTTAGCGAGTTTACTATAAGTGGAGGAACCGTGCACCACCGTAACCGCGGGTAGTATGAAGAGTCCAATTTTCATCGGGCTAAATCTGGCTGATGCCTACCTCACGAAAACAGCACTGGCACTGGGAGCGATTGAACTCAATCCCATAGGGGTGCTTTGGACTAGCATGGTTATAAAGGGGCTTGTAGCATTAGCAGTAGTCGTTGGACTCCATTTCTGGGGCAAAGAAAAGCTGCTGTTGCCTCTTTGTCTGGCAATGTTTGGCATTTGTTGTTGGAACTTGGCAGCCTGCTTCACACTCGAAGTTGTTAGTCACGTTCCTCTGTAGCCGCAATAGCTCATCATTCGCTTTCAACATAGGGACCCCCGCTCTGGTTTGGCGAACCAAAGAAGGGTAGTAGATGCCGCAACCTGTTTGTAATTCAGGTCGATCTGCCCACGAACATGCCGTGAAGTTGCTGCACTCCTCAGAAGAAATGAGGAATCCGCACGGGAAACGCCGTTAGGAAAGATAAACTAGGGTGCACTCCCTGCTGGCATCCACCAAACTTATCACTTTGTGGTCTGCTCGAATTCACCCTTCCCCATGGCCACAAATATTATGGCTAGTATCCCTAAGACAAATGGAGGCGGGACTAAGAATGCGCAAATGGCGCCAGCAAGCGCCAGCCCCCATACTCTTCTCCGCAGAGCGTAAACGCCACCTACTATGGCCACTATCCCTAGTGCAATCATGGGAAAGCCAATCAGGCCAAGGATTTTGGCAGCGAATGGGACACCTACCATCCATGTGATACTCCCCACCCAACATGGCAACCACAGCGCCACTGCTTACACCCCAAGCTCCGCAAATGATGCTCAGAATCCCTGCAGTTGTCGGCTTCCAAGTCTGCTCCACCTTTTCTTATCCCCCCTTTCCAGAAGTGAAACCACTCTATATTTCATGCTTGGCTATGTCAATACCGAAATGCGTCGATGGGCCAGGAAGAAACCTTTGAATATCCCAAGGCTTGACTGTCTTGTCCAGAACGTCTCCGTGTCAAATGATTCAAGCGGGAAAGCCAAGGGGAGCTTGTTGCATCATAAAAATGTAGGCGTATGAAATGCTAACTTTCTACGAGGGTTAACCTGTTGGGTTCCCTTTTTCTCCCCGTAAATCTGGTAAAGCTAATCCGGTTTTGGTTCTGGCTCTTGAGTATCTTTCCGTTAATACATTGAGATATTCATTCCTTGAGTGCATATCCATCCTCTCCGTATAGCCTGGCCTTAACCTCTTTTAACTCAGTAACGAGGCTGCATCTTAAACGCTTTCGGTTACTTTTTATGTGATTTAACAAATAATTCTACGGTTACATATTAGATGATTTGATTCGGCCTCTTAAAATCCTTGTCTAAATGTAGTAAAATAGACGTTTGCTGAAATTTGTGTATCTTGGAGGAATCGATTTGGAAATCAAAGTTGTAGCTGGTGACATAGTCCAGATTGAAGCTGATGCTGTGGTGGTAAATCTTCTTGAAGGGGAGGAAATCAATGGTGCCACTGCTGCCATGGATAAGGCTCTAGATGGAGCTATTGGCTCTCTTGTCAGCGAAGGTGAGATCAAGGGTAAGTTTGGCGAAGTTGGCATTATCCACACGCTTGGCAAGTTGCCGGTAAGATTGGTGGCTGTTGCTGGGTTAGGGAAGCGTCAGGATTTCAACCTAGACAAGGTTCGCGCTGTAGCGGGCGAGGCTTGCCGCATTTTAAGGAAATTGAATTGTCATAGGATAGCAACAGTACTCCATGGTGTCGGCATTGGTGCAATCGAGCCCGAAAATTCTGCCCAAGCAATAGTGGAGGGTAGCCTTCTTGGGCTCTATGAGTTCATTAAATATAAGAGGCCTGAATATGAGGATGTTAAGCAAATACTGCTAGTGGATAGGGAAGAAGGTAAGCTTCCAAATGTGGAACGAGGAAGTCATAACGGAAGGATAATGGCGGAAGCTATCATTCTAGCTCGTGATATGGTTAACGAGCCAGCTAACCATATGACGCCTACTCTAATGGCTGAGATAGCTAAAGAAGTAGCTGATAAACATGGCTTGGGGGTTAAGGTCTTTGACTCAGGAGAGATGGAAAGCATGGGCATGGGGGCACTTCTCGGAGTGGCGAAGGGGAGCAGCCAAGCACCGAAGTTAATAACCCTCAGCTATAAAGGAGATGAGGGTCATAACAGCAGTATCGGCTTTATTGGCAAAGGTGTGACCTTTGATTCTGGAGGGATTTCTATTAAACCATCGGAAGGAATGGGTGAGATGAAGGATGATATGGCAGGTGGCGCTGTAGTCATGGCAGCGCTCAGTGCTATTGCTCAGTTGAAGCCTAAGGTTAACGTTGCTGCTATCGTCCCAGCTACTGAGAACCTGCCCAGTGGCAGTGCTTTAAAGCCTGGAGACATAGTGAAGGCAATGAACGGCAAGACTATAGAGGTAATAAGCACTGATGCTGAAGGAAGGCTTATCTTGGCTGATGCCCTGAGTTATGCTGTGAGACAAGGTTTATCCCCTTTGGTGGATGTGGCTACTTTGACTGGGGCCTGTCGTATTGCTTTGGGCACTCTCTACAGCGGTGTTTTTGGCAACAAGCAAGAGCAAATAGATAGTGTGCTCCAAGCCGCTGATATAGCTGGAGAAAGGTTATGGCAAATGCCCATGCCTGAAGAGTATAAGGAGCAGAATAAAAGTCAGATTGCCGACGTTAAGAACACAGGTGAGAGATATGGTGGTGCTATTACTGCTGCCCTTTTCTTATCTGAGTTTGTGAGCAATACACCTTGGGTTCACATCGACATAGCTGGCACTGCTTCTAGCAATAAAGAAAGCGGCTATACGGTAAAGGGGGCTACTGGAGCTGGAACCAGAACTTTGATCGAGCTGGCTTTATTACTAGCTAAATGAGGGGGGATTATGAATGTAAACTGGCTGGCTCATTCTTGTTTCTTGATTACGTCTGAGGCAGGATTGCGAGTAATTACGGATCCTTATTCTGTTGGTGGAGGGATTGATTACTCTCCTATCAAAGAAACTGCTGACATTGTTGTGGTAAGCCATGACCATTTTGATCATAACGCTGTTTCGGCAGTACGAGGGAAGCCAGAAGTAGTCAGGGGTAGCGGTATAAGAACTGTCAGAGGGATTCAGTTCAGAGGCATTGCCACCTATCACGACGCTTCTCAGGGTAAGCAGAGAGGAGCTAACACGGTTTTTTGTTTCACTTTGGATGACATAAGACTTTGCCACCTTGGTGATTTGGGACACTTGCTCAGTCAGGCGCAAATTGACGAAATTGCTGGCGTAGACATATTGTTTGTTCCCACAGGCGGCTTCTACACTATTGATGCTGCTAGTGCCAGTACAGTATGCGATCAGTTAAGGCCAAAGGTGATAATACCGATGCATTTTAAGACGCCAAAATGTGATTTTCCCATAACCGGAGTTGAAGATTTCATTTACGGCAAAAGGAATGTGAAGAAGATGGATTCTAGCCAGATCGAATTTAAGTTCGAGGAATTACCAGTAGCTACAGAGATTGTGGTCTTGAAGTCAGCTTAAGAATATGATTTATGACGCTTCGGATTTTGTTTTCACTCCTCCTCCAGGACTCTATTGGGCGAGACGCGTCTTGATTAAACCTTATGCAGGTTGCCCGTTGTCTTATCCAGTAGCTACGAGTCCTGGGATATTGAATACTATCATCGAAGGCATCAGGAGAATTAGCGATGCTGATATCCTTATCGCCGATGCAACTCCCAGTGGTGAATCAATTTACCCGATATACCAAGCTTTGGGATATAACTTCCGCCGGGTGCTTCTGCTTGATGTTAGGGACTCCATTTTCTTGGAGATGGAGAATCCCTTGACTCAGTTCTTCGCCACACCCACTTTGTGGGTGCCTAACACGGTCATACGCAGCGACTTTTTGATCAGTGTGATACCCTTCAAGGTTTGGCAGAATAGCGGGTGGTTTAGCATAGCAAATCTGTTGGGGTTGCTTCCGGTAAGTAAATATGGAAAGGGCAAAGAGGATGGCTGGGGTAGCCTATACGACCTGGGAATAGATAAGGTACTTGCTGATCTCTATTTCACTTTGCCTTTTGATTTGGGTATTATCGAAGCGCGTGAAAAGTTCTCCTACACTGATGACCCGGCAAAGGGGAGGGTTGAGAGCTGTGGGAAAATCTTCATTGGTGAACCTTATGAAGTTGACCGTGAGGCTTCACAATTGGCTGGCATTGATACTGAGTATTTGAAGCTAATTGGTGAAGCAAGAAGTCAGCTTGAAGCTTGAACAAATCGGTTTAATATCGTATATCAAAATCTCTGAACTGCTCTGAGTAGTCTGACCAGTCTATCCTTATCTCTTTGACCCGTGCTCCCGGCGGACCTATTTCGAGCTGCTTCACTAATCTTTCCAGTTGCTGCTTGTCTCCCGCGGCCTTAACTTCCACAGCATCGCCGCTGGGTAGATTGCGAACATATCCCTTCAGGCCCAAGTTCCTGGCTGCATGCTGGACGAAGGAACGAAAGAATACACCTTGCACACGGCCGCAGACTTTTGCTGTGAGGAGGGTGGTCTCTGCCATTTCTGTGACTCCTAAGGAAAAGGCAGAATCTCTGTGCGGTGAACTCTGTCCAGTCGAGTCAACCCTGCTTGGTGGGCTAGTTCTACAGCCTCTTGAAATTCTGCCGTCGAAACTGGCCGTGCCAAACTTGGAATGTCATGGGCTTTGTAGCAGGGACGGTACTGAGCCATGATGTTGATATAAGTGGTGCGGGAAATTTCCTTGCTAACAAAGTCCACTATTTCTTCTGTTCCTGCTAAGCCATCAGGTAGGACTAGATGGCGCAATAAGAGTCCCCTTTGAGCTATTCCTTCCTCGTTTCTTTGTAAGTCACCTACCTGTCGGTACATTTCCTTGACTGCGGCCTGGTTTAGCTGTGGGTAGTTCTTGATTCCAGATAATTCTTGGGCAAAGTCTTCATCACTATACTTCATGTCAGGCATATAAATATCAACGATGCCGTCAAGGAGCCTTAATGTTTCCACTGAGTCATAGCCTCCAGTATTATATACCAGAGGCAGGCCTAGCCCCCTCTCTACCGCTATTTCCAGCGCTTCCAGAATTTGGGGAACCACATGTGTTGGCGATACCAGATTTATATTGTGACATCCTTCAGCTTGGAGGTGAAGCATCACATAAGCCAATTCCTGCTTGGTCACCATTTTTCCTTCGCCTAGCTGGCTTATGGAGTAGTTTTGGCAGAAGAGGCAGCTCAAATTGCAATTGGTGAAAAATATAGTGCCTGAGCCATGTTTACCTACCAGCGGTGTCTCCTCGCCAAAGTGAGGGCCGTAACTGGATACCATAGCCTGCCGTGGTGTACGACACTTACCTACTTTATCTTGGAGACGGTCTATGCCACAGTAGTGAGGGCAAACCTGGCAGCTTTGTAGTAAGGATTTTGCTGCCTCTATTCGTTCCTTCAGCTTGCCTCTGTGGTAGAGTTCTAGATAAGCTGCCACGTGCCCCTCGCCAGATGAGGAGTAGATGTTGTGAGGGCTTCCCTTCCCCTATTTCAGCTATTCCTCAGCGCTTGGCTTCCTTTTTTTCCTAACTACCTCTACCTCTGTGGGTAGCATGAGTTCAGAGGCTATTTTTGTCTTTTTAGCCCCCTTCTTAGGTTTCTTTGCTTCCTTCCAGCTGTAATCTCGTTTACCCATGATTCCACCTTGTGTCCCTCGCTGGATAAGAAGGGTGGGTCGGCGAGGGTCATCTCCTTTATTTGTCTCTCCCCAGAGAAGGAGTAGATGTCCGGAGGGCCTCCTTCGTTTGTAACTTCGTCCAGGCTGACTTTGCTGCCTCTATTTCGGCTGCTTTCTTATTCTTGCCAGTGCCCTGCCCCAGCACTTTGCCTTCGACAAGCACTGACACGGTGAATTGCTTCTCATGGTCCAGGCCAGTCGCTTTCATTAGGTGGTAAGTTGGTGACGAATGGTTCTCGCTTTGAGTGAACTCCTGCAATAGGGCCTTGTAGTTGGGGCTTATCTCTCCTTGCTTTATTCTGTTTACATTTGGTTCAAGTTGCCTGAGTATGAATTCCTTGGCTTTGGCTAGTCCTTGGTCAAGGTACATAGCCCCTATTAACGCCTCTATGCAGTTTGCCAGGTTGCCTTGCTTCTTTCTTCCCCCGCTTATCTCCTCACCACGCCCCAAAAGGAGCTGATCGCCAAGTTTGAGTGAAAAAGCCGCCTTGGCTAAGGTCTGGCGGCAAACCAGGGTGGCGCGGATTGCAGTCAGTTCCCCTTCGAACAGTTCAGGAAACTCTTTGTACAACTTTTCCGCTACCACAAAGTCAAGCACGGCATCGCCTAAGAACTCCAACCGCTCATTGTTGGACAAGGCGAAATCCGGGTTTTCATTAAGGTAGGAACTGTGAACAAAAGCCTGCTTCAACAAAGCCTCATCGTTAAAGGAGACCCCTGAAATCTCTCGGTAGTTGTCCCCATTGGTCATTTTGGAAATCCCTCTTAAGTATAGCAACAAGAGTCTGGCTAGCTCAACTTCTGCTCTGGCTTAAATGGATGACATGTGATTTTGAACTGACGCTATGCTGGTTTCATTATGGATGTCTACACCAAAATTGCAGCACAGACACACTCGATGTCATCCCAACCCAGGTGAGAAAGCCAGGCAGAGGCTGAAATACAAGGAGGGTGAATAATCTTGACCTCACCGGGCATTGGCCTATCCTCAGGCGTTTAGGTGGCTTGATGTGCTATCAGGGCAAAGATCTACAAACATTCAGGCCAATTTGGTTCACATCCGTATTGGGAAAGTCCATTCACAATGCTTTAGCGTTCAAAAAGTCCATATTTACAGTCACTCCAAGGCCAGGTTTTTGCGGGATATCTATGTAGCTGTCTTGGAGGGTGAACTTCTCGTACGTTGCTTCCTCGCGAAGGGGATTCGGCGAGCGATCACACTCAAAGAAAGGTTCTGGGGGATTCATTTTGCGAGGTACGTTAGGTATTGCTGCATAGCAATGTAGCGCAGCAGCTATAGCTACATTTGTTCCCCAAACGTGTGGAATACACTGGATATTCCAGGCACTGGCCATAGCTACTATCTTCTGCATCTCAGTGAATCCACCGGCTATGCAGACATCAGGCTGGAGAATGTCTACAGCACGCCGGGTGATAAGCTCGCGGAATCCGTAGCGTGTGCACTCACATTCTCCCCCAGCTATACGGATAATCGTGTTGTTCTTAACCTCAATGCTGCCCTCGATATCTTCCGGGGGAACTGGCTCTTCAAACCAGTAGATGTTGTATGGCTCCATCTGTCTGGCCAATCTGATGGCTTCGGTGGCATCGTACGCACAGTTGGCATCCACCATAAGTTTCACATTGTCTCCTATGGCTTTTCTGATAGCTTTTAGAATGTCCAGATCCTCTTCTGGTGATACTGTACCGATTTTATATTTCATGGCGAAGAATCCTTCCTGCTTGTACCCTATTGCTTCTTGTAGGAGTGCCTCCTTAGCGTTCTTAGCGTTTGGTCTGTAGAGCCCGGTAGCATAAGCGTGAGCCTTGTCTCGGTATGCTCCACCTAGAAGCTTATACACCGGTAAACCAAGGGTCTTGCCTTTGATGTCCCAGAGAGCGATGTCAATGGCGCTTAGAGCCTCGATTAATATCCCTTTTTGAGAGTTCATCCTCATAAAGCCGTAGATGGTGTCCCACACGACGGAGCTATTAAAAGGGTCTTTGCCCAAAATCATGGGGGCACAGTAGCTCTCAACGGCTTTGGCTATAATCCTGGCTGGGCCAAAGGATTCTCCAACGCCCTCAACACCTTGGTCAGTGGAGACAATAACGATTGTTGTCTGCCTGGTATTTATCCAACCCTGTGAAAAGGCAAAAGACGTGTTTCCAAGTGGCTGTTCCAGTGCGTAGGCTTTGACACGAGTTATCTTCATTTCGTCAGCTCCAGTTCTTTGGCTATTTTATCAGTCTCGCTCCTTCTAGATAACACGGCTGCCGTATTGTACCAGTATGCTCCGGTTTTTGCTGTTAGTTACTATGGCTTTGTCGGTATCTAGGTGTTGAGTGAATGGAATGCAACAACCCGAAGTTGGGTTACCTACCCAAATGGTTTGAGGAGCCAGCAAGAATCAGTGGTGATATTGATATTGTAACTAGAACAGTGGGAAAGGCAAAGGGTTAGTATACAATTCGCAAGGATTAGTATTATAATTGCTCGATTTTTGCTGAGATTTATTCAGTGATGCCCACAATTATTGCAGGCTAGGCTAGCGGAACGACAGAAATGTTGCTGTCTTCTTTTTTTGATGGGTAACCTGTGGCGGAGAATCTAGCAAGATCAGCCTGTCTGAGGCGGGCTGGTGCGCCTGTCCCGAGTGCTTGTTGAAGCTTTCTCGCTATTTGAATAAGCCGGGGAAACTGGGGTAGTCAATCCGTTGAAAGCGTACATAAAGATCAACTGGTCCGGCAACTTAGATAGGTGTATTAACTGTACGGATAAATGCACGAACTGTGGTGCTTGTGTGAAATATTACAATTCCTCCTGCCATCAATGCAACCCATGCACGTAATGAGCTCAAGTATGTGACTTCCTCTACACGTTATCGAGTGGGGTTCCTCAGAAGCAATACAAATGACGCGACTAGATCCAACCTCTATCTTTTCTGCTCCATTCGCAATAACTCCTTCTCTAGATAGAATATACACTCCCTCAACATATTCATGATGGTGAAATAGGGATGGTTTCCCGGGCTCAAAGACAAGACGTCTAAGAGCAAAGTGGTGCCCATAATAATTAATCGTCACGTAGTGGCCATCTTAGCAACACCAGCTATAGCACCCAAATCTTCCGCTTCCATGTCTTGAGACGTTACTGCAATCATCTTCGCCCTGCTTGGATTAACAAATAGCTAGACATCACCTTATCATCTTAGTAGGAAGCCAGAGGACTAGCTGGGGCCAGGCTATGAATAGCCCCAGGCTGACCATGACAAGGATAATGAATGGTATTACCCCTCGAATCATGTGCATAGTCTCTACTCCCCATTCTGGCTTCAAAATTCCCTTCAAGAAGAAGATGGCATAAGCGAACGGTGGGGTCATGAAAGACATTTGGAGGTTGACACATATCATCACGGCGAACCAGACTGGGTCGAAACCTAACTGTGCTCCAATAGGCGTAACCATGGGAACCATAACAAAGACGATCCCTATCCAGTCGATAAACATTCCTAGTATGAAAAGTATGAGCATAATAACAGCGAAGGCTCCCCACCGCCCAAAGGGCATTGATAGGACTATGTCTTTTATTACATGGCCGCCACCCAAGCACATGAAGGTACCGGTGAACATCTTGGCGCCTACAGCTATTAACAAAGCAAAGGCGGTGACTCTCATTGCCTCATAGGCAGTCTGTTTTAGCACACCAAGACTAAAGGAGCGATTGGCGACCACCAGCAGTACAGCAGCAAAGGCGCCTACAGCCGCTGCCTCAGTGGGGGGAGCTATGCCGAAGAATATGCTTCCTAAGACTGCCAGTATCAACAGAAGAGGGGGCAACAGCCCAGTTACAAGCATGCGAAATTTCACATGCATAGGTGCAGCTCTTTCCTCAGCTAGGGCTGGAGGGCCAAGCTGAGGCTTTATGCCACAGCGGATTCCTATATAGGCTGCATATAAACCGGCGAGGATAAAACCTGGCACAATAGCTCCCATAAACAGCTTTCCGACTGAGATGCCGGCAGTGGGACCATAGAGCACCAGCATGATACTGGGGGGAATTAGTATACCCAGGGAGCCTCCGGCGCAAACTGCTCCGGTGGATATTTCCTTACTATAACCACGCTTGAGCATTGCTGGGAGGGCTATAAGACCGAGCATAGTAACCGAAGCCCCAATCACTCCTACGCAGGCAGCGATGATAGCGCCAATAAGTACTGTGCTCATTGCCAGCCCGCCACTAAGGCCACCGAGCCATACATGCATGGCACCAAAAAGTCTTTCGGAAATTCCTGATCTTTCCAGCATTAGCCCCATAAAGATAAATAGCGGAGCCGCTAGAAAAGGGTAGGAAGTCAATATACCCCAAGCATCGAAGTAAAGGAGTGCGGGGATACCCTCTAGCCCGGCGACATATGCTGAGACCAAGGCTATACCTGCCAGTCCGAAAGCCAGGGGGAATCCGGTTATGACTACGACCATTACCGATGAGAGCATTACTATGGTCAATACTTCTGGGCTCATAGCCTCCCCGCTATTTCTGATGGCAACTCGTGTCCCAGGAACGCGGACACATCGCGGACAAGGGTGGCTATTCCTTGCAATAGGAGTAATGCGATGCCAATCGACAGGATTATTCTTAATGGGTATATAGGCGGCTGCCAGAAGCTAGTATGCGAGAATTCGTGAACTTTGACTGCGTAAATGGTGGTATCAATTGAACCCCGTAACAGGAAGCTTACCGCTGGGACGAAGAAGACTGACATCAAGATGATGTCGTAAAGCAACTTTGCTTTAGGGCTATAGCGGCTATAAAGAATGTCTATTCTGACATGACTTCTGTGAAGAAGAACATAAGATGCTCCAAATATAACGACGGTAGCACCTATCATATAGCTGATATCGAATGACCACTTTGTCGCTATCCCGAATACATATCTTGCGGTAACATCCCACATAAGTTCAGCCACAAGGACTACTAGCAGCCAGGCTACTAACTTCCCACTATACTCGCTAATAGTATCAATAGCTTTTAGTATACGCCTCAACATAGACTGTCCCCTAATTCATTACTACACTACAAATCAATATCTGGGGCGACAGGAATGTCGCCCCAGATATTGATGTTACTGTGAAGCCTTATATTCCTCGTAGGGCGGCACTACTGGCACTCTTATCCCGCCGCCAGTTTGATAAACATTGTGAACATAGCGCTGGGAGTCAAGTCCCTGAGCAAAGAAAGGATCCTCAGCAGCTTCTTTGTCGTAGTAAGCATAGGCGGCATAGGCGACTTCTTTCTGGAACTCCTCTGAGAGAACCACAATCTCGGTGCCATACTCCTTGAACTTTTCGATAGCCAGGGAATCTTCCCACTCTGACACAATATAACTCTGCCCTGTGCTTTGCTTGCAGGCATTCATCACTATGGTTTTGATGTCGTCGGGGAGCTCATTCCATCTATCCCTGTTTATCACAATATTCTGCATTACATTAGTGGTGTGTATCCCAGGGATCTCCACATATTCACAGATCTCTTGAAAGCCCAGTGGCCAGTCATTAGCTGGCATAGCAAACTCAAAGGCATCTACAACTCCGCTTTTCATAGCTTCGTAACACTCTCCACCTGGCAAGGTAATCACAGAAGCTCCAAATTCTTCCGTAAGGATTTTTCCCCAGACACCCATTGTCCGGAATTTCAGTCCCTTGAGGTCATCCATGGAGGTCACCTTTTTGTTGAAATAGCCGAAATCTTCAGGACCACTCATCATCCACATAGCGGTGACTGAGGTAAGGCCAGCATTCTCTAGCATTTGCTTTATCCATTCCTCGCCCCCATACTGGTAGTACCACATCATAAACTCAACGGAATTCAGCCCGGCAATTGTATTATGGGTCAGGTATGTCGCCCGACCAAGGATGCCTGCGTTGGCTGGGTAACAGCAGAAAGCCATATCTACTGCACCCGCTTCACAGGCCTTCATGCCCTCGTAAGCTGGTACAATAGCCTCGGGAGGATAGTGCTCAATATCCAACCGCCCATCAGTGTTTGCTCTAATAAGATCGCACAACTCTTCTGCTTGCTTGTAGACAAGGGCGGCGGATGGCATGTAGTCCGAGGCTCTCCAGTGGAATACCTCTTCCTCTGGTGCTGCCGGTGGAGCTTCCTCTTCCTCCTCCGGTGGCGTTCCTTCTTCCGACGGTGGTGGCACTGCTGGTTCAGGGCCAGCACAGCCAACAGTAATTAGACTAAGTGCCAGTGCAACTGCCAAAACGATACCAAACCACCTCTTCTTCCTCATTTATTGCCTCCTTGACTTTAGATTTTTACCCGCTAACAATTGGTCAAGCATTCTGAAGAGGCAGGCATGTCTCCATTTGCCTTCGTTTTCTCTCTATATCTTCTAGATTATACTTCCACCTCCTTTTTGGCTCGTTGACATCTAGTAACCAACGGTGCTAGTGTCAGATTCCGGTCATATTCGCTTTTTTACACGAGGCGTCCTTGTCAGGCGTCTAGAAGCTCGAGCCTACGCCCCCTTCATGCCAGCTATAACCACTCAATTCCTTTCACTCTTTGATGCGAATGCCATCTACTTGGCGATATAATCTTCTAGCTCAGCAACTGTTATGGTATCAACCATATGAAATGGCCATGATTCGTCGCAGAAAACGCCATACGACGCATCGCTGGCAGCAACTACGCAATCAGAGAGTACGGCTATGGGAGAATAGCCATAGTCAACGGCATCCATGACAGTGTGATTCACACAAGAGTCAACAACCTCTCCACAGATAATTAGTTTGTTAATTCCCTGCTGACTTAGGATCTCGTGCAAGTCGGTGCCATAGAAGGAACTGGTTCTAATCTTGGAGATAAGTATTTCTCTGGGTCCTAGTTCGGGCTCCAATTCGTCAACAATTTCAGCCCCCTTAGTGCCCGCTATGAAACCACCTGTGCCCGGAATTGCTGCCCAGAAACCGGCTTGTGCTGCTTCAGGATAACCTTCCCGAAAGGTTACTACGATATGGACAATAAAAACATCCTTTTCTCTGGCAATTTCCAACGCGTCTGCAATGTGGTCAACAACCTCATGCTCTATACACCACTTCACAAACGGAGCCCCGGCCATTGGTCCCTCAGGACCGACATCGTTTTGCATGTCGATTATTATCAGCGCTGCCTGTGAAGATGTTGGGCCAGGACCAGACGCTGTTGGTGGAGCAGCAGCAGGTGCACAGCCAATAAACATTAGGCTTATAATGACTGCCACCGATGACACCCCCAGGACTATTTTTCTCTTCATTCTAACCCTCCTTCAAGTTTCCCTCCTCAGTCTTTCCTGAGCGCCTTTTCTTCATAGGCATCACCTCCTCTCAAATCATTTGAGGCTGCTTGATTTTGCAGATCCTCATTTCTAGCTTCAAAATTGGTGCTTCCCAGCCTCCCTCCTGTTGCTTCACGTCAAAGCTATCTGAATCACCTGCCCAGGCATAAACCGCCAGGCTGATTCATGCTATTGTTAAGGTGCTGACCCCCCAATGAAGGAGCCTAAAATGATGTAAAGTCATGAAGATTAGATTTGCTTGGTTGATAAGCTCCCAGGAAGTAAGGACAGGTTAATCGTCAATTTCTAAACAGCCTCTCTGCTTATATCCCTTGACATCACTTTGTCTACTCAGGGATTTGGGGTGTTGTCCTTCCTCATTCGTGTGTTACCCGTGCAGTCATAAGATGTTCCTACACGGGCTCAACGGTAACACCGGTTTCCTCGTTTGTCAATAGCGTGAAGGCTCTATGCTGATTTGTGTGAAAAAGTGAAAAGGTGGTAAGAACCCAAGGGAAAGCGAAAAAGTAAGGAAGGAGGTCTTACCACCGTGGCTAAGAGCCAGGAGAATGGCACCAGAATTTCGCTCGGGCTTAAAGATTACGAAATTGGGGAAGTGGTGGGGAGTGAGGAGAGAGTGGTGGTGGAGATGGCAATAAAGGGAAAACAAAGGAGGTGTCCTTATTGTGGTTCGCCAAAGCTGTACCGGCATGGTTTATGCAAGGCAAGAGAAGTACTCCACAGCTGGAGCAGTGGCAAAAGGATTTAGCTTCAGCTGCACCGCCACCGCTGGAAGTGCTGTGATTATGGGCATGCCTTCGCTGAGGCAGGGAGTTGGTCCGGTCCTGTTCCAGGCTTACCAGGCAGGCTGAAGCAGAGGCGCCATGGCAGCTCAGGGATAGAAACTTCAGCCAGGTGAGGCGGGGGCTGGGAGTGGGCTATGGCGCTTTACACCGCCTTATGGAGAGGGATATAGGTGATGAAGCCCTGGGCTTCATCTAGGAAGAGAATGAGATATACCTCGGCTAGATAAGCATAGTTTCAGGCATCAGAAGGTGGTATACACCGTAACTGAGGTAAAACAGAGGAGGGTGTTGGGAATTCTTAGACATGACCGCATAGCTACCTTGAAGAAGTTCCTAAGTAGGATTCCGAGAGGCAAAGTCAGGGAGGTATGCATCGACATGAAGGACGGGGTAAGGAAGGCAGCTGAGATAGTATTCCCTTCAGCCAAGGTAGTGGTCACCCCGTTCCATGTAATCGCGGACTCGAATAAGAGGATGGACGAGGCGAGAAGGATAGAGCGGGATGTATACTGGAAGAGGAAGGTGCAAATAGCCAAGAAGATATTGCTGGTAGTCAGGGAAAAGCTAGGCGAGGGGAAAAAGCAGAAGGTGGATACACTTCTGGAAAAATACCTTGGACTCAAAGGATTCTATTGGGCCAAGGAGAAGATAAGGGACCTCTACCGGCAGCCAGGTCGAGCAGACGCGACCAAGCTTCTGGAGAATATCATTTTCAATCTGAAATCGGCGGGTGATGCACAGCTCATCAGATGGGGCGATACTCTAAAGCATTGGCGTGAGCCCATTCTCAATCACTTTGATAATCACACCACCAATGGCTATACAGAGGGCTGTAACACCAAGATTAGGATGCTGAAACGCGTCTCCTATGGCTTGAGAAACGCGAAGGTCTACTGGGGAAAGATGCTGCTGGGGTTTGTGCCATACCGAAGCGTTTTCCATACAACTTGACAGGGAGCCTACTAGATCTTGACAGTAACAAAGGCAAAGGATTAGTATACAATTCGTAAGGATTGACATTACAATTCCTAGATATTTGCTCAGATCAATTGCTTGATGCCCATGGTTGCCGCAGGCTAGACTAGCGGAATGACGGAAATGTTGCCGTCTTGTTTTTTGATGGGTCGCCTGTGGCGGAGAAGATAACGAGATCAGCCTGTGTGGCACGGGCTGGCGCACCTCTCGCGAGGGCTTGTTGAAGGTTTCATGCCATATGACAGGCCAGAGAGCGGGGAATTTCTCAGCAGAAGGTCATAGAAGGAGGGTGAATTGGAAAAAAGAAAAGTGAAGAGAAAAAGAAGGATTGTGACGCACCCAGAAAACTGCTCCGGATGTTCAGCCTGTCAATTGGCCTGTTCCTTTCTCCTCACTGGAGTATTCAATCCGTTGAAAGCGTACATACAGATCAACTGGTCTGGCGACTTAGACAGGTGTATCAACTTTACGGATGAGTGCACCAACTGTGGTGCTTGTGTCAAATACTGCAATTATGGAGCATTAGAACTGGAGGAGTATAGATGATGAGTTATTACGGGTATGCTGGTAATGTCCTGCATGTGGATTTGACGACTAACGCTGTCAAAAAAGAGGAACTTGATGTCGGAATGGCCAAGAAATTTCTCGGTGGTCAGGGTATCAGTAGTAAATTGGCCTACGATTTGATAAAACCTGGAATCGATCCATTGTCACCAGAGAACGTGTTAGTTTATGGTGTGAGTCCCTTTACGGGCACCTTTATGCCGGGATTTCCAAGAGCTGGGATGGTAAGCAAATCACCGCTTACTGGGCTTTTTGTAGAATCCAATTCTGGAAATTCGATTGGACCTATGTTGAAATATGCTGGTTACGACCATTTAATCATAACCGGTCGGGCCAAGAATCCTGTTTGTTTAGTGATAAACAATGATGATGTTGAGATTAAGGGTGCGTCTGATATGTGGGGTATGGATACATTTGAAACAGCCGATGCAATACGAAGTAAACTGGGGGATGAGTACTGGACAAGCTGTATAGGTCCTGGTGGGGAGAATTTGGTGAGTTTTGCTTGCGTCATTGAAAATAGAAATGGCATGTTGAGTAGGGCTGGGCTTGGAGCGGTGGCAGGCTCTAAAAACCTGAAAGCCATAGCAGTTAGGGGTACAAAAGGGATAACAGTCTATGAAAGACGGGAGTTCCGTAAGTTAGCTGAAGAAATACGCGAAAAGATAGCAAAGTCTCCCTTGATTGATCTATGGAGGAATAGGGGCAAGATCATTGATGCCTATATGAAGCCCTTTTATCAAAGGGGCATTTACAACAAGAGGAATTATGGAGAGGGTGCTCCTGAGAGCTGCACTCAAGTTTTCACTCAAAGAGAGTTTGCTGAGCACATATGGAAGAGTTATTACGCTTGTTTCGGATGTCCCTGCGGGTGTAAGGCGATAATTGGGGTGGATGGGGGGGAATACCCGGTGCAAGATTTCAAAATGTCAAACCCGTGGGGTACACCTATGCTATTTATTGAATGTGGTGCCAAGGACTGGGATGAAGGTGTAAAGCCTGCATATCTTAGCAGCAAATATGGTATAGATGCCTTTGAAACGCTACGGGTAATATCCTTTGCCATCGATCTCTACAAGAAAAGGGTCTTATCTAGAGAAGATGCCGATGGCGCAGAACTGGATTGGAATATTGGCACAATTTTGAACCTGATTGAAAAGATAGTCCACAAGGATGGGATAGGGGCTATTCTGGCCAAGGGAATCAAAGATGCCGGCAAGGAGATAGGGAGGGGAGCCGAAAGATATGCCGTGCATATAAAGGGTCTCGCGCCGACAATGGATCTCAGGGGAAGCAGGACACCTGATGACAGAGAGCCTTACTTGTTTGTGGAAAATGTTGGTCAGTTACTCGACCCGCGTGGTGGCCATCATGGTAGAAGTTGGTCTACCACCTATGTCCCAAGGAAAGTTGACTCGATCAAGAGATACGCTGTATCGATGGGAGTGCCAGATGAAGCTATGGGTAGGATTTTTTCTGAATCTCAATGGAATTTACCCAGGTTATTAAAATGGGTTGATGACTTTGATACGATGGTATTCAGCCTTGGTCTCTGCATGAGGCCTCAGATGATGGCAAACTTTGACGTGAACAATATGGCGACATTATATTCAATCACAACAGGAATGGAATTGAGTCCTCAAGAGATGTTGGAAGCTGGAGGGCGCATATGGAATACTCAACGGCTTTTTAATGCCAGAGAGGGAGCAACCAGAAAAGACGACATGCCGCCATATAAGATGATGACAGAGCCGCTGAGAGTAGGTGGCAACGTAAATCCACCTGCTAAAGAGGGTGAGATACAAGACATGTTGAGTGAATACTATGAAGAAAGTGGATGGGATAAGGCAACCGGAATCCCAACCAAAGAGAAACTTGTTGAGTTAGGCCTTGAGGATGAGGCGAAGCGGGTGGCATAAGGTAACTAGTATTCGCTTCCGCGGGTCGAGCGCCGTCGCCCAAATCGGAATAAACTAGGAGGTAATATTGAAAAGGACCTAAGAAGACTAATCAGGAAATCGGGATTAAAATAGGAAGGGGTAAAAAAAAATGGAAAATGCTGCATCTGATATGAAGTATTGTCTTGCCCAAGTTGAAGATACTATGGGGCAATTGGGGGAAAAGTATCCAGCATTCTGGGAAGCATATCAGGGGTTTAGTCAGGAAGCCAAGAAAGAAGGCGTGCTCTCCAAGAAGATAAAAGAGCTTATCTGCATTGCCATTGGCATCGTCGTACATTGCACCTTCTGCATTGCAATTCATACGAAGAAAGCAATTGATGCCGGAGCTAGCCGGGAGGAAATTATGGAGACAGCATTTGTTGCAGCTGCAATGGGCGGTGGCCCGTCACTTGCTCAGCTCAGGTATGTCATTGATGCCTTAGACCAGCTCGGAGCAGATTAGTCTTTGTAGGGCCTCTCTACAGGAAGGCTTCTTCAGTGTCTGGCAGCACCAAGCGCTGGGATACCTGACACCATAGCAGGTCCTTGAGTCCTATTAGCAGGAGCAAAGAAAGAATGTTGCGAACGAACACCAGTTGCTGACAAGCTGCTGACAAGTTTTGAATCGCAACTTATCATGGTAACGGGTTGTTCCTTAGTCACTGGACAACAGGAAAGGAGGTATTAGGTGTACGAGAAGTTAGGATTGACGGAGGCGAAAGCTGCTGTTGAGGCAATGTTGGAGTATGCTACCGTGAAGAAGCTAGCGTCGTATTCAGTTGCGGTGGTTGACAATGCTGGCGTTCTTATCTATTTTGGCAGAATGGATGGAGCCTTTCCGCTAACCGCTCGCATGGCTATAAACAAGGCTTTGACGGCGATAGACTGGGCAAGGGATACTATTGACCTGCAGAAGTTTATTATGGGGGAGAAGTATGGGGAACCGGGGGTTATGGGAGCGGCAAAGCGAGACATTGCCTGGTTTGGCGACTCCAGGGGTGCGCCGATACCAGGTGGCGTCCTTATAAGGGCGAGCGATGGCAGTATACTTGGTGCTGTGGGTACTAGTGGAGGCACAGTCGAGGCAGATGAGGAATTGGCGCGGGTTGGAGCTAAAGCTGCGCAGGGAACCAAATAACTAAACGGACATCGGGCTGAAGGCTTAAGTAGTTTGTGACCTTCAAGTTTGTGTCGCCAAGTGCCATATCAGCTCTCCTGGAGGTATGGGGAACTTAGAACAGTGGTTGCAGGGATGCTATTATGGGTCGGGTGAGATAGTGCCTGTGTCACGTTCCGTTGTATGCCATGTGATTCACGCTCCTGTATGGCTGATGCGGCATTGGCCGTAGAACAATACTCTGTGACTTCGTGAATGCCTAAATCTTTCGTTATGGGTATGGGCATGTGTTTAGCCATGTCAAGAACGCCTCTTGACAGAGCCTCATAGACTTCTTCTCCTGGCAAAGCATAGCCATTGTTACCGATATGATAGATTCATAATACCATTGGGATATCTCAAATGTCCCGTTGGATAATGAATAGCGCCCTTCAAAGAGGCAATACTATCAGGCTCGACCCAATACTGGGGTAGCTAACCCTGGGGAATTCCTTGAACACTATCAACAGAATCAAAGTGGGAAGGTGGGATATCACTAATCATGTGGATGGTGCATGGACTTGACAAAGAAAGTTAGACGAATTACACTTTGTTAGTTATAACTAACAAAAGGGTATTGACTGATGGTGAAGCAACAGCTGCAAAAAAAGCAAAGTCCCAACATGGAAGACTATCTTGAGGCGATAGCTATACTTCGTGGGGAGGCAAAGGTAGTGAGAGTAAGTCAGATTGGCCGAAAACTAAACGTCAAGATGCCTAGTGTTACCTCTGCTTTGAATAAGCTTTCGGAGGGAGGACTAGTGGTGCACAAAAGATATGGCTATGTAGTGCTTACGCCTGAAGGGGGAAAGCTAGCTAAAGAGGTGCTTCGCCGTCATAAGGCACTGACTCGCTTTTTTGCTGAAGCATTGGATATTGACCAAGAAACGGCCGAGGAGGATGCTTGCAAGATCGAACATGTCATTAGCTCACTGAGTATGGAAAGGTTGACAAAGTTTCTGCAGTTTATAGAGGCATGCCCCTTGGGAGAGACTAATTTCCCCGCTAGGTATAAGTATTATCTGGAACATGGGGAGCTTCCAGGGGAATGTCTGGAAAAAGGCTTAGAGAAAGAGCGACAAAGTGGATAAAATTTTTTGATCTGAAAAAGTTAGACAAGTCTAAGGAGTTTTGGGACAGAAGTCCATTGAGGACAAGAAGCGGGTGCACAGAGCAATTCTAGGAGGTAAGCATTGGCAAGCAAGTATTTACACGAGTTGAAGCCTGGAGAGAAAGGCAAGATTGCTAAGGTTGCTGGAGGAGGGGGAATTCACCGGCGGCTTCTGGATATGGGACTGGTCTCGGGAAGCGAAGTGGAGGTGGAGAGAGTGGCTCCTCTGGGGGACCCTATTGAGATAAAAATAAAAGGGTATCACTTGTCATTGCGCAAGGAAGAGGCGAGTAATATTCAAGTTGAGGTGAAGTAGGTATGAATCAGCTCATGCCATTGACCATGGTTAGCCCTGGTAGAACGGTTCAATTGGCTGAGGTTCGGTGCGGCTGGGGGCTTCAAAGAAAGCTTGCCGATATGGGGCTTACACCTGGACTCATCTTCAGGGTTATAAGTAGTCAGATGCCCGGTCCGGTAATCATAGACCTTAGAGGGTCGAGATTGGCGTTAGGTCATGGTATGACACAAAGAATCTTAGTGAAGGAGTTGTGAACTTGGCTAAGAGAATTACCGTTGCCTTGGCAGGAAATCCTAACTCGGGCAAGACCACAGTGTTCAACAATTTGACCGGGAGTCACCAGCATGTGGGCAACTGGCCTGGCGTTACGGTGGAGAAGAAGGAAGGAAGCTGTAGCTACCAGGGTTACAACGTTAGAGTGGTTGACCTTCCTGGAGTTTATAGCCTCACTGCCTATTCCCCAGATGAGGTTGTTGCCAGGAACTTTATCGTGGATGAGAAACCTGATGCTGTGGTAGATATCGTTGATGCTTCCAATTTGGAGCGAAACCTTTATCTCGCTGTCCAGCTTCTGGAAATGGGAGCCCGGTTAATAGTGGCACTTAATATGATGGACGAAGCTGATTCGAGGAAATACCGCATTGATGCTGAAGAACTATCTCGTCTCCTTGGAGCTCCAGTAGTACCTATGGTTGCCAATCACAACCAAGGCACTGAAGAGCTGCTCAAGAAGATAATAAAAGTAGCCGAGAAGGAAATTCCAGTAAAAGGATTGGTAATAAATTACGGCCGGGAGGTGGAGGAGGAGATTGGCAGTTTAGAGAAGCTTATTTCCCAGGATGGGGAACTTTCCCAGAAGTATTCTTCCCGATGGCTGGCAGTGAAGCTATTGGAATCCGATGAAGATATAACTAAGAAATTCAAGGAGGTAAAAGCTGGATAGAGGGGAGATCCTTCGAGCTAATGAGCAGAGTCTTGCTCATCTTCGCAGTATTTACGGCGATGAAGCTGAGACCGTGGTTGCTGATGGCAGGTATGGCTTCATCAGTGGATTGCTTAAAGATGTTCTCAAAAAGCCGCCTATTGAGCGGCTCACTCTTTCGGACAAGATTGATAGGGTAGTTGTCAACAGGTGGCTGGGTATTCCTCTGTTCCTGGGCATAATGTATGTTGCATTTCAATTCGTTTTCACGCTATCTGTGCCTTTTATGAACTGGATTGATGCTGGTTTTGGCTGGCTGGCAGGTTTGGCTTCGGGCATTGGTGGCTGGGGTGGCTCGCTGCTTGCTGACGGCATCATTGGGGGTGTAGGCTCTGTGCTCATTTTTGTTCCCCCGATATTCCTCTTGTTCATTGCTATAGCGGTTCTTGAAGACTGTGGGTATATGGCGAGGGCTGCTTTCGTCATGGATCGAGTGATGCACAAAGTAGGACTTCATGGTCGGTCCTTTATCCCTATGATTTTAGGCTTTGGTTGTAATATCCCCGGCATTATGGCTACCAGAACCATAGAAAACCCCAAAGATAGACTCACTACAATTTTAATCAATCCTTTTATGTCCTGTGGTGCCAGACTTCCGATTTTTGTTTTGTTAGCTGGTTACTTCTTCGCTGCCCACGCCGGATTGGTAGTTTTCTCTATGTATATCATAGGGATAGTGGTGGCTATCATCGCGGCTCTGGTATTCCGCAAGACTTTTTTTCGTGGAGTTTCGAGCCATTTTGTGATGGAGCTGCCTCCATATCGGCTGCCTACTGTAAAGGGAGTTTTAACTCATATGTGGGAGCGGGGCAGGCTTTTCCTGAGGAAGGCGGGGACCATTATCTTTGGAGTGGTGGTGCTCATCTGGCTTCTGGGTTACACTGGTGCGTTGGAGCCAATAGGAAGAGCTATTGCTCCCGTTTTCACCCCCTGTGGTTTTGGTCAGTGGCAGGCAGCGGTGAGCCTTTTCTTTGGTTTTCTGGCTAAGGAGGTGGTGGTGGGAACCATGGGGACTCTGTTTGCCGCCGAGGAAGGAGTTCTAGGAGGTGCTATCGCTGCTCAACTTGGCTGGACGCCGCTTATTGCTTTTGCTTTTATGGTCTTTTGCCTGCTTTATGTTCCCTGTGTCGCCGCTATTGCCACTATAAAAAGCGAAACTAATTCCTGGAAGTGGCCTATCTTTGCCATATTCTATACCACAGCGATAGCCTGGATTGTGGCCACTCTTATCTTTCAGATTGGGAGAATTCTTGTAGGTTAAGAGAATTAGTACACTGGGACACACCGCCCGGAAATATATGGGGGGGGGGGTATTTTTGTGAATTGGGCGTGGCTATTTTTGCCCTGGCGATTGCTTTAGAGGTAGGCGTTTATTTCTTTTAAGGAGGCTGGCTAAATAAAGAAATGGTTGATTTCAATAATAATGATGTGCCTGCTTTGCTCAGGATAATTGTAGATAGGTCCAGCACAAAGAAAAAGGAAGTGTAATACAGAAAGGAAAGAGTTCTAGAAATCATGGAAATTGACCTGTCATTTGCCATGTTGCTCACTACGCTGGCTGGCTTATCCACCGGGATAGGCAGTATACTAATGTCTCTTTCATATAAGGGCCCAAATGACTCCTACCTAGTTACACTGGGATTTATGCAATGAATGCTCCCGATATTTTAAGAATAGTTAAGGAGGATGTTTTAAGGATATTAGGCGAGGAAGAGGGAAATAGCGTTTCATTAGCGTCTTTACCGTCAGAAATTAGGGTTTCCAGATCATTCCTGCTGGAGGCAGTCGGAGAATTGGAGAAGGAGGGCGCGGTATACGCTGAGGAGAAATTTGTTGTACTAACAAAGAAAGGACAACAAGCTGCAAGGGGTATGGTCAGGAAGCATGTTTTCATCGAGAATTATTTTAGAGAGACGAAGAGTAGGGAGGAAGCGCATAAAGCAGCTCATATTCTAGAACACCGTGTCTCTCAAGGAGTTATTGACAACATAAAGAAATTATCCACCCTTAGGGAGGAAGGCATTCCTGTTACAAGATTTAACCTTAATGAGGAAGGCATAATCACTGGTATTGCGTTCTCTGATCTTCCCTTATTTGAGAGAATAATCAGCATGGGGATATTTCCAGGAGAAAAAATAAGGGTAACGAATGTAATACCAGGGAGCGTTATTGTTAGCATAGGAAACAAGAAATTTGCTTTGGGTGAAGAAATAGCGAAGGGGATTGAAAGTATTAAGAAGTGAAGAAGCTTAAAATACTTTTAGTTGGGCAGCCGAACGTAGGGAAGAGCAGTCTCCTCAATGCATTAGTTGGCACAAAGGTTGAAGTGTCCAATTATCCTGGTACCACAGTCGAGGTTACTAGAAGTGAGAAGGTTTTTAGCGACACGAAAATAGAGTTTGAGGACACTCCGGGCATCTACTCCATATCCGATAGAAGTGAAGAGGAAAAAGTTACAGAAAGGGCTTTGTTTGAAGAAAGCGCAGATGGGGCAATAGCAATCGCTGATTCCACTTCTTTGGAGAGGAGTCTTTACATAGTTCTACAAATATTAGAAGCAAAAGTGCCTGTAATTATAGCTATCAATTTCGGTGAGGATGCTAAAAAGAGGGGAATAGAAATCGATTATAAAAAATTAGGGAAAATTCTGAGTATCCCGGTAATTCCTATCAATCCTCTAGCTAAAAAGGGGCTGGGTGAGGTTATAGATAGGCTCGTTAAGATTAAGGAGACATCAGAAGGAGTCTTCACTCTTGAATATGATGATCATATAGAGGAGGCAGTGAATAGAATATCAGTACAGGTAAAAGAGAATCCTCTGCCAAGAAGATTTATAGCGTTAAGAGTCCTGGAGGGTGATAAGGATTTTTATAAGTATTTAAATAATACAAGGATAATTGAGAAGGTAAAAAGGAGGTTAGTTGAGCATCCCAGGGTTGCCGACGATATCTCGGTAACGAGATATGGCACAGCTGCTTTTATTGCAGAAAGGGTTACTCAGATAACCCCCATGGAGAGAATTTCTAAAAGCAGAGAAGCGCGAATTGACAAGATTCTCCTGGATAAAAATTGGGGTCCTTCCCTCACCATTCTAACCTTTGGCTGCATTTTTGTCTTGCTATTAGTTTTGGGAAATTGGATACAAGGTATCCTTATGGGTTTTACCGAATTTGCTTTATCTGTAATTCACTTAGGAGGCAGCCTTGCTGGCGCATCTATAGAAGCGGGACTGAGTGGATTGATGGCTGGTGTTTCCATTGCTTTACCCTATGTTTTCTTATTCTATTTATTACTGAGTTTATTAGAAGATACCGGCCTTCTTTCGAGGTTTATTGTTAATTTAGAGAGATTTTCAAAAAGGCTTAATCTTCCCGGCAAGGCGTTTATTCCGTTAGCTCTGGGTTTGGGGTGTACCGCTCCAGCGATCAGAGGCACGCGTATTTTATCTAATAAGAAAGAGCAGTTTTATGCCTCGTCATTTTTCACTTCTGTGCCTTGTTCTTCAAGGATAGCCATAGTGATGGGAGTGGTGGGATATTTTGGTGGCACATTTCTAGCTCTTTCTGTTTTCGGTACCCTTTTTGTTTCTTTTCTTATCTGGGGGTTTCTAGCCAAGAAATTGACCAAGATAGAGAAGGAGCCATTGCTTTTGGAATTGCCGCCTTATAGAAAGCCTCTGCCTGGAAATATCTTGGGCAAAAGCTGGCTTAGAATGAAGGATTTCGTTTATATAGTTATGCCATTCTTGGTTATAGGCGGAGTAGCTTATGCTATTTTGAGTGAATTTGGTGTTACCAAGTTCATAATAGAGCCATTTTTACCAATCACAGCCTGGCTGGGATTGCCATCTGTGGTTATAATCCCAATTGTA
>Ga0315533_1000554_pt1 | contig 31640 bp, 32 predicted proteins | sample SalMarSW160130MG_FD_203081 | JGI IMG/M metagenome (GOLD analysis project Ga0315533, IMG submission 203081) | Salt marsh sediment microbial communities from the Plum Island Ecosystem LTER, Massachusetts, United States - Salt Marsh Sediment SW1601-30 ...
CGAAAGTCGTTTACTTGATTCTCTCCAAAGACACTGAGGAAGCTCTTGAAATGCTGAGCCAACACTATAAGGTTGTGAAGCCGAAACTTAAGGTTGGCATGCCGAAACGGTACTCAAAGAACCCTGCATGTTACGTAGCCAAGAACAGAACCATTCATGTTTCCCGCAGGGAGATCCTGTGGAATCCGCATATAATTCTCCACGAGTTCTATCATCACCTCAGAAGAGAGACAGACGCGCAGGGAGGCATAGAAAAATACGCCGACAAATTCGCACAAAACTATTTAGAAGCTTACCGAAAAACAACAACACACAAAAAATAAAGGATTTTCATGGTTTAATGAGGCGGGGTCTGGTTTGGATAAAGAGATTTTTGTTGAGCGGGCGGTTGTGGACAGCATTTTAAGTTATGCGCAGATGTTTCATCCCAGAGAATCGATTCTTCTTCTGAAAGGCAAAATAGACAAAAAGAAAATAGTGATTAATGATGTTCAGATTCCGCCGTTGGCAACTCACGGAAACGCCTTTTCCAGTTTTCCCTTACATACGCTTCCAATCGATTTCTCAGTCATAGGAGTTGCCCATTCCCACCCATCAGGCGCTCTCCGTCCCTCCATTGCAGACCTGAACAAGTTTTATGGCAGAATAATGCTCATAACCGCCTACCCCTACCAATCAGAACAGAACATAATAATACTTGACCGAGAAGGAAAACCGCTGAAATACGTAGTCGTTTGAATCTACTTTCAATTGACCAAGTGGGGATTGTTTAGTCTCTATGCGTGCAAGAAACATGTTACTTCTGAGATCAAAATAATGGACTGTAAAAACCCGTTCTTTTCGCTCTGAATAACCATTATATTAAAATAATCCTTGGGACTGTAAAGTTAAGCCTTGAGGGTTTTGGCATGAGCGAGGATGTGCCCGTAGGATTAGCAGTCGCCGAGAAATTATTCGGGTTGATACTCATCATCATAGGCGCAATAGTTGCATACTACTCCAGTAATCCCCCAGCAGGCGACATCAGCCAGTTTTCAGGCATGTTCACAGCCGCTGGCTTAGTAATCGTAGCTGTAGGAATCTTTCTGGTTATAGCCAAAACCGAATAACAAGCCAGCCGTCATATTAGGAGCCTAATAACAGCGTATTGTTGAAAACAGTGCTTTTTCAGAAAACGAGAAGGCAAGAGAAAACAATCCAAAAAGTTAAGTTCTGCCAAAATAACCATGAATAAAAGATGGACTGGTGAATTGGCTTTGCTTGCATATATCCTGATCACAGTGAAGTCGGGTTCAGAGAGGGAATTCCTGAAAGAAATCTCCGAATTCAAAGAAGTTGTAGAAGCAAACCTCGTTATCGGAGAAAACGACATCGTCATAAAAATAAACGTCAAAGACATAGCTCAACTGGACAAATTCTTAACAGACAAACTCAGAGTACTACCTGACGTCTTCCTCACAACAACCATGATAATAACCGAACAATTCAAAACAAAACAAGCATAACGCACTCTCGACTTTTCACAGTCACGTCAACTTGAAAGTTTTCCTATCTGCTCCAAAACATATCGACGTATTTCCTTAGGTCTTGGCAACTCTGCAACAATTTTTCCCCCTTCTATCAGGGGTTTCAGCATCGGCTCTGTTTCGCCTCCACACTCTGCACATTCAGGTTTAGGCAAATTAAATGGAAGCACAGCGTCAACCAAACATTCTGGGCATCTCCAAACCTGCTTCTTCCCACCCAACTTACCTCGTTTAGCCACAAGCCTCCCCTCAAGCTCGATAATGTCCATAGCAAAGTTCACTGTGGGCGCATTGCTGACCGCAGTTCCTACACCGAAAGCTTCTGCTCCAGCCTCGCCAAGAACTTTAACCGTTTCCTCGTCAAGACCTCCCGAAACAAAAATCTTAACACTTTTGTAGCCTCTCACATCCAGTTCCCAACGAACCTCTCGGATAATCTCAACGAAATTTCCCTTCCTTGACCCCGGAGTGTCTAATCTTACGCCATACAGCCTGTCCTTCAAGGCTTCAGCAGCCATTATCGACTCAATCTTCTCATCATAATATGTGTCCACCAATGCAACTCTGGGAACATCCGAAGATATGATCTCATCAAACGCCTTCCATGCTTCAACCTGATTCTCAAACATAATTATGAGAGCGTGAGGCATCGTTCCCATAGGCTTCTCTCCGATAATTTCAGCTCCCTTTAGGCTGGATACACCATCAAAACCCCCTATGTATGCAGCGCGGTCAAGCATAGGCGACAAAGCCGGATGCATACGGCGAATCCCGAAAGCCACAACAGCCTTTTCTCCTGCAGCCTTCTTTATCCTAGCAGCTCGGCTAGCCGCTCCAGAAGCCTGACAGATAAGCCCCAGCATAGGAGTCTCCAGTAGGCAATAGTCTCCGTAAGGTCCGTCAATGAACATAACTGGTTCTCTAACGCCCCTGTAATCTGCTGGGTAGAAGATGCTTCCCTCAGGTATAGCATAAACATCCACTGGCACGCCTTCAAACAGGTGAGCTATCTCCTCGATTCCACAGAGGACTCCCCAAGGCCATCCATCCGGAAGCTTGCCGGATGTAACCTCTGCTAGAGCATTGAGCCTGTCCAGTTTTTTTGCTTCAATAATCTGTTTGGTTCTAGAAAAGTAAACGTCTGTCGTCAGACCACTTTTAATCTCTTCATCGGTGGCGTGATGAAAAACTCGCATAAGACTTCCCTCCAAAAATCACAATGCACTATACATCAACCATTAAAGTTCAGTGCTTAAATTTTTTCGGTAAACCATTACAACTCCACAAGTGTTAAACAAACTCAACATGACAAATCTTTCATTAACTCAGGGATAATCTGCATCTCAAACTATTGCCCTCAGAAGATGTACGTAGCCTACTTCTATGAGCGCGGCTACAAAGAAAATCGTGTATATCGCCGCGAGGGCTTTCATGGTCATCTTTCTTTTCAGCGTTTTTTCTATGGTTTGGAATATTCCATATCCTTCGATGATGGCGTTTGGAGTGCTTAAAAGAATGACAAGAGCCAGAGTGTCTACAAAAACCTGACCGTAAACTAGCATGCTTGCCCTGAGAATGCTAATAAAAATGATCATTAGCGTAAAAACAAACGCAAATATACGTGGGTTATGAAGAACCACATATTCTATCTTCCTTTGAGGCATGAAGTTCAAGACAAGTCCAACATAGAAAGTCATTCCAAGCAGAATAAGAGAGACAACCAAAACATTATGAACAAAAACAAACAAAACAGCCAAGGGCGGATTCGAAAAAACGTCTCCTAAACTTCCGAAAAAAGAACTGTTCTCTACATAAGCAAAAACCAATAACAAGAGAAAAACTAAACCGAGAATAATTGTTCTTTTTTTATGATTCACTGCTTTGTCTCCTTAATGCTTGAAACGAAACTAAAAGATTAAGGGAATAGGCAACCACCTGAAAAGTATTGTTGAAAATCCTAGGAGCATATTCAAAATAACTAGAATAACTACTGCAACGATCACTGACGTTAATCCCACGGCGATGGACCCTAACCAGCCTGTTTCATAGTAATGTCTAACTAAAAGCAACCAAGCGATCAGAGAGAGAACCATCGCGACCTCTAGGCTAAAAACCGAAAGGCAGACAATCAAAACAAGGGTTCCGAGAACAGAGATTGCAAAGGCATCCTTGAAGCTGGCTCTACTTCTTCCAACCACAACATTGCCTGCCAGATAAAAGACGACAGACAGGACAGCAAAGATTATGGCAAAAGAGATTATGAAAAAAAGAAGCTCAGTCAGTCCAGATGGCTCAAGCAACGTATCCAGCGTGAGGGCGGCAATAGAAGCTGCCAACATAAGACGTCACCAAGATATCCTACGAATACCTCGGGCTTCCAAATAAAGGATTTGTTAGCCTCTATTTAGTTCTATCAATTAAATCTCTGACAAAAAATGACGGTTTACGACGTTAATTCGGCACCAAACTTTAACATAAAAAACCTCTTTCAATTCTCGGAAAAGGGTAACTCTTTAAAGGAGGGTGATTCCAGAAATAGAATTCCAGTTAAGAGGATGTTGATTTTATGAAATTGCAAAGCCCTGCTATCATAGGAGTTGGCAGGACAAAGTTTGGAGAGCATTACGAGAGAGATCCAGAATCTCTAATAGAGGAGGCTGGACTTCAGGCGCTGGATTCTGCGGGCATAACGCGAAAAGATTTGGATGCCTGCTACCTTTCAGATTATTTCCTTCAGGTCACAAACAAGATCGGGTTAGAAGAGGGCTTCTTTTCTGAGCTTCTGGAGCTTCATGTTCCCATGGAAAAAATGAGGTCCTTCAGTTCCGCCCTTCTCAATGCCTGCCACGGAGTTCAATCAGGAAAATATGACCTTGTTCTAGTGGGCGGGATGGAGAAAATGACTGACCGCTGGGACAAGATCAGAGACGACCTCATGCTCCTAGAGGACCCGTGGAGTTACTACGCGGGATGCACACCCGAAGCAAATCACGAACTTCTTCTCAGAGGCTACATCAAGAAATATGGAATCTCAGGAGAGCAACTCGAAAAACTCTACTTGGCTCTGGCTAAGATATCCGTCAAAAACCACCAAAATGCCACGAAGAACCCCAACGCCCAATATAAGAATGCCATAACAGTGGACAAGGTCCTGAAGGCACGAACTAAAGCTTGCAAGCCCTTGGGGCTCTTTGACTTTGCCTCCATCTCTGACGGAGCCTCAGCCTTGATTCTTGCAAGTCCAGAGGCAGCCAAGCGCTGTTCAGACATTCCTGTTCACGTCTTGGGTTCCTCTTCAGCCACTGACTACATCACCTTTCCCTCACGAGAGGACAGAACCGGATTCATAGCCAGCACTTTAGCTATGCGGACAGCTCTCAAACAGGCTAAAATTAACGTAGATGACATTCAGGTAGCTGAGTTATACGATCAATCAACGCTCTTGGAGATGATATCTCTAGAAGACTTGGGCTTCTCCAAGAGAGGAAAAGCTTGGCTTGACATCTACGACAGCTGCAAAGAATCTTGTGGCTTCTACGAAATCGAGGGAAGAAAGCTCTTCGTAAACTTGAATGGAGGCCTCAAGGCTGACGGGAATCCTATGGGAGCCACAGGAGGAGCGCAAATCTTTGAGGTTGTTAAACAGTTAAGGGGAGAAGCTGGGAGCCGACAGGTGGAAGTGAACGGAGACCCGCCTAGACTGGGTTGTGTCTCAGAGTTGGAGGGTTTCGGCACAAAAGCATACATGCATATTTTGGGGAGGAGTTAAGGATGAGCAGCGAACCTATCGAAAGGAGAGTCTCCTACATAGGGGATAGACTGAGAGGTAGTCAGTGTACTCTCTGCGGAAAAGAATACTTCAGAGGCAAAAATTACTGTGGTAGCTGTGGAAGAAAGAGCTTCGGAAAGATGAAGGATATAGACTTCTTCTATGATCAGGGTAACTTGGAAGTCTCCACTCTAGTTAGCCAACCCACTAACAAGTTCGTCAAGATGGGTTCATACGTTTACGGCGTTGTTTCATTTCACGATGGAAAAACTAGGGTCCCGGGAAGACTAACTGATATCCTGATCGAAAACGGAGAAGATAGCCTCTCCTGTTTTGATGGAAAAAACGTTGTCCCAAGGTTTCGAAGAAGATACGCCGTAGGGGAAAGCGACATTATTCCAACCATCTCCCTCGCCTTCACCCTTGCGGATGGCTACTACCCACACCAAAAATACGAGATTAAGAAACCAAAGAAAGAATACGAGACCCCTGGAATAGTTGGATACGGAGTCTACACCTCAAAATTCCGGATCAAAGAAGGAAATATGGAAAGGTCGGTACCTTTCATCGACGAAGACGCTGTCACCGCAGCAGTAGAAGCTGGAAAAATGGCTTTAATTCATTCCAGAGTAGACAAATCCCTCATCGGCAAGGTTTACGTCGGCTCAGAATCAAACCCCTACGCTGTTAACCCCATCGCCTCCAAAGTAGCCCAAGTTCTGAAGCTGGGTAAAGAAGAAAAACATGACGGAATACAAGGAGTAGACGCCATCGACACCGAGTTTGCGTGCAAAGCAGCAACGAGCATGTTCAAGGACGCGGCGTCTCTAGTGTATTATCCAAAAACTAACACAACCTACGCCATGGCTATAGGAGCAGACAACTCTCAAGCTGCCCCCAGAAACGAACTTGGAGGAGAGCTGGATCTTTTCGTAGGTTTCGGCGGCTCCGCATTCATATTCGGCATGCACGACGTTATAGCTGAAATTGAAGGATGGTACTCCTGCACCTCAGATACGCCGGACTTTTGGAGAAGAGACCTAGAACCTTACCCCAGACATGGAGGGCGATTCACCGGTGAACCTGCTTACTTCAAACATGTCCTAAAAGCTTGTAGGACGCTCATGGAGCAACTGAATCTCCAAGTGGATGATGTAGATTACTTTGTTCCTCACCAGCCAAACATTGGTTTTCCCGTTAAAGTTGCACGCCAACTAGGATTCAAGGAGAAGCAATATGCGCCGAGCCTAAAAGTTGCCAAGTTCGGCAACACATATTCTGGCTCTTCCCCTATCGGTTTGGCGGCTGTTCTAGATGTTGCTAAACCGAATGAACGGATAGTTCTTGTCAGTTACGGCTCTGGGGCTGGAAGTGATGCATATTCGTTCATGACAACCAGTCAGATATTGGAGAAGAGGCAGCGGCAGAAGTTTACGGTTCGCCATCAGATTGAAAACGAGAACTTGGAATATGTAGATTACAACACTTACAGAAGGCTTAAGCACGGACTCTGAAGCCAAGGCACACCTTCGTTGAGAGTTTGTTGCGAAGATGTTTGATCTGTACTTTTGTTCGATTGCTGCATGATAACGTTTATTACATATTAATACATAATAAACATGTACCATCGAAAAAACACGCGGACCCAAAAATGAACCTAAATAAACATCTAGATTCTCAATACGCATTCTGCCTTCATAACACTTTCAAAGCAAAACTCCCGAAACAACTCTCAGAAGCAATCTTCTCATGATAACCGCATAGGGCAAAAACGAGGTGTGCATAAATGGTCGTAAAAAGAGGAATACCTGTATGGATAGCTGCATTCGCAACTTTCTTAGCGATCTTAAGTTCTTTTGCCATGGCCGTCCTATTGTTAAATAAGGAAGCAGGCGCCATCGTAAACCCTTACATCCTAGGCGGCATATTCGGCGATCTCAGCGCAGAGACCTACTTATGGATATCCGTAACTACAACCTTCATCTTTCTAGGCATCACCTGCATAATTGTATACCGTAAACAACCACCCAAGCCTGAAATAATTAAGATGTTCCTGAAAGTAGGGGGAAACTTGGCTGCCCTCAGGAAGGTCCAAGAGGCCTCAATAACTGAGGTGGCTGACCAGCTGGAATATGAAAGAAAGGTAAACCAAAAGTTCTTCAGCAAAGTCAACTTAAACTTCGAAGAAACTAAAAAAGAAACGCTTGCCCTTCTTGCAGACCAAAGAAAAGCAATTAAAAAGTCTCGTCTGGACCTGATTTCGGCGATAGAGAAAAAGGCGGTTGAAGCTGAAGAAAAGATGTCTGCTGATCTTAGAAAACAAGGAACAGTTATGATTGGAGTCAAGCGTTTAAGTGAAGAAGGCGCCACAGCCTTGAAGAATCAGAGTGTGGAGCTGGAAGATATTAAACTGAGGCTCGGAAGAATCGAGGGAAACATGGTGCCAATTCAAGCTAAGCTGAAGACTCTCGACAATCCTGAGGATATAAAGGGGATAGGTCCAGCTTTGGGAAAAGAATTGAGTGGCCTTGGAATAACATCTGTTGGCGAATTCCTCACAACAGACCCAATAATCATCGGAGAAAAGACGCGAGTGTCACAAGAGATGGCGGAGAACCTACAAGCAACGGCTCAGCTGATGATGATTCCAGGAGTAGACGCGAATGACGCTGAAATACTTATAGACGCGGGAATAAACTCAAGACGGGAACTGGCGGATCAGGATTTGATTCAGCTTAGCAGAAAAGTAGGCGAAATCGCTAAAATCTATGTTGATCAGGGTAAAATTTCTAAGGATGAATATCCAACGATCGAAGAAATATCATGTTGGATAAGAATGTCAAGATGATTGTTGTTTCACTCGCCTAGAGTAATAGTTAAATAGACGCGCTAAGACTATATCTCCGTCGTTCTAAGATGATAAGAAGACTTGTCCTAGATGTCTTAAAACCCCATAAACCCAGCGTTGTTGAAGTCTCCGAAGCTCTCAGCCACCTAGAAGGCGTGGAAGGGGTAAACGTAATTATTTACGAGATAGATCAGCAAGTCGAAAATGCAAAGATCATCATTGCTGGAAATCCGCTGAACTTTGAGGGCATCAAAAGTAAACTAGAAGAATTGGGAGCTACCATTCACTCTGTTGACGAGGTTGCAGCTGGGAAAAGAATAGTTGAAGAAGTAATGACGCCTCAAGATCGATCCGCCAGAATGTAAGACCTGTTAAGACATCGTGAAATTTTTGGTCAAAAACAGAGGAAAATAAAGAAGGGTGTTACCTCAAACTCTGTTATATAGCTCCTAGCAGCAATGCAATTACAATGGTTATTACGCCAGCCACTAATGTTTGGATTCCGTAAAGTAATGCATTTTCTTTGGCAATTTTTCCCAGATACATCCCAAGCGTGAACAAAGTGACCAACGTTACTATCAGGGAGATCAGGTAGGCGCTTTCAACTACTATCAAACCATATAACGCAAAAATAAACGGCGACAGAGAAATAAGCGCAGTTAAAATTGGTGATCCTCCGTCAACAACAGCTGCATAGAAAGAAACAAATGATGAAGCTTCGCTTATCACAGAATCATCAAGTTTCGTCATCATTGCTTTTTCGAGTTTCTTGAGGTCTCTTTTTCTTTCAGCCTTTTCGGTCATATATGCCCCGAATAACCCGGAAATTCCCATTGCTAAACAGGCACCCAAACCAGCGGTTACAATTATCTCTGATCGTGCAACATTCACAACCCATGCGCCTACAATTATTCCCAGCATAGTCATGGAACCGTCAAAACCGTTTTTCACGAAGTATCTTCTTGCTATTGGTCCCATCTCAGTGATTTGGATGTACAATCGAATTCGTTTAATCTGCGCTTTCAAACGGCTGATCAAAATTTATCACAACAAAAAAGTTCTGCGGACCCTTCGCCAGTAATGCAAAAGCGTGTTGCATTTGATAAAGCCATTAACTGTCCAGTCTTCCCTTATGGTTTATCTTGTTTGCTCGGTCTTAATGAAGCTTTTCCTAATAGGTGGTTACGCACGCGCAACTGAATGCCGCCTTTTTATTGTTGAATCTAATACAAACTTCCGTGTTGTCATACAGTTGATCAATTAAGAAATTCGATGTTAACAGTTATTAGGAGGTTAGGAAAACTCTTTAGCTGATCAGAAACGCAAGCGAATAGGCATTGATTGTTGTGGAGAATGCTCTAAAGTTGGTTGTTCGGGAAGTATTTGAGCTTCTGTATTCTCCGGTTAACGCTTTTCGAAAAATCATTGAAAAACCAGACTTCAAAGGAGTCCTCCTAGTCTTAGTACTTGCAGTATCTTCACTTGTAATCTCAGAATATATTGTCTCGTCAAAGCTTTTTATTGAAAACAGACTGCCAGAAAACGATGACTGGACCGAGGCACTAACAAATCAGCACAACTGGGTCTCCAATGGGTTACTTCCAGAAGACGACGCCGATTACAAGATGGGAAATATAGATGGTAACCACAGCATTGCCTCTTTGGTGCTGACAGAAACAAGCATCTGGCTGAAGATTGCGGATATAGATTCCATCAACTGTTCGGAGGAGACGGGTTACAAGGAACTGTTCTTCTGGATCAAATGGACTCACGAAGAGGGGGTGTCTCCAAGTTCAGGAACACTGAAATTGTTTTCCGGCAGAGAAGACAGCTACTTTGAATACAACAAAATAACTGAACATTTGGCGTCAAGCGGAGAATGGGTAAACACAACCCTCAAAGTCGGTCCAGATCAGGGTTGGACTTCAAACAATTCTTCTGACTGGCAAAGCATAACAGGAATAGAATTCAGACTGGATTGGTCCTCCTCGGCGAACCTAACAATGAAAATTGATGGCTTATTTTTCAGAAAATATAGTTCACCCATCATAACTGGACAATTCAGTGCGCAATTGCCCTTTATTATCCTTCAAGTTGTGTTGAACTTTGCTATGAATTGGGTTTTGTGGGCAGGAATTCTGATGATAGTTGCAAAACTTTTCCAAGAAGATCTTGGACACTGGAATGTCTTTTTCGTCATCATCGGATACAGTTTCATAGCCACAGTTGTTTACACGCTCATAAGGGCGGTGCCTTTCTCAACCCTTCCACCATTGAACGTGCCCTTGGATGCTGACGCCTTTACTGCTTTACTCGGCACGTCTTGGAGCCCCCTTCTGTCTTACCAGTTATGGTTGTATATCCCTTTAATAGGAGAGGTATGGATAGCCGCTCTCGGCGCCGTTGTAGTACGTCTCATGAAAGAAACGACTTGGAGTAAGGCCGCAACCATCGCTGCAGTCGCTTTTGCCATAAATTACTTCTTGCTTCCATTAGTGTTCTCATTACTTCAATCTCTTTTGACTTTCTAAAGCCCAACTCCTTCAAACTGTTCTTGCTAAAAATTAAAACTAGAGAACGATTTTATTCGGGCGCTCTGAAGATGTCCTTGCAAACCTTACAGAGATTCCTGAATGCTAGGTGGTAAAGCTTATATTCGACATTATTCCTCCTTCATTTCGCCAACAAGAAGGAGCAAGCGTAAAGTCGTTATATGACGGGCTGGTTCATTTTGGTGGCATTGGATGAAACGGGAGGAAGAAAGATTTGAAAATTAATGAATTGAGAGATGGAATGCGAAAAGTGGACGTTGAAGCAAAGGTGATCGAGAAATCAGAAACCCGCGAAGTTCGTTCAAGATACACCAACGAAACCTACAGAGTCGCCGATGCCACAATAGAAGACGAAACAGGCACCATAACCTTGACCCTGTGGAACGAGCAGGTTGATCAAGTCAATGTCGACGACAGAGTAAAAATAGAGAATGGATACATCAAATCCTTCAGAGATGTGCTTCAGCTTAACTCAGGAAAATACGGGACATTAACAGTCCTGTAGACTACTTTTTCTTCATTTGGTTGATTTGGTGAATTAGATGACGTATGAACGAAGAGGATTTGATCGAGGGCTTGCTCCAAAGCCAGTTGAGATCGGAAAAGAATACGATGTAGAAATTGAAGAGACAAGCCGCCGAGGAGAAGGAATAACAAGAATCGAAGGGCTAGTGATTTTCGTCCCAAAAACCAAACCTGGAGACAAGGTGCGAATCAAAGTAACTAACATCAGTAGACGATTCGCAGAAGCAGAAGTAATTGGAGAAGCAGAAGAAAAAAGCGAAACAGAATAACCCGGCATCCCCAGTTCCCGCAAACCTCAAATATACTCCTTTTCTTTCGCAAGATTTCTTAAATCCATAACTTAATGTGCAATAGGGTTCACCCTCTGCTGAATGACCGAGAACAAACGTGAAATTTTGGTCAGATGTCTTTTCAGAGAATCGTGTGTTAAGAGTTAACGTTAATATTAAAGAGAAATTAACTAATTCTAAACCAAAAAATACTTTAAAACGTATTGGTTTTATCTATTTGATGCCAAAATGCATACAAAAGAGCCTCTAGGAATTGAAATTGAGGAATATTTGCTACTCAAAGGGGATGCAACATCAAATATTTACCGTACAGCTTTCCGAGCATTCAAACAATACTATCAGGACAGATACGGCAAGAACAAAGGCTTCAGTGATTTTTTGGATAGAATCTTTGAGGAACTAAAGAAGCCTCGGAGAGAGCAGAGACGCTTAGCAGAAATTGACATTGTAGGATTCATTAAACATCTCAAGAAAACAGGAAAATCTAACAACACTATACGACTTTATTTTACCACTTGACTTCATGTGGTAAAACTTATTTCCAATTTGCAATATAGGTAGACTGTTGGGAAAGCTCTATGGCAAAAATCACGATAAACTTGACAGATGAAACTGAAAGCAAGCTGAGAAAATATGTTACTTCTAATTACCCTGAAAAACCTTACGGAAAGTTAAGTTACGTTATTGAAGAAGCTTTGAAAGAATGGCTTTCAAGAGCTGAAATTTAATGATAAATTGAATTTTCCAAACTTGATTAAGAAAATACGGGATTGAGATAAAGGTTGGGTAATATAGGGAATAGCAGAATCTCATGGGAAAATTTTGTAAAAATTAAATACATATTTTGTTCTTTCCGAATTCAGAGCTGGATCGGATGGCTGGCTATTTTCGGGGTCGGTAGCATCCTATTTAGGATTCCAGATATTTTCAATCTAGCCTTAAACACATTTTCATTTTCTACGATTACAGCAACTATCTTTGTCCAGAATCAGTATTTTGACCGCGAAAGCGACAATTTCAACCCCCAAAAAAGATCTTTGCCAATTGCTTCAGGAAATTTGTCCTCTAGATCATCTTTAATTCTGCTTACGATTTTGTTGCTGTCAGGTTTTGTCTCGGTGACTCTTACAAACATCTACCTATTTCCTTTGTTTATTGCGTATATTGCTTTATGGACATTCTATTCTACCCCACTTTTTCATCTAAAAAGTCAACCTATTTGGGACATCATTGTTGCTGGAATTGGTTCTGGTGTATTTCCGTTCATAATCGGACTTCAAGTGTCTAATCAATTAACCTTAGAATATCAACTACCTTGGATGCAAAGGAGTTATTTAGACGCATTCTTAAGTGTTTTGCCAATTTTCTTTTTTCAGGTGGCATGTCAAATCTTTCAAGAGATCTCTGATTTAGATGCTGATATGCAAGCAAAAATTGAGACTTTCGCGGTAAGATATGGTAGACTAAGATCAACAAAAGTTGCCGTAATCTTAGCATTATTATCTCTACTGCTTCCAATTATCTTTGGATTCTTAGACCTTACGCATACGGATGAGTTTCTGTTTTGGTACTCAATCTTGCTAGTAACTATCTCTCCGTTAATTTTTTATCTGCTAAACCTAATGCGAAATCCTACGAGAGAAAGAATTGTAGGATTATCAATGTTCTCAAGAAAATTTTCCTCTTTTATAATGTTAGTAATTTTTATTTATATACTTCTGTTAAGAATTTATCTTAGATAGATTTACTGTCGAATTTGGGAATGGGGAGATAAAAAGTGAAAAATCATAGGCAGTACTATTCAATATTTATTGCTCTTTTTGCAGGAATATCAATGGGTACTAATTTTCTTTTTCACAAAATTGAAATACGCATTACCAGAGAATTGTTTACCTAGTTTGGTCAAATCTATTCTGAAGAAAGTCGGGCTTTTTTATGGGCTTTTGAGGTCTCTTCTAATTTTGACTTCTTAAATTACATAATCATTGGTATTTTGACATTCACAATCATTTTATTGTTAAACATGGTTTTTAGTAAACTTGATGGAAAAGAAATTGTTGCTGATTTTTCGAATATTTTTACATATTTCTGGATATTTATCCTATTCAGTTACTTGTTTTCACCACTGATTTTTAATCGACCAGTCAGCATTATTTGGGCATTTGGATATTCAATAGTAATTGGAGCATCTTCACATCTATACCTATTACATGATCGTTTAAGACAAAAAAGGAGAGGTAACCAACCAACGTCAGGTTACTCAACACATCAATTTGACTTTCTAAGGCATTCTCTTGAATTGGAACATGTAGAATATAGAAGCATTTTACACGATATAATTTGGGTCTGTGTTTCTTTGTCGGTCGGCTTATTTTTAACGACGGCTTTACAATATTTGTTCGCTCTTCCAATGGAAATAGCTCTTTCAAACACTTTTGGGAGTTACATGACAGTACCCTTAATTCAATTCATTATCCTGATAGTCGGAGTTTTCCTTGGAATAATTTTTCAATTAATGTCAGAGATTCATGACATAGTAGATTTAATTCGTGAAAAAGCAAATAGTTGAAGACTAATTCCTGTTTTGCTCTGTTTTGTTCCACCCAAAATTACCTAGGTAAAAACACACCCAACAACAAAATTACCATGGTAAATTACAGAAGCAGCAGGGAATACCATAAAAAGTTAAATTTTAACCCCAAATGTGGACGTTGGCTCTGGTTTTTTAGCTGTTTTTTGTGAAAACGCGGATGACGATTCTACTACCGTCTTTTGTGGAAATATGCCCAAATGCATTTTAATTAGAACTAATTTTAACTCAGATAAGAGAAATTATACCAGAGAACGTAACCCGGAGAACCCGTTTAGCCCGGTGGTGTAGTGGACAATCATGGAGGCCTTTGGAGCCTTCGACGGGAGTTCGAATCTCCCCCGGGCTACCAACATCTAGAGTCTAACTTATAATTTTTAGCCGAGAGAAAATTCGCTCATTTTTCCCCTCTTTTTTTGCTCAGTATACCGTCCTAAGGTTGAAATTTTGAGTAAGGCTGGAGATAATTTCTTTAGTTGTCTCCAAGAAGTTTAGAATCAAGTTTTTTCCTGAATTCTAGAACGCATTTAGACATTTGACCCAAAATCTGTGGGTCTTTATCGGCATTCACTGTTTTTTTACACAAGGGGCACTTCATATTTTCTATAATTCTTTGAACATTTAGGTTATCCTCTTCTTGTCCAAAATAATACTTAATTGCAGATTGGCATTCATGGCAAATCAAAGTTGTACCTGCGTTTCCAATTTGGGTTCCTACATAATAACTGAACCCCTCTTGGCGATTAAGTAAAATGGGTTGATCTAAAATCCAATTACTTGTGTCACCAATGTATTCTTCGCGTCGAATATAGATTTTGGCAAGAGTAAATGGGGGCGGTTTACTTTCTTTGAACAACCGGAAGTCCCGCCTTCTATCAAAAGTCATCAGATTATACCAATCATGAATTATTTGGTTTGCGGTTTCGTTTATTTTCTCCACATTATTCAGCAGATAAGACCCTTGGAGCGTTGGAAAAGCAAAATATAGACCATTTTTAATATGCTTGACAAAATTTGGAAATACATCTCTCACCGATAATGTAAATACACCACTAAATAGGTTAATTAGTAGAAAAGTTGGTAACACTGCAAATCTTTCATTTGTATTCGAATCTATAATTGAGGTCTTGTCATATACTCCGTTGGTACAGCATAAAATCCTAACACTCCGCAGTTTATTGTCAGTTATTCCATGCTTTTCCATAATTGACCTTAAGTTATCTCCATTTCTTATCCAACGGGCATATTTTGAACACTGATGTGAAGCTTTCTTTTTTAGATGTTTTACAGTTTTTTTAGTGCTCAAATTTATAGATTTCAGTTCAAGAAGGTAAAGGCTATAATTAGCATAAATTATTAGATCAATTTCCCCCATTTCAGGAATTGTATTTGGGTCAGTTTGATCTGGCAAAACGATTTTAAATCCCTTCTCCAGAATTCTCCAATCTTTGACCGCTTCCTCTCTAACTTCGTTTCTTACTATTGGGACATAACCAAATTCGCGAGTGAATTTGAAGCCTAAACTGCCATTTGTAGATGACTTTATCACATTTTCAAACCATTTTTCAAAAAAATTGCCCGGAGCTTTTATTGACCTACCGAATTGAACAAGAAGTGGTGCAAGCAAATTATATAACCATTCAATAACAGGAAGAAAATAGGCTGTTCCTTTTTGTGATTGTACTCTAAAACCATGAGCAATTCTCATCATCTTCCGCAAAGTGTTGTGATTGACGTCAAAAGTTCCTAGAGATTTTGTTGAAATAATATCTTGTTTTGAACATACCTCTGGAAGTATTGTGTCCAAAAGATAGAACAGTTCTTCGTCATCTAAATCTTCGAATTCAGCTAACCAATAGGCTTTGTTTTTCTTTTTTTTAGTGAACCCAAAAGGGGAAACTACCCACTTGAAGTATTGTCTAAAATCTTGGAATTGTGATGCATCCAGTTCTAATTTTGACCCGAAAAACTTAACCCAGAGCTCGTTGAAAAGTTGGTAATTCGCTGAAATTTTTTCTCTTGGATAGCAGAAAAAACCACCTTTTTCGTCAAACACACATTCTTCTGATGTCCTATGAATGATTGGATAAAATGAGCACCGGTAAACAAATTCAGAGTCCTTTAATCGAAGCATTAACATTTGGATAACTGCTTCTCTTCTGGAATCAGGAATAATTACGACCGTCGAGGGCTTTTTCATTGAATCTGTTGCTACATTAAAAAGTCCTTGGACACCAAAGTATAACGCGTAGAAGAACTCGAATTCACTAAGGAGTAATTCAAGAAATTCGGCATCATATCTGGTTCTGACTTCTCCACCCCCCTCGTCTCTACTTGCTACTTCGTATGCTCTCTCAACAAAATTAGGTGCCGCTTGACAAAACCTGAGTAAAACATAACTCAAAAAATGAGATCTATCAGAAAGAATTACAAGTCGTTCATGATCTATTTCCATCGTATCGGTACCAAGTTCGGCATACAGACTGAGCAAAAAGAATTGTAAGAAGTAATCAATACACTCATTTCCTGATTTCAAGATGATCTGGTCAGTTTGTTTTCTTAAGCGCAATAGAGCTTCTCGGACTAGAAATTGCTGGATTATCTTAACCTTATGTTGTTCACAAACATATTCTGAACCAATTTCGATGTTTTTTCCACATATAATACATTTTCCATCAATCGGATTCACTATTTTGAGTTCATTAACCAATCTTGGATGGACATTCACGAAATGTTTCTCAAGGTTAGTTATCTTCACTTTACTTTTGCACACTCGGCATTTCCGATATTCAGACGGTTTCTTTCGTTGAGTGGGCATAACTTAGTACTATTGCTTTCCAGTGTTATCAATTTTTGCACGTAAAAGCACTATTATTGAATGCTTGTATAAAAACCAAGAAATTAATAACTCTTTAGTGGTTTATCGAATCTTTGAATTCGAAATGGTTGTTTTTTCTGCCAAAATATCTTAAATCTGCCTTTTTTCTCAGTTAAGAAATGGAAAGCGGTTCATTTGTTGCAGTAATAAGAGCTGTTTTGACGATTTTTCATTGTTTCTGGGAGTGAAGTATAGGCAAATGTTAGAGAAGGCTAGACTTCGCACAACGCCTACAGTCGACATTGAATACTATATTGATGAAGCTCTGATACAGGGTATCCCCTAGTTACCACATTAATTATTGTTGATGTTAATCCTTTTTATGGCGCCTTTGAAGTATAGAGTGGGCGGGAATGTGTTATGAGTTTCTTGCCGGGTAAGGTTCCAACCGAAGTTTTGCAGGAGATAGTTTTCAGAAACTTGGGAGCCAAAAGAGACGATGTTGTTCTCAGTCCTTCTATAGGCGAAGACGCAGCCATAGTCCAAGCTGGAAAAGTGGTCTTAGCCATATCATCAGATCCGATAACCGGAGCCGAAGAATGGCTGGGCTGGCTAGCCGTCCATGTAAGCGCAAACGACGTTGCAACCCGCGGAGTTCAACCCCGCTGGTTCAACTCCATTATACTATTACCCAAAAATTCGACAACCGAACTCGTAGAGAAGATCTGCACGCAGATGGACAAGGCTGCGCATCAACTGAACGTTGCCATCACAGGGGGACACTGCGAAATCACTCCGGGCATAGAACACCCCATAGTAACCGGATGCGCCATAGGCGTTGCTGAGAACGGAAAGTATGTGAGTTCCAGCGGGGCAAAAATTGGAGACCGCATCATACTGACAAAGGGGACAGGAATAGAAGGGACAGCTATACTGGCTTCAGACCGACGAGCAGAGCTTCTAGAAGTTTTTGATGAAAGTTTCGTGAAAAAGGCGGAGAATTTCTTCGAAAAAATCAGTGTAGTAAAAGATGCTATTACAGCTTTCAGAATCGGAGGAGTCTCAGCTATGCATGATCCTACTGAAGGCGGAGTGGCAGGCGGGTTACATGAACTAGCTGATGCTGCAAACGTCGGCTTCCAAGTTTACGAGAAAGAAATTTTGATTCCTGAAGAGACGCGTAAGATATGTGCACATTTTGAAGTTGATCCTCTTCAGCTCATAAGCTCCGGATCGCTTCTCATTGTGGCTGAAGAAGAGAAGACAGAGGAGATAATCAGCAGTCTGTCAAGAAACGGTGTTCAAGCCTCAATAATAGGTGAAGTGATAGAGCCTGCGTTGGGAAGAAACTTGGTGACAAAAGCCGGAGAAAAAACCGAACTTGTCAGACCTGTCAGCGATCACCTCTGGACAGCACTAGCAAAACCTGTCAACACCTAACTTTCCCTTTCTTGGGACGTTCAGAAGAGGTCTTGCCGTAAATCTTCTGCCAGATTTTTTATTCCAACCACTTGAACCGCTACAAATCCTATAGCAATTCTAAGCCAAACCCGCAAAATCTGTATAAGAACTGTTGCCGCTGCGCCAACGGTAAATTCTACTGCAAGTAGACCGTAGAGCCAAGTCATGGCTGTATCTACAACACCTACTTCTGCGGGTATTCCAAGGGGAATAGACTGAATGGTTACGCTGATAGAGTGAACAGCCATAATTATGACAAAGTCAACCTGCTGGCCGAGGGAAACGAAAACCAAGTAAGACAAGAGTATGCTGAGGAACCAGCCAATTAGAGAAAAAAAGATTGGTGGAACTAAACTTTTAGGATTTTTACGAAAGGTACCTATGGAATCATGAAAAGCACTTAATGCCTTTACTGCGTTTGTCTTTATGCTGTCAATATTCAGACGCCCCCTAGTAACAAAGCCCAAAAAACGCAACAAAGAGCCAATTAATCTCTGCGCCAGCTTTTCTTTTAGAATGAAGAGAAATATGAAAAACAGCGAAATAAATGTGCCAACAATTATGAGTAAAGTAAGACCTGAAACAACAACAGGAACCTTAATTTTACGAATGTAAAGCAAAACGAAACTAAAAATTAGGCTGCCTAAAGGAATTATCATTGATAAAATTCTGTGACCTACAACTGACGCCACAACTTTCCCTGCGTTTTCACCTGACCCCTTGGTCATCACGTAAGCTTTTGTTGCGTCTCCGCTAATGGACTCTGCCGGAACCAAAAGGTCAACAAAAACTCCTATACAGGTATAGAGGAAAGTTTTTCGAAAGGGAACTTTGACTGAGAGGGGACGGAGAAAATATTGCCAAGTCAAAGAGTTAGTGAGCATGTTTAATACGAGAACCACGCCTGCAATGCCGTAGTAAAAAAGGTTGACGCCCTGGATTATGGTGACGATTTCGGGGATGCCAACGAAGAAGTAGAGGTAGGCTACAAAAATCAAAATGCCTACCAGCATAAAAGGAACTGTTCTCTTTAGGGAAAACCCTTTTTCAGTAACCATCAGCTTCCTCGTCCATCGTGAATACGAGCAAATAGAACTTTCTGCATATTATCTTTTACCCGATTTCCCTCAATCAGGAGAACATGGTTTAAACTCTGAACTTCCAATCTGCAGAACGGCTAACGCCAGTAACCATGTAATAGATTCTTAGAATTCTGGTTTTGTTTTTCCCAATTTCTTGTCTAAGCATGCTTTGATGAAGCCGTAATATTCTGGTTCTGGTTTAGTGGGTCTGCTCTTGAATTCGCCGTGGAACTGGGAGGCAAAGAAAAAGAATCTGCTAGGAAGTTCCAGAATCTCCTTTCTCCTGCCGTCGGGGCTGTTTCCTGAGAAAACCACTCCGTTTTTCTCTAAGGTATCCCAATAGTTTGGATTGACCTCCCATCGGTGACGGTGACGCTCAAAAATCTTGTCAGCAGCATAAAGTGTGTACGCCATCGTGTCTTTATGTACCCAAACTTCGTGGGCGCCTAAGCGCATAGTGCCTCCTTTATTGTTCACGTTCCTCTGTTCAGGCATCAGATCGATCACAGGGTGAGGCGTGTCTGGATTTATTTCAGTGCTGTTTGCTCCATCCAATCCACAAACGCTGCGGGCGAACTCGACAACTGCCAACTGAAATCCGTAGCAGATTCCCAGAAAAGGCACGTTGTTTTCGCGGGCAAAATGAATCCCGTTAATTTTTCCTTCGGTTCCTCGGGGACCAAAACCGTAAGGAATAAAGATTCCGTCATGCCCCTCAAGAAGCTTCAACCCGTCTGGGTTATTTTCTAGGTTCTCTGCTTCAATGTAGTTTATTAGAACTCGTGTCTGACAGGCGGCGCCGGCGTGTCTGAAAGCTTCATTCATGCTGACGTAACTGTCAACTAAGCCCGCGTATTTGCCGATCAACGCTACCTTAACTTCATGCTTGGGGTTTTCAGAGGAATCTACAAATTTTTTCCATTCACTCCACTCGGGAGTCTTTTTTGGTAGACCCAATCGTCTGCAAATGTAATCGCCCATGCCTTGTTTATCCAAGATTAGGGGAACTTTGTAGATGCATGGAACGTTATAGGAGCAGAACACCGCTTCTTCAGGGATGGTGCCAAAGAGCGCTACTTTCCGAAGGACCTCTTTGTCAATCATCTTTCTGCATCTTGCCACGATTGTGTCTGGCTGGATACCTATTCGCCGCAGTTCGTTTACGCTGTGCTGAAGGGGCTTGGTTTTCATTTCACCCGTGACATCCAAGATCGGAACAAGGGCAACGTGAACATAGAGGATATTGTCGAAGCCATCTTCTAGGCGCATCTGACGGATCGCCTCTAGGAAAGGCAAACCCTCTATGTCTCCGACTGTTCCCCCCAGCTCTGTGAGGACAATGGCGCCCTTTGATTGTTCTGCAACCATGCGGATACGTCGTTTAATCTCGTTTGTGACGTGAGGAATAATCTGGACGCATCTGCCAAGAAAATCGCCCCGCCGTTCCCCGTTGATAACTGTTTGATATATCTGTCCGGTTGTTATGTTGTTTTCTTTTGGCAGGTTAACGTTCAGAAATCTTTCGTACCCGCCAAGGTCGAGGTCTGTTTCGCCCCCGTCCTCTGTGACGAAGACCTCCCCGTGGATGTAGGGGTTCATGGTTCCAGCGTCAACGTTCACGTAAGGATCAACCTTTATGACTGTAACATCAAAGCCTCGAACCTGAAGCATTTTACCTATTGATGAAGTAACGATTCCTTTACCAACAGAGGAGAGAACCCCACCAGTTACAAAAACATACTTAACCATCAGCATTACCTCGTGACAACAAACCCCTAAACTATGTTTCACGTTAAAAATTCTTTCTACAAGATAACGTCTCTGTACAATTAATTACGATGTTAGCCTTTGAAGTTTGCTGATTCTTTGCTTCGCTTTAATGTAGCTAAAGCTAGTTCGCCAGCCTCTTTCATGGTTCTGCCCAGAGAAACAAAACCATGATTTTTTAGCACAATCAGATTTTTGTCTCCCAGAACCTTCAGGGCTTCCTTTGCCAATTCTATTGTGCCGGGTTCATATTCCCTTTCTGTGACAGGAAATCCTAGTTTCTCAGCATTCATTATGATTGCGTCGTTGTGTCCATGAAATATCGCATTCACTTCTTTACGTGTCTTGTAGATTAGAAAATGCATTACCGCCTCTGAGGAGGGCTGCCTCCTTCCTTCAACATAAACGGTGTTACTCTGTTCATCGTAATTTTTCACGTAAACAAAACAATCGTTACCTAGGTTTTCTTTGCTTTTCAGCCCAGACGCTGTTATTACGAATCCTGCTTCTGATCTGAAGCTCAAGTTGCCTGTGTAATTTCCCTCAATCTCCGGAGTTAAACCGTTTCTCTGGAATCTTTCACTCCATTCTTTCAGCTCATCAATTCTGGCGTCACGTGGAATTTCATGAGAAACAAAAATGATGTTGAATCTAATTTTTCCTTCTTTCATTTAATCACATAGTCTCAGTTTATTGGATTGAGCCTTTTTTGGTATGTCTGCTAAATCCTGTTTGGTTCGATTATTACTTTTAGTGATTTTCCTGCTTCTGCTACAAGTCTGAAGCCTTCAGCTATCTCTCGGAGGCTTAATCTGTGGGTTATCATGTCTTCAACGTTTATTTGTTTTTGAGCTAGAATCTGCAGGGATTCCTCAAGGTCTCTTGGAGCTGCTCCATAGGAGGTTCGTATGGTTGTTTCGTTTCGCCAGAATTGGGTTATAGGTATCGGAATTTTGGTTGTGGGGTCTGGAACCGCAAAAAAGAGGATTGTTCCTCCCCTGTCTACACATTCTAAGGCGGTTAACGCTGCTTTGACTGCGCCTGTGCACACTATTACCTTGTCTGCTGCTCTTCCATCGTTGAGTTCTTTCAGTTCCTGCGGCAAGTCTCCATTGGCATCTATTACATGATCTGCCCCAAACTTCTTAGCCAGTTCAAGACGATGCGGGTTTATGTCGGCTGCAACTATTTTCTGTGCTCCCTTCAGTTTTGCTAGCTGTATGTGGAGTATTCCTGCCATTCCGCTCCCGATTATCAGTATGGTTTCGTCTTTGTTGATGTTCGCTAGTCTTTGACCTCGGACTGCGCATCCTAGGGGTTCAATGAATGTTCCTTCTTCATAGGACATGTTTGGTGCCAGCTTGTAAACTCCGGTTTCCACGTTTATTTTCGGCACCCGTATGTATTGGGAGAATCCTCCGGGATAGTAGTTTGTTGTGTGAAGGGTTTCGCAGGCTGTGTGCGAATCCTTTAGGCAGTAACGGCACTGGTTGCATGGCACGTGATGTGAGACGAAAACGCGGTCTCCAACCTTGTATTTTGTTACTTTTTCTCCCGCTTCATCTATGATTCCTGTGGCTTCATGCCCAAAGACTCTCGGAGCCTTCGGAAGCCTGTACCATTCCACCACGTCGGTTCCGCATATTCCGCTTGCCATGACCTTCAGCAGTATCTCATCTGGTCCAATGTCTGGTTTAGGGATGTCCTCGATTCGTATGTCTTTGTTGTTGTGGTAGACTGCTACAAGCATTGGTTCACCAAAAAATCTGGAATAGACTTAAGCCTTTCCAGTTTTTACTTGTTCGAACAGCTGTTGTGCCTCTTTGGCTGTGAGGTTTTCGTGGATTAGTCCGCGTATAGCCCGTATCATAGCCACCGGATATTGATGTTGCCATATGTTTCTGCCAAGGTTCACGCCTATGGCTCCCTTCTGTAATCCGTCGTAAACGAATTCGAACACTTCTAATTCAGTGTCCACTTTGGGTCCTCCTGCGATTACCACAGGAACGGGACAGCCGTCAACAATCTTCTCGAAATCTTCTTCGCAGTAATATGTTTTCACCACCCGGGCACCTAGTTCAGCGGCTATTCTGGAGCACAGGGCTAGGTATCGGGCGGTGCGCTTTTCCAGTTCTCTGCCTACTGCGGTTACTGCCATGACGGGTATGCCGTAGTCTTCGCATTGGTCAACGAGCCGTGCGAAGTTTATCAAGGTTTGATGTTCATGTTTGCTTCCTATGTAAACTGACATGGAGACGGCGCTGGCGTTGAGGCGAAGCATTTCCGTGATCGAGGTTATCTGTCCCTCGTTGGATAGGTCTTCTCCTACTACGCTGTTGCCTCCTGAAACTCGGAGAATTATCGGTTTTTTGATTGCTGGGTCTACGCAGTTTCTAAGTACGCCTCGGGTCATCATTATGGCGTCTGCATATGGAATCAGCGGTTTTATGGTTTCTCCGGGTTTCTCCAGTTTACGGGTTGGACCCTGAAAGTATCCGTGGTCAACGGGCAGAAAGAGGGCTCTTCCATCTTTCTGTATGAGCCTGTTTAATCTGTTTTGGATTCCCCAATCCATCTTATTTTCCTCACTCATCTCTTGGTCTTACAATTAAATAGCCTTTTTCTATGAGCCAATGATGAAACTGGTAGGTAGTGTATCTGCAGTTTGTTTTGCATGTTTTTCTGATTTGTTCATATTCTTCTGAGCCTGATGGGAGTTTGTTTAGTTCAACCTGCACGGGGCAGGGTATGTCGTTGCAGAATTCTCTACGCTTATAATCGATGAAACCGTCTATGCTCAAATCATTCCCTCTCGAATAGCTCTCATTTTCGAATATTTAACCTAACTCTTAAAATTAACCCGTCATTTGCGCATGGGCTTTCCCATCTAGTTTGCGCGTGCATAAGCGCCTAAAGAATTTATCATCCATCAGATATTTACCAAGGGAAGGTTTATGTAAAGATCTAAAACATATTTCCACTTGCGTAGAGGGAAAGTCTTGAATCTCGAAAAAGTGAGAAAATTCTCTGAAATCCTCGGAAAACTAAAAGAAAATAAAAGATCGGGTTGGAATTCACGTTTACAGATGAAAAATCCAGAATCGATTGCAGATCATAGTTATAGAGCTGCGATGTTAGCCATGTGTTTAGGAGATTTGATGGAGGTTGATGCAGAGAGGTTAATTCGAATGCTACTCCTGCATGACATTCAGGAAGCAATTACGGGTGATTATGACTATCGAGCTAAGAAAAAGATAGGAATTACAGAAGTTAAAAGACAAGAAGCGAATGCCATAAGACAGGTTCTATCGTTACTACCTAAGAAATTGCAGAGAAATTACCTCTCAATTTGGAAAGACTTTGAAAACCAAAATACTCAGGAGGCGATATTGGCAAACGACATTGACAAGTTGGAAATGATAATGCAGGCATTGGAGTATGAGAAAAAAGGGTATAGCCCAAAGAAGTTTGATGTATTTTGGGATTATGGAAAAAAAACGATTAAAACACCTTTAATTCAAGAGTTGTTCCAACTTCTAGTAAATGAACGAAAACAAAGGAGTATGCGAATTAAGGATAGAAATCATTTTAAATAATCTAATCATAAGTACTAGGTGGGCAGAGTGATGAAACGTCACAAGTGGAATACTCCTGACCAGCTATCAGGTCACAAACTCTATCCTACTGAAGCGATCAATTCTGTACAGAAAAAACTACGTCTTTCAAGGACTAGTCTTAAGACAAAGATGTTTATGGATGCAATACTCTATGAAAGACCTATATAGTTCAATTTAGCCACATATTAAGTTCTTCAAAGACCGCTGCACTTTTTGAGGAAAATCCGGATTTGCTTTCTGAGAATATTTTTACCATTGCTTTTACCAAAAAGAGTATTTCATCTTACCGCGACTATATTACTAGTCATAAATATCAAACCAAAAAACGGGAACTTGCTCATTTAGGAATAAAATACTCAAAGAGAGAGCATCTGGAGTTGGAATTTTTTGCAGATCAGAAGAATCTTACTTCTAGAGAAAGACTTGATTATGCTAACCAGCTAATGAACCTTGTCAGGAATAAATCGAAGGAGCTAGTGTTCTGTGATCCTGAAAAAGTAATCCCGCGTTTCAAAGAAACGCTCCTTGATAGCTACCGTGTAGTTGCAAAAATCCTCAACCAAGAAAAATAAATATTCAGCATTCGATTCTCTTAAAGAAATAGTCGAAACAGGTAGCTATTTCGAACCAGGTTGGACTCAACATCTATTGAAAAAGAAAATTGGCAGTACATTAAAATACGATCCAAGAACTCTCAAAGCATGCGATGAACTCGTTGAGACTAGTTATTTTCTAGCAGGCGGAGCTATTCTGAAGGCTTCAATTGGTTTAGATACAAAGTATTATCCGGCAGTTTTTAGGCGGTTCAAGAAAACAATAGACAAATCATATCTTAGAAATGAGGTCTTCCAGAAATTGCTTGATTTTCATGGGTTTGATCCAAAAGCAATATCCAGATTATCAGTAGACTCGTTAAAGTCCATACGTAAGGATTCTGTCACTCGAAAACTTAGGAAGGTGCTTGATAAAACTCTGGAAGGAAGTGAAAAATCAGGTGGAAATTCGTTAATGAAGGAATTATCGGAAGCTGTTGCCTCTGAGAGTAAAAAAGCAAAAACATCCAAGTTTCTCATGAGAACCACCTTAATTGGCTTAAATCTATTTCATCCCGTAGTCAATGTTAGTGGTGATCTCTTACTGGAACAATTAGCAGAAAGATATCCAGTTGTTCCAATACAGCTTTTCTGCACTAGAATTCTTCCGAAAGAGGTAGCAAGAAGTAGCGCATTAGAATATTTATAAAAAGTGAGGAAGAAAAATCTGGAAATTTGGTTGTTGTAGTGTTCTTCTTCCTCTTGCGTGCGCATGTAGTGACTGTGAACTTTATTGTTTGAATACTGGCTGATGCCTAGTGAAAACATCTATAATGTGGAAAGAATTTTCTTCATACTAGATGTATGTAATTTGTATGGTTTCGTTGGAAGTGATGGATGGTGTATGATGTGGTGATTGATGGTTCTGGACCGGCTGGTTTGACAGCCTCTTTTTGACGATTACCCCAACAAAGGTAGCAATCAAGAATAATGGCAGAATAATCCATGAGGGAAACTCTGGGATGTATCCGATTGGGGTGTATTGCTCGTTCTGGTTTTTTTGTTCAGTAACCACAAAAGCGCCGGTAAGTCCACCTATCGTGTATATCTGGTCATTTACAACAGCTACGGCAAAATCGTAACGGGGAGTTGGAATGGATGCTCCCAAGCTCCAAGAGTCGTCTATTGGATTATAAACTTGAGTACATGGAACCTCTAAACCGCTTTCCCTTCCGCCTATGACATAGATTCTTTCAGGAGCCATATCACCAGTGGTAGCAGCCCCGCCAGCCATGTCTACTGGATACAGAGGAGGTGCACCGAAGCTCCATGCGTCAGTTTCAGGATCATATATCTGAGTCAGATTTTCTGACACCACATAGATTTTATTGTCCACCACCCCAGATGCATAATAAGAAACCGCGTTGGGTATGGATGCTTTTGTAGTCCAAGTGTCAGTTGCGGGGTCGTAAACTTCGGTTACGTCTGTGCGTTTAAAGGTTGTATAGATTGGCGTGTTGGCGTTAGGCCACCTATTGTCTGGGACTAATCCGCTTATAAGATAGATTTTTCCGTTAACAACATTCGCATCTAAACCATGTCTGGGAGTAGGCATTGCAGCTTTGCTTTCCCAAGAATCTGAATCAGGATCATAAACCTCGTTTGTGGCTGAAGGACCGGAATTTGTTCTTCCGCCTATGCAGTAGACCCTGTTTTGATAGGCGGTGATGCCAAAATCGCCTCTGGGGGTTGGCATTGACGTTTTCGTTGACCATGAATAGAAATTATATTCATAAGTAATGTTTAGTTTCATGACATAGATTTTCTCATTTACCGCAGCAGCCTTAAATCCTGCACGTGCTACAGGTAGAGGCACCTTAGTTGTCCAATAGTCCTCAGTTGCCCTAACTGCCGCAATGTTTGGCAAACTAACTAATACCGAACAGAAAATCAGAAACAGAATAAGGGTTGCCTTTATATCTCCCAACATAGGCACTACCAATATCTTACTTAGCATAACTGAAAAGGATTTTTGTCAAGAAACTTTGACAAGACGGTTTAACACCTACTGTCAATCTAGCTGTTCATATTAGGAGACTAATAACAGTGCATTGTTGAAAACTAGCTTTTTTCTGAAAAACCAAGAAAGACAATGCTTGTGCTTTTTGATGGCTATTTCAAAGCGTAAAAGTCAAGGTTTAATAAGTGAAAATATATTTGATTCGCGTAACCTAATTGATTTCTTTGGGATGTGATGGATGGTGTATGATGTGGTGATTCTTGGTTCTGGTCCGGCTGGTTTGACAGCGTCTATTTACACGAGCAGGGCTGGGTTGAAGACTCTTGTTGTCGCCGGAACATTGTGGGGCGGTCAGCTTATGCTTACACAGGAAGTGGAGAATTTTCCGGGATTCGAAAACGGAATCCTTGGACCCAAACTTATGGAGGAGATGCGGAAGCAGGCTGAACGCTGCGGCGCAGAACTGATCTTCGAACACGCCACCTCTGCAGACTTCAAATCCAAACCCTTCAAGGTGACTGCGGGAAACACGGTTTACGAAGCCAAAACAGTCATAATAGCCACTGGCGCTTCAGCCAAGTGGTTGGGTTTGGAGAGCGAAACAAGGCTGAGGGGCAGAGGCGTTTCGGTTTGTGCCACGTGCGATGCGCCCTTTTTCAGGAACAAAAAAGTTGTGGTTGTGGGGGGAAGTGACACAGCCATGGAGGAGGCTTTTGTGCTCTCCAAAGTTGCGAGTGAAGTCAAAGTTATCCACAGAAGGGACAAGCTGCGGGCTTGCAAGTTCCTTCAAGAAAAGGCCTTCGAGAACCCGAAGATAACGTTTGTCTGGAACAGCACAGTTCAAGAGATTCTGGGCAAGGAGCGAGTGGAAGGGGTTAAGCTTAGAAACGTTGTTTCCGGCGAAGAATCAGTTCTGGAGTGCGACGCTGTTTTCATAGCCATCGGTCACACACCCAACACAGACATCTTCAAAGACCAAATAGAACTGGACCAAACAGGTTACATAATAGCCAGAGAAGAAACACGAACCAACATAGACGGAGTCTTTGCCGCAGGCGATGTAGCAGATCACCGTTACCGCCAAGCTATCGCAGCAGCCGGATCAGGATGCAAAGCTGCTCTGGACGCAGAAAAATATCTGATAGGAACCTGAGAAAAGGTTCTGAGACTCTGCCTCAGCGGATTCAAAAACTGAACAACCCGAAGGTCACATTTAACAAAGCTTTTACACGGGATAGAACAATAAACAGGATTGAACACTTCTCCAAAAAATCGGGTAGCGGAGAAACGGGGAAAGAATCAGCCATGAGCGTACAATCTTACTCCAAAAAGCTGGGAATCGTCGGCAAACCAAACACCGGCAAATCCACATTCTTCTCGGCTGCAACCCTAATCCCCGTGGACATCGGAAACTACCCCTTCACCACCATCAAACCCAACCGAGGCATAGGATACCTAAGAACCCCATGCGTCCACACAGAATTCAATGTTGAAGACAACCCAAAAAACTCCATATGCCTAAACGGAATCAGACTAGTCCCAGTCGAGCTGATTGACGTAGCAGGACTTGTACCCGGAGCATGGAAAGGACGAGGACTAGGAAACCAATTCTTAGACGAAATCAGAAAAGCAGACGCCCTCCTCCACGTAGTCGACGCTTCAGGCTCAACAGACTGCGAAGGAAGAATCTGCAAAAAAGGGTCACACGACCCCCTAGAAGACGTAAAATTTCTTGAAAATGAAATAACCATGTGGATGAACCAGATACTGAAAAAAGACTGGGCAAAAATGGCTAGAACCGCCGAATCAGGCAAAGAAGACCTGACTTCTCTTCTTGAATCCCAATTAAGCGGCTTAGCCATCAAAAGATACCACATAATTGAAAGCCTAAGAAAAACCGACCTCAACATGGATAAACCGGAACACTGGACCAACGATGACATCATAAACTTTTTGAACATTCTACGAAACGTTTCCAAGCCAACACTAATCGCAGCCAACAAAATTGACCTTCCAACATCAGAAGAGAATGTTGAACGCCTAAAAGAAAGCGGATACAATGTCGTGCCCTGCAGCGCAGAAGCAGAACTGGCTCTCAGAAGAGCAGGAGAAAAAGGCTTAATTGACTACACGCCCGGAGACTGCAAGTTAACCACAAAAAACGCTGAAAAACTCACCGCCGCCCAGAAAAAAGCATTAGAGGCTATTCAGGAACAGATCCTGTACAAGTTTGGCTCTACTGGCGTCCAAGAAGCAATCAACACAGCCTTCTTTAAGCTCTTGCAGATGGTTGCTGTCTACCCCGTGGAAGACAGTGAACATCTCAGCGACCACAAAGGCAGAGTGCTTCCAGACGTTTACCTTGTACCCTACGGAACAACTGCACGACAACTTGCCTACATTATCCACACAGAACTGGGAGACAGCTTCATCCACGCAATCGACATTCGCGGAAAAAACAGAATCGGAGAAGACTATGTGCTGAAGGACAGGGACGTAATTTCGATAGTCAGCGCCAAGAAAAGAAGATAAAAATTTTACTTGCCAAAACGGCGCTTTCGTCTCTGGTACGTTCTAACCGCACGCAAAAGGTCTATGCGTCTGAAGTCTGGCCAGTTTACGTCCACAAAGCAGAGCTCGCTGTAAGCGGACTGCCACGAGAGGAAACCGCTGAGTCTCTCTTCTCCCGAGGTTCGGATGATAAGGTCAGCGTCTTGCTTTGGCATATGAGCTGTATACAGATATTTCTCAAAAAGCTTCTCGTTTATCTTCTCGGGTTTCAGTTCTCCGTTTTTCACTTTATTAGCTATCTTCTTTGTTGCATCAACGATTTCTGCCCTTCCACCGTAAGCCAGAGCCACATTCAAGAATCGGTCACTATACATTTTTGTCGCTTCTTCTACGCGCTGAATCACCTCTTGAGTCGATTTAGGTAAGAGGTCCAGACGGCCTATGGCTTTAACTCGGATTTTGTTTTCGTGAATTCTCTTATTCTCAAGGGTCAAACGCAGTTTTTCCTCAATCAACTTCATAATCTCCTCCACTTCTTTCTGTGGACGGCGAAAGTTTTCGGTTGAAAAAGCGTATAGGCTAATGAATTTTACATCCAGTTCTATGCACCAATCCATCAGTTCATCAATCTTGTTGGCGCCATGGCGATGACCGATCCAAGGGATCAGAGCTTTATGGAAAGCCCATCTGCGGTTTCCGTCGAGGATGATTGCCACATGTTCCGGTTTTTTTTCATCTCTAACTTGGAACCACAGCCACTTCTCGTATAATTTGTAGATTCCCAACAGAGAGAGAAAACCTTCAAGCATAGTTTTTACCACAGAGAGTTAAATAATTCTGTTATTACAATTCTGCCAATTTGTTTAGTTTTTCCAATTCATTATATGGATTCTGGAAGTATATAGACAGGATTTTTAGATAATAAACTTTTCAATTTTCTGCAACTCTTTGTATGTGCACAGAATATAAACAAGCATATATACGTTTTAAGGCATCCAGCTGATCTGCCCGTCAGCTTTCCTCAAAGTCCACCATTGCCTCTTCTGTCTCTTTAAAGTAGCTACTGTATTTTCTACGCAACAATAACACGGTGAAGACTGTGGACACTATCACCGGTATACCCCCAGTTATGGCATAAACCAATGTGGTATAAGGGAACTCCGGGTCGATGAGAAGTTGTGAAGCCTGAACAAACATAACCGAAGACCATGCGACGCCAACTACTATGACAATGGTACGCCACAACCGGAAGTCCCGCTCAAAGAACCAGCGAACAGCCCTTCCTGAAAGTATAACACATATGCCGATAGCTATGAGATATGTTGATCCATAAAGAAACTCTCCGATAAGTCTCGGAACATGTGCAAAGGGGTCAGCCCCTGTGTCAGACAGTGTGGTAACCACATTTGCCACTGCAGTTCCTCCCAGATAGCCGCCAACAACAATCAGCAAGATTCCTGCAATCGCTGAAAAGCCTGCTATCTGCACAGTGAAGGTGGGTGGAGAGTATTCTTTCATCCATTTGTAAAAGTTACGAGCTGTTTTGTCAATTCTGAATCCTCTTATAAACAGGAATCCGCCTACGACTATGGCGAGGGCTTGTCCAGCGTACGATAACAAGTTGTAGAACCATAGGACACCTAAAACGATGAGGAGAATTCCTGGGAGACCTAGGAGCATTCGGGAATAGCGGGGGTTCTCTACAAGAACTTTCATGTATCGAGAAAAGAG
>Ga0315533_1000555_pt1 | contig 31584 bp, 42 predicted proteins | sample SalMarSW160130MG_FD_203081 | JGI IMG/M metagenome (GOLD analysis project Ga0315533, IMG submission 203081) | Salt marsh sediment microbial communities from the Plum Island Ecosystem LTER, Massachusetts, United States - Salt Marsh Sediment SW1601-30 ...
TAGTTTTGTGGTTTAGGAGAAAGTGAAGTGCCGCAAGGAAAACCCTTTATATGTTGGTTGGATTATGATGGTCGTCGAAATGCCGTGCCATTGTGTGTCGGCGATGAGGTCGAATATAAACTAAACGGGAAATGGTTAAGGGGCAAAATCGGCTGTAAGCGTAAGGGCGGATGGTATGTGTTCCGCCATAAAAAACAAGAATATCTTGTGGCCAGTCGTATTTCTTTGCGGTCGGTTGCGGTTTAATCGAGGCTGAAAAATGAGTGAACATCCAATCCCATTTACAGGTGAATCAGTCAGGGCAATACTTGATGACCGAAAGACACAGACCAGAAGGATTATAAGGCCGCAGCCGCCAGAAGGCGTTTGTGATGTATTTTATTGGGATGAACCACGATTGCCCGAAAGAGTAAAGGCGGATATTGGTTGTTACTTTAATACCTCCGGGGGCTTATAAATAGATGAACGATAAAATCAAAGAACTACGGGCTGGGAAGGAAGTATAAAAGGAGTAGTAAAATGAGAGCGAAATGGATTGTGATTGTGATGATTATGATGATAGTCTTATTTGTTGCAGGATGCGTTGAAAGCACTAACCCTGCAACTGGAGCGAAGCTGTATCAGCTTGACCCGAACACGGCAGCGTTTTTGGACAAGGTAGCAGAAGGTGCTAATGTTGCTGAAATTGGCGGCAATGCTTTATCTGTATTTTGGCCTATCGCTGGCCTGATAGCTGGTATTGCCGGCGGATTAGTCGGTATGTGGCGAAGACTGAAACCGCAAATTACAAAAGCACAAGAAGAGGCGGATTTGTATTATAACACAGCGGCCGGTGTTGTTGCATCGATTGAAAAGTTTAAGGCCGAGTATCCAGAGGATTGGGAAAAATTGGAAGTAGAATTGACTAAACTTATAGGCGAAAGGGCGGAAGCGGTTATTCGAGCATTGAGAGGATTGCCGAAAAAGGTATAACAAAACACACAAGGCTATTGGGAAAAAGAAGAGCCGAACCTTGCCTTTTTGAAGTAAAAGAAGTATAATAAGGTTAATGATTAAGGCGGAAAAACAGGCAAGCAAGATAACTATAATCATTTAAAAATTGCTGCACGAAAACTATATTTGGAAAGGTAATTGAATTAAGAAAGGAGAACGAAGATGAAAAGGATATTGATTACAATCTGTTTATTGATTCTGATGGCTGGATGTGATACAAATTCAAGTAGAATGGTGCCAACAAGTTTTGAAGTAATAAATAAGCACCAATGCACCGTTAGTATAAATAAAATAACTGGGGGGAGGAAATCCAATCTACTTAATCCGTTTGAAACCCCACAAATACCAAATTCAGCATTTGTCGAGGCTTTAAGTAATGCATTAGCAAAATCAGGTGTTTTTCGGGCTGTCATAAAAGGTAACGGTGCAGATTATCTTCTTGATGTTACAATTCTAAGTTATAGTCAACCATTAATAGGATTTGGCTTTGATATAGATATGAAAACAAAATGGGAATTAACCGACGCAAAAACATTTTTATCTATTTGGTCAAATACCTTTGAGACAACCTACAACGGAAAACTATTCGAAGCCTTTATCGCAGTAGAAAGATTACAAAAAGCAAAAGAGGGTGCTGCACGAGTCAATATCAAGGAAGGTATCAGACAATTATCGTTATTAAATCTATAAGAACAAAATAGGTGGGAACCGCTCCTCAGTGTTTGATTGTTACAAGCTTTTGGAAAGGAGAGCATAGGAATAAGTAATTATGTCTAAACGGTTAGCACAGAAGAGGTTAGACAAGATGTTTAAGACTTATTGCGAAAAGCAATCTTCGCAGTATGTCAGCAAGAAGTGTGCAATCTCAAGAACTACAGTGGATAAATATAAAAGGCTTGAGGATTGGCGGGGCAGATTGGTAGGTATCCAACGGAAAGCACAAGCCAAACAGGATGATAATTTAGCTAACAGTTTGGCAGAGAACCTAAAAATTGTGCAATTCGCTAAGGACAAGATTGTCAAATTGATAAAAAGAGGGCAGATTACTAAAAAGCCTGCTGCTGACCTCGATAAGATGATACGATTGGAGCTATTATTGAGGGGTGAGGCGGATAGCAGGCCGGAGTTGGTGGATAATAGGCTAAAGGATATATCCACTGAAACGCTATTGATAATGCAGAGAAAATTGAAAGGAAGGTAATTCGTGATAAGTTTATACTTTGAAATGAGGTCGCAGGAGGAAGGCGTGTGCAGGAGTCTATATATGGCTATTTGTCTACGTATTTGGGGCTGTTATCCTGTTTATCGAGATTTTTTCTATCCTCAAAAACCCAGCTTATTAACACGGTTCGTAATCTGGTTGTTTTTTTATAGGCATAAATAATAAAGATGCCAACACTCCAACAAATAAACAGTGAGATTGACAGCAGGCGGCAAGAGGTAGAGATTGAGCTTGCCCGCAGAAGCCTGTTAAACTTCACCACTTTCACGTTTGAGGGCGATTATCAGGTAAACTGGCATCACAGGCTGGTTGCTGATGAGATAGATGCTTGGCTGGTTGCTGAGGAGCCATATAACCTTTTAATTCAAGAGCCACCGCGGCACGGGAAAAGCGAGCAATGCTCAAGACGCTTACCAGGGTATATCTTCGGTAGAAATCCAGATGCACAGGTTCTATTTGGAAGCTATTCGGCTGATTTGGCGGGGGCTATGAGTAGGGATGCTCAAAGGGTGATGTTGGGCAACCGCTATTCGCAGGTTTTTCCTCATACCAGATTGGCTACAAAGGGTAACAGGTATGATGAGACAGCTATTAGACAGGCGAACGAATTTACGATAGTTGGTAAGCGAGGCCGATTTAGGGCTTCTGGTGTTGGGGGTGGATTGACGGGACGTGGGGCGGATATAGGTATTATCGATGACCCATTTAAGAACAGGCAAGAGGCGGAGAGCGAAACGGTAAGAGATGGGGTTATCGAATGGTATAAATCCACTTTTCGGACGAGATTAGAAAAAGGTGGACGGATATTGATGCTGCTTACCCGTTGGCATTTACACGATTTGGCTGGCTGGTGTATCGACAAGATGAAAATCGACCCCGAAGCCGATAAGTGGAAAGTCATTAGTTTGCCTGCCTTGTTCGAGAAGGGTGAATTTACGCGCCCCTGTGACCACAGGCAGCCGAATGAGGCACTGTGGGTATCAAAATACCCTGAAAGCGCCTTACGCAAGATAAAGGCCACCATAGGCACGTATGACTTTAACGCTTTATATCAGCAGCAGCCGAGTCCGCCGGGCGGAGCGGTGTTTAAGAGAGAATGGGCGAAGGTTATAGATGCAGAGGATTTGCCGCCTAATGTCCAGTGGGTGAGGTATTGGGATTTAGCGGTTACAGCTAAAACAAGTGCCGATTATACAGCTTCGGTGCAGATGGGGCGGGACCAAAACAATAATGTCTATGTTAGGCGTATTGTGAGAGAGCAGATGGAGTGGCCGGTTGGCAAAAGGATGCTCAAAACTATTGCGATTAGTGAAAAATTGCCTGTTGGGATTGAAACCTGCGGAACGCAGAAGGGATTTTTTCAGGACTTAATGGCTGATTTGGAGATGGCGAGCATAGCTTTGTATGCGTTCAATGAAGATACAGATAAGCTTACAAGGGCGTTACCGTGGATTGCGAGGGCAGAAGCGGGGAAATTCTATCTTGTTCGAGGAAAAGGGATTGACAATTACATAGACGAATTGGTAGAATTTACAGGGCAGGGCGATAAGCACGATGACCAGGTAGATGCAACGAGTGGAGCTTATCGAATGCTGGCAGAGTATATTGAGCCAGAAGTTTATGTGATAGGGCAATATGGATGACAAAGGTAGTAATAAATACTGTATACGGCGGATTTGGTTTGTCTGAAAAAGCAAAGCAGTATTTAGTTATTGCTGGTGCAGATATAAATGTTTTTTTAGATAGTTTTAAGAATTTAGACGAGAAGTATCAGAAAACGACCCGCACCAATCCTTCTTTGATAAAATGCGTAGAAGAACTTGGAGATGAGGCAAATGATAAGAGCGCAAGTTTAAGAGTAGTAAAAATTCCAGATGGGGTAGATTGGTATATTGAAGAACATGCTGGTTTAGAATGGATTGCGGAGAGGCACAGAACTTGGTATAGGTAAAAAGAAAAGATAGAGAAATTGTGTTCGGGAAGGCAAACAGAATGAGAGTTAAAAATGTTTGCCGATTTTGGGTTTTGGTTGATATTTTGTTTAGGATGCTTGCTAAGTAGCATTATTCTTTGGTCCGTGTTTTTGCTAAAGCGCAGAGAGCAAAAGATTATTAAGCGGGCCATAGAAAACACGCTAAATGACCTTACTATAAAGGGGATGCTCAAAAGACAAGGGGAAGTCGGTTTAGTTATCCAGCACGTTTTCAATCCTGAAGTCGTAGATACATTTATTAAGAAATTCAACGAAGCCTTTACAGAGACCGCCCACTGTATAGAGCTTCATAATGGCGAAATAAGGCTTTGGTTTAAGATTGCCGATGTGAAAATGGCCGAAAAGATTAAGGATGAGTTGGAAGCGGCGGGATTTTATGTAGGAAACAATCGGGAAGATATTGGGTAAGCAGGTAAATGGATTTACCGGAAATTAAGCAGGGATGTATTAAGACGCTGTGGGTGTGCCGTGGACTCATAGCGTCTTTTTTTTATAGGGAGATAGAACAATGTTAGAAAGCGTATTTCCAGCTTGGACCGCAAAAAGAGAACAAGCTAAATATCTGGCCAGTGTTTACAAAAAAGCTGCTGGATTGATAGAGTCAACACCTGAATTTGCTCAAGATGAGGACGAGGGCGACTGGACGTTGCTTGCCGGCAATAAGGACAGTTATAGTGAAGCTGATTTAGATACGCTGAGAGAGCAAGCAAGAAAATTGTTCTACAAAGACCCCGGAGCAAGGGGATTGATTGGGTCAATGGTTGGTTTTATTTTGGGCCGGAATGCTTCTGTTGCGGCTACCGACGAAGATGTTCAGGCTTATTGGGACGCTTGGTGCAATGATAAGCAGAATAAGTTTGATAGACGGTCTAAAGAATTGGTGAGAAGGCTTCTGCGTGATGGCGAGTTCTTTCTGCGGCTTTTCAAGGCTAACGGACAAATCAACTATGAATACGGAGAAGAGGGTAAAAAACAATCTAAAACTGCCGATTACTTGGCAGTAAGGTTTATAGACCCCGAAGAAATCAAGGATAAGAGCAATACACACAGTTACGGCATAGAGACAGACCCTGATGATGTTGAGACAGTTCTCAAATATCACCGATGCTTTTTTAAGAATAATATCGAAGATACTGAAGAGATAGACGCTGAGGAAATCGTTCACGGCAAGATACTGTGCGATAGTAACGAAAAGAGGGGTAAAAGTTTCTTCATAGGTATAGCCAAATACTTGAAAAATTATCAGCTTTGGCTCGATGACAGAATAAGATTAAACCGGATTCGCAATTTCTTTCATCTGGTAATTAAACCTGAAGGAGCATTTTCAGCAGAAGCATTGAAAGCAAAGTTTAAGGATGAGAGCACAACGGCGGCGGGGAGAACACCAAATAAAAAAATGCCTAAACCAGGCAGTGCTATTGTAGCTAAAGGGGTGGACTATGAGTTTAAGAACCTCAATATCAACGCCACAGATACAAAAGATGATGGGCGAAATATCGAGAGGATGATTTGTAAGGGCACACAGCTTGTTGAGGGCGTGGTTACCGGTGATTACTCAAACCAGAATTACGCATCGGCATTAGTTGCCGAGAGTCCGATGGTTAAAGCAATTGAAGATTGGCAGGATGTAATTGGTGATTATATCAAAGAGATTTTCAAAAAGATTGTCAGATTTGGCAAAACGGCAGGAGCTATACCAGAGGCTGCAAGCGAAGAGTGTTCTGTAAACTTTGATTCAATGGTTCACAGAGACTTGGAAAAGGACACTACTGCATATCAGATACACAGACAGAATGGCTGGGCTTCCGATAAGACTATATCTGCAAAGTTGGGCTATGATTATGAAGATGAACAGGCACAGATTGACATAGAAGGCGAAAAGGAAAAGAATCGTGCTCAGGCAGATGAGCCGGAATATACGTAAAATGAAAGGGATTTTGAATATGGCAAAGCTAAGTGCAAAGGACAGGGAAAGGCTTGAGCAGTTGAGGGCAAGTGTGCTCGATGAAAAGGGCGACTACAGGGTAGATGCAGACTTTGATGAGTTGCAGGAACTGGCAAAATTAGAGGCAATGGCCGATGATAAATCTATTCCAAAGGTGGTAAAACCTGAATCTACTCAAAAAGAGACACACGTAGTCGGCCCGAAAAAGAAAGCGCCGAGGATTGTTAAGAAGTGGCTGGAGCGTGGCTTTGATTATTACGGCGTGGATAAGAACGGCACCTTTATTTTATACAATAAAGACGAAGAGTTGTTTTACCGGCTGAACAGAGACCCGAATTTTGTAGATGCTTTAGCAGAAGGGCTGCCTGCCGAATATCTGGAGGGCTTGAAATAATGGCTAATACAAGGAAAGATAATAAAAAACTTCAATTCAAAGAACTTGTAGCTGTGCCGAGAAAGGTAGCTAAGAGAATAACGGTGTTGGCTGAACAGATACGGTACGAAAAGAGAAGAAGATAAAAAATGAACAGTCAAGAAACAATCAGAAAAGCGGTTCTCAATAGTCGCAAGAATTGGCTGCATTATACGGTCAAGCAGGAAAGGGAGATATACGCACTGCTTTCGGGTGCTGCTGATAAAATCGAGAAGAGGCTTAATCAATATGCAGTAGAGGGGAAATTGCCACCAGGACGATTGATAAGTCTTTTAGGCGCAAATACAAAACCTAATCCTGATAGTATTCGAGGAATAATCAGGCAGTTAAGACCCGGACTGAACGGGCATATAAAAAAGGGTATGAGGCAAAGTGTTAGTTTTGGGATGCAGACTTATATATATTCGTTGCAGAATATGAAGCTGCCGAAAAATGCGAAGCTGGGTATTGGTTCAAGTTTTATCGGGGTGGATGGTAAGATAAGGACTTATGATGTCGGCAGAGAGCTATGGAAAGCCAGCGTGTGGGGCAGAATCAATTCGGATGCAATGGATTATCTTTTGCGTACTCAATATGGCAGAATAGCATTTTCACGAAAGGTGTGGGACATTACGTGGGATGCGGAGAAGCTAATCAGAAACAGGATAAATACTGGAGTGCTTTTGGGTGAAAGCGTCGATAAGGTCGCAAGGGATATAAAGCCATACTTGGCAGAACCGAATGCAAGGTTTCATCGGGTGAGAAAAGATGGTAAATTGGTATTGAGCAAACCGGCAAAGGCATATCACCCGGGCCGCGGTGTTTACAGGTCGGCATATCGAAACGCACGGAGATTAGCAAGAACAGAATACGCAAGGGCTTATCACGAAGGAATGGTCAGATACGTCAAAAAGAAAACGTGGCTCAAAGGTTTTATCAGTAGAGTTGGTAGTGATAATCCGGCTCCTTATGATGAGTATGTGGACGGTAAGTTTTTCCCAAAGAACAATCCGCCTATGATTCCATACCACCCGAATTGTGTTTTAGGTAAGACGATTGTTCAAGCAGGTGGTAATATAACTGGGGCAATAAGCCGTTGGTATGAAGGTCAAATGATTACCTTTAGCACGGCCACTGGCCAACAACTTACCTGCACGCCCAACCACCCTATATTCTCTAATGGACAATTTATTGCTGCGAATAAACTCAATGAAAGCAACAGCGTTGTCTGCGTCAATGCTGCCAATGTGCCCATTGTCAACAGATATAATATACAAAAACCAGCCAGAATTCAGAATATAGTTAGTGCGTTGCATAAAACGAGCTCCATGTCTTCCCGCCCAGTGAAAATTTCCACCGAAGACTTCCACGGCGATGGGATAGGTAGCAAGGTCGCAATTGTAAGCTCCAATAGCTTTTTGAGGAATAGTTTGCACGCCTCTATTTGCGAGCAATTTTCGCAGTTGTATTTCCGCTTCAGAGATAATGCCCGATTTATAAGGTTGTTTCTCGATTGTTTGGGCGTGCCTGCATTTAGTTTCCCAGGAGACTTTCATCCCTCTGCGAACTTTATTGGCTCTTTTAGTCATTCGCCTTCTCTCTTCGATAGAATAATTACCAGAGCGAAGGAAATTGGCCTGTCTTTGCCTTCTGATTTCGGTTCCAGTTTCAACCAATCTTCGTCTGATGGTGCCACGATTAACACCAAATCTCTTAGCAAGTCGTTGTTCGGAAAATCCCGATTTGTACAAAGCGATGATTTCACTGATAGGCAAGTCGAATCTATTCCAGCTACTTCTTTTGGGTTCCTTGATAGAATTGTCCATATTGAATCCTTTCACTTTAGTGGCTATGTTTATAATTTGGAAACTACTCAATCTTACTACTTCGCAAATGGAATTGCAACACATAATTGTATGTGTTATGCTGAACCTGTGTTTACAGAAGTGCCGAATGAAGAGCTTGATTTTGCACCAACGCAAGCGGAGTTTGTTAAAACTCATAAAATAGTGGCATAAAAAAGAAAAAATTTAGGCTTATAACTCTATGGCAGAGCAGCAATTAGAAGATAACCAAAAAAAAGACTTGACAAATACAAGTGATTTGTTGGATACTTTCAGTAAGCAGATAAGGCAAATGGCCTTTGAGCTTCAGTTTGGTGATTTGACAGTAAGGTTTAAGGTGCGAAATGGCTCGGTGAAAGAAGCTCACAGAATTTCGGATGCGATTAAACTGAGACCATTCTAAAAAGTAAATACCGTTAGCCAAATTAGTTGACCAACAAAAAGGCGACTGATTGAGATGCAGTAAAAATACTGTGTTTTAGTCAGCCGCCTTTTTTTATTGCGCTAAAGGATTTGGATATGCCAATGCCAAAACCAGCGAAAGACGAGAAGCAAAGCGAATTTGTAAGTCGCTGTATAGCCTTTGAAACTAAAGCTGCTCCGGATAGACCAGATGAGCAGATACAGGCGATGTGCTATCAGACTTGGCGAGACAGGAATAAGGAAAAATGAAAAAGTTAAGAGAAATCAAAAACCAATTTGACGGGGCGTTTAGCGAAATATCCATAGATACAGAAAAGAGGATAATCAAAAACGCTGCTTTGGTGGGGCAGGTAAGTCGAAACGGCAGACGATATACAGTTGAGGCATTAAGGGGCGGGATAAGCAAGTATGAGGGGGCAAAGGTTTATATCGACCATCCAAACGAAAGTGACGAGAAAAGAGGCTGGCGAAGCACAAGGGACCTGGCCGGCAAGATTGAGAACGCACGTTTTGACGGCCAGAAAGTAAGGGGTGATATTCGGCTAATCAATACCGAAGGAGGCAAGTTGGCTTTTGAGATAGCGACTAACGTGCCGGACATAGCAGGAATGTCCCATAACGCTTTCGGCAAGTTTCACAAAGAAGATGGCGTGGAAGTCGTCGAGTCAATAGATAGGGTTGTGAGTGTTGATGTGGTTACTGAACCGGCAACGAATAACGGATTTTATGAGTCAGAATTAAACGACGATAAAGGAGACAAAGATATGTTGGAGTACAAAGATGTCACGATGGTTGGTCTTAAAGAGGCCAGAAAAGACCTTGTTGAAACTCTGATGAACGAAGGGAAAGAGTCAAGGGACGACGAGTTTGAGAAGGTCATCAAGGAAAACGAGAGCCTGAAAAAGGAAAAGGACGAACTACAAAAGAAGCTCGACGAGATGGAAGTCAAAGAGGCCCTCGCAACGAAAGAGGTAGCGATTGACAAAATGCTCGAAGAGAGCAAATTGCCGGAAGAGGCAAAGACCGAGGTTTTCAAGACAACGCTGATGGCGATTTCGGTCAAGGAAAACGAGAAGCTCGAAGATAAGGTCAAAGAGCAAATCGAGGACAGGCTCAATGCCATAGCCGGTAAGACGGGCGTTAAAAACAATACAGAGCGCACGCACAAAGAAGACGGGGATGCAACGCCTGAGTCCATCGCAAAAGACTTGAAGGGTTCAAGTTTAGAGTAAAGTAAAAACGCCAACCGAGTAAGGTTTTGACGTAAAACTATAAACACTAACTGAATAAATAGGAGTTTGAAAAATGTCCAATGTTAATAGATACCGTAGGGGGCCGAGGCAGTTGGTAGAAATACCTGTCGCCTCTGCTACGGTTATAGAAAAGGGCGATATCGTGCTTGTGGTTTCCGGTTTAGCAACTACACCGAGTCTGGTATATGTTGAAGATACATACGCCGGCAATGAGGCAACGTTGCAGGCTGCTGCCGCATTACTTGTGGCTGGTATTGCAGAGACCCCATCGGCTGCCGGCGATACCGATGATGTTCTTGTCGATGTCAGTTTGGAGGCAATCTATGAATTGCAACAGGCATCGGCGGCCGCTATTTCGTTCGGTGATTTGCTTGAGGTAGGTTGCAGTTCGTGGGCAGGCGATTCTTGGTATGGCAAAGATGATGTGGTTGACCCGATGGGCGATACCTATACGAGTCCGATTGCCGTATGTGTCAAGGCACATACTGCTGCCGAAGGTGCAGGCACGCTTTGTAAGCTGCTGCCAAGCAAGTTAATGAACAGCATTGCCGGACAGAGTTAATGAGTAATCATTGAGTTGACTAAATACCAAAGAAAGGGTTTAGAAAAAAAGGAGTTCAAAGATGAGTTTTGAGAATAAAGTAGGAAAGCTGAAAGAAGTCATTAGCAACAGTGGCGGCTTCGACAAGTTTATGGCGACAATGCTTCCGAAGCTGATAGATGCGAAGAAAGACGAGAAGCCTCTGATGAAGCCGGAAGATTTTAGTTTGAAGGAACTTTACGAGGCAGTAAACACCTCACAATTTCCGATTATCACCGGTGAGCTTTTGAGCAAAAAGGTTATGCAAGGGTTCAATGAATATCCTGGTATAGCCGACCAGTTGGTGACCAAGTTCACTTCCAAACTGAAAACCGATACGATTCCTGGAGCGTTTCTCAAGGGGGACCTTGAGGACATTCCGGAAGGCGGCGGGTATCCGCACAGTGGTGATATAGAGGAGTTCTATGTGACTATTGGCGGGGCGAAGAGAGGCGAAATCCTCGATATCACCGATGAGGCTATCCGATTCGACCAGACAGGGCTGATTATGCTCAAGGCGAGTAAGTTCGGTCAGAGGGCAGCCAAAGACCGCGAAAAGAGCGTAATTTACACGATTATGGATGCCACGGTAGACGGCAAGAATTATTACGCTTATTATCCGGCTGGGACCAGGACAGCTCTGTTTAGGTCAAGTAACGGCACAAGCTCCGGTGTTGGCGGTGGCGTGCTGTATGCGAATCAAATAACCAATGTGCTTGCCGAGTACACTGATTTAGATGCCGCCGAAGCCTTGTTTACTCTTATTATGGACGAGAACGCCGACCCAATTGATGTGATGAGCAGCAATATGATACTGCTTACATCAAGGTCATTGAAAGGCACAGCTTCGCGTCTCACGAGAAACCAAGTGCTTCCGGCTATTAGTGGCACAAGCATAGGTATGCGTGAGGACAATCCATACTATCAATTAAAGACACTGTTCAGTCCGTGGATTGACAAAGGCAATAGTGGTTTGTTCTGGTATTACGGAGATTTCAAGAGGCAGTATCTTGAAAAGGTGGTTATTCCGCTACAAATTCTTACTCGTAAAGACGACAAGAATGAAGCAGCTTGGGAAAGAGATGTCATCGCCCAGTATAAGGTGAGACGGTTCAGCAAGGTCGGATCGATTGACCACAGATACGTAGTTGAGTCAACTGGTGCTGGTTAATAAAGGCTGATTCTTCCTTTCAATTTTCGATGGGGCGGGCGGGTTAGCTCGCTCGCCCCTGTGTTTTTTTAGAGAGAGCCGAGAGATGGCAATGACATTATCTGAGGTGGATACCAAGATAGAAGCACTTCTGGAAAGTCCACAAGTCGATTATATGATTGGGGACAAAAAAGTATCTGCAGGCCAAAAGTTAGACCAGTTACTGAAATATAGAGAACATTTGCTTAAACATCCCACAGACACAGATTTATTAACAATGACTTTCAATACTAATGTTAATGAATTTGGTGAAGAACAGGGAGAATACGAGGATTAAAGGAAAGACAATACGATGACATTAAGCGACGGTGATAAGGCAGAGTGCAAGGAAATAGCAAGAGCGATAATCAAAGAAGTCTTAATAGAGCATATAGCTTCCTGTCCACACGGTAGAACAATCCTTGCCAGTAAAATGCTTTTGGTTGGTATGTGCATTGGAAGCGGTTTGGCAAGCGGCGGGACTGTATATGCTTTAGTGCAGTTTATCTCTGGGAATTAAAAATGAGCTGGGTATTTCCAACTGGCGATAATGGTGCTCAGAAAAAGGTTTTATAGCGAGTGTTTAATGTTAATTGAACCAGCAGAACGAGTTCGCAGAACAGCAACATTTGTTATAGCTGCTTCAGACTCCCAAAATAAAAGGGATGCCGATTATCATTGTGACGGAACAGCCGATGATGTTCAAGTGCAAGCAGCGATAGATGCCTTGCCAACTTTGGGGGGTAAAATTGTTTTGCTTGAAGGCAATTATGTATTCACTGCGACTATATCCAGAGCGATTGACGACATTACCATTGAGGGTTGTGGCAAGAATACTTCCATCACCTACGATGACAGCACAAGTCTCTTTGACGTAGGCAGACGGGCTGGCTGGTCTTTCCGTGATTTAGCAACCGATGGGGGCGGTATCAATCTTGGCTTCGACGAACAGGCAGATGTTTTTAACTGCTGGAGAGCAGGGGAGAAAATAGAAAACCGAGCCGTTGGCGGTGTTGAACACGTTGCTACACTTGCCTCGGATGGTAATGATGGCACGCACGATGTGGCTGTACAGGGTGATTATGCTTATGCCGCCTGTTATCAGACAGATGCTTTTTATGTCATTGACATATCCGACCCTGAAAGTCCATCTATAACCGCAACACTTACCGACGGCAGCGGTAGATTAGATGGCGCTCACGATGTGATTGTTGATGGAGATTATGCCTATGTAACGGTGATAAATAGAAATTCCATTGTCTCAATCGATATATCCGACCCTGAAAATCCATCTATTGCCGATGAATTGATAGATGCAACGAAACTTGCAGCTGTTCACGCCCTCGCAAAGCAGGGTGATTATATTTACGCAGGCGGTTTGGGAGGTAATTATTTTTGCGTTATCGATGCCGGCGACCCGACGGATATGTCGGTGGTTGGTAGCGTATCAGATGCAACTAACCTTCATTATCCCCGAGGTGTTTATCCCAGAGGCGACTACGTTTATGTAATTACTAAGGGCGGAGGCTACCTGACGGTAATAGATGTGTCAACAAAAGACAGTCCTGCGATTACAGGCACACCGCTTCAGATAGTAACAAGTCCGACGAACAATGACTGTGCCAACTTGCGTGTCCGAGGCAATTATGCGTATTGCACTGCGCAGGCACACAACGAGCTTGTAGTGGTTGATATTTCAAATCCTTCGTCAATGTCGGTTGTTAAACGGGTCGCTATCAATGAAGCTAACTATGTAACACTTGCGGGCAATTATGCTTTTGTTAGCGGCACAGGTGCAGTATCTGCGGCTAATGACAGAAAAGTCCACGTGGTTGATATATCTGACCCCGCAACAGCCTCTATAATTTTTGTCTGTTATCATCCTGATTTTCAATTTGCGAGCGGGATTGCTATTGCAGGCGATTACTTATTAGGTTCGCCGAGGGATAGAGTTGATGTGGCGCTGGTTGTTTTTAAGATACCTCGACATCCAATAGTAGACCAAAGGCGATTCACGAAAGTTGAATCACGGGCTTTGGATGCGGCAAGCGGCGATGTTACATATTCGGGATATGGTTTTAGACCTACAATTATACTTATTGATGCAATGTGGTTTGGCGCTCACGACATTTATTCCAGAGGGGTAGCTGAATACAACGACAGTGAGGAGCGTAGCAAGTGCATATATACTTCGTCAGACAGAAAAGGGTGGGCTGATTGGTGGAATGCCATCGTACTTCGTGAAGCCAGCGACAAAACACAGGTTGCTATAATCAAAGAATTTACAAATGATGGTTTTGTTCTAACGTGGACAAAGACCGGCACGCCGACATCAGCCGACGCCCATATATTTGTTACGGCTATCAAAGAGAAATAAAAATGGCAGCTGATACTTATATTGAAAATGTAATTCAGTACAATCACTCCAATGATACAGATACTCTCTATGGTATTGTTCGTAATATAGCCAAAGAGATTCGAGATGTAGCTAATGGTAACTTTGAAGCTCATCCTGCAAGTGGTAGTTTGGATGATTATGATATAAGTGCAGGTGTTGCCTCCGGTGGTTTATGGTCAGGCAGTTTTCCAGAGATTACAAATGGTTTTTATATTTATCAAATACGTTTGAGGGCAGGAGCAACTCCGGATTTTGCTGATATAGTTTTAGGTGCGGTAAAAGGATATTGGAATGGTGCGGTATTCGCAGAGTTCAATGTAGATGCCGCTGGTCGTATCGACCTTGGTAAATGGCTTGGTGTCGCACCACTGGCCTTGACAAGTCAATACGTGCAGACCGATGCGAAGAAAATTAATGGTAATACGCCGATGACTTTAGCCCAAATAAATGCAGAAGTGGATACTGCAATTTCAGAGGCTTCTCTTGCGCCAGCAAGCGAATACGATACTGAGATGGCGAGAATCACTGCTGATGTAGGGACTGAGGCCAAACAGGATACAATTGCCGCTTATCTTGATACTGAAATTGCTGCCATACTTGCTGCTGTTGATACAGAAGTAGCATTTATTAAAAATGTAATGGAAGGTGATGTTTCAATAGATATAACAACTACTCCGTGGCAAGCGGTGGTCAAGATAAAGAGCACTGACACAGAGCTTATCCGCAAAGACCTTAAAGACAAGGACGGGAATAATATCACAAGCGTAAATGCAATGATAGGTCAATACAAAGAGCCTTAATAATGTTTGGATTGTTGCCACAATTAGGAGTTGGTTTTGGTACTGCGGTGCTGGCTGATAGTCCATCTGCCGAGACTTATATGGAAAGTGATACGGCTGATATTCTCGACGAATGGGGTGAGACGCTAACTGTTTTGCGTGATGTTGAGACGTATAGTTCGGGAGTGGCAACGCATAGTTGGACGGTTCAGGGGACAATTTCCGGCGAATGGCAGCCGGTTTCCGGCAAAACAATTATGCTTGAGGCAAGTATGGAGACCAAGAGCGAGGCGGTGGTTTATTGCTCGATTGGTGTAGATGTTGAGGAAAATGACAAATTACAACGGACGGATGGGACGTTTATGTTCGTAAATTATATTAGAAAGCACGAAGACCATTGGGCCGTTTATTTGAAAAGAAATAAGTAATATGCGTTCTGTAGGTGGGACACAAGAGATTATCAACAACTTAATGATGCATCGCAGCAAACTTCTGCGCAGGGTGGGAGAGGCTGTTGAGAAAAGTGCTGTGGATGTGGCTAATGGTGCAAAGGCAGACCACCAGCGAGGACAGGGGCACGGGATGGGTAGGTATGAGAACCAGGCAACTACCTTGACCAGAAGCATAACGCCAAAGTTGACGAAGGTTAATTTTGACGAGGCCGAGGCGATTATATTTACGAATGTGGAATATGCTGCACGCGTTGAGGCGATATATCCATATCTGTGGCCTGCTATGGTAGCGAATCAGGAGAAATTCAAGAGACGGGTAAAAGAGGCTGGATATAAGTAAATGGCTACGCTCAAGAGTGCAATTTATGATATTTTAGCGGCCGATGCACAATTAACGGATGGCAGTAATTTAGGTGATTATTTAGGTTTAACTTCTGCTGCTCCGTATGGTGTATATTTTCGCAATCCGCCGGCGGATATTGATTTTGAGAGTTATTCGATAATCACGTTTTTTGTTAATTCGATGGCCGGTAGATTTCCGAGGGATATTTACTTTAACATAACGGCGTGGGGCAATAATTTCGAGGCGATTCTCAATAGATGTTATGAGTTATTGCACAATGCGAATCTTGCGGATTTGGACGATTATAAAAAACTGATGATTAAGTGGGATAATTCGGGTCCGGAGTTATATTCGGATGAGTTAAGGATATACTTTCAGCAACAGCGATATTTGATTAAAGGGATAAAGTCGTGAAAGTGGTCTCATACTACAAATACTTAACTGATATTGCGAATGTTGGCAGGACGGGTGCCGGCGGCGGCAATTACTGGCAGGACGTGATAGGGATACTGCTGCAAAAAATGTTAGGCGACGCAATTCTGGTGGGCAGGCCGCACGGCAGAGATAGCCGTGATATTGCAACTTATCCAGTACTCGATGATTCCTGCGATATTGCTTATTGCCAGGTCTTTGATATTCCGTGGCCGAGACCTTCTGCGAGTTTTGTTTATTCTATTATTAGTGATTATATCAGACTTGAACCGGAACTTGAGGATTGGCTACAACGGGCAAGTCCGGATGTATTGTTTTCTACACAGTATTATAAACAAGACCTGATTGATTTGTGCAATAAGTATGGCTGCAAATGTATATTTCTGCCCTGGTTTAATGTGGAGAAAAAATCATACATAGCAGATAAATCCATAACGGCTATGTCAACGGGTGCCGTAGGGGGAAATTATCCATTAAGAACAAATATATGCCGATATTTGAGGAGTCTTAATCGTTCAGATATTTTGGTCAAAACTACCAATACGCAATTGAAGTATGCTTTATCCAACGAAGAATATGAACGCAGTTTAAGCCATACGAAATACTATATCAGCGGCGGGATATATGATTTCCAGATACCGCCGAAATACTTTGAGGTCTGCAATTACGGGGCGTGTTTGGTAAGTTTTGATATGCCGATGATGAGGAAATGCGGTTTTGTCGATGGGGAAACATATATCAAATTGAACAAACTTGAGGATATCGAAGAGATAATCGCAAGTGATAGATGGAAAGAGATTGCACCTGCAGGGCAAAAAATGGTGCAGGAGCGACATATGATAGAGATGAGAGTTAAGCAGATATTGGAGGTTTACGACGAGTGTCTGAAAACACCTTAAAACTGGAAGTGTTGAAACAGTTTGCTGATAATAAGATTTTTGTAGAAACCGGCACACATCAGGGGAAGGGCGTAGAGGTGGCGTTAGCAGCTGGTTTTGAAAAAATCATTAGCATCGAAAGCGACCCGGATTATTTTCACAGGGCAGTAGAGAAATTCAAAATAAATACTAATGTTATCCTTGTTTTAGGTGATGGCGGCATCGTTTTGCCACAGATTTTAGAGGAGATAAATCAACAGGTCACATTTTGGCTTGATGCTCATTATTCGGTAGGAGAGTCATTCCATAAAGATATTAGTTCCTGTCCCATACTTGATGAATTATCTGCTGTTGCAGAACACGATATAAAGACGCATACGATATTGATTGACGATATGAGATATTTTCGTTTGGGCATCAATCAATGGAACAACATAAAACTTGCTGATATTTTAGTTGCTTTGAAGAAAATCAATGAAAAATATGTGATAAGTTACGAAAAGGGTTCTTGCGAGAAAGATATCTTAGTGGCGAAAGTGCGAAAATGATTTATTTGTATGATGATAAAAATGGTTGGGGCAAAACAATATCAAGCTACTTGAAGGGTAGAGGTTGTAAGCTGTTTCATCGAGCAGAAGAAATTGTTGAGGCAGGTTATGTATTTATGCACGCAAGCCATTTGCCTTTAGAGGAGCGGGAAAAGGATAAAAAAATAATGGCTGAATTGGATAAGCGGAAAGGGTTGAAACTTATACCGTCAGCCAGAGAGGTTGTGCTCTACGATAATAAAGTTGCTCAATATCAGGAGTTTGGTAATTGGATGCCGGAAACATTATTAGCTGAAGATGAGCAGACAGCCTTATCGTTTGTTGACAGACTTGGTTTTCCATTTGTTTCAAAGTCAAAACAGGGTGCAGGGGCTTCTAATGCAAGACTTATAGAAAATCGAGAACAAGCGGAGAAAGAGGTAAAAGCCGTTTTTTCGGATACAGGACTGGATTGTTATGCCAACGGTGTTCAGAAAGATTATGAACTTTGGCAAAAATGGATACCAGGACTGGAGATAAACTGGCGAATAGTAGTCTTGGCGCATAAGTATTTTATTATCACGAAACGATGGAATGAAGAGAACAGCAGATTTGTCAATGATAATGGTAAGATTAAGACGCTCTCGCATATTGCTGTTGAGGTGAAGGAAATAGTCGACCTTGCCGGAGAATTTGCAGAGGCAAATCGGTTTAAGTGGGTTGCAGTGGATATTATCAAAGAGCCGAAAACCGGAAGGTTATATGTATTAGAGACAAGTGCTGGTTGGCCTATGTGGTGGTTTGGTAATGGTATGATTTTTGATAAGGGACTGGAGCCGGTGGAATATGCGAGAGATGTGTTATGCCTTGCTGGTGATATGATATTGAAGGGAGATTTTGATTGAAAACAATACTCTGGATTTATGATTTGAAGGGCTGGGCTTACTGGAATCGTGCTCATAAGCTGGCGGAACAGATGCCGCAATATGAGCATAAGTATATAGGAATGAGAGAGCGTTATAGTAAGTTGCAGACTGCAATGAACGAAGTTGATTTGATTGTCTGTATGTATCACGGATTGGCCCCACTAATAGCAAAATGGTCTGACAAAACAGTGATGCAAATTAGCGGGACAAGAGGACTATGATTAACGTTTTAAGTATAGAAAATGCTTTAGGATGGAGTTGGGGAATAGTGTTTAGGTACTTGAGAAGGTTGCTTGGCAAAAAGTATAAAATCGCAAGAATATGCAGAAAAATCAGTAAGGATATAAACATAAAATTGTTGGAGTTATACCCTTTGATATTGGCTCAAAATGTCGATAATATAACTCTGATAAAGGAACATAGAAACAAAGTTGTTTTAAGGATTGGTGGAATGGTTATAAATGAATTGAACAAAGGTAGTCGGTATGACAAAGAACTCGCTTGTGTCGGGGCGGTAATTGCGACTAATAAACAGTTATATGATGTGGCGGAATGGGTCAATCCTAATTCTCATCTAATCCCGAATGGGATTGATTTAGAGATGTTCATACCAGCAAAGAACAGACCGGACAGGATGTTTACGGTCGGGTTTGCAGGCAATATATGGGGGTTGGGCGGTGATTATAAGGGCTGGCAGTTTTATGTCGGGGCCACTTTGAGTTTGTGGGGTCAAGTCAAAAAGATTGAGTGCTTGCATAACGGACCGAAAGGTCAGAAGCAAATTAAACACGAGGATATGGCCGAGCAATTTTATCACAAAATCGACTGTTTGATACTTCCGAGTAAGGGAGAAGGTTGCAGTAATGTTGTTGGTGAGGCTTTGGCGTGCGGAGTGCCTGTGCTTTTAACGAAGGTCGGTTATCACGGTGAGATGCTAAGGGACGGCGAAGAGTGCTTGTTCATTAAGAGAAACGTGCAGGATATTTATGACAAGGTGCTTTCGCTGAAAAACAACCCTGAACTGTGGCAAAAACTATCCGTGAACGGCAGAAAATTCGTTGAGAAGCATCAGGATATAAAAGTAATTGCAAAAAAATATGATGAGGTTTTTCAAAGCGTATTGAATAAAAATTAACAATTGACCAAAAGGATAAAGGCATAGGCGGGTTAGCTACCCGCTAAGATGCTCATACCATCGAGCCTGTATGAGAGGCACGTTTGGGTAAAACCAGATGTGCCTCTTTTCTTTTGGTCACAAACAGTAAAGGAGTATTGAAGATGTCAGATGTAAACAAGGTAGCGTTGGGTAATGGCACGTTGTATATTGACGGTGTGGATGTCGGATACCTGAAGGGTAATGTGGAGTTTACCTATGGGCGTGACATCGTGGGTTTTAAGCCTTCCAATGAAACTGGTATTGTCAAAAACTTTGTGACCGGCGAGCACGCTTCCTTAAAAGCGTCCATTGCAGAATTGAAGGCTGCAAATCTGCGGCTTGCAATGGGTATCAATGAGGCCGTGGGTTCAAGTCAGAGCTTTCCTGATTACGAAGGTGGTCACGGTGGAGCATCTTACACGCCGGGCGATAGTGCAAGTTTTGATGTGCTTTCGCTTGGTGGTAAGAAAACGGTGGACGAGGTATCGGTACGATTTCAGCACGAACGTCCTGACGGCAAAGATGTTATAGTTGTGCTTTACAAGTGTGTGGCTAATCCGGAAATCACAATTCCTTTCGATGAAGAAAATGTGATTTTGCACGACATCATATTTGATGCTTTAGTTGACAGCGACAGGACGGCTGGGGACCAGATAGGCTTTATCGCCGACCAGGTGCAAGGTAGCTGATTGAGCTATGGCGGATACTGACAATGTAGTGCTGGGTTCGGGTGATTTGTATCTGAATGGTGTAAACGTTGGATACTTGGCGGGCGAGGTGCAACTAAATTATCAGCGTAAGGCGTTGACGTTTAGTCCGTCCGGTTCGTCAAGTACGAACCTTATCAGTATAAGCGTGGCTACGTTGAGAGCGTCTTTTGCAGAGTTTAGCTGTGAAAACTTGAGGCTTGCTTTAGGGATAGGCGGTTCAATCGACAGCAGTGCTGGTTCGTTGAGCTATGACCCATCGAATTATTCGTTTCCTACGAATTCGACGAGTTGGGAGGGCTTGACGATTGGCAGAGAGTCTTTGAGCAACAGCACGATTGCTTTGCGGTTTGAGCATACGAAGTTGGACGGTAAAAAGATTGTGCTTATTTTATATACGGCCGTGGCTTTGAGCGATTTAAGGCTACCGTTTTCCGGCGATAAAATAACGATATATGATGTTGGATTTATGGGTGTGCCAAATGAAGATAGACCGGCCGGGGACCAGGTAGGAATTATTTTTGAAGAGGTTTAAGAATGGCAGAAAGAAAGGTAAATACTGCAAGAGATTATCGCATCAAAAAGGTAGATTTGGGCGGTGGTTTCGTTATTGGGATGAAGTGCAGGATTGTCGGCTTGCAATATCTGGAAGATGTATATGATAAGCCGATAGCGGAGATAAACTTTGGCTCCGGCAGAGTGAAAGACCTTGTGCGCTTGTTTACAGCATTGGCTTTGAGCACCTATCCCGATATGCCGGTCGATGATATTAAGAAGAAAATCGGTCAATTGGATATTGGTCAATTAGACAAAGTTATTAGCGAGTCGCCTGACATATTCGGGGTGCAGGTAAAAAACTCGAAAAAGCCGTCCAAAGAACAACAGGTAAAGGGCAATCTGACGGAGAGCTAACCGATTGGGCGGCGATTTACTTTGAGCTATCAAAGGAATTTGGATGGACATCAGATGTGATAGAAAGACTTACGTTGCAGCAGTTGGTGCATTATTTAGACAAGCTGCACGAATACAGAGAAAATATAAAACCTGCTGATTTGGAATTGGAGCAGATTAGACGGGCATTATTTACATTTTTCAGCATAAACGAAAAAGATGATAAAAAGATTGATGAGCAAATAGAAAAAAGCGGGTTTCCCAAAATGAGAGTATCTCAAAAAGCAATGGAAGCGTGGGAGCAGGCAGGGATGCCGAACCCGCAAAAATTCTTTGCGCAATACAGAGGTAAACATAATGGCTAATCTTGGTGAACTTACGGTTTATCTGCGGGCGGATATGAGGGACTTCTCTACGAAGCTCCAGAAGGCCACTAAGAACCTTAAAAAGTTTACAATCAAGACAAAGGGATTGCTGCGTGCAAACGCTGCTGCTTTTAAGAGTCTTGGCAGGGCAGTTCAGAGAATAGGCAGCACTATCGGCAAATGGGTTAAGCGTATGAGTATAGCTCTTGTAGCGGCTATATCCTTATCGATTAAAGCATTCGCTGATTTTGAGGAGCAAATAGCTAACGTTAGCACGATGCTCGATGACAGTACGATGAGATATATGCCTAAATATGCAAAGCAATTAAAGAATATGGCGGTCAAGTTTGGAGAAAGCACAAAGACATTATCGAAGGGGTTGTATGATATTTTATCCGCAAGTATAGCACCTGCCAAAGCGCTAGATGTTTTGGCTGTTTCAACAATAGCAGCTAAAGCTGGTATGACCAATACGGGGATTGCTGCTGATGCGATAACTACTATATTGAATTCCTACGGCTATGCTGCTGAAGATGCGGGCAAAATATCTGATATATTTTTTGCGATAGTAAAGCGTGGAAAAACTACTTTTGCCCAATTAGCACCTGCCATCGGCAAGGTTGCATCAACGGCTGCCATTGCTAATGTTAGTTTTGAAGAACTTGGAGCAGCTATAGCTACAATGACACGGGCAGGTCTGCAAACAGACGTTACTATGACATCCATACGTGGCATAATGCTTGCCTTTCTGAAACCAAGCAAGGAAGCCATAGAGATGGCAAAACAGTTTGGTTTTGAACTCAATACTACAACGTTGAAAGCCATAGGGTTGACAGGTGTCTTGAAAAAATTAAAGGGAGCAACAGCAGAGCAATTAGCTGCAATAATCCCGAATGTGCGGGGTATGGCTGGTTTTGCGGCGGCACTAAAGCAAGCCGAAGGTATGGCGAGTGATTTAGATTTGATGCTTCATTCTACTGGATTGACGCAGAAAGCCTTTGCGAAGATGACAGACACTTTAGCCTTTCAACTGAAAAGATTATGGCAGGCTATAAAAATCATCTCCGTAGGTGTCGGAGAAAGATTCAAGAAAAGTATTATTGACTTGACGACTTCCATAATAAAAAACCGCTATGTGATTGAGGACTGGGCGGTTGCTTTTGCCGACAGGATTGTTTTTGTCAGGGATGTTATGTGGAATTTTCTACGATTGATGAAGGTGGACTGGAAAGCAGGGACTGGAGTGGCATTGAATACTGTATTAGAACTCTTCGTCGGCTTCGGGAAATCATTATCTGTGATTATGAAAAATGCTGCTATTGATGCAGCAAATGCCTTTACACAAAACTTTGGTGAAAGTTTGGGCAGGTGGTTAATTGACGTAGGAGGGCCAAAAGGTGTTTTGGGTAAATTATCCCTGCTCTCTCCCGTCATAGCAGCAGGGAGGATAGCAATAATGGAAGCGGGGGCCGGGTTAATGGAGAAGGCGGCAAAGCCTTCTCCCCCGTCCAAAATGAAAGCAGAACTAAAAGCCGTTGCTGATGCTACAATTTCTAATATAAAACGAATTAGCAAAGCTGCCGAGGAAGCTACTGGAATTGACGTTTTAACGGGTCCGCTAAACAAACTCCAATTAAAGGATGCACAAAGACAAATACAGACTTGGTGGCGGAATGTAAGAGAATTTGTTCAGCCGACTATTGATGCGGTTATAGAACTCAAAAATCAAATGTTGCTTGTATTGGGATTTGGCAGGAAAGTCAGCAAACCGGAACCACTACCGAGAACGCCAGCAAAGGGCTTAAGGGGAAGTGCCAACAGAGAATTAAGTGAGGCAGAAAAAACAATTAGACAAATAACAGAAGCAATAGATGAAGAATTATTGATAACCGGCAGACTTAATGAAACCAGGGAGCGCTCGAGGGACTTGGTGAGGTTGCAGATAGCAGCGGAGAAGGCTTTTGGTGCTGAAAGCAAAAAGACAGCAAAGATAATGGATGAGTACCGAAAAAAACTTAAGAGACTGGAACTTATGCAAGATTTAGCTGATATGGCGGAGAGGATGGGCGATTCTTTCGCTAATGCTTTTGAGGATATGGTATTTGAGGCTAAAAAATTCGGGGATGTGATGACAGCCCTTTTGAGAGATATTGCACGTGAGATAATGAGAACGTTTGTTACACAACCTTTAGCACGGGGTATAGCAGGATATATCGGCGGGATGTTTGGAGGCGCTCCAGGTCAAAACATTAAGACTACTCCGGCAGGCGATGTAAATCCGAGAATGGCTAATGTCGCTCATAGCGGTGGTATTGTTGGAGCGGGAATGGCACAGAGAAAAGTGCCGGAAATGGTTTTTTCAAAAGCACCGCGACTGCACGCCGGATTACAACCTGATGAGTTTCCGGCCATATTGCAGAGGGGCGAGACGGTTATATCTAAAAATGATATTGCAACTCAAGAACCGCCAAAAATAATTATTAACAATAATACCGGACAATCAATGGAGCAGGAAAGAGCACCTGAATTTGATGGCGAAAAGTGGGTTGTTAGTATCGTTGCAAAGAATATAAATCAATATGGTTTACTAAGAAATTTAGTACAGGGAGTAAGATAAATTGACAGCTTTCCCGACATTAACGCAAGGGCCGAATGTTTCAGATTTTGAGCAAGAGACAGTCGTTGACCCGACGTTGCGAAGCCAGTTTGAGAACGGTTACCAGTTGACTCGTAATCGTTTCACGGTTGTGCCAAAAAAGTGGCAATTGGTATTTGAGTATTTGACTGATACGGATAAATCTACGCTGGAAACATTTGAAGAAACTACGGCCGGTTTTGGCGGGGCGAGCTTTGATTGGGAAAATACCGAGGATGGGACGACTTATGATGTCAGATTCGCTGAGCCTATCAAGTGGAAGTTTAATCCACTGGATGCGAGAGTTCCTTTGCGGAGATGGAGAGCAGAATTGACCCTTGTTGAGGCCAATCCGACAAGCTGATTATAAAACTTGAAAACATTGATACTTTACTACCTAAATTTATTTTTAGGGGCTTACAGGGCAAACCAGACCCTTATCTATTTTAACAGATACTAAGAAAGGAACTATTATGACTGGTTCGTTAGCACTTTATGCGGAGAACAAAATCTTGGAACATATTGTTGGTAAGACATCTTTTACGATGCCAGCAACTGTATATGTTGCATTGTTTACGGTTGCTCCAACGGGCGAGGATGGCACTGGTGGCACAGAGGCCAGCGCAGGTAACTATGTGCGAAAATCTACAGCAGGTGCAGATTGGGGAGCGGCTGCTGCTGGTGCAATTACCAATGCGGAGGACATCACGTTCGTTGTGGCTTCAGGAACCAACTGGGGCACAATGAACGGCTTTGCTTTGTTTGATGCAGAGTCGGGAGGCAATATGATAGCTTGGGGCGAGATAACTGTGCCAAAGACTGTTGATATTGGTGATACAGCCAAGTTTGAAGCAGGCGACTTAGATATTAGTATAGATTAAACCAAAGGTGCTGTTGTGGCGACCAAGCGTGAATGGTATATAGCTGGTGATGATGCAGAGGAAGATATATATGGCGGCCATTGGACTGCCCAGACTTTCACGATAGGCACTACGGGAGTCAACCAAGCCTTCAACATCACTTCTATAAAGATATTTGGGGATAGGACTCATCCGGATGTAACACCATCAAATATGTACGCTGCGATAAAGGCTGTTGATGGGGATGGGAAACCAACGGGCAATGATTTGTCTACTGGTGTAATAAGTGCAAATGCCTGGCAGACAATTCCGGTATGGCACACAATCAATATGAGCGAGTGTGAGTTAGCTGCTGGAACTCAATATGCTCTTATTTTGAAATCTCCATCCAGTGATTCTTATAATTGTAACGCTTGGCGGTTCGATACGTCTGCAGGCAGTTATGCTGGCGGTAGTAGGCTTTGGTCTAATACCAGCGGAGCAATTTGGGAGATTAAGTCTGGTGATGATATGTTGTTCGAGATTTGGGGCGAGCCTGTTCCGAAATCATTAGCTGGCGAGATTATTATAGGTAGCACTACTGCCGGTGCATTAAAACTTATTAAGACGCTGGTCGGAGAAATTATTGTTGCTGCCGCAACCAGTGGTGGTTTAAGTGTGAATACTCCTTCCTCAGGCTTATCAGCAAATATCATATTGGAGAAAAATAAGTTACAAAGCAAGGCGGCGTGGCTGATATTGTTGGAGATAACCTTGAATGACAGTGGCAGCACGGTGCTGCGTTTTGTTAGGAATTTTGAGGATGTAATTTTCGGGGGCGAAACCTATACGGCGTTTTCATTTGAGATTGAGCCAACAGTGCTGGAAAGCAAGGGCCAGATTCCTACAGTTACGCTTCGAGTTAATAATATAACGCGTTTAATGGAATCTTATTTGCAGGATTTAGACGGGGCGATTGGTTCAGAAGTTAAAATTACTGTGGTTAATTCTGATTATTTGACGGGGGACTACAGTGAACTTGAACTGACTTATGATGTATTGGCTTGCGAGAGCACTGCTCAATGGGTGGTGTTTACTTTAGGCGCACCGAGTCCATTGAGGCAACGGTTTCCGCTGGAAAAGTATTTGGCGTTGCATTGTCATTGGCGTTTTGAAAGTGTTGAGTGTGGTTATGATAATCAAAAATCCATTGAAGGAATAACGCTGCCAAGCGGTTCAGAGGTTTCGGTAGAAATAACAGGACATCCATTTTCTACGGACGACAGCGTTAAATTTGCCGATGTTGGCGGAACTACCAAACTAAACGATTATATCTTTACCATAACAAAGACCGATGCTGATAATTTTACTTTGAATAATACAGATGGTGATGATTTTACGGCGTGGACTTCCGAGGGGACCGCCGGTTTTGCAACTTGCAAGCGGACTTTAGCAGATTGCCGGATTCGAGAAAACGCTACGAGATTCGGAGGGTTTCCTGGTATGCGCTCGGGAGGTGTTAGAATTGCGTAATGTGGACTATACAGATTTGCTTGGCAAACCGTTCAGACTTGGGGGAAGAGGGCCGGATTATTACGACTGTTGGGGTTTGTGTCTTGAGATAGGCAGACGTGTCGGTATTGAATATCCAGCCGATTTTACGCCGGAAGATACCGCAGAACAGGATAAAGCCATTCGTTCAGGATTGGATAAAGATTTTATCAAGTTAGAAAAACCGGAGCCTTATTGTATAGTGACTTTCAAAGTCACACCACCTTTTGTTGACCATTGCGGGATAGTGCTGCCGGACTGTAAGCATTTTTTACATATTATGCGGAGTCATTCGGTAGCAGTGCAACGGTTAGACCACAAAATTTTAGCGAAACGAATTGACGGTTTTTATAAATTGAGAACAGATGCAGATAGTCAAAATCAATAATCCGTTTCAGCGTCAATTGCGGGATGTTGAACTCATCGAATATACAGGGCAAACAATAAAGGATTTGCTCGCGGAGCATCTTCGATGTGTAAAAGAAGAGCACGGTATTGATATATCGTCGCAGGACGCAAAAGATGTTATGCGAATAAGCATCAACGGCTTAATTATCCCCCCTGAATTTTGGTGCTCAACGAAGCCACAACAAAGCGACCAGATAATTTTTATGCCTATTGTCGGCAAAGGGCAAACTGAAAAGCAGATACTTAATATCGCTATACTGATTGTTGTTGTTGCTATTGTCGGCCCTTGGGTGGCAGAAGGATTTTGGGGGGCTGTAGCTGCCGGGACAGTTATTGCTGGAACGGGAGTGTTGCTTAATACTTTGACTCCGCAACCCTCGATGAAAAGCCCTAATATGGAGGATTTTGACGCTTCACAGATTTATGGTTGGAGTCCGCGCACTACGCAAAAGCAGGGAATTATAGTGCCGAAATTTTACGGCAAAAACAAGCTCTATGGTAATGTCATTGCGGTACACACAGAGGTAGATAGTGAAGACGATACACAACAAACCTTAAAAATGCTTGTTTCACTTGGTTCTGGGCCGGTTAAGGGCATTGTAGCTAATTCGATTAAGATAAATGACCAACCGATAGGCAATTTTTCCGATGTTAATACGGAAGAAAAACGGGGTTTAATCGACCAGACTGTAAGTAGTTATTTTGGCGAGACCAAGCCAGAATACAGGCCAATGATAATCGTCGAGAACGGAACGCCACGAACATACGTTACGCCGGATAAAGACTTTGACGATTTGGAGATTGAGTTGTTTTTTGATAAGGGGATTTTTTATGCGAATAACCAGGGGGGATTAAGTGAGCATAGCATCGGTGTGAAAATCGAGATAAGTGTAGCGGATGCTGATAGTTGGTCAACGCTTGTCGAAGATACCATTACAAATAATACGACGAGTCCAATTCGTAAGAGTTATACAACCGGAACAGCTTATACCGGTGGCAGTTCGCCTACGGTTACAAATGGTGATAAATACGATATAAAAGTAACAAAGACCAGCTCCGATGAAACATCGTCGAGATATGGCGACCAGTTAAGACTTGGAAGTGTCAGGGAGGTAATCAATGATGATTTTACTTATCCCAGAACTGCATTACTCGCTATTGAGGCGTTGGCCACAAACCAGCTTTCGGGCGCAATAAATGTTAGTTGTGTTCAAGAAGGAGCAATCGTTCAGACTTATGATGGGGCAAGTTGGTCGATAGAATACTCTACTAATCCGGCTTGGGTGCTTTACGATATTTTGACACAACCTGTTATTAGCGGCGATGGTGATGGGACACCGTATGCAATAGAAAGATACGACGGTATAAATCCGTCAAGGATTGATACCGCTAAGTTTTATGAGCTTGCTGTATGGTGCGACGTTACTGCCGATATTGATGATGGCGAGGGCGGAACGGAAAAGCGCATTACTTTCAATGGCGGATTTGATATAGGCACTACGATGTGGGATGCGGCGTTGAAGGTATGCGAGATAGCACGCTGCATTTTAGTTTGGAGTGGCATTGAGCTTACGCTTGCAATCGATAAGGCGGCTAATCCTGTTCAGATGTTTACGGTTGCTAATATCATAAAGGACAGTTTCAAAGAAACATTTTTACCGCAATCTGAAAGAGCGAGCGAAATTGAGATTCATTACAGAGACGAAAAGCAGGATTTTGAGAGAGTGCCGTTTACGATACTAAGTAGGAATATCGACAATGCAAGCAGTCGAATAACGCTTGAATTGTTCGGGATTACAAAGCAAACAGAGGCTTGGCGGGCAGGCAAATACCGGTTGGCTCAAAACGAACTGTTAAAATCAGTAATTGAATTTACTGTTGATATTGACGCCATCGCCTGCACGATAGGCGATGTGATTTACGTTCAGCACGATGTGCCGGAGTGGGGTGCTGGCGGCCGAGTTGCATCAGGGACAACTTTGTCTATCGTGGTGGACCAAGATTTGGAATATGCAAACGGTTCGACTTATGAGGTTTTGGTTAGAAAAAAAGATGACAAGATAAATGTAAGAACGGCAACAAGCAAATATAATGCTATCACAGGTGTTGACCAGGGACAGAAACAATTTGAGATAAGTGATAATTATGCCAATGAATATATTGAGGGAGATAGTATCAAGATTGTCGATTCAACAGGCAATGATGGTACTTATACGCTGGCTACGGGGGCCGTGCACGATGCTGGGACTACAACAATAACCGTAAATGAGACAATACCGGATGGGACAGTTGATGGTGGGCTATACAATCTGAGGCGTATAGTAGTTAATTCTGTTTTTGTAAATGCTGATGCGGTGGCAGAAGCACCTGACAAAAACGATGTTTATGCTTTTGGCATACAAAATTTAACGGCCAGAGAATATCGAATAGTCGGGCTTCGTAAGACCGCAGAGCAGAGAATAACGATTACTGCGATTGAATACAATGCGTCGATTTATGGCAATGATACAGGAACACCGGAAATTGCCGGCGAGGAAGGAACGCAGCCGCCGGAATCCGGCGGCACTGTGGTTATTGACCCTACTTGGCCTGGTATAGAAGACCGCTACCCGCAGGAAGTAACTATTGGTCCACCAGTTTTAGACGTTCCACAGATAACTGATGTTATTTTTTCTGATGACATTGCAAATAAAAAGGTTACGTGGACAGCCGGTATTTTGACATATAAGGGGGCGGCGTATGCAATATCAGCAGAGGCGACCGGCGATACAAATAAATATATCTATTGGGATGCGAATAATAATCCGACAACTCTACAGACCACAAATACGCTATCTGAGGCGGTAGGGGAACGCAAATTTATTCTGTGTGTTAATAATAATGGTGTGGCTTGGCCGATTGGGATAGGCAGGCCATATTGGGGCGAGATGCTAACCGTTGAAAACCTTGCTGCATTAACCGCTCAATTGGGCGATGTATTAGCTGGCTCTATTACAGGAACGATTATTACTGGTGGAATTTTGAGAACAGCGACAAGTGGTCGCAGAATAAAGATAGATGCTGATGGTATCAAATTGTTGTATGGAGGGTCTGCGGGGAGGATAGGGACTCTGGCTAATGGTGGGAGCGATATTGTGATAGGGGCTGCTATTATAAAAACCATAGCAGATAGTATGGTTTGGGTATCTCCAACAAGTCATAATGACACATCGGGCAAATGGCAAGAAGAGGCCAAGGCCTATGATGGAAATACAGGGACGGGTGCCTTAGGTACTTGTGACCCAATGGAGGGCACGGGCTATCTTGAATTAACACACTCAGCAATTAACTGTGATAAAATTCGATTTTGGGTAAATACAATGGACGCAGGTGCATTGGACGCTGTGCAGGTGTATTATGAAGGCGGCTGGCACGATACCTCATATAGCTATGCCGCCGGTCAATGGGTAGAGGCAACAATTCCGGCAGGGACAAAAAGCGTAACAAAGATAAGATTTAGTGCCAGGAGTGAGGACGAAGAGGAAGGTGGGGGTTTACGCCTTTACGAAGTTGAGTTCAATCAAATTATTCCAGGTATAACGAATGCTGCTCAAGCAGTAATTTCTTGTGATGCCAGTGAATTTGCTGTTGGGAACAAGGTAAAAATAACAGAAGTTGTGGGAATGGAAGAAATAAATTATGCAAATGCCGGTCTATTAGAAATTGTGGATATTGCCGGAGGGAACGATTCTATGACGGTGGATTTTGATTCGAGTGCAAGCGGAGCTTATGTTTCTGGAGGTAAGGCACAGGTTGGAAGTGGTGAGATTATAGGTTCTGGATATTTAGCGTCTATAAATAGTTCAGCAGCCGGCAGGGAGATTCCATTTAGAGTTGAATCGGAACAGACTGTCGCAGATTTTCATTACTTTAATCGAAACAATACGCCGAGCGGTGCTGCTGAAGTTGGTGATACTTGTGTGGTTCAAGGTGTGCATTATACTTGCACGGTTGCTGGTGAACCTGGAACGTGGGTAAAAACAGGAACTCAAACATAAAGGAGATTAAGAAATGATAATCGAGGTCGATATACCGGATGGAAGTAATGAATTGGAAGAACTGCAAGCGGTTGTTGCAAAAGCAAACCTTGAGCATCCTAAAAATCCGATTACAGAAGCTCAATATGTAAATAACATCGTAACTGGTTATTTTCGGAATCGGGTTAAAAATGAATATCTCGGATACGCAAAGAATCAAGACACGGCAGTGTTAAAAGAAAAATTCGGTAGTCTATCGAGCATAAGGAGTAAATGAAATGGCAGCTAATTTTCCAACAAGTTTGGATGATTTTACGAATTACGTTGATGGTACGACAGTTATGGAAGCCGCAATACTAAACAATATGCAGGCTGCAATAGAGGCGATTGAGGCTAAAGTAGGGATTACTGATAGTGCTGTAACTGC
>Ga0315533_1000557_pt1 | contig 31513 bp, 32 predicted proteins | sample SalMarSW160130MG_FD_203081 | JGI IMG/M metagenome (GOLD analysis project Ga0315533, IMG submission 203081) | Salt marsh sediment microbial communities from the Plum Island Ecosystem LTER, Massachusetts, United States - Salt Marsh Sediment SW1601-30 ...
ATTCGGGCACAGTCTATCACGTTTTGAGTGGTCGATTTGATCGAGATAAGGTTCCACGGAATGGGTGGACGTGCCCCTCATCATGGCCGCCCACGGGATACCCTACATGGCCACCGTGAGCGTAGCCTACCCCAGGGACCTCCAGGCCAAGCTGAAGAAAGCCAAGGAGATCGAGGGCTTCAAGTACATTCACGCCGTGATCCCGTGCCCCACGGGGTGGAGGTTCGACCCCGCCAAGGCGGTGGAGGTCTCCCGGCTGCAGGTGGACACCTGGGCGTGGCCCCTATACGCGGTCGAGGCGGGAGTCCTCAGCATGAGCAGGAAGCCGGAGCAGAAGCCTGTTCCCGAGTACCTCAAGGCACAGGGAAGGTTCAGGAGGCTCAGCGAGGAGCAGATAGAGTACATCCAGACCACGGTAGACGAGCGGCGGATGAACCTCCTGGCCATGGAAGGGAAGAGGATCACCCTCTAACCATTTTTTTCTCCCGAGTGGATGAGGTTCGGCTGGCTCATGGAGAGGCGTCTTCGTTGATGCGGCTGTCTTTGTCGTGAATACGCCCAACAGGGCACCGTATAAATAACTGGTCAACGTCAATCCATGTACCGCATGGATAAGATGAAGGGCCTCCTTGAGAGGCTGTGGGAGAAGACCTTCAGGGCTGGGTGGTACAGGACGGACCACGTCTCAGAGGAAAGCCCGGTGGTCATAGGCGGATGCGCCCGAAGCGGGACAACCCTCATGCGCGTGATGCTGGACACCCACCCCAACATCTACTGCGGACCCGAGACGGGGCTGCTATACCTCAGAACCATGACATACAGAAAAACTAGGAAACTGTCACAGAAGCTAGAGATCCATGAAGAAGACCTCAAGGCCATGATGCGGGGCACCGACTCATACTTCCAGTTCGTGGAGACCCTCTTCGACTACCTGAGGCAGAGGGCTGGGAAGCCCCGCTGGGGCGATAAGAGCCCCCAGAACGTCCTGCACCTCGACAGGATGTTCCACCACTTCCCCGACGCCAGGTTCATACACATGATAAGGGACGGGAGAGACACCGCCTGCAGCCTACGAACCTTCCCCAGGTACAGGATGGTGGACGGTCAGAGAGTCGAGCTGGACACCAGCAACCCCCTCGACCGGTGCGTGAGGAGGTGGGTCCACGACGTAGAAACGGGGATGCGTTACCGTGGAGACCCCAGGTACATCGAGGTAAAGTACGAGGACCTCATAGAGAGCGACGAGGATACTCTGATCCGCGTATTCGAGTTCCTCGGCGAGCCCTGGGACGAGCAGGTAACCAAATACTACGAGATAAAGTCCCCCGGCAGGAACATGGACAAGATGCCCCAGAACCCGGGGGCAACCCAGCCCATCTACAGGACCGCTCACGGACGATGGCGAAACGAGTTCACGGAAGAGGATAAACGGATGTTCAAGGCCACCGCGGGGGATCTGCTGGTCATGCTTGGCTACGAGGAGAACAACGACTGGTAAAATAACTTAATATTATGATATATTTCAGTAAAGTAATTTAAAAATAGTTTAAAACGTTAAAGAAATGGATCGTTAATCCTTATTAATATGCTGATGATTAAAACATGGTGTCATCAATATATAGCACGACCACCATGTTTCTGTTACTTAGAATCAATATCAAATAGATATGCATAATCCCTTTATAAATAGAAAGCTGCTCCTTGGTCAAGGAGGAAAAAATGAGATGACCTTAATGAAAAAGAGAAAAGCCATTAGCCCTGTGATTGCCACGGTCATACTGGTGGCTGTAGCCATTACCGTCGCGGTAGGCGTTAGCTACTGGATGAGCGGCATCAGCAGCCAGTACACACAGTTCGAGAAAATCGAGATACAGACAGGATACGCAACCGCAGTAGCTGGCGGTTGGGACATTACTCTAACTATCAAGAATAGCGGTTCAGCAGATGCAACAATAACCCATGTATTCGTAAACGATGTACCGGTTGATGACCTTGCAGCAGTAGCTGTTGTTGCAGATGAGACAGGTGCAAACATTGGATTAACTGGGTTAAGTCTAACTGCTGGAGATGATGCTACAGTAATGGTCTATATTTCGTCAACATATGGAACATTATCTTCTGGAACCACGGTAAACATTAAACTGCACAGCGCTGGCGGCATGGACTACATCAAACTGATTAGACTAGTGTAATCGGTCTGTCAACCCCTTCTCTTCTTTTACTTTTCAGGAGGATAGGCCTTGGAGATACTGAACAGGTTCATTGGAAACAAGAAAGCGGGACCGGAAACCGAAGAGAAAGTCGTAATCTCCAAGTGTAAACCAGATTATGAAATAATACACGAGTACTGGGTAAACGAGCCATACGCCAACATAAAGATAGTTAAATCGGAGGAGCTAGGCGAGGGCAACCACTACTTCGTGAACGAGGTCGAGCTCACAGAGGAACAGTTCGACACCTATGAGAGGATCGTGAGAATACTCAGCAAGGAGTTCAAGTCTCCCCAAGGCGAGCACATCAACCCACGGGACTACGTCTTCGAGCAGGCCGAGATAATCGCCGAGAAGTACCACAGGAGCCTCGGCAAGTTCAATATCGAGGAATGGGACCAGATCTTCTACTACGTCGTCAGGGACCTCATCGGCTATGGTCCACTCCAGGCCATCTCGGAAGACCCCGAGATAGAGGACATAAGCTGCAACGGCGTAGACATGCCCATCTACGTATGGCATCGACGTTTCGAGAGCATACCAACAAACATCACGTTCACCAGCCACCAGGCGCTGAACGACTTCATAGTCAAGCTCGCGCACAAAAGCGCCAAGCACATCAGCAGCGCACAGCCGGTGCTGGACGCCATGCTGCCGGAGAAGCACAGGCTCGCCGCCACCTTCATGAAGGAGGTGTCCCTGAAGGGAAGCACCTTCTGCATAAGGAAGTTCAGGGCCGAGCCCTACAGCATAGTGGACCTGATCAAGATAGGAACCCTCAACGAGAGGATCACCGCCTACTTCTGGTTCATTCTGGAGCATAAGAAGAGCTTCATGATTGTGGGCGGCACAGGCGCAGGTAAGACCAGCATGCTCAACGCCCTCCTCAGCCTGATGAGCGGGAACGACAAGATCGTTACCGTGGAGGAGGTGCCGGAGCTGAGCCCACCCGTATCCAACTGGACGCAGCTACACAGCAGGGAGAGCTTCAACTTCGGCGACGGACCAAGCGGCACCATCAACCTCTTCGACCTGATCAAGGTGAGCCTGAGGTACAGACCCGACTACATAATCGTAGGCGAGGTCAGGGGCGAGGAAGCCTATGTTCTTTTCCAGGCGCTCGCGACGGGCCACGGCGGCCTCTGTACGATGCACGCGGACAGCATAGACCGCGTCGTCAAGCGTCTGACTTCGCCGCCGATGAACGTGAGCGAGGTCTACATCCCGTTGATGAGCATTGCCCTCTACATACAGCGCGTCGAGCTGCCGAACAAGAAGGATGGTCTAAACTTCGGGAGAAGGGTCAGAACCGTCTCCGAGATCGCGGAGTTCGACAACTACATCGAGGTGTCCCGCTGGGACCCGAGGAAGGACGTGTTCAACACCTGGTTCAAGGACAGCTTCGTACTTCAGCAGATATCGACTCAGAGCGGCATGTCGATGAAGGAGATCATCGAGGAGATAGACAGGCGAGAAAGATACATAGAGGAAATAGTTGAGAGCGGCGTCAGTAACCAGGGCGAAGTGGCGGAGAAGATACTCTCCTACTACAACAGACAGAGAGACCAGAAGGCAAATGGCAAAAAGAAGGCGGAGAGAGTAGAGGCACCTGTCCCGCAGGAAGAGGAAACCGCTGATATCATCGATATGCTGAAGGACGCCTCTTCATCGATGCTTGAAGACATAGTTGCTCAACCATCTTCGGAGCATGAGACCGAGTCATATGCGGTTGAAGATGAGCCAGAGGTTCCAGAACCAGAGGTTCCAGAGCTAAGGCTAACAGAGCCAGAGATTCCAGAGCCAGAGGTTCCAGAGCTAGGGCTAACTGAGCCAGAGGTACCAGAGCCAGAGCTCGACGATGAGCCATCCACCCTTAATGATCTAGTCAAAGAGCAGGAGACTGAACTAGACTTCGCGACCAAGGTGCTCTGGGAACTAGCCCAAGACGCCAGCCAGCTTGTGATTGATAAGAAAATGACCGAAAAAGCGTCTGAGGTTGACGCGGAGGAGGTGCAGCAAGCATAAAAAACGTCGACTCGGTCGCGCTGATAAGAGACTTCTGCTACGCCTACTTCGGTTGGTTGGGAAAAATACTCTCTGAGATCTTCACGTCAGCCGAACATGACTTGGAGTCGGCGTACATAAAGATCCACTCCGAGGTCTACTTCAGCATCGTGGGTTTCCTGTCCGTCGTCTCATGTATGGTGCCTCTGGCTTTCCTCACCTTCACCGTCATGGGATTCCTGGACGGTGGCGCCCCCTTAGCCATTCAACGGTTCATGTATGTGCCGATCTCGGCCATGCTCCCCATAGTAATCATAATATTCGGGATGCTGCTCCCCAAGATGTTCGCCAGCAGCAGGATGGACAGCCTCAAGATAGAGATCCCCTACGCCTCCATGTACATCAGCGTCATGGTGAGCGGCGGCCTCTCACCGTTCGAGAGCTTCCTGAGGATGCGACACATGGACCTGCTGCCAAACATGCAGGACGAGGTCTCACGGATCGAGACCATAGTCATGTCGACCGGCGTCGACCCCGTAACCGCCATGGAGCAGGCGGCTAAGGCTGTGGCGCTTAAAGACTATAACGAGCTCCTGCTGGGCTACGCATCCAGCGTCAGGACCGGGGGAGACACGCTGCACTACCTGTTCAACCAGACACACGCGATGTTCAGACGCCTCTCGACCACGGTGAGGGCGAAGGGAGAGAGCGCAGCCATGCTTATGGAGACGTACACCATCATCGGCATCCTAGGCGTCCTCGGCATCTTCCTCATATTCGTGGTCGGTCTCAGCCTCCCCACCGCGGGGGTAAGCATCTCCGAGTACCAGTTCTTCCTGTTCAGCTTCATAATCATGCCCTGTATATCTATGCTCTTCATCTTCGCGGGGGACATGTCTCAGTTTAACTACCCCATCTCCAACTGGAAGCCATACTACGTGTTAGCGGTGATGATCCCCATCGGGTTGGGCTTGGGGTCGCAGATAGTGATGCCTGCATTCAGCCCGAATTTCCTAGTTTTTTCTCCGCTGTTCGACTTCGTCGTTTGGGTCAGGAAGCTTTTCAACTTTGCAGAGGGCACAGAGGCGTCTCTGGGTCTGGCCATGACGCTGATCTTCATATCTATACCGGTGTACATATCGGATCATCTGACCGCTGGCCGGAGCTCAAGCCTGATGGACGGCATCACCCAGTTCATGAGAGACCTGGTGGAGGTGCGGAAGAGCGGGCTAAGCCCGGAGAAGAGCATAGATGTGCTCAGTGCCCGCGAATACAGGGGGTTCAGCAGGTACCTCCAGGATATCAGCACGAAGATCAACTGGGGCTACCCCCTCAGGCAGATATACCAGGAGTTCGCCGCGAAGGTGAAGAACTGGATCGCCCTGGTGAACCTCTACCTGCTCATAGACACGATAGAGGTCGGCGGGGGGACGGAGCAGAGCATCGAGTGCCTAGCCGAGTTCAGCGAGTCGACGAAGCAGCTCGAGGAGGAGAAGAGGGCCGTGCTTATGCCGCTGCTCATAGTGCCATACATAGGGGCGGCGCTGCTCACAGGCACAACCGTGATGTTCCTAAGCTTCTTCACGGGCGCGAGCCTAGGAGTCAGCGTACCCCAGGCGATGCTGCTCAAGACCCTTCTGACGCCGTTATCATTGCACTCGTTCACCCTGGGCCTGGTCACGGGGAAGATCGTGTCGGGTAGGGTGTCCGCGGGCTTCAAGCACTCGATACTGCTAAGCCTGGTGTCTCTTGGGGGCATATGGGCGGTGTCGAACCTTAACATCTCAGGAGCGTTGGTATAGTGTCGGGTCAGCGTAGAGCCTTGTCGCCGGTCATCGCCACATTAATCATATCCGCTGTGGTCCTAACCATCGGCGGTGGAATATGGGCTTATGCCCAGGGAGCATCAACCGTGATTGCAGAAGACTATGCCAATGATACTCTTAGTCTGGTTGATGAAATAACTGAGCGCTATATCATTGAATGGGTGTCCTGTAGTACTAATGGTGATACTTTGACTGTCTGGGTGTACAACTACGGCGACGTGGATATAATGGTAAACGTCCAAGTCGGTGTCGACGACGGTAACAGTGGAAGTTTCAATGATAAAGAGATCGTCGCTGGGACCTGCGAGGATATAGCGGTGCCGTTTGGAGACTATCTCGTAGCGGGGGATGAGGTTTCAATACAAGTGTATAGTAGGAGGCAGAACAGTGTATACCAAGCATACTATGTGTAGACGCAAGAAGAGAGGCATGTCCTCCATCCTCGGCACGCTGATATTCGTTGGCATACTGTTTACGGCAGTCATACCCATGTACCTCGTCATGAACCAGGCCGACATAATACTTGAACAAGAGAAACACGAGATCGCTTGCCTCGACGAAGAGAAGGAGAGAGAGGACGTGTCCTTCTACGTGTATCCTGACACGAGTGACGACTTATTGGTGGTCGTCCAAAATAGCAGCCCGATGGGAGCTAAAGTTGTACGTGTATGGATAAACGACGACCCTTACCCTGAGTCTACTGAACTGGATCCCATGGAGGGAGGGGTACCGCTTGGTCCATACGACGTCCCCCTGGTCGAAGGAGCCACCTACAACTTCAGGATCACAACTGAGAGAGGCAACGTCTACGAAAGTGGCTCTGAGGATCTTGAGTACATTGACGGTGAATGGTTTGTTGAAACCAAGCTAATAAACGTCGTCATCTCGTCCTCAGGCGTCGTTTTCAAGGTGTACCTATACTTTTGGGAAGCCTCTGACTGGGTCCAAAAGGATTATGCTCAGGTATGGAAGCTTGGAGGCTCAGCGTTCAAACCATTCGACGTTTCACCTTGGGGCAACGGTGAATACAGGGTAGTAGTGAAAAAAGGCTCAAAGGTCATCCATGACGAAGACGAGTTGAATATGTTGTGGCCACTCGGCCCTTCAACGTTGTGGGTCTACGCTTAAAACCTTTTTAAACATTGTAAGATAAACATTTTACTTATTTTATCTCAAAAATATAGAAAATATTCCTAAATGTAATTGAGAACCGTTTTTTACACGTATCTCAAAAGCAGATAATAACTTCATAATCTCTTTATTAACTATCCTGAGATTAGGTACAGGTCTCATGGAAAATTTGATCATCAGATTCAAGAGATGCTCGGGAACCCTACTCAGAGGTGAAACGGTACCTAGTCGATGCCCCGCTGAAAGAACTGAAACGGTGTAAGAGCATGCAATACGGAGATAAATATAAGCAGATGTCAGATGGAACAGGTATTCACCGAGTAGTTTTACTCTGTTTCCTCTTCGTCTTACTGGCCTCTACACCGGTTCCCGTCGTCAGAGGAGCCTCTGTTATCCTGAAGAAGCCGTTCGAGCCGGTGTTCATCAACATGGCTGCCCCCAAGCCATGGGACGACGGGCAGCATGAACTCACCATCTCGAAGCCATCCGGCAACCAGTACCCTGTTCCAGGTGAGATTAAATGCACCTTGGAGAAGGGACAGAAGTACCACATATTCCTTGTGGGCGACTTCGTCTTCAACAAGACTCTAGATGAGTCGTATTTGACCGACTACGACGTCGAGGTGTACGACCCATACATGCGCCTAGTCTCAAGGCACACCGAGTCAGCTGGACAACCAGAGCACATGGGCACAGGTGGACCCAAACAATACTTCATACCCGAGATGGACGGCTCATACACCTTCAGATTATATAACGACCCCAAAGACAGCCAAGGAAACGAGGCCGCAGTTTTCATGCTTATCAAACACATCGAGATGAACACGAAGTATGAAGTCACACTGTACGGCAAGTCCCGCGTGGGTGACTCGTATCCATTTGATTTTAACTACGCGTACGAGTTCGACACACCCAACGACGATTATCAACTTGTGGTCAAGGTCCCTGACCCGGACAGGGATAAGGGGTACCCGGGTCTAGACATGTATGAGGCCAGGGTCTACCCCATGGCGAACCCCTCCGCGGGAGTAGGCCACTACCTTAGAGGCCTCGGTGTGCCATGGGGCCATCTTTTATCGGGGGAGAATAGCGGCTCATACGGCGGCTACAACACCTCCATCGAGGGCGCCAGCTGGACAGATTACACCGCGAGCTGCGAGTACAGCGGCGAAGACATGTTAGTGACCTTCGGGAAGCCGGTCCACAACGAGACCGAGACAGTGGTAAACGACCCGACGGTGTTCTATTACCTTGTCCTCCTCGCAGAGTACGACTACGGAACCGTCGAGTTCTACCTCAAGACGGACTACAGGCCTTTGAACGTCACCCTGCTGAACCCCGACATCGTCGGCTACACCGGAGACGAGACTACCATCTACGTGGACGTTATTGCGCACCACAGGGTAGACAGGGTCTGGATGAACTACACGACGGACGACTGGGAGACAGAGGACACGGTTGAGCTGAGGACGTGCGAGGAAGGATACAAGGGAAACCTACCGAAGTTCAAGCTCAACGACATCGTAAAGTACAAAGTATGTGCCTCGGATGAAGTCGACAACAAGGGATCGGCGAGAGGAGAGTTCGAGGTAAAGAACGAGGTGGACCTGAGCCTCAGCGCTTCACGCATATCCCTGTATGGCGGCGAGTCGCTGACCATCCTAGGGGCCTCTTCGTTGTCCAACACAGACCATACGATAAGATTCGTGTGTGGCAGCCACTCGAAGACGGTGAACGTGAAGACCAACACGGTCGGGGAGTTCCAGCACACCTACACTCCACAGTGGGTGGGCGACTACGAAGTCACTGTCGAGTACGGCGGAGACACGGTCAACCACGCAGCGGTCTCATACCCTAGAGGGTTCACAGTCGAGACGAGGAGCTTCACGGTGTCAACACGGGTCGACGGAGTCGCTAAAAATACTCGGCCCTTCGAGTTATCAGGGACGGTGAGCCCAGCCGTAGGCGGTATCCCGATGAGCTTCATCATCGTGACGCCCACCGGGAGCCTCGTGGAGTCCTGCAGAACCTCGCAGACGGGGTCATTCACAGTTACCATCGTGCCGGAGGAGCTGGGCCCATGGGAGGCGCTGGCCCAAGTCGAGGCCTCGGAGTTGTACGCTTCTTCCTCAAGCCAGTTGACGAGCTTCGAGGTGGTCAAGCTGACGATCCCAGAGGTCATCATTTTAAAGGCCCAGGAGTTCACCGAGCCTCCGCTGCTATACGTGCCGGTGGGGCTGGTGGCCGTTCTAGGGATCGGCATTGGGTTTAAGACAGGGTTCATACAAAACCTGAGGTCCAAGAAAGGGAACGTGAAGGTCGAGGAGATAGTCGAGGAGCCTAAAGACGCGACGACCTACCGGCGCCGCAGCGACCGCAAAAACTAGATGAATCCGTGAGAGAGCCTGAGAGAGTCCTCCAGCCCCATCTCCCATCCCACGGCACCGACGATGTCCAAGAGATGCACCGGGTTGCTCGTCTTAGGTATCGCCACGACGTTCTCCTGGGAAATGAGCCAGTTGAGCGCCACCTGGGCCCGGGACTTATCGTATTTATCGGCCAGCTCGTCCAGAACCTTGTTCCCCGGCTTCGCCAGGATCCCCTTGCCGAGGGGGCTGTAGGCGATGAGGGTGCGGCCCTCCGCCTGCATGTGGGGCAGGAGGTTCATCTTGGGCTTCTGGTCGAGGAGGCTGTACTCCACCTGGTTGGCGACCAGCGTATGGGTCTCAAGGTGGCTCTGGGCCTCCCTTATGAGGCTCCGGCTGAAGTTGCTGACGCCGATGTAGCGCGTGTACCCCTCGTCGGCGCAGCGCTCCATAGCCATCATGGTCTCCCGGAGGGGGACGTCGGGGTTCGGCCAGTGGACCAGGTACAGGTCGACGTAGTCCACCCCCAGCCGTCTCAGGCTCTTCCGCATGCTCTCCATGAGGTCGCTGTGGCGGAGGTTGGTGTGCCACACCTTGGTGGTTATGAATAGGTCGCGTCTATCGTAGGGCTCGACGGCCTCGCCGACGAGCTCCTCGGCGTGCCCAGCCCCGTAGTACTCGGCGGTGTCGATGTGGGTCAGGCCCAGCTCGATGGCCATCCGGATCGCCGTCACGTTCTCTTCGTCCCAGCGGTGGTCCTCGATCTGCCGGCCGCCCATCCCCCACGTGCCCAGTCCGAGGACCGGTATCTCCACTCTGGGGGCTACCTCCCTCGTCTCGATGACGCTCATCCATATGGAGATCGATGGACACCGGATAGATTTTTTGGTGAAGACGTCGAAGCCTGATGTAGTCTCGTGGTCGAGGCTTCGCCACGTCAAACCATGTTTCTAGCCCTGCCTTTCCGCTCAGCCGCGTCTAAAGAGGGAGAAAACGGTGTTTTGAATGAGAAAGAGGTCATTCTACGAGTTTCTTCATGAAGTCCGTGTATTCTTCCCGCTTTATCGTGGGCTCAAAGCCTTCCATGACGTTCTTCGCCTCCTTCGCGCCTCCGTACAGTAGGTCCACCACGGTGACAGCTATGGCCTTCGCAGGCCAGATATACTGTTTCACGGGGTCAACGACCTTGAGGTCTCTGCTATGGCCTGCGCCCTCGGTGCCGGCCATGCCGATGCTCGTCGTCGGCATTATGCAGCTGAAGTCGCCCATGTCGGTGCTGCCCGTGCTGTGCTCCCTGTGCTTAATCTGGTCTTTGCCGACGAGCCTCTCGCACGAGGCGATGATTATCTTCTCCAGGTTGAGGTCCCGGGTGTAGGGCATGTAGCCGGGGTGGTCGTGGATCTCCACCTCGGCGCCCACGGCCATGGCGCCGGCCCTCAGGGCGTTGTTCACCTTCCTGTTGGCGTCCATGACGGCCTCCACGGTCTTGCCGCGGACGTAGCTCTCCATCCTCACGTCGGCGGGGACGTTGTTGACTATCTCGCCTCCCTTGGTGATGATGGGGTGGACCCTTATGGTGTCCTCGTCGCGGAAGGTCTCCCTGTTGGCGTGGATGCCCATGAGGCCCAGAATGGCGGCGTTCAGGGCGTTGATCCCCTTGTCCGGGGCGCCGCCGGCGTGGGACTCCCTGCCTATGTAGCGGACGAGCTTGCCGACGAAGCCGTTGTTGCTGCCGCCGACGCCTATGAGCTCCTCCTGGTCCATGGCGCTGTGGCTGCCTAAGACGATGTCCACGTCGTCCATGGCGCCCAGCCTGATGAACTCCTGTTTGCCGCCGAAGAACTCCAGCTTCCCCTCCTCGCGGAGCCTGTTCCTGTAGTCGATCTCTATGTACTCCTCGGCCGGGACCGCGACCATGACGACCTCGCCGTCCAGGTGCTCCTTCACCGCGTCGAGGCCGTACCCGGCGCCCAGCATGGCGGCCATCTGGCTGTGATGGCCGCAGGCGTGGACGTTCCCTGTGGCCGGATGAGCCTCGGGGTGAACCGGGATGTGGAGGGCGTCGAGCTCACCCACTACGCCGATGGAGGGCCTAGAGCCGTCTCCCTTGAGGTAGGCCTTGCTGCCCGTTATGGCTATGCCTTTCTCGTGGCGCCAGCCCGCCGCCTCGTACTTCTTCTCTGTTAGCTCTGCTGTCTTGAACTCCTTGAACCCGAGTTCAGGGTACTTCCATATAGCGGTCGCGTACTCGATGATCTCGTCCGCCCTGCGGTCGATCTCCTCTAGCACCTTCTTTTTGAGGGTTGTCTTATCCATGAACATCGTCTTATGAACCGCTTCACGGCGATTTAAGACGAGAGGTCACCTTGTGCCCATCAGCCGATCCATGATTGTTTTTCTAGAGGTCTATTCTTTTCTGGACCATTCGGTAAACCGTGTCCCCCATGTAGCCGCCGAAGACTGCCCCCGAGGCGAAGGCCAGGATGTACATTAACGTGAAGACCTCCACCGGGAACCCCAGCCTTAGGAAGAACTGGAGATAAGCTACGTTGCTGGCGGCCGATAGGCCGCAGGCGACGCACAGCCCGGTCCTTGAGTCGTATCCGAAGAATGTGGCGGTTGCGTCGAGGACCAGTCCCTGGACGCCGCTCATTATGATCACCGAGAAGCCGTGGAAGCTGAAGAGAACCGCCTCGACCAGCCCCTTCACGGTCCCCGTGGCGGCCGCGGCGCCTCTCCTCCTCACCAGCAACATGGTTAGAGCGGTGGGGAAGACGTGGACGCCTGCGAGGATCTGGCCTGTGCCCAGCGGGATGGCCGGGAAGGTTTTCAGGTAGTTGCCTAGGTAGCCCACGGGTACGCTCATGACGGCTCCGAGGGCGCTGAACACCACGATGATGGCGATCTCCTTTGTCTCGAACCTCAAATCATACAACTTCAATTTAGACATTGATATTATTATCCGCCCTGAACGTCAAAGTAGGTAGCTTGGTTTTCCCAGAACGAATATTTACCAGCATCGTGTAGATTGGTTGAACCAGTAGAGGCGATGAGTTGAAGCTGCTAGAGTACGAGGCGAAGGAATACTTCAGGAGACACGGGATACCGACGCCTCAGGGCAGGATGGTCACTACTTCTAGGGAAGCCCGCGACTACACCGCCGAGCTCTGTAAGCCCGTCGTGATCAAGGCGCAGCTCCCGGTCGGCGGCAGAGGCAAGGCCGGGGGAGTCAGGTTCGCGGACACCCCGGAGGAAGCCGCAGAGGCGGCTGAAGCGCTGCTGGGGATGAAAATAAAAGGCCTCCCAGTGGAGAAGCTCTACGTCGAGGAGAAGCTGAGCATTGTCAACGAGATCTACCTGGGGGTCACGGTGGATCGCCGAAACAAATCATACGTGGTGCTGGCTTCCAGCGAGGGAGGCATGGACATCGAGGAGGTCGCCGCCAAGACCCCGGACAGGATCGTGCGGCACCTGGTAGACCCAGTCCATGGGCTGAGGAGCTACCACGCCAACCTCGTCGCGAAGAGGCTTGGATATGGCGGGAGGAAGATGCTTCAGTTCGCGGCGGTCGTCGGGAGCCTCTACGAGCTGGCGTTGGAGATGGACGCCGAGCTCACCGAGATAAACCCGTTGGCGGAGGTGGAGGACGGGTTCACGGCGGCTGACGCCAGGCTCAACGTCGACAACAACGCCCTGTTCAGGCACAGGGAGCTTGAGGAGCGCCTCTTGGAAAGCTACCGGGGTGAGCTCACGGAGAGGGAGATGGAAGCCAGGTCCCAAGGCCTGACCTATGTGGAGCTCGACGGCAACATAGGCATCATCGGGAACGGCGCCGGCCTCACCATGGCTACTCTGGACACCGTGATGCTTCACGGCGGGAGAGCCGCCAACTTCCTGGACTTGGGGGGAGGCGCCACCCCTGAGCGCATAGGCGAGGCCACCAAGTTCGTGCTCGGCGATGAGAGAACCAGGGCGCTCTTCGTGAACGTCCTGGGCGGCATCACCCGCTGCGACCACGCCGCGGAGGGCATCGTGGCGGCTCGCAGGGAGCTGAGAGTCAAGAAGCCCATAGTTGTCCGCATGATGGGCACCAACGAGGAGGAGGGCAGGAAGATACTGAATGAGGCGGGGATCGAGACCCTGAGCTCCATGGAGGAGGCGGCGGAGCTGGCGGTGAAGCTGGCGGAGGCGAACTAGGTGACGCGGTTCATAGACAAGGACACCAGAGTCCTGGTGCAGGGCATGACGGGCAGCCAGGGAGCCTTCCACACGCGTCTCATGAGGGAGTACGGCACCAGGGTCGTGGCGGGGACGGTGCCCGGCCGCGGCGGGCAGACCATCGAGGGGCTCCCCGTCTACGACACGGTGGTGGAGGCGGAGGAGAGCCACGGCGTCGACGCCAGCATAATTTTCGTGCCGGCGCCCTACGCGCTGGACGCGGCGCTCGAGAGCGTGGAGGCGGGCCTCGACCCCGTGGTGGTCATCACCGAGGGTGTGCCCGTCAGGGACAGCATCGAGCTCATGGCCAGGGCCAGGCTGAGCGGCACCACAATCGTGGGGCCCAACACGCCCGGGCTCATCAAGGCCGGGGAGTGTAAGATGGGCATAATGCCGGCCCAGGTCTTCAAGAAGGGCGAAGTGGGGGTCATCAGCCGCAGCGGCACCCTGTTCTACGAGGTCGCCGCCCACATCACCCGTGTGGGCCTCGGGCAGAGCACGTGTGTGGGCCTGGGCGGGGACCCCGTCGTGGGCCTCGACTACGTGGACGTGCTCCGTTGGTTCGAGGAGGACCCCGAGACCGAGGCCGTCGCCCTGATAGGAGAGATCGGTGGAGACGCGGAGGAGCGGGCCGCCGCGTTCATCGGGGACGGCGGCTTCACCAAGCCGGTGGCCGCATACGTCGCAGGCAGAGCCGCTGTGCCCGGTAAAAGGATGGGCCACGCCGGCGCCATCATCCAGGGAAGCATGGGGACCGCTGAGAGCAAGATGAACGCCCTAAGAGACGCCGGGGTGGCCGTGGGCGAGTTTCCGAGGCGGGTCGCGGAGTCCCTGAAGGAACTCCTCTAGTCATCCCACAGCATCTCCATGAGTCTCTCAAGCATCCTATAGGTCAGCCCCCAGACGACGTCTTCCCCCACCCTGAACACTGGGCTGTCCCAGCCCTTCACCACGGCCTGAGACCGTGTCTTCTCCAGCTCCTTCATGGGGGTCCACGTGTACTTGGTGAGCTCGTAGTTCAGCTTGATGGTAGGATTATCATCGAAGAGGTAGAGGACAGGCTGGACAGAGAAGGTGTTCCTCACCCAGGAGAAGAGTGATTCCAAGTATCCCAGGGGCTCCAGGGCCTTGAGGTCGATACCCGTCTCCTCCATGACCTCCCTCACTGCAGTGTCCACGAGGTTTCTGTCCTGAGAACACCTTTTCCCTCCGGGAAACGCCATGTCCCCGCTCCAGGGGTCTCCCTCCACTTCGGTTCTCTTTACTAGAAGCACCTCCAGGTCGTCCGGGCTCGGCCTTATGAGAATAGCTACAGCTGCGTCTGCGTGCTCGTCTGGGGCCCTCTTCAGGCGACCGGCGAGTTTGGTTAGGCCATCCCTGGGGTGCATCTGTTTCTCCTTCAAATTGGTGACGCAATCCGTCTAAAATGTTATGATCCGCCTCAGGGGAGAAGATAAGGTTATCAGTTAAACCGCGGTCACTTATGTCGTGTCCGTAAGACCGTGTAAGGATACTTTTATCAGGTACAATTACACTGGTACTAGGATTTAACCTAGATTAGATAGAGATGTTAGACTTGGCAGACAGAGACGGCGTCCCTAACCCGGGGGAGCAGAAGAACCAGCAGATGGAATTGATCAAGAAGCGCATGAGCAGGGTCAAGCACAAGATCGCGGTCATCAGCGGCAAGGGAGGCGTGGGGAAGAGCCTCGTAACAGTCAACCTAGCCATGGGGCTGGCGGTCAACAGCAAAGAGAGACGGGTCGCCATACTGGACGCGGACCTCACCGGCCCCTGCGTCCCGAAGATGATGGGCCTGAAAGGTAAGAGGCTCGACGTAGGCCCCATGGGTATAGCCCCTGTTAAGGGGCCCGAGGGAGTCGACGTGGTCTCCATGGACTTCCTGTTGCCCACAGATGATTCTCCCGTCATCTGGCGGGGACCACTGAAGATGGGCGCCATACGCCAGTTCCTCGGCGAGGTCGCGTGGGGGCCTCTGGACTTCCTCCTCGTGGACCTGCCGCCAGGCACTGGGGACGAGAGCCTCAGCATACTGCAGCTCCTGCCGGAGATGGATGGAGTCATCATAGTCACCATCCCCAGCGAGGTGAGTCAGGCCGTCGTCAAGAAGGTCGTCACCTTCGCCCGCAAGATGGAGGTCCCCGTGTTCGGCATAATAGAGAACATGGCTGGGCTGGTGTGCCCCCACTGCGGCGAGACCATCGAGGTGTTCAGCGAAGGGGGCGGAGCCAGGGTCGCGGAGGAAATGGGCGTCGAGCTCCTCGGAAGCATACCCATCGACCCTAGGGTATCGATGGACAGCGACGAGGGAACCCCGTTCATACTCAGACATCCCGACTCCCCCGCAGCCAAGTCGTTCATAAAAGTAGTCGAAAAGATAGAGAAAAAGGTGAAACATGAATGAAAGTAGCGGTATCTTCCACCGGAGGAAGCCTCGAAAGCGCCGTGGACCCTAGGTTCGGGCGCTGCAGCGTCTTCCTCGTAGTGGACACGGAAACGATGAATTATCAGGCAGTGCCCAACTCCAGCATAGGGGCAGCCCACGGCGCCGGGATAGGCGCAGCCCAGAGCGTGGCCCAGCTGGGGGTTAAAGCCGTCCTAACGGGCCAAGTTGGCCCTAACGCCCACATGGCTTTAAGTCAGGGAGGGGTCCAGATATTTATAGGGGCCTCCGGCACGGTACGCCAGGCCGTAGAGGCGTATAAACGGGGAGAACTGAGATCGGCGTCCTCCCCGACGGTGGACGGACACTTCGGCCAAGGCGGCCGAGCAATGGGCGGAGGCAGAGGTCAAGGCAGACGCCGACCATAGGGGTCTAGAAAGATGGTAAAGTTATTTATCCCGACAGCAGACGAATCCGGTGCTACTCTTTCAGCCCACTTCGGGCGTGTACCTTACTACGCGTGGTACGTCATCGAGTCCGGTGAGGTTAAGGAAAGCGGCGTTGTACCCAACGACAGTGACCATTTCGGGGGCATAGGTAGCCCGCCTGAAAGGATCAGGAGCCTAGGAGGCGAGGTCGTGATCTCCGCTGGGATGGGCATGAAGGCAATCCAGCTGTTTCAGGAATTTAACATAGCCGTGCTACAGGGAAAAAGTCCCAGCAGCGTGGAGAACGTAGAAGCATTCATCCGCGGCGAGTTGCAGGAGCTCACCCAAGGCTGCCTACACGACCTCGGGCACTGATTTTTATGAAGATAGTTGTAGCCAGCGGCAAGGGCGGTACAGGTAAGACCAGCGTAGCCGTCAACTTAGCGCTCAGCGTCGAGGCGGAGCAGTACCTAGACTGCGATGTTGAGGAGCCTAACGCCCATATATTCCTTAAACCCGGGCACAAGAGGCAACAGCCAGTGGAGCTACTTGTCCCCATTATCGATGAGAAAAAGTGCACTTATTGTCGTAAATGCGCAGAGTTCTGCCAGTACAACGCTCTGTTCGTAGTTGGCGAGACCGCGATGGTATTCAACGAGCTCTGCCATAGCTGCGGCGGATGCAAGCTCGTCTGCCCTGAGGGAGCCATAACCGAGGAGCCCAGGCAGATAGGGACGATAACAGTTTCCGAGTCCAGCGGCATGGGTCTCGTATACGGCGAGCTTAACGTGGGGGAAGCCCTGGCGGTCCCAGTGATAGCCGCCGTCAAGGAGCAGGCTGTTGACGAAGGACTTATCATATTGGACGCTGCGCCCGGATCGGCGTGCCCGCTCGTGGAGACCGTACACGGGACAGACTTCTGCCTAATGGTCACAGAGCCAACCCCGTTCGGGCTGCACGACTTGGAGGTCGCTACCGAGGTTGTGGAGCAGCTCAGCGTTCCCATGGGCGTTGTGGTGAACTTTGCCGGAATCGGCGATAGGGGAGTATACGAGTTCTGTGAGCGCAAGGGAATCCCGATCCTCATGGAGATACCTTACGACCGGAGGATAGCTGAACTGTACAGTAGGGGGGTACCCTTCACAGCCGAGATGACAGAGTGGCGCGCAAGGTTCACTGAACTACTGGCGACCGTGGAGACGATGGTCAAATGAAGCAGGTAACAATACTGAGCGGTAAAGGCGGGACAGGGAAGACAAGTGTCGCAGGTAGCTTTGCAGCCCTAGCGGACCAGCCGATCCTAGCTGACTGCGACGTAGACGCCAGCAACCTACACCTAATCCTCAACCCAGATGTCAAGGAGACAATGGCTTTCAAGGGCCTGAACCTCGCCGAGATCGACCCAGAGAAGTGCACAAAGTGTGGCCTATGCGAAAAGCTATGCAGGTTCAACGCAATCCACGACTACGAGGTGGATCCCATCCACTGCGAGGGATGCAAGGTCTGCGTCGTCAACTGCCCCGTGGAGGCTATCAACTTCAACGATCGGGTGTGCGGGCACGCTTACCTCAGTGAGACAAAATATGGCCTAATGAGCCATGCCAGGCTGATCCCCGGCATGGAAAACAGTGGCAAACTCGTGTCTCTTGTCCGTCAGAACGCCGTGAAGCTGGCGGAGGAGGCGGGCAGAGAGCTCATACTAGTGGACGGTCCACCCGGTATCGGGTGCCCAGTCATCGCCAGCCTCAGCAACGTCGACGCAGCGGTCGCGGTGGTAGAACCCACCTTAAGCGGGATACATGACTTGAAGCGCTTGCTTCAGCTTCTGGAGCACTTTGAGATTATACCCAGCGTCATCGTAAACAAGTATGACCTGAACAGCAATAACACGGCGTCCATAAGGGTCTTCTGCGAGGAGAACGAGATACCCATACTGGGGATGATCCCTTTCGACGAGAACGTCACAAAGGCCATGGTTCAGGCCGAACCTGTTGTCGTCTACAGCCCAGACTCACCGGCTTCGCTAGCCCTTAAGGAGGCTTGGATAAAGTTCAGCTCGTTCCTAGACCTCTAGCTGAGCCAAGTATCTATCTACGATTTCTTTTACTTTTTCGTCCTGAGAGGCGCTGCCTATTGCAATGCCGATGGTCTCAAGTATGTTGGTGGCGCCTGGACCTATATCACTCGATAATAATACGTTTACGCCGTTTTCCTTCAGCGTCCTCGCGGCCACCGGGCCCGCTCCCTGGCTCATCTCGGCCGCCTTGTTCTTGACTACCTTGACTTCACTTATCTCGTCGTCTTGGATGGTTACGATGGTGAAGGCTGGCGCCCGCGAGAAGGTGTCGGCCACTCTGTCTCTCAGCCCTTTCTCTCCCTTGGAGGGTACCGCTATCTTCATCTCGATCACAAAAAGGGGGTTGGGGTACTAGTCCTTTTCCTCTGAGCCGAGCTCTTCTAGGCGCTTCTTGATAGCCACCAGCTCCTGCTCTAGGTACTTAGTCTGGTCCTGGAGGTAGACACGCTCATCGGGGACCGGGCCCACCGCTGAGCCGTCGGTCGGGGGCATCGGGACTGCGCCTTGGTAGTCGGGGTTGCTCCACCACCACCTTGGTAGCCAGGGGAACCTAGCGCATTTAGTGGGGTCGCCCGTGTACCCGTATCCTCTGCCGTAGCCGAGGCCGTAACCGAGACCGTATCCGCGGCCGTAGCCGTAGACCCGGCCTGGCCGCTGCCACGGGGGCAGATCTCTGAATGGCCCGTTTCCGGGGTATCCTCCTCCTCTTCTTCCTCTATATCCCATGTTTCTCACCTTTCCATGCGTTAGCACAGAATTCATTATGTGCATATGCACACAAACATATAAATATTGTGATAATGCACAGAATAACGTATGATGCATGGAAGACGCCGCCGAGGCCGCTACGGCAGAAGACCCATACCCGTAAAAATAGGCTACACCACAAGGATCAAAGCCTTCAGACCCGAGCCTAGAGAGCACGGTGAACCCGTCCAGCTGGAGCCCGCAGAGGTAGAGGTATTAAGGCTGACCGACTTGGAGGATCTGTCACAGGAGGAGGCCGGAGAATAGATGGGCGTCAGCAGGGGCACCATCTGGCGGCTGCAGAAGAGGGCGAGGACGAAGATAGCGCTGGCCCTCATCGAGGGGAGACGCATCGAATTAGTGGCCGCGGACCCCGAGTAGCTTACTTTCAAAAAGAATTTATAGCCACAGACACCAATGTAAACTTGGTGAGGTTGACGCCGGGCTGGGTTAGGCCCCTGATTGTTTTACTCGCGTTGCTGGTAGCCGCCGAGGTCAAAAACAGATATTTTTACACGATACTCCTTTGAGATGGGTGATACCGTCTCAAGTCGCTAAATGTATTTAAAAATTGATTCTTCTTGAAGAAATTTGGCTCATCAAAATCACATGAAATTAATTGATGTTAATGTTAGCTTAGGCTCATGGTCTTGAAACTTCACTAAAATTTAAAATACCCATGACAGGATTAAGTCTCAGGGGTTTACTATGGTAAGAGTAATACCAGGTGTAGAGGTAAAAGTCGTTAAGGAGATAATCCCACCGCCAGCTTACCCCTCAGGCACAGTAGCCGTCATAGGGACGGCCGAGAAGGGACCCGAGTTGACTCCGGTTCACTTGGGCAGCTGGAGAGAGTTCACTGACACATTCGGCGCAGGCACAGACTTCACATTGACGCTCAACGCAAAACAGTGCTTCCAGAACGGAGTCTTCGAGGTAGTCGCGACGAGGATCGTCGGCAAGGGCGGAGACTACGCAAAGGCTTCCCTCAAGGACGGGGAGAAAGGTGACGCTGTCGAGCTGACCGCTAAGTCTATCGGCGACGCAGGAAACGAAGTCAAGTACCAGGTCGAGGATGGCTCCACCGAGAACACGGTGAGAGTCCTCGTGAGCGACGGCGTGACCTTCGAGGTCTTCGACGGCCTAGACATGAACACGAGGTCGGGCAAGTACCTAGTCAAGGTGCTCAGCGACCAATCGCAGCTCGTCACCGCCAAGGCGCTAAAGTCCAAAAACCTGCCGGCCAAGGTCGAGGGCATCCTCAAGGGCGGCAAGCCGCCGGGGGACCCTGACGTCTCGTCGTTCGAGGAGGCCCTGGAGATGCTGGAGGCCGAGCCCGAGGTCGAGATGGTCTACGCGTGCGAGTCCTCCGACCCCAAGGTTCACGCCCTCGTGGAGGCTCACTGCGCCAACATGAGCGGCGAGGCCATGGGAAGGATAGGCGTCGGCTGCGTAGCTCCCGGAGAGGACATCAAGGACATCCTCAAGAGGACGGAGGCCCTCGCCAGCGACAGGTTCGTGATCGTGGCGCCGTACGGCGTCTCGGGAGCCGTCGCGGGGCTCATAGGCAACCTAGACTACTACCAGTCGCCGACCTTCAAGCCGCTGAGAGGCGTATCCGAGATCGAGGCGTCGTACACACCCAGCAAGATAAGGCAGCTACTGAACGCAGGCATACTACCGCTACGAGCCCAGCGTGGCAGGGGCATCATAGTGGTCAAGGGCATCACCACAAGTAAGGAGCAGATCAGCGTCATCAGGACGACAGACCATGCCGTGCGGCTCGTCAAAGCCATCGGCGACCAGTTCATCGGCACACTGAACAGCGCCACGGGCAGATCAGCCTTGAAGGAGAAGCTGACAGAGGTGCTCCTCCAGATGGAGAAGGAGGGAGCCATCGTCCCCAGCACGGACGGCACAGAGCCGGCCTTCTTGGTGGACGTTTACAGCTCCCAGCTAGACTTCGCACAGGGCATCGTGCGTGTAGACTTGGCTGTACGACCGGTACGGGCTATAGACTTCATCTACGCGACGGTGACCGTGCAGGGATAGGAGGCGATGTAAATGGGACCAATGATAGTTTCGGCGGCGAAGAGCAAGGTAACCATCGACGGAGACATCGTGGACGGTATACAGAGCATCGACTTCAAGGTGCGCCGAAGGCAGGCCGACGTGGAGAGCGTCGGCTGGGGCGAGCGCATCGGCGTCGAGTCGGGCCAGGTAATTGTAACGGGCACCCTGAGGGTCAGCAGCATGTTCAAGAAGCTGGACGATCTGCTGTACATGGAAGTCCCGGACAGCTACAACATGGTGGCCGAGCTCAACAAGGGCGACGAGCTGGTCAAGAAGATCACGTTCGACGAGTGCTACCTCGACGACAAGAGCTTCGAGATGACAGCAAACGGCGTAGCCTTAACCGTATACAACTTCACCGCTACACGAGCGAGAGAGGAGTAAGGGCGAGGTCATAGGTAAGGCATGAGCAGCGCGAGAAGGCTCACGAAGGAGGACATCCTGAAGGGCAAGGAGAGGCATGAACCCATCTTCGTCGACGACTACGACGCGGAGGTGGTCATCAGGCCCCTCACAGACGGGGAGCTCACAGAGATATTCAATCTCATCGGCAGCGTGCCCCTGAACCCTGACGGGTCGCCGGACATCACCAAGATGGACGTCAACAAGAACTTCGAGGCGCTGCGGCTGGCGACCTCTCAGGGCATGGTGGAGCCCAAGCTGACGCTTGAGGAGGTCGGGGACATGAAGTTCGGTGTACCGGAGTACATCGGCACCAGGGTTCTCGAGCTCAGCGGCGTCACCAGCCCGGAGGACGCTAAAAAAAAAGCCTAGAGATCGAGGGGCTGGTGAAGAGCCCGGAGGGGCTTGAGCTCGCCGCTCTATGCCTAGACTACGGCTACAAGCTGGCCCCCCACCCGGGGGACCTCACCCGAGACCAGATCAATTTCCTTATTTTTGCACTTTCCAATAGGTTGAAGCAGGCTGGCTACCAGAGGCCGGCCGAGGAAGGGGTCACACGGATAATCTTCGAGTGATGAGGTGGATGCGTTGACGGGCGTCGAGAACCTTGTGAAACGGATTTACTCCATGAGCGAGGCTAGCCCGGTGAACGCCGCCCTAGAGAAACAGGCGCAGTCGGTGCTCGCCCTACACAGGGACGGCTTGGGGGCCTACAGGTACGGCTTCCTCACCCTCGTCGAGAGGGTGATCACCACCCTCCGGAGGATGAGCACCCTCCAGGTCACTTCCTTCGCCGAGGAGCCTGTCCTGCCGACGATCCCTTCCGAGAGGGCGGAGATCGGTCGGGTGGCGACCCGCATGGCTCCAGTCCCTGAGCCTGTGAGCGTAAGGTTGACTCGGGAGACCCCCTCGATAGGCGCCGTTATAAGGCGGATGATCAGGCGGCTGCGGGTTCCCAGGGAGCCGGTGGAGCAGCCGTCGCCTCCGCTGGAGAGGGTTAAGGTCGTCGAGGAGGTCGTCACGGAGGAGGGCAGGCCGCGGTGGATCCCACCGAGGCCGAAGGAGACCGTCTCTATTCCTGAGATCAAGGAACGCGTGGTGGCGAAGGTGCCTCCGCTGTTCACTCATCCCACGGAGCCTGATGAGCCTGAACGTCTCTTAACCAGATATTCAGTAGACTTGAAGCTAAAAGAAATCGTTCCGCCGAAGTTAGAGAGACCTGTCACGACGATCTCCCGGGTGAGGCTCCCAGAGGAGCCGTGGAGGCCCACACCCAGGGTGGCCCGGGTCTCAGAGATTGGTAAACGCGTCGCCGTGATGGCTGCGGCGAGGCAGGCGGCGCCGCCGGTGCAGCTTCAGACCAGCGTAATGGAGACCATAGTGGAGACGAAGGCCACGGTGAGAGACACCATCGTGGACAGGGTGGAGGGGGGAAAGCGTCGAGCCGCGCCTCTCAACTGGAGCCCCGTGGTCATCGAGGCCATAGGGATGCCCAGCGCGGTAAGGGAGGAGCCGAAGGCTCCGTCTACCGGCGTCCCCGTGCCCATCCGCGCGCTTGTCGGGTTCCCCAAGGTCACCGAGACCGTGGAGCCCACCGACTCGGTGCTGGAGAGGGAGACCGAGAGCAGGGCCGCGCAGGTGGCTTCACAGATGAGCCAGATGTCCAAAGGGGTGGCCGAACGGGTGGCCCAGGTCTACCGTAGAGGCGTCATCGAGAAGCTGCCTCCAGCTGAGAGGCTCAAGGGAGACGCCGTCTCGCAGGCACCGGCCCTCGACGAGGAACAGACGAGGAGAGTAGCCGCCATGGCTGTGACCCTGCAGAAAGCCGAGGCCCTTGAGGGCGCGCAGAGGGAGAGGGCGCGAGAGCTGCGCCGCCTCCCGGCAATGCTTGAGCTCACCCTGGCGGGCGCGCAGATCGCGGCCGCGTCGAGAGAGGCAGGCACAACCTTCTCAGAGGCCTTGAGGAAAATGACCGACTCGGTTCCCAAGATGGCGGCGGCTGGGGCCCGTGCGACGGGTCTGGCACCCACAACCAATATCCCGGGGGTCCCCGACTCGACGTTTTCCATAGATCACATAATGGGCATAGGGGCGGCGATGGATCACGCAGGGTCTACAGTGTCTGACTCCCTCAAAAACATGGCCATGGACCTAAAGGACGGGCTGATCAGCGATCATCTGCTGGACAACGGTCTGGATGGGTTGATGGAGGATGGGCTGCTGGACAACGGTCTAGACGGGTTGATGAAGGACGGGCTGATCGGGGATCATATGCTGGACAACGGTCTAGACGGGTTGATGAAGGACGGGCTGATCGGGGATCATCTGCTGGACAACGGTCTAGACGGGTTGATGAAGGACGGGCTGCTGGACTCGCTCTATGGGCTAATAGGCGACCGCGTCCTGGAGAGGGTGCCCCTTGAAGGCGTGCCACCCATCCCCGGTATGAGGCTCCACGAGGTTCTCCCAGCCTTGACGAGGCAGGCGGCGCAGCAGTCGTCGGCTCCGCGGAGGGTCGAGGCGCGTCCGCGGCCCTCGTACGAGAGGCCCAAGCCGATAGAGGTAAAGCTTGAAACCAGCTTAGATGACATTGATCTCAAGGAGCTGGAGAGAAGGTTGGCGCGCATCCTCAAGGACGAGGCGCGCAGGTATGGTGTCTACTGATGAGCATAGAGCTGGATAAGATCAAGCTGATCAGGCATGATCGGGAGGAGGGTAAGACGAAGGTCCTCAACAGCGTCTTCAACCTGAACGTGTCCGAGAAGCGTGAGATCGTCGAGCACCGCATCCCGGGGATGGAGGGAGGCGTCCTCCAGGACATGGGGAGGAGCCCGGTCAGGATAGACTTCGACGGGCTTGTGTACGGGAAGGACGCCAAGGAGGTGTTGAAGGAGCTCAGAGCCAGGTTCAAGGCCGGGAAGCCGATGTCGTTCACCTCGGACCTCACGGCGGTGACCGACATCACGCAGGTCATCATCGAGAACTTGGATATCTTTGACGTCAGCGGCTCGCCCCAGAACTACAAGTACAGGATCAAGCTTCGTGAGTATATTCCTCCTAAGAAGAAGGACGACCCCGCGCCGAGCCAGGACGCCGACGCCAAGAAGTCCGTTGATCAAAAGGCCGATGACGCAAAGAATAATGTTGACGCCGGGGACTCCGAAGCTCAATCACAGGCTGGTGACGATCAGCAGGGTCAGCAGGATACTTCTGACACTCAATCACAAGCAGGTGACGATCAGCAGGGAGATACAGCTGACTCCGATGCTTCACAGTCTCAGGACGATCAGCAGGATACTTCTGACACTCAATCACAGGCTGGTGACGATCAGCAGGGAGATACAGCTGACTCCGATGCCTCGCAGACTCAGGACGATCAGCAGGGAGATACAGCTGACTCCGATGCTTCACAGTCTCAGGACGATCAGCAGGGAGACACGGGGGGAGACACAGAATCTTCGCAGCAGCCCCAAGACGACCAACAACCAGACTCGCAGACCGACCAACAACCACAGGACTCACAGACAGAGGATAAACCAGCGTCAGGTTCCGATGATCAAGCACCAGGAACAGACGACCAGGCTCCAAGCAGCGGAGACACTGGTGACGCACCCACCTCATCGACACAGCAGCCATCTGGCACTGACTCACAGCCAAGCGGAGGCGAAGACGCCCCTACATCATCCACGGAAGACTCTGACGCGGGTACCGGCGGGGAGGACGCCCAAACGTCTTCAACGCAACAACCAACTGGCTCAAGCGGTTCGGACGAGGCACCAGGGACAGACGGCCAGAGACCAGGAGGAGAGGACTCTTCCACTTCCTCTACGCAGGACCCTAACACAGGTAGTGGAGGCGAGGACGCGCCGTCGTCGTCGACTCAGCAGCCATCCGGCACAGGCTCACAGCCAAGCGGAGGCGAAGACGCCCCCACATCATCCACTGAAGACCCCAACACAGGCGGTGGCGGAGAAGACGCTCCCTCATCGAGCACCGGTGAACAGCAGAGGGATAGCACACAGGATGCCGGTCGGTCTACTGGAGGTAGCCAGGGAGGAAGAGAGAGCACGGCCGCCACCGCTGGCGAGGAAGGGTCAGACGAAGAAGAAGAGGAAGAGCAGCCTGTACAGCCTTGATAAGCTGACCTGAATCACAGACACCCAATTGATTTAGGATAAATGGCGCTATTTTTCGGACTGACGCATTTCATATATACTCGGAGACTCAATGAGAACTTGAAACTTAGATGCCAGTTCCCCCTAGTCCCGAGGTCCTGAAACCCAGCTACAAGATACAGATCCATGGAACCACACTTGACACCGAGAAAGAGTACCCCGTGAAAAGCATCCGGGTAAACCAAGACATGGCTATCCCCGCCCACAGCTGCGAGATCGTTTTCGGGTTGAGCGACGAGACGACGGAGATCGAGAAAGGAAAGGAGATGACGGTCGAGATGGGCTACGAGGATTCACTCGTGAAGGTCTTCGAGGGTCCCATCGACAAAAACAACCCGGGCATATCGGAGATAAGAGTCGTGGCGATGAGCCCGGCTGTTAAGCTTCTTCTATCCAGGAGTAACCGGGTCTTCTCAGAGATATCCGCGGGGGACATAGCTAGTATTCTCGCTGGTGATTTAGGGTTAGAGGCGTCGACGTCTTCTGGCGCAAATCTACACGCGTACTACATGGACAGCAGCAAGAACGCGTATGAACACCTCAGGGAACTCGCCGTGAAATCCGGCTTCAACTTCTACATGACGTCAGACAACGAACTATTCTTCGGTAAAGACAGTGACGGCGGTTCACATGCGCTGGAGTACGGTGTCAACATAATTCAGGCAGACGCCCACGAGGATTTTCAAGCGGCGAGCAGCGTAATGGTGGTCGGGGAGACGTTTGAAGAGCATTTCATGAAAGAACAGTATTCAGCGGAAAACGATGAAGAACTCGAAGACGTGAAAGAGCACTTGCGAAACATGGACGCCGAGTTCGTTGTATATGACGCCAGCATAAAAAACCAGGATACGGCGGACGGCATGGCGAAGGGTCTGGGTGAAAACATAAAGAAAACGCTCTCCGGGACGTTCAAGATCATAGGCGACGCCGAGATAAAGCTGGGAGACGTGATTCAGGTCTCAGGCATGCAGCACTCGAAGATGAACGGAGATTTCCAAGTCAGGAGCGTCGAGCACTATATTAGTAAGGCTGCTGGATTCACGACTCTAGTCGGCTGGAGAGAGAAATGATGTCTGGAATGGTTGATGTAATCAGGAAGATCGTGGAGGCAGAGATAAGGAAGATATACGTGACGGAGGTGGGGGTGGTGACGAGCGTCTTCCCCGACCCCGACGACTTCTACCGGTGCCACGTGAAGTTGCTCAGCAGAGGCGTCGTTGATAGAGACGGCGAAATAGAGCTACGTGACGTCCCCATCGCGACGCAGCAGATCGGGTTGGTGAACATACCCAACATCGATGACCTCGTCCTCGTCTCCTTCTTGAACGGGGATCTGCAGGCCCCCGTGGTAATCGGCCGATTATACAATGATGCGCAAAAGCCTCCAGCCAATAAGATCGACGAGTTCGTATACGTCGCGCCGGAGATAACGGGCGACGATGAAAACGCCCGGAGAGTCTATGTGGAATTCCCCAGCGGGATAAAGCTGACGATGACGGAGGATATCGTGAACCTGGAGGCCGGGAAGACCGTTTTGACGATAAACAGAGACGGGAACGTGGAGATCGAGTGCAATGAAGCCGTCTCGATAACGGCGACCGGCGACATGACGTTCAAGGCGGACACGATTACCATGGAGAGCGAGAAGGCCATGGAGTTCAAAGCGGAAAAAACCAAGATGGAGACCAAGCAGGACATGGAGTTCAAGGCGGGGGCGAAGACGACGATAAAAGGAGAGACCGGTGTCTCGATGACGAGCAGCACAAGCATGGACTTCAAAGGCGTGACGGGGGTCAAGATGGAGAGCGACATGACGTTGGATATAAAGGCCGGCATGACGGCGAACATCGAGGCATCCCTACCGTTAACGCTAAAGGGAGCACAAGTCAATATAAACTAACAAACGGTGTGCATTCGTTGAGGGGGGAGAAGCGTCTGATGGAAGCGCCGCCACGGAGTAAACACTGCCATGCAGCGACCCCCCAAACTAGAATATTTAGTGTCATATGGTGAGTACATGTCAAAGGAAGAGCTCAGGAGAGACCTGAAACTGGTCGAACTGGACCTAGGCTACGACCTCACATCGAGCCCGAGAGGCGACCTCGAGATCATCGGCGAGGAGTACAACCTCGCCCAAGCCATCATCCTGAGGCTAAGAACCATGGAGGGCGAGCTCAGCGAACTCGGCCTCTCCAGCTACGGCTCGAGGCTCCACGAACTCATCGGCGAGATCAACAACGAGAACACCAGACAGCTAGCTCGTAACTACGCCCAGGAGTGCGTGTCCCAGGACGCGAGGGTCAGACGGATAGTGGACGTCGCCGTGGAGACCGTGAAGGGAGAGCCCAACAGGATAGACATATTCATCACCGTCGAGCCGATAGGGGGCGGCGAGCTCATTGAGATAATGTACCCCTTCAGCCTGGAGGTGGAGGCATGACGTTTAAGAGGAGAAGCTACGAGGAGACCCGGGACAGCGTAATCAGGCACATCACGGAGGGCGTGGTCAACGAGAGACACGGCTACAGGAGAGGCAGGAACAGCTACGTACTCGGCTACCCTTCCGCGAAGAAGATAGAGAAGATAGAGGGATACGTCGACGGAGAGGAGACGACGTTCGCCGAGGGTACCGACTACAGGCTGAACCAGGCCCGGGTCGAGTGGCTGCCCGAGGGAGCCAAACCCGACCTCGACACGGCCTTCGAGGTCTTCTATACGATAGGCGAGGCCAGGGTCCTCACGGACGCGAACCCGGGCAGTGTCATTAGGACCATAGTGGAGTCCGTGAGCAGGGAGATCGACTACATGTACGCCCAGCTCAGCCACGTCTACGACGCGGGGTACATCGACACGGCCAACGGTAGCTCGCTGGACCTCGTGACCTCCATCCTCGGCGTCACCAGAAAACAGGCGGAGCCGGCGACGGGATCAGTTACCTTCGGCAGGAGCTCGCCGCCGCCGGAAATAACGATCGAGAAGGAGGCCCACCTGGAGACCGGGCGAGACCGATACGAGCTCAAGGTGATGCCGGTCAAATCCATCGTGAAGGTAGAGGCCACCGTGGACGGAGCCGCACAGGAGCTCCAGGAGGGAACCGACTACACCCTCGACAGGGACAGGGTGAGGTGGCTACCGGACGGCGGCAAGCCTGACCCCAACACCAACTTCTTCGTGGACTACGTGAGCTACGACTCCATCACCATCCCGGCGGGGACACAGGTCTCCAACTACTCAAGGGTGGCGGAGTTCACCAAGACCTACGAGGCCACCGATGAGAGGTCCCTGAAGCGAACCCCCGACGGGAAATGGGAGGCCCAGGCGCCGGTCCGGGCCCTGGAGCCCGGCACCGCGGGGAACGTGTTCGCGGGGTCCCTCGTAGTCATGCCCCGGCCCGTGGTGGGCGTCGAGTACGTCGTCAACAGAAGCGACATCATGACAGGCGTAGACGTGGAGACCGACGACGACTTCAGGGAGAGGGCGAGACACGCCCTCGAGGTAGCCGGGAAGGCGTCGCTGGCGTCCCTCGGGTCGGCGATAAAGGGCGTCGAGGGGGTCACCTCGGTCCTCATCGATGACATGCCCGAGGGCGTCCATGGCGTCGTGAAGGTCGTCGTCCAGGGCGGCGACGAGGACGCCATAAAGGCGGTGATAGATGACACCCGCGCGGCGGGCATCAGGGTGGAGTTCTCGAGGCCCAGGATCGTAAACATGGACGTGAACATAACCGTCACCTACAGCTGGGGCGCCTCGCCCACCCGCGTCAGGAACCACGTGGAGGAGATGATCAGGAACTACGTCTCGTCGCTGGACATCGGGGAGTACGTGGTCTACCACAGGATCGTGAACTCCGGCCTGCAGGTCGAGGGGATCTACGACGTGAACGAACTCGAGCTCACCGCCATCAGGCTCGACGCGGAGCCCGTCACGAGCGTCAGAGAGAACATACAGATAAGCCCCGAGGAGATGGCGCTGTCCAGGGACGTCAACATACTCCTGAAGGAGAGGGAGCGGAGAGGAGGCTAGTTGGAGAGAACCCAGAAGATACTGGACAGGTTCCCGGAGTTCTACATGACCTGGGACAAGGCCTCAGTCATCTACGAGCTCGTCACGGCTCTCGGTAAACGCATCGACGAGTCCGAGAAGGACCTGAACTCCATCCTCGAGGCCCACTGGGTGGACACGGCCGCCAACGACGACCTGGACAGGCTGGCCAGCGTCTACAACCTCGGCAGGAGCCCGGGCGAGTCTGACCCGGAGCTCAGGAGCCGCCTCAAGAGGGCCATAATAGAGTACAAGGGGGGCGGAACCATGAAAGCCATACTGGACTCGGTCAGGATGGCCCTGAGGCTTCCCCTCGATTACCCCATCGAGATGGTGGAGAACCCCGAGGCCGAGGTGCACAGGGAGTTCACCGTCCAATCTGGGGACACGTGGAGCTTCAGCAGCGAGAGCATCTACGACGCGGAGCCGGTGATCGAGATCACCCTCGCACCCGAGGAGGAGGATGTCATTACCGACCCCACGCTCACCAACCTGGAAACAGGCGAGACCATAACCTTCAGCGGCGAGGTGAAGAAGGGGCAGACCCTCGTCATCGAGGACGGGAAGGCCAAGGTGAACAACAAGGAGGTAAAGAAGAGCCTCTCCGCCGCGAAGCCCCCCACGATACCCCGGCGGATGACCCGGTGGACCTACAGGCAGCCCATCAGCGAGGAGATAGGGGTCTTCGACACAGCCGTGTTCGACGAGTCCAAGTTCTCGGTGGGCATACCGAAGGTGAAGCTGGCCCTCAGGTGGACGAGCAACCAGCTAGCCACCTTCGAGCTGAAAATCCCAGGGTCGGCGTTGACCAGGGAGAATAGTCTTCAGATGGCCCGGGACGCCGTGGAGAGCATCAAGGCCACGGGCGTCAAGGCCATGATCACGACAGTGGAGGATTGATTAAGTTGAGCAAGTTTGAGCCAATCCGGAAGAACCCCGGCGACATAATCCGGTCAGAGGACTGGAACCAGATGCAGGAAGACATGAAGTCGGAGATGGAGCGCCTGCTAGAGGAGATCAGGGTGCTCCGGAAGTACATCGACACCATGGCCAAGAGCGTCACCCTAACCAACATGGAGAGCCCCATAGGCGCGTCATACGCGTTGAACGACGCCTCGATAGGCGACTACGCCACCACGGTCCTCGGCTACATAACTCGGCAGTACATCGTCGGCGAGGGCAACACCGGCGAGATATGCAAGTTCGGCGTCCTAGACTTCTTCGACCTGCTCTACTACTGGGCAGGGGCGCTCCAGAGCGATAAAGAGTGCCTGGAGATGACCCTGGAGTACGTGGACGGCACCATACACATACAGCCGGACCTGTTCCTGAACAACTACACCCAGCTGCAGGTCAAGGGCGACAGGAACCCTTACCACGAGTACCTCCTCTCCCCCAACGAGAGGGTGTG
>Ga0315533_1000560_pt1 | contig 31419 bp, 36 predicted proteins | sample SalMarSW160130MG_FD_203081 | JGI IMG/M metagenome (GOLD analysis project Ga0315533, IMG submission 203081) | Salt marsh sediment microbial communities from the Plum Island Ecosystem LTER, Massachusetts, United States - Salt Marsh Sediment SW1601-30 ...
CCTGACGTCCTTGATGGCTCTAAGGTGGAACATGGTGGTGACGCGGCCGCATCCGATGACCCCGAGTCGGAGCATGCTTGTTTGACCCCCGTGATGCTTTTTTATGTTTCCGGTCGGCTGCGCTACTCTATGAACCTCGTGAAGAGCATACCCGCGAGGCCCGTGGGCCTCCGCAGGTTCTTGGGCTTGGGCGGGTTGGGTATGCAGCAGAAGTGCTTCCAGTAGAGGTACTTGCCGATGGTGACGTCCAGCTTGAAGGCCCTGTGGAGGAAGACGTCTACGGTTCCCATCCATCTTCGGCCTAGGAAGCTGCCGGCGAAGGCCATCCCGATGAGGTATGTGGCGACGTACAGGAGGACCTGTTCAGCCATCTGAAGCGTGAACTCCATCTATATCACTAGCGATACAGCACGGTAGTGGGATAAAAGGTTATCGCAACCCCTCGAAGCCCTCCAGAGCCTCCCTGTAGCCGAAGTGGAGGCTCACCGCCCCGCAGAGCACCAGCTCAAACCAGTATGTGGCGAGACGGGTCAGCAGGCTTATGGCTGACGCGGCCCCTAGGGGCACACCCACCACGGTGAAGGCCCCCGTGAGCCCCGCGTCAACCACGCCAAGGCCGCTGGGGATGACGATGTTCAGCTGCTGGATGAACTCGATGACCGCGTAGATGAGCACTATGACCCAGAAGCTGACGCGTTGGCCCAGGGACACGGCGACGAGGTACGCCGTCACTGCGCCGGTGCTCCAGTGGAACCCCACCATGAGGAGGGAGAGAAGATTCTCGAGGGGCCGCCCACGGAGACTCTCCATGGCCTTACCTATCTCATCCACGAACACGGGGAAGCCACCCAACCCCATCTCGGGGTTGTATATCCTGTCGAGGAGGTTTCTCCGCACCCAGCCCGGGCTGCCCTCGTAGAGCCGCCGCAGGCGCCCAGGCGTCAGAACCAACCCGAAGACGAGGGTGTTGGCGAGGGCGTAGAGCACAACGAACCAGACCATCAATGGCTGAACTGGGATGTCGTTGCCGCCCATGAACGAGACCGCGGCGGCTAGGGTGATGAGTACGCCGAAGCTGATGAAGTAGTAGACCTTGTTCACGATGACGGAGCTCACAGCCTTGCCCAGGTTGCTGCCCTCCTCATCCCGCACCAGGTAAGCCCTGATTATCTCGACGCCAGAAGGGACGGGGAGCACCCAGACCACGAACATGCTCACGAAGGTCATCTGGACTGAGCGCCACAGGCTGATCCTCACCTGAAGCACTTTGAGAAGCATATGCCACGACGCGGCGAGGAAGAAGAGACCCACCCAGTTCAGCAGCACCGCGGAGCCGAACAGGAGCGGGTCGAACCGACCCGCCTCGGCGAGAAACTTGAAGGGGTTCGTGTAGACTAGGTACGCCACGAAGATTACCGCGCCAAGCGCCGTGAACGCGACGCCCCACCTGCCGCGCCTCAACACCAGCCCCACCCTTACCCACCCCGTCTCAGCCATAAATAGGTTGAGAGCAATAGGGAAATATCCTGAAGCCGTGATCGAAGACAGATGGATGCCTTCACGGAGTTCCTCAGGGAGAACAGGGACAGGAAGACTGTAACCATAACCCCGGGCGGGAACCACGGCGACACGCTGATCCACATGGGGTTAGTCAAGAAACTAGATGAGTACGGCTTCGAGTATGACTGCCTTAACCTTGAGCATATGTACCGCGGCAACCCTGTGATCGGCGGAAAATACCTCATAAACATCCTGTTCTGGAGAATGGGGATAGACGCAGGTTTCAGGCTGCTTGACATACCTGAGGACGCGGGTCTTGTTCTATTCGAGGGCGGCGGCTACATGAACGACGTCTGGTACGGCCCCACGCTGCTCAGGGCTGTACTGAGGCAAACCGAGGCGCCCATAGCCGTAGGCCCCCAGAGCTATGTCTTCAACCGCACAAGGATCGCCGACTACTTCGTGGACGGCCGCGATGCGACGCTTTTCTGCCGTGAGCGCTACAGCTACGACCACCTCACCGGGCAGGGGCTGCCCCCCAGCGTGCAGTTGAAGGTATCACCCGAGATGGCGCTGTACTTGGCACCGGAAGACCTAGAAGAGTTCACAGAGCCAAGAGAGGAACGCTACCAGCTGGTCGCCATGCGGCGGGACAGAGAGTCCGCGGTCTCAGAGAAGCTGCTCAGGGAGATCAAGCAAGCATGCGATAACCTCGTTACGAGGGACATATCTATGGAGGGTTCGTTGACGGACTTCGTGTCTTGGGTGGCCAACGCGGAGACGGTCTACACCGACAGGCTCCACGTGGCCATACTGTCATCCATACTCGGTAAGGACGTGACCCTCTTCAGCAACATATACCACAAGAACCGGGGCGTCTGGGAGATCAGCCTGAGGGACAGCGTCAGATTCGTCGAGACATAACGCTGGTCTTATATCGCGATAGAAAAATATGGATACCATGGCTCCGGCCGGCGAGTATTTCTCTATCAGCATCATCGTGCCGGTCTTGAACATGGCGAAGACGGTAAGGGACCTCATGGAGTCCCTCATGAACCTCGACTACGACGAGGATAAGCTGGAGATAATCGTCGTCGACGGCGACTCAAAGGACGGGACCAAGGAGATCGTCCAAGAGTACCCTGTGAGGCTTGTCCAGCAGGAGGGGAAGGGGCTCAACGCGGCCAGGAACACGGGGATCAAGTACAGCACCGGAGAGATCGTCGCCTACACCGACGGCGACTGCGTCGTCTCACCGAACTGGGCAAAAGCCATAGTAGCGAACTTCCGGGACCCGGGCGTAGGCTTCGTCGGGGGAACCCTGGAGGGGTACGACAAGAACGAACCCTTGAGCAACTACATGGACGAGACCTTCTTCCAGGTGACCCCGGGCTTCCACTTCAGGATAGAGGGCACCGACCTCAGGCTGCTCCAGTTCCCGGCGGGCGCCAACATGGCGTTCAGGCGAAGCGCCTTGGCGCGAGTCGACTTCTTCGACGAGAACATAACCTATGGTTTCGACGACCTCGAGCCCGTCGAGCAGATGGGTTTCAAGGGCTTTAGGATCGTGCTCGACCCCGACGTGAACGTCCTCCACCTGCACAGGTCCACGCTGGGGGGCCTCATGAAGCAGCACTTCAACTACGGGCGAGGCGGCACTCTTCTACTAATACATAAGAGGACTAGCAACCTAGCCAACTGGTTCTCGTCGTACTTGATATTCACGACGGCGATGCTGGTCTTCCTCGTCTTCATGATGTACCTGTGGTTTAAAATCAGGCACCCGCTGCCTCTGAACCTGGGCCTCGGCTCACTCGGCCTCTTCATGCTGGTGATCGTGCTCTACTACCTACCGATAAGTGTCAGCACGAGGAAGCCGTGGAAGCTCCTCGTCTATCCTGTGCTGGATTTATTACGAGGATTGGCGTTCACATTCGGCGGTATATATCAACTGTTCAAGTCGACCGGCCAGAAAGTGATAAGATAGTGCAAGGAGTCAAGCTTCGGGAGCTCAGGGAAGGGGACCTTGAGGAGATCCACAGGATCGAGCGGGCCAGCTACCCGACGCCGTGGTCGATGAACTTCTTCAGGCTCATGGCCAACATGAACCCCGAGCTCTTCATCGTGGCGACCGTCAACGAGGAGTTGGTGGGCTACACCGTGGGAGAGTTGGATGCGAGGGGAAACGGCAGGAAGGTGGGCCACGTCATGAATGTTGCCGTCGACTCCCGGCACCGGGACAGAGGCGTAGGGACCATGCTGATGGATGAGCTTGAGGCTAGGTTCCTTAGGCTGGGCGCCTCGGCGGCTTATCTCGAGGTGAGGGAGTCCAACGTGGACGCCCAGAGGCTCTACAGCCGCAGAGGATACGTGTACCTCAGGAAGGTCGAAGGCTACTACGGAGACGAGGATGGGCTCATCATGACGAAGGCCCTAGACAGGTGAAACGACTGCCTGAATACATCCCGAGAACATGTATCTATTTACCATATTTATACGCCATAATTCCTATTGACTTGATATTAGATAATTTTCAAGAGTTGATGCTATGAGACGGATGACCGCGACTAAACTAGTTTTTCTGTTAATGTTATCCGGGTCGCTGTTTGTTACAGCGGCGTCGGGCCAAGACTATTCCCCGGGGACTCTGATCCTCGACGTTTTCTCGGATGGGAGCGTCAACGTGGAGTACGTGGTGGAGCCCGAGCCCACGTTGGCCAGGGTGAACGTCACGCTGCCCGGTGAACCGTACCTGGATCTGCTCGTGGTTGACCCAGACGGGATAATCCTGGACTGGGACCCCATCGACGGCGGGGTCGAGGTCGACTCCCTTGGGGCCAACGAGATAACCATATCCTACTCGACGCAGTCACTGACAAACAAGACAGGCTCCATATGGGTCGTGAGCGTCTCCTCGCAGATAAACGCCATCATCACTCTCCCACGAGACGCTGTACTGGTGGGCCTATCGCCCACGCCGAGCGGCATCACCATAGTCGACGGGAAGGCCAGCATAACGATGCCCCATGGCACGTCCTCCGTCTCATACATGATAGGGACGACGGGTACCAGGGAACACGCCCTTGTTCTGCTCAACAACGCCGAGAAGACGGTGAACGAGGTAAGGCTCAGCGGAGTCATGGTGGACGCCGCCGAGGAGATCCTCGGCAGGGCTAGGGAAGCCTACACGGATAGATTATACTCCCAGTCGGAGCAGCTGTCACTGCAAGCCGTGGAGGCGGCGAGGGAGACAGAGGCCGCCGCAGATGAAGCCATGAACGCCGTAGAGGAGGCGGAGGCCCTCATCGAGACGAAGGCGGGGCAGGTCAGCGCAGAGGCGTTGACGCAGGCCAACCAGCTCCTCGACGAGGCAATCGACGCCTATGAGGGCGGTGAATACGAGGTTTCGTTGACGAAGGCTGAGCATGCCTACGAGGAGGCGCTCAACGCTGAGCCCGAGACAGGAGGCAACCAGACGCTATTAATCTTGGGTGTAGCCGTCGTGGTTCTGCTGGTAGCCGGGTACATGTACCTGAGCAGCAGACAACGTGGGCTTCCAGCGAAACCCGAGGCACAGGCACCGGAAGTGGACCTTGACGCCGTGTTCAGGGACCGTCCACACCTCAGGACCGACGACAAGGCGGTCCTAAGGTATGTCCAGGAGTCCGGCGGCACGTTCATAACCGAGGTCAGGGAGCGTTTCGACATCCCCAAGTCCAGTGCTTGGCGGATGATAAAACGGCTTGAGGCGGAGGGTTTACTCGAAGTGAGTACCGTGGGACGGGAAACATACCTCCAGCTCAAGGATCAGGAGGGTAAACGGTGAAACCAGGGTTCCAAACGGTTCCTCCGGGTTCTTATTATAAAAAGACTCCAGATGTCTGGGCAGGGAGCAAAACCATGAAGAAGACGATTACAGCGCTCCTGATAATGCTGCTGGCCACCTCAGCTGCCGCGGGTATAAGCTTCGCCGCCGTTGAGAACACGGGGACACCCAAGCAGGCAGCCGAGACACTTCTAGGGGTACTGGAGGACAGCCGTGCAGAGGTCACCATACTGTTTGACGCCATAGTCGAGGGAGGCGGGGCGGTACCTGAAGACGCGCAGGAAGCCTTGGACGAAGCGGACGAGCTCCGCGACGAAGCACAGGCACTCTACGACGCCGGCGACTACGAGGATTCTATTGAAAAGGCGACGAAAGCCCTCAACAAGTACGGGAAAGCGGCCTCACTGGCGCTGAAGACAAACGAAGACGACGAAACTGAGGCAGAGGAAGAAGACGAAGATGACGCGTACAAGCTGCTGGCAGGCTACGAGAAAGCCGTTGACCGCCTTGAGAGACTCAAGACGATAGCCGGAGAGCTGACGGCCCAGGGAATCGATACATCCGAGGCGGATGCGATCATCCTCGAAGTGGAAGATTCTCTCTCTCATCTAGAGGAAGCCTTGGACCAGGGAGACTTGGTAGCCGCAGAGTCTCTGCTAGGCGAGGTCAACGGTACGCTCGGCAAGCTTACTGCTACGCTACAGATACTCAGTAAACCGAAGAAGAAGGAGAAGATGGAGCACTTCATCGACCAGACGAGGCACAGGGTCCAGCAACTGGAGACCAAGATGCTCAGGATACTCGCGAAGTACGGTCTCTCGGAGGAGGACGAACAGGCCATCAGTGATGAGTTCCAGGCGATAATCGCCGGCCTTGACGACATCGACGTCGACAGGGACGACCTGGGCGACGTGGTGGACAGCCTGAAGGGGCTGGTCAAGGAAACCAACAGGGTCGGCAAAGACAAGGACGTTGACGAGGACGTAGTCGACGATATCAACATGCTTAACAAACACGAGTCCAAGCTGAACAGGTACAGGGAGAGAATAAGGGAGCTTGAAGGCCTCGGGGCACCGACCGACGAACTCCTTGGTCTCCTCAACGAGGCTGAGGGGCTGCTCTCCCAGGCAAACGATGAGATGGACGCCGGGAACAAGGAGGCAGCCAAGGGTCTGATCGATGACGCTGACGACGTTCTCGATGAGCTCGACGACATGATTGATGACCTAGAGGAGGAATACGAGGACGACGACGGTACAGACGACGAAGACGAGGAAGGTGACGATACAGACGATGGCACAAACGACGGTACAGACGACGAGGACGAAGACAAGGGCAACAGCGACAACGGTAAAACAAATGATAAGACCGACGACGAGATAGACGACGACTTCGAGAAGAAGAGACAGAAGATCGAGGAAGAGATAGCAGAGCTTGAGGAGAAGATCACGGAACTCAGGGAAGAGGGCGAAGACACGTCAGAGCTTGAGGCCGAACTGGATGAGATCAAGGCTGCCCTAGACCAGGCGGAAAACACAGAGGATCTGGAAGAACTGGAGGAGCGACTCGACGAGCTCGATGACAGGATCGACGAAGTGAAAGACTCAGGATTAAGCGCAGACGACGAAGAGGGTGAGGAACTTGGGGAAGAAGACGAGTCCGAAGGAGGAGAAGAGGGAACAGGCTAACCGCCTAAACCTAACCCAGTTCCTATCCTCAATCAAAGAAAAAACGTCGGAAACCTGAGTTCTCTTCTTTTTATTAACTTGGAGCCTAAGCTAGGAAGACTTTTTTCGTTCTGAGACGAGTGTTCATCGGTTGTCATGCGGATAAGGCTTATCATACCAATCACAGGGCTCACAGGGGAGGGGGTCGAGGAGCGTCTGAGCTATCTTAGGGAGATAGCGGACCCTGGCACTGAGGTCGAGGCGGTACAGGTGGAGGTGGGTCCCCCAGCGATCGAGTCGGAGGCTGACGCGGTGCTCGCGGGACCAGACATCCTGAGGCTGGTCGGGGAGGCTGAGCGTGACGGCGTCGACGCTGCCATCATCTGGTGCGGCGGAGACCCGGCCCTCGCGGCCGCCAGGGAGCTTGTGGACATACCGGTAATCGGCCCCGGCGAGTCCATGTCGGCGCTGTCGATGGTACTTGGACGTAAACCTTGCAGAGTCGTCCCCGACATACCTGTGCTGGAGATGAGGAAAGACCTGGACGGCACGGTGAAAGCGCTGAGAGAGCAAATCGAGGAGAGGATCGAAAGACGTGAGGGAGACGTCTTCGTCCTAGGCTGCCTAGCGCTTTGGGGGCTGGGTAAGAGGTTCAGGGAGAGCCTAGGCGTCCCCATACTGGACGGCGCAGAGGTCTCCCTTAAGATGGCTGAGCTGGTAGTCAAGCTGGGGCTCAGGCACAGCAGGATCGCGTACCCGAGGAAGCGCTGACCCATAGCCGGGGTAAACGTTAGCCTTGTATAGGTGTTGCCTGTGTTTCTAGGTGATACGGTGAAAGACGTTGGGTGAGATACGTGTGGCTGTGGCGGGGGTGGGCAACTGCTGCTCAGCCCTGCTGCAGGGAATCGAGTACTACAGGGCCAACGGGAGTAAGCTGGGGCTGCTCAACCCGTTGGTCGGGGGCTACGGCGTCGGCGAGATAAGTGTCGTCGCCGCCTTCGATATCGACAGGAACAAGATAGGGCGAGACCTTTCCGAGGCCATATACGACGAGCCCAATAAGGCGCCCAGGTTCATGGACGTGGGCGAGCAGGGCGTCGAAGTGCAGATGGGCCCGGCGCCGGACGCGTTCGGCCCCGAGACCATGAGCAAGATCGTGGTCGCAGACGCCGAGCCGGTGGACGTGGCGGCGGTGCTCAGGGAGGCGGAGGCAGAAATACTGTTGAACCTCATCTCGGGGGGCAGCGACAAGGCCAGCAGGCTATACGCCGAGGCGGCGCTGGAAGCCGGCTGCGGGTTCCTCAACGCCACGCCGCTGGGCGTCGTGAACGACCTGAACATCGTCTCGTCTTTCAAGCGCAAAGGGCTGCCTCTTGCCGGAGACGACCTCATGAGCCAGATGGGCGCGACGTCGTTCCATATCGGCCTAATCGAGTTCCTTGACAGCAGGGGGGTCCGGGTCGATGAGAGCTACCAGCTCGACGTCGGCGGCGGCAGCGAGTCCATCAACACCCTGGAGAAGAGCCGGGACATCAAGCGAAAGATAAAGACCGAGGCGGTGAAGAGCGCCGTGGGGTACGACTTCCCCCTGGTCTCGGGGTCGGCCGACTTCGTGGACTTCCTCGTCAACGGCAGGGACAGCTTCTTCTACGTGAAGGGAAGCTACTTCGGCGGCGCCAAGTTCACCATGGACGTGAAGCTCAGCACGGAGGACGCCCCAAACGCGGGAGCCGTGCTCATAGACTGCATACGCGGCCTCAAGGTCGCGATGGACAGGGGCGTAGGCGGCGCAGTTGAGCCCGTCTGCGCCTACGGATTCAAGAGGCCGCCGAGGCGGCACAGCCTCCACGAGGCGTATAGAAGGTTCAGGGAGTTCACTGAAGCTTGAACCTAGTCTTCGTTCTGGGCACCGCCGGGTGCGGCAAGTCGACGTTCACCGCCAAGTTCACCAGGTTCCTGGAGTACAACAGGGAGGACGTCATGGCCGTCAACCTGGACCCTGGGAGCATAATACTGCCCTACGCGGCCAACGTGGATGTCCGGGAGTACATCAAGGTCGAGGAGCTCATGGAGAACTACGGGCTGGGCCCCAACGGCGGCCTCATGCTGGCACACGACATGATGGCCGACATAGTACAGGACCTGAGCAGCGACATAGAGGATTTCACCCCAGACATATGCATCGTGGACACCCCCGGCCAGATGGAGCTCTTCGCGTTCCGCGACATAGGCGCCCAGATAGCCCGGGAGCTCACGGACTACAAGAAGGGCGTCATCTACATCTTCGACGGCGTCTTCTGCAGGGACCCCCTGAACTACGTCATGAACATGTTCCTAGCGTCCGCCATCAACACCCGGTTCCTGCTCCCCCAGTTCCAGGTCATCAGCAAGACAGACCTCCTGAAGGAGGCGGAGGTGGAGGAGATAGCTAGCTGGGCCGAGGACGCTTACCTGCTAGAGAATGCCATAGACGCCCGGCTCACCGGCATGAACAGGCTCCTCAGCCAGGACATGATGGAAGTCATAGGCCGCCTAGGCGTGGAGTTCGCGCCCGTGCCGGTGTCCTCGGTCACCAACGAGGGGTTCAACTACCTATACGCTGAGCTGATGAGGGTCTTCACGGACGGCGGCAAGTTCACGCCCTAAGCGAAAACGCCTTATCCATCTCTAACCCGCTTTGACTCATGGGCGTCAACACGCATGGGCTCTGCACGTGGGATTACGACACCCAGTGCAGCGACTGTGAACTGAAGCATAGGCTGTTCTGCCGCTGGGAGAGGCGGCACCTAGGCTAGTCTTCTAGGGCAAGGGCTAGTTGCCCGGTTTCCGCGTCTACGAGGTATGTTCCAGTGTAGCCTCCATGTGCTTCCGGGGAGGATTCATATTCTATTAGCCAGTAGATCCGGGGCATAGATTGGTTGCCTTCTTCTATGTAGAAGAGGCTGTAGTCTCCGGTGTAGGCGAGCTGGCTGATCAGGTCCGGCTTGATTATGCGGGGCTCGGCTAGCACGAGGTTTTCGGGTGCGATTATCTTGTTTCTCGGGTCGGTGATGGGGCTTGTGGCGGTGATGTCGACGGCTTGTTCTCTGGTTAGGTTTAACGTGTTTGCTGGGGAGGTTACGCTGGTGCTGTTATAAAAGTGGATTAATTCTCCTGTGATGGGATCGACTACTATGAATAGTCCGTCGATTGAACCATCTGCGTTGATGAGGGACTGGATGTTGTCTAGGGGTTCTATGAGCCCTGTCTTTATCCAGTTGCGGGAAGCTGACCAGTATGACGCCATTACGGGTTTATTTTCATAGATTTCTAGGATGATGATATCCCAGCTTAAACTGTTGGAAATGCGAGGTTCGTTGAATACTCTGATTCGGAAAGTACCATTGTTCAGCCTGAATATGTTGCTTCTGTATAACGCGGAGTGGTTAGATAACTGTTTCATGACGACCTCAACTGAGAGGGGGAAATCGTAGCCTTGTGGCGTGTTGTCTATTATTTTCGGGTACGTGGAGCCATAGTAAGGGTAAGACCGGCTCTTCCAGTTGATTGTGTCCCAGCCTACGCTTATATGGTAACTTGAAAGCAATTCACCGGTATATGCATCGATAAGGAAAACAGGAGAAATACTCGTGGGAACTCCGCCTAGTAATCCCCTCCCTTGGACCGAGACACTCCAGTAGAGGCGGTATGGGGGTCGAATAAAGAGATCGTCAGGTGGAGATATCCAGATATTGTGAACTCTTGTTGATTCAGCTGTTGCATACTCCATGTATTCTTTGAAGTAGTTTGCAGCTAGCTGCTGAGCTTCCTCGGAACTGACTGTAGGGGTAGCGAATTCGGGTATCTCAGTTACCTCGTTGAATTCGTTATAATCCACACTGGTCTCGCCAGTCTCCGTGTAGACGATGACCTTGAAATCCACGTTGGAGATCGTGTAGTTACCCGAGCGCAGTCTCCATTTTACGACCCAGTTAGGTCCCTTTGGTCGGTATGTGTAGTACTCAAATGTAGGCTCGGAGAGGTTGGGGTGACCCGGGGGGTACTGTGTCTCTGTTATGAGTTTCTGTTGTGCTAGTGTCTCTGCGAGGGCTGGCGTCATTGTGATCTGGGTATCGTTTGTGTTGTGCTGGTAGGTTGTGGCTTTGATGATGTTTCCTTGCTCGTCTATCTGGGCTTCATAGAGCGTGTTTTCCTGTCTCCACGTGTAGACGGTTATGGAGTTGTCGAGGAGATCATACTGTTTGATGCCGAGAAATTCAGACGAAGCCGGTGGGTTTAGCTCTTGTCTGATGTTGAATAATAAGATACTTTCCTGTGTCCGAGGATCGGTCTGATGAAGGTAAGCAGCGGTCGTTGTGACGAGTACAAGGAATAGGGCAGTGATGGCTGTTATCTGCTCGGCTCGGTTCATGGGTCCATAAAGGCGTGGCGTGGATATTTAATGTTAATCAGAATCTCAAAGATAGGCCGACAGGAACCCTGTTCTGAGGATGTCTCGGCCGGGCTCTAGGCGCACACCAGCGTCTCGGGGAGGAGGCTGAATAGGTGCCTCTCGTAGTCGCGCTCGTAGCCGTGCACGTACAGTATCCCTGTGTCTGTGGGCACGCGGCCCGTCCGGAAGTCCACCGTGTGCTCGGTCATCCTCTGGCATATGTCGGGCACGTCCTCGAACATCACGTCCGAGACGATTAGGGGTATGTGGCTGTACCCGTTCGCGTCGAGGACGGCGCGCCTCTTCTTACCGTACCTGTAGATGTCCTTTCCCAGCTTCTGGTTGATGGGGTGGTGCTCCCAGAACACCCGCTTCAGGGGGAAGAAGTCGAACCGGTTTTCGCCAACCCCGTACTCCATATGCATCCTACCCGGCGGTATGCCGATGAACCTCAGGTACCTGTAGCACTGCACCTCCTGGAAGCTGCAGAAGTACCTACCGTCGTAGACGTAACCATTGTCCCGTGACTCAGCCTTCAAGTTATAAAGCTCCAGGCGAAGAACATGGGATCATCGGGCGACCACTACAAGAAGGGGTTCTGGTGAGGGGAACGGTCACTCGGTTCATGCCCCGTATTCTCTCGCCGGTTAATGCGTGGGGGAAGTCATTGTTAATACTTGCCTAAATAGAGTACATAGAGCATCGGTCGGAGAAGACTGACAATAGAATATAAACGCCAATAATCCAGACAATTCGGGACAATACGTTACTGCCTAGACAAACGGTCGTTCAGTGAAGAACGAAGCGAAGGAACCGAAGCTGCACCGGCAGGCCGCCGAGAAGCCCTGCCCCACCGTACTCGAAATCATTAAAACACCGCGCACCCACATCATGGATGACTAGACATGACTCTATACCTTACACAGGACGAGGTGAAGCAGGTTCTCGACATGAAGAGCACCCTCGAGGCCGTGGAGAACGGCTTCCGCGAGATGGGCAACGACAACATAGAGATGCCCCCCCGGGTCTACCTCCACTTCGATAAGGGCGTCCTCATCGCCATGCCGGCCTACATGCCGGGCCTCGGCGCCGCGGGCACCAAGATCGTGACGGTTCACCCGGGAAACAAGAAGGACTACGGGCTGCCGGCGGTCATCGCCAGGATCATACTCAACAGCCCCGAGAACGGCGTCCCCCTCGCCATCATGGACGGCACCTACATCACCGCCCTCAGAACCGGCGCCGCCGGCGCCACAGGCATCAAGTACCTCAGCAAGGAGGACAGCACGGTGGCGGGCGTCTGCGGGGCAGGCGTCCAAGGCAGAAGCCAGGTAATGGGCCTCATGGAGGTAAGACCAGGCATCAAGAAGGTCAAGGTCTACGACATCATCCCGGAGGCCAAGAAGGCGTTCGCCGAAGAGATGAAGAAGATGTTCCCCAAGGTCGAGTTCGTCCCCGTGGACAGCGCCAAGACGGCGGCCGAGGGAAGCGACATCGTCATCACCTGCACCCCCAGCCCCGAGGCGTTCATCGACGGCGCCTGGCTCAAGAAGGGCTGCCACGTCAGCGCCATCGGCGCAGACACCGGCGCCAAACGGGAGCTCAAGACCAGCGTAATAGAGAAGGCAGACAAGCTTGTCGTCGACTTCATCCCCCAGGCCTTCGTCACAGGCGACTTCAGGGTCCCCAAGGAGGAGGGCGTCATCACCGAGGACAGCATCTACGCCCAGCTGGGCACCATCGTCGCGGGCAAGAAGAAGGGCCGCGAGAAGCCAGACGAGATCACCGTCTTCAAAGCCACCGGGCTAGCCATACAGGACGTCGGCACCGCCAGCAAGGTCCTGGAGCTCGCCAAGAAGAAGGGCGTAGGCAAAGTCCTCGCCTCCTAACTTTTTTTTTCGATGTGACCAGTAGCAGGTCAGATCTGTTTTCTCTGGGAATAATCCTTGAACCGGTTCTCGCAGGCGTTGCCCTCGCAGTAGTAGACGAGGGAGTTTGACGGTTCGGCGGCGACGGCCATAACGGTGGATGAGGTCTGTCTGTACTCGGGGCTGTGCCAGCAGATGGAGGCCTGGCTGCGCCCCCAGCCGTGGTCGGCGGAGACCCGCATCATCTCGGCGACGGCGTCCTCGATGGTCTCTGGCTGGTAGTCGCTCAGCAGCTCGTACGCCCTGGCTCGCCGCTTCTCGGCGTCCACCCATATGCTCCGGGCCCGCTCGCTCCACTCCATCCCGGGCACCACCGTGATGGTTGACACGGCGTAGACGCCTTTCCTGATGGGGTAGACGTGGGTGTCTCTGTCCCAGACCACGTGCCAAGCCTCCTGCGAGTCCAGCACTGTGAAGTTGCCTGTGCGGTAAAGCCCTCGGATGCTTGGGTCTAGTAGGTGCTCCTTGGCCTCCTCGGCGGTCTCGATGTCCTTGAGTATGTCCAGAGCGAGGAGTCCTCTGCTGCGCCCCGGCTCAGCGGGTCGCTGGGTCTCCTGGTTGGTTATTGCGAGGAGGAGCCCCGAGTCGTTCATACCTATCCATGTGCCGCCCGACGCCACGTCTAGGGGTGCGACTGTGCCGCCGTTCAGCCTCCGGGGCGGCTGCTCCACGGTGTCCTTCCCGAGGTACCTGTTGTGGAGGGCTACTACGGGGTAGTCCTTCAGCAGCCTGTAGAGCAGTATGAGGGTGCACACGGTGATCTCGCTTCCGCTCACCAATATTAAGTGGGTCTTTAAGCTTTCTTACTCGGCCCAGTAATGCAATCTATTTAACCCTCGAAAACAACAGTTTAAACAGGTTTCTGGTTTTGACGAAGACGCTGTTAGAGCTAGCGGAGACTGAAGTTAGGACGATTCTGCACGGCGCCGGAGGCGTGTTCAGCCCCGGCGACCAGGTGAGCAAGGTGCTGGGCTACCTTAAGGACGCGGGTCGCCCCGAGGCGGTGGCCGCGAAGGGGGACCGTGTGGGAGTAATATCCCTCCGTGACCTGCTGGGGGTGGACCATCCCGGGAGGACCAAGGTCGAGAGCATCTGGAAGCAGGTGGGTACCCTGGCCCCGGGGGCCGCGGTGATAGACGCCGCGGCGATACTCATTGAGAAGGGGGTGAGGGCGTTGCCCGTCGTCGAGAACGGGGAGGTCGTCGGGGTGGTCTCGCAGATCGACATAATCGAAGCGTTGACGGAGGTGTCGGGCCTCAGGAACATGGCCGCCAAGGAGTACATGCAGAACCCTGTCATCACCGTGGAGCATGTGACCGGTGTCGCCCAGGCTAGGCGGATGATGCTCGACAAGAACATAAGCCACATCCCTGTGACTGGGGGTGGGAGGCTCGTCGGCATGGTCACCTCCGACGTCATAGTTCACACGTTCATAACTCCCGCCTCGAAGACCACCCGCGGCAACGTGGTCGGGAAGAAGGTGACCATGCTCCCCGGGAAGGTGAGCGACATCATGGACCCCCAGCCGTTGACCGTGGGCCCGGACGCCGACATGCTCCAGGTCGTGCAGGGGATGTCGAAGTCGGGGAAGATCGCCTGCCTCATGGTGGACGACGAGGGGGTCGTCCACGGCATAGTCACGCCGAGGGAGCTCCTCGGCCTCATCGCGGGCCTGAGGGTGGAGGAGGAGATCCCCGTCTACATCGTGGGGATCACCGAGGAGGACTTCTTCGAGAGGGCCGTCGCCGAGGACAAGCTGAGGCGCATCGTCGCTAAGAACATAAGGATACACGAGGGCATAACGGAGGTCAGCGTCAGGATCAAGAAGCAGAGCACCCAGGGTGAGAGGGCCAGGTACAAGCTCAACGCCCGAGTCATGGGGCCAAACGTCGGCTTCAACGCCGAGAACGAGGGGTGGGGCCTCATGGAGACCTTCGACGGCCTCTGCGACGCCCTGGATAATACGCTGCGACGCGCAAAGAAGGAGCCCCAGAAGGGGACGCGGCGGGGACGCAGACGCCCTAACCCTCATCTTAAGCCTTAACCGTGCCCAGCCTCCTTTTCTCTCTGATACATATGCCGGGGTTCACTGTAGTCGTCGCTGAGCCGATCAACGAGGTCGGCGTGGAGTACCTCAAGGCAGAGGGGGTCAACGTCGTGGAGCTTCCGCCGGGGAGCAGCGAGGACGCGTTGATGGAGATCATAGGAGAGGTTGACGGCATCATCTCGAGGGGCAACATAAGGATCACCCGCGAGATGATGGAGAAGGGCAGGCGGCTCAAGGCAGTGGGGGTCCACGGGATGGGCTGCGACCACGTCGACCTGGAGGCCGCGCGTGAGCTTGGGAAGGTGGTGTGCAACACGCCCGACGCGTTGACCGTCACCGTGGCCGAGATGACCATGGCCATCATGCTCTCGACGATAAGACGCATCGTGGCGGCTGACAAGGCTGTGCGGCGAGGAGAGTGGAACCGGAAGTACAGCGACCTCATCGGCGGCGAGCTGGCGGGCAAGACCGTCGGCATCGTCGGGCTCGGCCGGATAGGGACGGCCACCGCGAGGCGCGTGAAGGCGTTCGACGCCGACGTGGTCTACTGGTCGAGGACCAGGAAGCCGGACGTGGAGAAGGAAATGGGAATCAGGTGGATGGAGCTCGACGGACTCCTCGGGGCGAGCGACATAGTAAGCCTGCACGTCCCGGGCACCCCCGAGACCAACCGACTCATCGGGGAGAGGGAGATCGGGTTGATGAAGGACGGCGTGATACTCGTCAACATGGCGCGGGGCAGAGTGGTCGACGAGACAGCCATGATCAAAGCGTTGAAGTCCGGCAAGATCAAGGCGGCCGCGCTGGACGTTTTCGAGGAGGAGCCCATCGGCGCCGACAACCCGCTCCTAGGGATGGACAACGTGATACTGACACCCCACCTGGGCGCATGCAACCTGGAGGGCATGACCCGGATGGCGCTGCAGGTGGCGGAGGGCGTCCTCACGGCTATCCGTGGCGGCACACCAGAGAACCCGGTAGTGATCTAGAGATTTGAAGGTGGCTGCGCTCTTCAGCGGCGGCAAGGACAGCTGCTACGCGGCCCGCCTCGCGGAGGAGGAAGGCCACGACTTGGATTACCTGGTGTCCATGTACTCCGAGAACCCTGACAGCTACATGTTCCACACCATAAACATAGGGGTCACCGAGCTCCAAGCCTACTCGTGGGGCAAGGAGCATGTTGAGACCAAGACCAGAGGCGTCAAAGAGAAGGAGCTGGACGACCTAGAGAAATGCCTACAGGGGCTCGACGTTGAGGGCGTCGTCACCGGCGCCATCGCGTCCAGCTACCAGAAGGAACGCGTTGACAGGATATGCGGTGAGCTGGGGCTGGAGCACCTTAGCCCCCTCTGGGGCAGAGAGCGTAAGGGGCTGCTCAACGAGATGCTCCGCAGCGGCATGACCATCGTGTTCTCGGCTGTGGCGGCCCACGGCCTCGACCAGAGGTGGCTGGGAGCCAAGCTGGACAGACAGGCGGTGAACAGGCTCGTGGAACTCAGCGAGAGGTTCGGCGTGGACCCCTGCGGCGAGGGCGGCGAGTACGAGAGCCTGGTGCTTGACGCGCCGTGGTTCAGGTACCGGATCGTTATACAGAAGGCCGACCGGAGCTGGGACGGCGTCAGCGGCAGGTACCGCGTCGCGGAGGCCGACCTAGTATCCAAGAAATGATGCATAAAGATTAAAAGTCGTGGACTCCTTCAAAGGTGTGAGAGGAGAACGCGGTGATGTCCCGCCAAACAGATTAGGCCGAGAGGCCCAACCTGAAGAAGTTAGACGCTCCTCCGCTGTTCTAATGCAACCAGACGGGCAGCGTGAGCCATGGAGGCACCACCACGGCTTCTTCGGAGATGAAACCCGTGAGTGAAAAGAAGGAAGAGGTCGTATCGGAGGCGCTGAAGGCCGAGGAGAGGCTAAGGAGCCGCTGGTACATAATGGACCTGGACGGCAAGCTCTGGGATCTCGACGAGTTCGATTTCCAGGGCCATGATAAGCTCCGCAAGTTCAGCGGATACGAGTACGCCAAGGACCGCACCGTGGGCCGGACACCTCCACACGTCGACCTCATGAGGAGCCTTGAGCTGGTGGACTATGAGCCGGCGTCGGACCCGGGCAACTTCAGGTACTACCCCAAGGGCAGGATGGTCAAGGCGCTGCTTGAGGAGTACGTCACCAGCATGGTGCACGAGTACGGCGGCATGGAGGTGGAGACCCCGCTGATGTATAGCATGGAGCACCCCGCCCTGAAGAGCTACCTCAACAGGTTCCCCGCACGCCAGTACACCGTGGAGAGCGACGACACCTCATACTTCCTGAGGTTCGCCGCCTGCTTCGGCCAGTTCCTCATCAGCCACGACGCCACCATCAGCTACAGGAACCTCCCCATGCGGATCTACGAGATGACCCGGTACAGCTTCCGCCGCGAGCAGCGCGGAGAGCTCACCGGCCTCAGACGGCTCCGCGCATTCACCATGCCGGACGTCCACGCGTTCTGCAAGGATCTGGACCAGGCCCGGAGCGAGTACATGCGCCGCTTCAAGCTCAGCCAAGATGTCCTAGCGGGCATCGGGTTTGAGAAGGAGGACTACGAGCTCGCCGTCAGGATGGTGGAGGACTTCTACAACGAGAACAAGGAGTTCATAAAGGGGCTCGTGCAGAAGCACGGCAAGCCCGTGCTCGTGGAGATGTGGAAGGAGCGGTTCGCCTACTTCATACTGAAGTGGGACATGAACTTCGTGGACGCGCTGGACAAGGCTTCGGCCATGAGCACCGACCAGATCGACGTCGAGAACGGGGAGCGGTACGACATCAAGTACATGGACGAGGACGGCACCCAGAAGCACCCGTACATACTCCACTGCAGCCCCAGCGGCGCCATCGAGCGCGACATCTACGCCATCCTGGAGCGGGAGGCCATGAGGATGAAGGCCGACAAGAGCTACAAGCCCCAGCTGCCCCTCTGGCTGGCGCCCACCCAGGTTAGGATCATCCCTGTGAGCCACGACCACGTCGGGTTCGCCGACGATGTACGCGGCAAGTTCGAGAGGGTGCGGGTGGACATAGACAACAGGGAAGAGACCGTGGGCAAGAAGATCAGGGACGCAGAGAAGGAGTGGGTGCCCTACATCATCGTCGTAGGAGAACGCGAGCAGGGGAAGGAGAAGCTGCCGGTGAGGGTGCGCGGGGTGAAAGACTCTCAGAGCATGTCTGTCGCGGAGATGCAGGAGAAGATACACGCCGAGACCGAGGGCAAACCCTACAGGCCGGTGCCCGTGCCAGTGTACCTACAGGAAAGGCCCAAGTTCGTGGGCTAGGCTACTCCGTGGCGCCACTTCTCTATCTGGGCGTCCTTCTTGTTCCCTTTCTTGAACTCTTTATAGTGCTCCTTGCAGAGATAGGCGCGCCTGCTAGCCTCCACGTCGAGCCCCGCGTTCTTGACCGTGGATACGTTGAGCGACCGCACCGCTTCCTCGTTGCACCCCTTTACGCTGCATTTCTCGCCTTTCTTGACTCTACCCAAATGTCGGCACCACTATGATATCCCCGAGGTGTCCAGTATAAACCCTGTTGATCAACGTCTCTGCTTCTTTATGGCGGCGGCGGACCGTCTGAGACACTCTACGGCGACGCCGTAGTTGGGGAAGCTGTTGAGCCCACACTCGGGTGACGCGTAGGTCACCCGCTCGGCTCCGAAGAACTCCATGATCTTGCTCAGCCTCTTCTCCATGGTTCCCTGATCCTCTAGGAAGATGTACGGGTCGATTGTCCCCTTCTTCATGCCGGTCCACGTCTCGGCGATCTTCTCCGGCATCTCTCCATCATACCCCTCGGCATGGTAGTGCATGTGTATGAGGTCGTCGAACTGGGTCACCCCCACCGCGGCCCAGATGTTCTTGTCCTTCTCCTCCAGCTGCTGACGGGTGGAGTCGCTCGTGTACATGGGGTCCCCGACGTGGCTCGCCACGGTGTCCAGGTGCTCCACCTCCCAGAAGAGGTTCTCGCTCGTGTTATGCAGGTGCATGCTGGTCTCCACGCCCCTAGCCGACGCCGTCCCGCAGACCTCGTCCCACGCCGCCCTGAGGGCCTCCCGCCCATCGGAGCCGAAGTCTAGCAGAGGGTCGTTCATGAAACCCAGCACGGGCTCGTCCACGCAGACATGAGCCACCTCAGCGTACCTGGTCTTGAACAGCGACGCCCCGAGAATACCGCTTAGGGCGTGCCCCAGCTCCCTGTACAGCCCAGGCGTCCTGGCCTGGAAGAAGGACGCCAGCGTATACGGCCCGGTCACGCAGATTCTCAGCCTCACCTTCTCACAACCAGACATCTCCCTGGCCTTCGCGGACTCCCTCCTTATCACGTCGACCTCGGGTATGGATGCGCCCTGTATCGGCTTGATGGTCCCAGCCGCGTACAGTGCACCTCTCGCCTTCTCTACGCCCAGCATAAGCTTGAAGAACATCTCGTTCATGTCCCTGAACTGGGGATAGTTCGGGACGTCGACGCCAGCCCTCACCTTGTCGGCGTACGCGGAGACCACCGCGTCGCTGAACCCGTCGTATTCTTCCACGCCGTAGTTGAGCAGCGGGAGCAGCGTGCCCGACCTCTGGGCCCCGGCCTCTATCACATCTGGTTCCGTCGTCGCCGGCATGCTGCCTATGTCGGAGCTGAGCATATGGTCCACTTTCATGCAGTCAACAGCCACGCAATATAAAATATTCCTCTCTTACATGCGTACCGGCATCAAACTTGCATAACCCGAATACCTTGCCTGCTGGCATACGCCGTTAAACGCCAACCTTTTACTCTCCACCCACGCCTATTGCGTGAAAGGTGCCTCCATGGGAAACCCGGCGATAACGCTGTCACTCTCAGACCCAGCCGGCGAGACCATGCATGGGATACTGCTGGAGAGAGGCTTCACTGAGACAGAGGAACACAACGTCCTCAGGAGAGACGACACCTACCTCTTCGTCATCGAGCCGCTCATCGTGCCGGAGGAACGGTACAAGGTGCCGGCGAAGCCTAAACCGTATCCGGCGGACTACGACGGCCTATCACAGAGATACGACATAGACTACATCGTGGTGGCGAGCCGCCACTGGGCTCAGAGCGGCAAGCCCAGCCTCACAGTACACCCGACAGGCAACTTCGGTAAAGCCATGTACGGCGGCCGGAGCCGCGAGCTGCAGCTCACGGCGCCCAACCAGATGAGGGACGTGTACCAAAGGATACTCGAAGACCCTCCCCGCGGGTTCGAGGTGAGCCTTGAGGCCACCCACCACAGCCCCACCCAGTTCAACGTGCCCATGTTCTTCGCCGAGGTGGGCAGCAGGGAGGCCCAGTGGAGAGACGAGGCCGTCTGCGAGTACCTCGTGGACGCCATACTTGGGGGAATAGAAGACGACGGGGACGCCGACGTGGTCATCGGGTTCGGCGGAGGCCACTACTGCCCAACCTTCTCGTCGAGGATGGACGACTACGCCTTCGGCCACATGGCGGCCAAGTACGCCGTACCGCTCCTAGGCGAGGAGATCGTGGCCCAGATGGTCGAGAAGAGCGGCGGCGTAGACGGGGCGCTCCTGGACAAGGGGCTCAGGGGGCACGAGAAGAAGAGGGTGGAGGTCATCCTGAAGAAGCTGGGTGTCCCGCAGCTCTAGCTACTCCTCGAACACCCAGCCGTCCACGTCCTTCCAGATCCTCTCCAGCACCCGCTTCGCCTGGCCCGGCGGCAGACCCAGGAAGAGCTTCCCCAGGTGCTTGCACATCCGTTTCCTGTGCATCCCCTTCCGCCAGTCGTCGCAGTTGTGCTTGATCACCTGGTTCCCCATGTCCACCTCGATGTAGTAGTCCCTGAGCCTCGCCTTGATCGACTCGTCGCCGCTCTCGGTGACGCTGAGGTCCGAGTCGCTTATCTTCTCTGCGCGGCCCAGCCTCCGGGCGTCCATGAAGTGGGTGAGGTGGTCAGCGACGCTGAGGTCCTCCTCGTCGGCCTGGAACGCGGTCAGAGGCTGCACGCCCAAGGGCCTGGACGCCGTCTCTCTGTAGTCTCTGATCTTGTCCAGGACGATGTTCTGCTCCGGGGTGGCCTCGTTCAGGAGGCTCAGCATCTCTATGGCGTTCTTCACGGCGTTCGCCTTGAAGTGGTTGTTGAAGTAGCCGTAGGTGCGCCGCGTCCTGCCCTTCACGTCCTCTACCTTTGGCAGCCACGCCTCCAGCTGGTCCTCGGTGTACTCGTAGTCGTACCAGAGCCTCTCGCCGTGTCCGTGCCACCTGATGTACGCGAAGTCGGCTGTAACCTCCGTATCCGGGGGAAGCAGAGGCTCATCCACGATGGTGTAGGCGACGTTGTGTCTCCGCAGAATGTCGTAGGTCTCGTCCCGGAGCCACGACTCGTTGCGGAACTCGACGGCCCACTCGTAGTTGACCGGGATCGCGGCCAAGTAGTCCTCGAGGACGCCGGCGTGTTCCTCGTAGTTGAACTTGGGCCTCAGCTGGATCAGTATGGGGCCCAGCTTCTCGGCGAGCGGCCTCATCAGCTCCAGGAACCGCCAGGTGTCTTCTTCCACCCCCTCCCCCAGCCTCAGCCACTTGTCGTGGGTGATGAGCTTGGGGAGCTTGGCTGCGAAGAGGAAGCCAGGGGGCGCGTTGCGTCGGAGCCCCTGGATCATGCCCTCGCTGGGGTACCTGTAGAAGGTGCTGTTGATCTCGCTGGTCTTGAAGACCTTGGCGTAGTGGCTGAACATGCCCGTCTTCTTCTCGTAGAAGGGGCCGATCCACTCCTTGTAGCTCCAGCCGCTGGTGCCCAATATGAGGCTCATCAGGTCATACCTCGGCAGTCCTAAGATATAAGCGATGAAGAAAATTAGCTAATTCTTGATAATTTAAATCGGATAAATTATTGTTTTTCTTCCGGATTGTCCCTTTTTTAATGGATAATCCACTAACACTTATATATGGTATATATGATATTTATTCGAGCAAACATGAAATGCCCCAGATGCGGCAAGGAAGGAAAAGCCACAGGTAAGACCTGGAAGTTCGGCCTCTTCGACGGCGAGGGATACAAGTGCCCCGCATGCAATAAGCCATTCAGCGCCTTCTACCGTGACGGTAAACTGAGCCACACAGTGCCAAAGGCCAAGTAATTACTTCCTTTTTTTTAACCCCAAACCTGAAAAGCCCCTTTTTATCCACATCACCATGGGAGACATGAGCCTCAAGATACGCAGACTGAGCCAGGAGCCGGGGGAGCCCATGCCGGGAGAAGGGCACCGCGGAGTCAACACCGTGATGGCGGTGCCCATGAGAGAGGTGTCAGCCTACTCGTGCAGAGTACTCAGGATAGACCCGGGCGGCTCCACGGCCATCCACCAGCACCCCCGGGAACACGTCGTCTTGGCCCTCACCGGTAAGGCGAGGGTGGAGACAGACACCGAGGTGACAGAGATAGTCCCGGGGACGATAGTAACCATACCGCCAGACGTGCCCCACAGGTTCGTCAACACCACCCCTAAAAAGACGGCGCTACTGGTCCAGAACCTCTACCCAGAAGAGACGTGACGACCACCCCCCACCTGCTGAGTCGACGCCGAAAAAATTCGAACCGATCTGCAACCGGTATCGGGTAAAGACCCGGGGAATCCGTCTTATAGCTACGCCCAACAATGTTCATGGGAGCCGGATGAAGCACATCTCCTTCGACATGGAGGGCACCCTCATAGACCACGGGTACTCGGAGCACATATGGGGCACAGACATACCATGGCTATACTCTGAGAAACACGGCGTAGACCTAGAGGAGGCCAGGAGAAGAGTCTTCTACGAGTACGACCAGGTGGGCGACGCGCGTCCGGAGTGGTACGACGTAGGCTACTGGTTCAGAAGGCTCGGCCTCCCAGGCGACTGGCGGGAGCTGCCCGAGAGAAGAAGAGACCTGATACGAGTATACCCCGACGCGAAGATAGCCTTGGACGCCCTAGTGTCCGAGCACTCTCTCGTCGTCTCTTCCAACACTATCCGGGAGCTACTCGAAGTCCAGGTCGAGGAGGTGGGCGACTACTTCACCCACGTCTTCTCGGCGCCCAGCGACTACCGGTCCGTGAAGAAAGACCAGAGGTTCTATAGGAGAATAATCGAGGTCCTAGGCATAGAGCCCACCGAGATGATCCACGTAGGCGACCACTACACGTACGACTACCTGGCCGCCCAGAGCATAGGGGTCGAGGCGTACCACCTCGACAGGACGGGCAAGACCCGAGGCGAAGACACCTTGGGAAGCCTCACAGAGTTCATGGAGAGGCTAAAGAAGGCCTAGCCTCTTCTCACACTCGTATAGCAGCCTGGAGACCACGGTCCACGCCTCAAGCGGGTCAGGGTAGACGCTCAGCGCCTCATCCGCCAAAGCCAGTGTCTCCTCATCCATGGGGCCAATCGGGTAGGCGCCGACGAAGACCGCTGGGTTCCCGGAGCCGCAGAGCCCCTCGGCGGCCGCGGCGAAGGAGCTCGGAGAGCCGTGGCTCGTGAGCGCCACCACTCTGCTGGGCCTCAGCTCGTCCATGAGCCCCTTGAGGCTCTGCCTCCTGAGCCTAAGCAAAGGCGTCTCGACGCCCGGCGGGGAGCTGCCATCCAGGAAGAGCTGCTCCATGAGGCTGTTGAAACGGTTATAGTCCCGCGGAGGCCTAGTCGAGGGATCGATCTCGATGACGTAGCCCTGCTGGGTGGAGATACAGACCCTGAGGTTACCCGTCCTGTTCAGGGGCGACCCCATGGCCTCGAGGAGGCACACATGCAGTATGTCCGGCCGCCCCCTCTTCTCCTGGCCCGGCAGCCCGGTCATGGCGTAGTGGTGCAGGCTGCGGTCCAGGAGGGTCTCCTCAGGCCGTTTGCCGCGCCTCTTGGCGTTCCGCCGCACAGACGGGTGACCCAGTATCTGGGCTGGGACGAGCTCGAGGGCGGCCTCAACGAACACCAGGTTCAGAGTCACGTGACTCACCCTCCATGTCGACGGTTTGCTCACCGAGATTGGTGTCCCTTCTCACGCTTCTGCGGCCCACGAAGAAAAACGCTATGGAGGCCAGGAAGACGGCGGTGATGGCCGTGGAGAGATTCTGCTTAGCCGCCTCCAGCTCGGCCTGCTTCGCCTGGTAGGTGCGAAACAGCGAGACGTACTTGTCCTCAAGGATATTGTAGGTGACGTTCAGGAAATCCAGGTCCTGCTCCAGTTGGCTGATCAACAGAGTCTTACCGTGGGACGCCGACGCCTCCTCGGTGAGCGAGGATATCAGCTGAGCCCTATACTTGTCATCATACTTGGAGTATGTCTTCAGCGCCGAGAAGTAGTCCCCGGCCTCAATGCTCCGGTTCATCTCGGCGAGGTAGCCCATGAAACGTGACACGTTCAGGTGCTCCGCCTCGGCGACGCCCCTCAACGGCTCCACTTCCGACGCCATGTCGAGATACTTCCCCTCGACGTACTTCACCTTCTTATCATCCAGAAGCTTCAAGGTTATCGAGGCCTCCGCGGCCAAGGGCCCACGACGAGAAGCGTCTACGCCGACGGAGACGTTATAGACCTCAAAGAAGACCCTAACTTTGACTTTGACCTCCAGGGTCTCGTATGGCTTTACGCCGAAGTCGAACGCGTCTCTTACGAACGTGTGATTGAAAGACTCCCACACAGAGGAACCGTTAACAGGGGTCTCAAAGACGTTGGTGAGACCCATGTCATCGAGCGGAGGGGTCGAGTAACCTGAGGTTTTCTCCCCGAAGTCGTATGAGCCGGATGCCTTCCAGTTGACGTCTACGACTGTGTTCAGGTAGCCCGTGTACTGAATCCACGGGTCTTCCTCCGTTGGCTGCCCAGGCACTACTGACAGACCGTCGTTGACCACGGATATGTTGAATAAGTAGGTCTCACCGGCGTTCAACTGTCCATGTAACGGCTCAGGTTCTACAACTATGTTTACCGACAGGCCCTCCGCCGAGTACGCTGGACAGACATGACACGCGGACCAGATGACAACAGCGGCTAGGGCGATTAGAGCTCTCTTCATATGCAAATAGACGGGATTGATACAGATATTGTTTTTTAGAGAAGGAGAGTCTTCACTCCTCTACCGTGATGGCGCCCACTGGGCAGGCGTTGACGCATGCCATACACAGGATGCAGTCGTTGGCGCGGGTGGGCTGAGCCTTGGTCTCGCCCTTTATCTCGACGCGGTCATACACCTCGACGGGGCAGGCCTCGGCGCAAAGCCCGTGTCCTTCACATACCTCATGGTCGACATAGACGTTGGGCAACGGTTTAAACCCGATAGATTGACCCGCCGCCTATTTTATTAACTCTTTTTTTCAGTAAAAGCACAGAAACTTATTAAGCAATACAGACTGTGGAGTTTGGGGCACCGAGGTGGCTGAGGAGTTCACCGTAGCGCCCATGAGGCGGCTTCTGAAGAAGGCGGGGGACCTAAGGATCAGCCCCGATGCCGCCGAGGAGCTGAGGAGAGCCGTGGGCACCTACGGGTTAAGGGTCGCCCAGTATGCCGTTGAGACGGCGCAGTCGGAGGGCAGAAAGACGGTTTTAGAAAGGGATATCAAGGCGGCATCTGTTAGGGTATGGTACTCGGAGGAAGAGAGACCTGAGTGAGAGAAATGGCCCTACAGTCATGGGTATTCTGTTCGGCGCCCAGACTGAGTACGTGAAGAGCCTAGCGCCGGTGTTCGCCCTCAGCCTGTTCCTCTTCATCTTCTCGACGTTCATGGGTTACAGCATGGGCGAGGACATCCCGGCCTCTGTCTTTGAGGGGGTCCTCAGCAACATACCAGACCCCACCGAGTCCACGTCCATCGAGATGTTCACGGCCATACTCTCCAACAACGTGTTAGCGAGCTTCCTTTTCCTCGCGTCGGGGATAGTCGTGGGGATACCGCCGCTTCTGTTCATAATAGTCAACGGCTTTTTCGTCGGATGGATATCCTACTCTGTGGCCTCGGAGCTGGGCCTAGGGTTCGTGGTTTCCACTCTGCTGCCCCACGGCATCATAGAGATACCCGCCATCACCCTCTGCGCGGCCATGGGGGTCGGGCTGGGCTACCAGCTCATAAACAAGCTGAGAAGGATCGGGGGACTCCAGAGGTACGTCCAAGAATCCATGTCCCTGTTCGTGAAAAGGATAGTCCCTCTCCTAATATTCGCGGCTATTATAGAGACGGCTCTCATAGCCGTCTATGTTTGACTGCGTTAATCTTTTCAATACGCCACGTCACATTCTGGTCATGATTACGCGAGACGAAAACAGGTTCAACTGCTGCGAGAGCGCCCTCATCAGGGTCGACGACGGGAAGCCGCTTCCCGGGTTCGACTCGAACGTCATGAGGCTGGCATCCAACTTCGGCGGAGGCGGCGCCGGGTGGGGAAGCATGTGCGGCGCCGTCAGCGGCTCAGTCATGGCCGTGGGGCTGCTCCTGGGCACGGATGGAACGGAGAAGCCCGAGGATTTCCAGTCCAAGAGGACGAAGATGAGGGCGATCACACAGGAAGTCATGCAGGAGTTTGAGAGTCGCTGGGGGCACGTAGACTGCTACGATCTGCTGGGCGTCAACACGAGGACCCCCGAGGGGAAGAAGAGATACGAGGAGATGAAGGCACTGGGAGAGACCCACTGCGCCGAGTACGTCGAGTGGGCAGCCGATAAGGTGCTCGAAATCCTAGACAGGCACTCCATCTAATTCTTCACTGCTTCTCTATCTCAACCTCGCTGAAGTACGGGGCGGCTACGTCCCTCAGAGCCTCGAACTCAACGACGCTGTAAGGCTCTATGTCCCTGAGGGAGGGGTCCATGCTGTCACAGGGATTAAACCTATTAATCACGAGCCTCCTCGAACCCGCCAGCATCCTGGATACCTCTAAAACGTCTTCCGAGTCGTGTATGCCTGGCACAGGGGTGACGGTGAACTCGTGAGGCACGCCGCTTCGCCTCACCATCCGGATGCTGTCTCTGACCATGTCCACCCGGACACGGCTCTTGGACACCTCCCTGTACCTTCCCAGTGGGGCCACCACGTGGACGCTGAGGTAGTCAACGAGGTTCTTCTGCAATACTCTTCTCAACGCGTTCGGCTTGGACGCGTTGGTGTCCAGCTTCACGTCGAGCCCCAGCAGCTTAACCTCTCTGAGAAAATCCTGCAAGCCCTTGTGGAGCAGAGGCTCGCCGCCTGTGAGCGTCACGGCGTCCAGAAACCCCGCGCGGGGGTACAGAGACTCAAGGAGTTCCCCTACCGGGATCTTCTCCATGAGCACGTGGCGGTGGACCAGCTCCTCGTGGGGGCAGTAGGGGCACCTGAAGTTGCACCCCGGGACCGTCAAGGCGGCGCATAGCCTACCCGGGTAGTCGGCTACGCTCAGCTTCCGGTAGCCAACCACCGGGAGCTCTATGCTCATCTGTCTTTTACGTCGCTGTAGACTCGTCGCCTATGCGCCTCCTTCAGTCCTTCACCTAGTTCATCGAGGGCCCGTGGGCTGCAGTCCACCCACGTGTAGACCTCAGCCTCGCCCTCGCATACGGGGCACGTCTGCTGCTCCCCCCATAGGTAGCCGTGTTCCTTGCAGAGGCTGAACACGGGGGAGACCTTCAGGTGGTTAAACCCGAAGACCTCGAGGGCCCGCCTGAGCAGCAGCTTACACTCCTCCCGGTAGCCTAGCCCCCTGGCTAGATGGATCTGGAACACGTTTCCCCCCGTGTATATACCGTGGTACTTCTTCTGGTGCTCCATCGCGTCCCAGAGGTCGTCTCCGTGCCAGGGCGGCAGCTCCGTGGAGCCCGTGTAATACGGCTGCGCGCAGCCGGGTTGGGAGGCCACGTCGTTCTCCGCCATGTGGACCCCCACCTCCTCGCACGGCGCCGCCTCGAGGGTGTAGACGTGCCCGGTCTCCACCTGTATCTCCTCGATCCTCCAGATGAGGTGCTCCAGGAGCCGGTAGGTGACGGCCTTCCCCGCGACATGCCCCGTCCCGGCGCCTATCAGCCCTAGCAGAGCCTCGTTCATGCCTACCACGTTGACGGCGGAGAAGTGCCAGTCCAGTGAGTCTAGGTGCCTCGCCGTCTCGGGGAGCCTTCCCTCGGCGAGCATCTCCTCCAGGTGCCTCCGCTTACTCTCGTGGACGACCCTCGCCAGCTCGACAGCCTCGTCGAGCCTCATGAAGAACTCGTCCTCAGTCCTCGACAGCTGGCTGAGGCGAGGCAGGTTCAGGGTGACGACCGAGAGGCAGCCCTGGTTGTCGCTGTTCCCGTGTACGCCCCCGTGTCTGATGTACGTCGCCTCCTTGTCAGACGCGACGGCCTCGGGCTCGTGCAGGTACCTTGGGTGCAGCGTCCCCGTGTAGTAGTTCTGTATGGTGGGGTACCCATACAGGTACGACAGGGCCACGTACCTGGAGAGAGCCTCGGACCCCCAGTCAGTTTGTTCGGTGACGTTCAGAACGGGGACAAGACCGAACGCGCCTCTCCCGTAGCTGTGTTCAAGCGCATCCGCGAAGGCATTGTTGAAAAGGTCCATGTGGATTCCTAGTGTCTGTGGATCGCTAGTAGTGAAGCCGTACATCGACACGGGCATGGTCGCGTCAGGCCTCAGGTCCAGGCTCACAGACAGCTGGTTTCCCAGGGACTGAACGTCTGAGACGAAGCCCGCCACGTTCTCTCTTAACTCATGTTCTGTTTCTTCGGCTCCCTTAATCGCCGCCGCGGAGTAGACGTCGAGGCTGTTAACCGCCTGCGGTCCAGCCCACTCTCTCTGAAGCCTCCCAAGGGGCTCCAGGATACCAGAGAGAAGCCCTTTGAGACCATCCCTCCGGCGTTTGTTATCGGCAAGCGAGCCGATGCTCCACCCTGCGGAGTAGCCCTTATCCGGCTCATCTAGTCGATGTACATGGATTAACCCGTCTCGGTGCGCCTTCAACGCCTCATCCGGGTAGAGCCCGCTCATCGCAGAAAATGGGTTTACACGCTGTTTAAGCATGTGGGTCAAGAAAAGGTGTAGACTAGATGGACTCGGCGAACTTCTTCCCGAACTTCCTGCACGCGTCGAGGGATTCCTTGTTGTACTTGACGTCGGTGTCCACGAGCACACATACCTCGTCGTAGGCCTGGTATCCTAGGCTCTCGATCCTCGCCTTCAGCCGCTCCTCCATGATCCATGCGCCGTCGTAGCCGTAGCTTCCGAAGACGGCGGCGGGGCGGTCGTGTATCTTCTTCTTGTTTGCCTTGATGTAGCTCTCGACGTGGGCTAGGAAGTCCTTCATCTCGTTTGAGATGTCCGCGTAGTAGACGGGCGACCCGAAGACCACTCCGTCGGCTTCAGCCATTACGGTGAGCGGGAACGCCTCCCCTATCTTCTTGAGCTCAACCTCCGCGACCTCTGAGGCTCCCTCGGCGATGGCCTTGGCCATCTTCTCTGTGTTCCCGGTCTTGCTGTCATATATGATTACTATCTTCATTTCGCATCTTCTCCCGGTTTTACTGGGGCTAACATAGCCTCTGTGATGGCGATTTATATATAGGTAGCCCATCCCCGGATACCCCTGTGAAGATCGGGGAGACAACCTGCCGCGGCATAATGAACAGGAGCGGCATAGAGGGCGTGGACTACGCCATAAACCCGTACATAGGGTGCAGCCACGGCTGCGTCTACTGCTACGCGCGGTTCATGACCAGGTGGTACCACCAGGGGGAGAAGTGGGGCTCCTTCGTGGACGTGAAGAAGAACGCGGCAGAGTGCCTCAGAAGGGAGGCTCCAAAAAAGAAGGTCGGCACCGTGCTGTTCTCAAGCGTCACGGACCCGTATCAGCCGGTGGAGAGGAAGTTCAAGGCAACCCGTGGCTTGCTGGAGATACTCAGGGACCACCGGTTCCCCGTAGAGATTCTCACCAAGAGCTCTCTGGTGCAGAGGGATTTGGACGTGATAAGCGAGATCGACGAAGCGGAGGTGGGTCTAACCATAACGTCCTGGAGCGACGATGTACGCAAGGTGTTCGAACCGGGGGCGTCGCCGCCCCAGGAGCGGATAGAGGCCCTCAGGTTGTTCAGCGACGCCGGGATACCCACGTACGCCTTCCTCGGTCCCCTCCTGCCATACATTTCGGAGGAAGACATCGAGTCCCTCGTCGACGGACTCGCTGACACTGTGAGCAGGGTCCTCGTTGACAGACTCAACATCAAGGCAGGTAACTGGCGGAGCATACAGACTGCGTTGGAGGACAACTATCCAGAGCTACTTGACAGGTTCAGGGAGGCGTCCCGAGACGAGTCCCCATACTACGATGGGCTACGGGGGAAGATGAGGCTGATTCTGGCGAAGAGGGAGATACCCTCCGACATCATCTTCTAGACATGGGTGCCTCATAGAACTCTATGAAACGTCGACGTGGTCAAGCCTGTTTACGATAGCCAGCCCTTTTACCTAGGAGCCGAACCCCGACTCCATGAGCTCCAGCGTATGCCCGTCAGGGTCCTGGAAGAAACAGAGCCTGTTGCCGTTAGCCATGGTGACCAGCCGCTTCCCGACTCCCATCCCCTCCAGGGTCTTCACCTTGTCGTCGAAGTCTGGTTCATGTAACGCCAGGTGGCTCCAGTTGCCCCCGGGGGGCGTCCCGGGGCTCCCAGGCCTCTGGACGAGCTCAAGCAGCCCGTCCCCGACGTCTAGTAACCCTATCTCGGCTTCACCGCTGGTGAAGCGTTTAACCACCTTGAACCCGAACAATTTTTCGTAGAAAGCAAGGCTCCTCTCCAAGTCCCTCACGTAGACTCCAACATGGTCTAGTTTCGTCATGGGGGGAATATACGGAGAGGTTGTATTTATTCTGGACAGATGGAAGAAAAGAGGAGAAAGTCTACTTCTTCTTGGGATAGTTCAGCTCGGCGTGCGCCGCGGCTAGACGCGCGATGGGCACACGGTACGGGCTGCAGCTCACGTAGTTCAAGCCGATGAGGTGGCAGAACTCGATGCTGCTCGGCTCCCCGCCGTGCTCG
>Ga0315533_1000570_pt1 | contig 31170 bp, 24 predicted proteins | sample SalMarSW160130MG_FD_203081 | JGI IMG/M metagenome (GOLD analysis project Ga0315533, IMG submission 203081) | Salt marsh sediment microbial communities from the Plum Island Ecosystem LTER, Massachusetts, United States - Salt Marsh Sediment SW1601-30 ...
ACTACCACAAAGAACATGTAACGATTTATCTAAAAGAACACCCCGGCTCTGTAAAAACCGTTCGCTTTAAGCCGGCGAAAGCGTTCCAAAAAGCAGGATACAGAATATCAGTCGATAATATGGCGGACTTGAGATTTATGAGGGAAATATACAAAAGATTCTGGAACAAAAAGGAAATAGTGGACTTAAAACGGATTGTTAGATACTTAGGGGACAATCCGGAAATAAAAAACATCAATGCCCATGTTACCCAGAAGACTAAAAACGAAAACAGCAGAAAAATAGCGTTTATCATCGAAGGCGGAGAGAAGCTGGGATTCGGACACTTCAGCCGCACAACTCAAATCGCCGGATACCTCGTTGAGAATAAAAATTGTGGGGTCATTTTCATAACGAACAGCTCCGTTTTATGCAAAAAGATAAAAGAACTCGGCCTTAAGCCCTTTTATATTAAACAAGCACATTTAGTAAAAAGCAATTCAGGAAAAATCTGCCGGATTATTAAAAAAGAAAATCCTGAAAGCGTTGTAATAGATGTTAAGAGCGACCATAACCCCGGTGATATTATAAGGTCGTTAAGAAAAATTTCAGGGAACATCAAAATCGCTTTAATCGACAACGTAACAAAGGGGAGACTTTTAGCAGATAAAAATATCTATCCGGGGATTGATACAGGTATCAAGAACATCAACTGGAAAAATTACAAAGGCGACATTTATACCGGCGTTAAATATTTTCCCCTGCGGGATGAATTCGCCCGGACTGAGGCAACGAAGAAAAACGGAGATTGTGTCGTTGTTACTATGGGTGCCGCAGATGTAAACAATGTTACGCCGTTTGTTATGAAAGCCCTGATAAATACAGGCAAAAAGGTCAAGGTCATTATAGGCCCGGCGTTTAAACGCAAAAGAGAGATAAAAACAATAGCATCCAGCCATAAGAACATCTTTGAACTGTATGAAAATCCGCATAACTATGCCCAAATCATTGCCTCATCATCATTGGCCATAACAGCCCTCGGAATATCGATATACGAGATTTCGCATCTCGGCGTCCCAATAATGGTTATAGGCAATTACGAATCTGATTCAAAGGCCGGAAGAATACTGGAAAAAAAAGGGTACTGTAAATATATGGGCTACTACAAAAATATCACACAGGACGATGTCCGTCTTCACGCTGCGAACCTGTGGGCGGTAAAAAGCAAAACGCCGGCTAAGGCGGGCAAAAACGGCACTAAGAATATCTCAGAAGTGATATTATCGTAGATGAATTAGACAAAAATAACAGCGGTATAATCAGAATGGAAATATCTCACAATCAAGCAAGCTGGGAAGGTCATAAAGGAATGATACTGGACTCGGTTAAGGGCTTTGACGTAATAGATTGCAACACCTGCGGCTTTAAACACATTATTCCCATCCCCACCGCCGAGGATATAAAGGACGCTTACAAACAGCAATATTATTCAACTGAAAAACCGCTGTATTTCGAGCATACAAAAGAAGACTTGGACTGGTGGAACCTCGTATATAGTGAACGATACGACTTGTTTGAAGAATTGCTGCCGCCCGAACGTCGCAGAATACTGGATGTCGGGTCAGGGCCGGGCTTTTTCCTGCTTTACGGAAAGCAGCGCGGATGGCAGACGATGGGGATTGAGCCGTCCGGACAAGCAGCTGCCCACAGCCGAAAGTTAGGACTGGAGATTGTGGAGGATTTCTTAACAGAACAAGTGGCTGAAAAGTTAGGAGTATTTGACGTAATCTATATGAGCAACGTCCTTGAACATATTCCAAACCCGAAAGAAATGTTAATACTGGCCGGAAGTATGATAAGCTCAGACGGCCTGCTCTACGTGGAAGTACCCAATGACTATAACCCCTTTCAGTATGCCTTGAGAACTGGCTGTGGATACCAGCCGTGGTGGGTAAGCCCGCCGCATCACATTAACTACTTCGATTTTGATTCTTTGGAACGGCTTTTTACATCCTGCGGATTCAACAGGGTGTTGCGCCGGACCGGTTTTCCGATAGATATCTTCTTATTGATGGGCGACAACTATGTCGGTAATGACACTCTGGGACGACAATGTCACAGCAAACGCAAAGCATTGGAGTCTAACCTGGCAAAAGCCGGTATGGGTGATTTAAAGCGCAAGCTGTATAAGGCATTTGCATCTCTTGGAATTGGGCGAGAAGTGCAGATTATTGGAAGAAGAAATAGCTCCATCAATGCCGCTGGTAGGAAAAGTAGATATGCAGAATTTAATTTGTAATGTATGCGGTGTTAAGCAGTGGGAACCGATTTATACAAAGCGGATAATACACCCCTTATGGTGGCTGTCTAAAAACAGCGTTGATATCAATCTCAACTACATAATTTGTAAACGATGTGGCTATATTACACTGTTTCCAAGACTGGGGCGTGCTGAATATAAGAGATACTACGGATTGGCACCTGCCCCTACAAAGGAAGCGTTTTCTGCCCGAATGAATGTATATAAGTCCCGAAAAAAGCTTATCTTAAAGCACATGCAAAAAGAGGAACTTGGTCTTGTGATTGAGATTGGCCCAGCTTATGGCGAGTGCTTACTTTTGTTATCTGAGTTCAAAAAGCGGGTAGGCATTGAACCATCATCAACGTACTGTAAAGCGGTAAAGGCAAAAAAATCTCCTATTGAATATCGCTGCTGTATGTTAGAACAGGTTCCCAAACGTGCCCCAGAGCTACTCTCATCGGCAGATTTGATAATAGCATCCCATGTGCTCGAACATGCTTTCGACCCACGGAAATTCGTTAGACACATGGTCAACCTGACAAAGCCCGGAGGATACGTTTATATTGAAGTCCCCTCTGTTGAGGCAATGGCTAAAGTAAGAGACCCTTCTTATCAGTCACTTCACTTTGGACATATTAGCCAATTCAGCACAGATGTACTGAATCAATTATGTGTTTCTGAATCCTTGGAACCGGTCAGCGCAGAAGTATCGACAAAAAATAAGTATCCTGCGATACGAGGCCTATATAAAAGGCCTAACAGGGCCGAGACTGTTGCAGGGTTATTTCAGCGCCATACTGAATTTATTGATGCTCAAGCAGTGAAGGCAAAGGCGACATTGGTTGAACACCTTGTTTCTAATAAATCTGGACAAACGGTCTTATGGGGCTGTGGAGCAGACCTGTTCGATGTGTTAAACCTGCTTGATGATTCACAGACCGCACTATTATCAACTAAAGCAAAGCTGGTAGATACAAATAGCGGTAAGCAACATAAAAGGTTAGCTGGTATCGAGATTCTGGATCCCACAACATTAGAGTCTCTACAGGTTGACACAGTACTAATTACTTCACGCAGTAAACTTATTCAGCATGATATTATAAAGAATGCCAAAAAGGTATTTTCTGGCGCACAATACATTTTGCTGTACCCTTAAGGACTCTATAACTAAGAAGGAGAAAAACCTTCGTGAGAAAAGTAAGCTTTGCCGGCGCTTATGGAATACACAGTCAGGGTGACGATGCGGCCCTGATTACTATGGTTGAGGGTTTAAGGCAGCGTATCGGCGCATTTGACGGCGTCGTGGTTAACCGCCACCCACAGGAAGATGCCTACGCACCCTGGGCACTGCGGTCTATTCAAAATCTTGAATACGAGCACAAATCCGAAAGCATTGGGAAATGGTTTCACGGCTTTAACTACGGCGACGACCGTTCACACCTTCAACAGCTACAAGACGAGATTGCTACCAGCGACCTGTTAATACTCGGAGCCGGCAACTTTCTCGTCGATAAGACTATTGACCTGTTAAGAGGCCCTATCCCTTACTTTTTCGTTTTGACCCTTATGGCCCAAATGGCAAAGACGCCGGTGATGTGGTTTGGTATCTCCGCCGGGCCGTTTCGCACCGATTACGGACGCAATTTGTCCCGGCTGGCCGCCGACCTTGCTGATGTTATAACGGTTCGAGACACCAAAAGCTCTATCGAATTACAACAACTGGGCTATGATGGTTCGGTTTTACAACTACCCGACCCGGTTCTTGGCTTGCGACCGCCGCCCCCGGATGTCGCAAATAGCATCGCCTCGTGGCGCAAAGCACACCAAGGCCACAATCCGGTTATTGCCGTCTCGCTGCGCGACAGCATTCTTGAAACCCGCCAATACACGGAAAGTATGGTGAACGTCTGCGATACGTTGGTTTCAAATTATGGCGCAAAACTGCTATTCATTCCGCACTGTACCTATCAATATGGCAATGCAAATGAAGACGACAGGAACATTGCCACGTGCATAGTAGAGCAGATGCAATACCCTGATAATGCTGTGATAGTCAGCGAAGATTTAACGGTCGAGCAGTGCCTGAGTTTATACAGTGGCGCAGAATTAGCTATATGTGTCCGCCTTCACGGCAATGTATATTCGGCCATACAAGCTGTGCCGTCCATAGCCGCCAGCTATAATCCCAAGGTTGCCGGTTTTATGAATTGGCTCGGCCGGGACGATATGGTTGTTCCACTATCGGATTTTTCTGCTCAAATGGTAATGAAGAAAGTAGAACTGGCTATGGCCAACCGCAGCAAAATCTCAAGTGAGATTATGGCCCGTGTTGCAACAGGCAGAGATGAAGTAGAAGAATATGCCGATACTGCATACAAGTTAATTATAAACAAAAGGAATGAAGTATGAAGGTTATGTTTTTTATAACATCTTTACCTGAAGATGAACTTGAGAAACGGCACCCCCCCTTGGGGTTGGTTATATTGGCGCATACCTTGAGAATCATTTGCAGGATATCAAGGTAACTATGACTGCCAGTGTTTGGTCATAATTTGTGAATAGCCTAAAGGGACAAGACGATGAATCGGAACAAGGTCCTCATGTTCATAGGCGCCGGTCCAGAAATGGTACCAGGTATTCAGTGGGCCCGTGAAATGGGGCTGAGTGTGGTCGCCACGGATATGAACCCCAAAGCGGCTGGCTTTCAGTATGCTGATTATTTTGAAGTAGTGAGCACTAAGGATGTCAAAGGCACTTTAGAGGTTGCGAGACGTTATCACAAAACGATGGGTATCGATGGTGTAATGACTTTAGCTTGTGACGTGCCACTGACAGTAGCAGTCGTTGCCAAAGCTTTAGGTCTGCCGGGGCTGTCTCCTGAGGTAGCTAGGATAACCCAAGATAAGCTGCTGATGAAACAGAAGTTAGCTGAAAGCAGGATACCTGTTCCAAGGTTTCAATCGACAAGAACATACGAAGAGGCTCTAAAAGCCTGCCGTGAGATAGGTTTCCCCGTGGTTATCAAACCTATCGATAATTCTGCTGCACGAGGAGTGTCACTAGTGGACAATGAGGAGCAACTCCATCAGGCCTTTGAGTGGGCCATGAAACACCGTTTTCGTAAAGAGCTTTTGCTCATTGAAGAATTTCTACCGGGCCCCCAGATCAGTACAGAGTCCCTCATTTATAAGGGGAAGATATACACCACCGGTTTCGCAGACCGCAACTATGAACTAAACCATATATTCAAACCGCACTTCCTTGAAGACGGTCATACTATCCCATCTGAGTTACCTGTTGGAGATCAGGAGGCTATTATAAGGCTCGTTGAGAATGCCATTCCGGCCCTTGGAATTGATTCTGGGGTAGGTAAGGGAGACATTGTATTGACACCTGAAGGACCTAAAGTCCTCGAGTTTGCAGCCAGGCTCAGCGGTGGACGCTTCTCAACAGATACAGTGCCTCTGGCTACAGGGGTTAACATTGTTAAAGCGATGATTAAATTGTCCGTCGGTGAAGAAATTGATTTAGATAACCTCAAACCCAAATATCATCGTGCGGCAGCGCAGCGTTACCTTTTTCCTAAGCCTGGGCGTGTTGTTAGGGTAGAGGGCGTTAGCAAAGTTGAGCAATCCAAGTGGGTTGTACGGGTAGAGATTTATGTCAAGCAGGGAGACGTAATTAGGCAAATTACCAATCATGCTGAGCGTGCCGGATATGTGATCGCTACCGGTCAGACAAGGATTGAGGCGATTCAACGTGCTGAATGGGCTCGCTGTCAGATCACTATTGAAACAGTCCCCGGTACATAATTGCAGGTGCCGGCAAAGGAGGATACGTTAAGTATGGTACTGAATATCAAGTACGCAAAAATCACGAGTTCCAATTGGTTTTTAAGGGTGGATACTTAAGTTTTTGGTGATTTTAGTAGCCACATGCGTTAAAATGAACTTCAGATTGTTGCAATTCAAAAAAGATTTCGATATTTTAGCGGAATTGAAAGGGGTAAGAATATTTCTAAAAGTGCTAAATGGGAAATGTCAGATAGTAAATTCCCCGGTGAGGCGGGGCAGGCATATAGATATGCCTTATCTTACAGCAATAGCGGAGAAGTAATTTCGGAAGAATTTATTGAAGGCCCACAGATTAGTACCGAGTCAATATTATTTAATGGTGGTAGTTGTACGCCAGGTTTTGCCGATAGAGTTTATGATGGTATGCAGTCTTTCTGGCCGCAGATTATGGAGAACGGCGGATGGATGCCAAGTGCGCTGTCGCAGCCGCAGCGTAAGCAGGCCGAAGATTTGGTGGTCCGCGCCTCACTAGCTCTGGGAATTACTGACGGCGTGACAAAGGGCGATGTGGTTATGACCGAAGAAGGCCCGAAGATAATCGAGATAGCAGCCCGGCTGAGCGGCGGCGATTTCTGCGAAAGTCTGGTCCCGCTGAGCATCGGCGTTAATTACGTCGAAGCAGCTATCAGGATTGCCATCGGAGAAGCACCGGATATCGACGCCCTAAAACCAAAATTTCAACAGACCGTTGTAAACCGTTATTTCTTCCCAAGACCGGGCCGTTTAGTACGAATGGAAGGCGTCGAAGATGTTCTAAAACAGGATTGGGTCAAAAAGCTTCAATTTTGGTACAAGGTAGGAGATATGGTGCCTCCGGTAAAAAGTCACGTCGACCGCTTCGGCGTATTCGTTGCGGTCGGCGACAGCCGTCAGCAAGTGGACCACCGGGCTGACTGGGTCTATCGAACCATTAATATCGTTACCGAAGCAGAATAGTAACGGCAGGCCGTACCCATCTGCGCCCGGCAAAATATGCCTGATTTGTCGGCAAAAAAACGAAGAAATTTCCGCAGCCAGTAACGGATATTTGCACTGCTGCAAAGTTTCAAAAATATTCTTCAATTCACACCCCTTTTTACCCCAAAAACCGCTATATTTCCCCAAAAATCGCTATATTTCACCAAAAACACACATAAATCCGGCTCTGGCACGGCTATTGCTCCCTGATATTGCATATATGCTCTGCGCCCACGGCCTATGCACAGAAACCGACTTATAAGGGCTAAAAATGTGACATTTGGCAGGCGTATCCTGCAGAACTTGAGAATAGCCGAGGATTGGCGATTATGAAACGAATTCTATTTTATGAACCCTATGGACAATGGCATCTGCACGTTGTCTGGGAGACGACTATAAGCCACGCTCTCAAACTGCGGGGGGCGAATGTAAAGCACGTTGCATGCAACGGCCTTTTCCCCGAATGTGGGGTGTACCGAGAGAACATTAACCCGCGCAATAGCATATCCTGCTTAGCTTGCCAGAGAAAAACTTCCGCTGTGTATGAAATGATGAGAATGCCCTACGAATGGTTGGGCAATTATATTCCACGGCATGCCTATCCTGACCTTAAAGAATGGATACACTCAATCCCAGCCGATAAATTATTGTCGGCCTCTTGGAGAGGATATCCTGTTGGGAAATGGGCCAAGTCATCATCCCACTATCAATTTAGGATGTCAATTCTCAATCTCGATGACCCCAGAGTACGGCAGACGGTCCGCAACTACGTCTATGGAACAGCCCTATCAATAGAGGGCCTGATTCCTCTCTACGATGAGTGGCAACCTGAAACATTGGTGCTGCTAAATGGGCGATTCTTCAGCCACAGGGCCGCAATGGAACTGGCCATAGAGCGGAACATTAAAGTGATCATTCACGAGAGAGGCAAACTGGCAGGGTCGATAGCCCTCAGGGAAAACAGAGGAATACACAATTTACAAATATACCAGGATACTTGGGAACAATGGCAGAAGATTCCCCTAAATACAGATGAACTCGATAAAATTAATACCACGCTTGAAAATAGACGGATAGGTAAGGGACATAGGCTTGGAAAGCCGTTTAGTCCGTCTCCACAAGACAAGGAAAAAGTTAGACGGGAATTAAACCTCGGAAATCGTCCTTTGATTGTTCTTTTTTCCAGTTCCAATGATGAAACAGCAGACCATCCTGACCATTCCCAAGGAGCATTCCCAAACTCGTTCGACTGGCTCCCTGCCACACTTGCATTAGCGCATAAATTTCCCCATCACATCTTTGTCATCCGAGCACATCCTAATATCACAACTAACGGTATCAATCAGCAGGCACTCGATCATCTCTTAGCGTTGCGGTCAGATTTACCCAAAAATGCCCGCATTGTAATGCCGGCCGACAAGATAAGCTCTTACACTCTGGCGGATATGGCTGAGGTAGGTTTGGTCTATCTCTCAACTATCGGGCTGGAAATGGCCGCCAGAGGACAGCCCATAGTCGCCGTAGCAAAAGGCTCGTATGGCCATCGTGGTTTCGTTAAGTTCGTTGAGAAGCCGGCACACTACGAACACGCAATTCGTTCGGAAATAGAGCAGGGACGCCAATTAGAAACAGCCCGCCAGGCCCGTCGCTTTGCCTATCATATGTGGCATTCGCTCTCAATTCCATTTCCTCTCGCAGTCGAAGAACCGCGAAACTTTGGAAAACCAAAATATATGTCAGTTGAGGATTTGATGCCGGGCAAAGATAAAAGTCTAGACCGAATTTGTAGATACATTCTAAATGGCGAACCTCTTATGCTTCCACCTGGGAACGAGCACAAAAAAAGAACTGAAGCCGAAGAAGACCAATTCTACCGTGAGATTCTGCCGGAATTATTTAAGGACAAAACTACTGAGACAGCACGAGCTTCTAAAACCGCACAATATCAGGATGGGCAAATAACGAAACCAGATAAGAATCTTGCTTCAAATGCCGGACAGAAAGCCAGCCAAGACGCACAAAACCCTATATTTTCTGTCATCCTTACTACTCACAACCGTGCGCCTATCCTCCTTAAATGCCTTGACGCCCTGGCGGGCCAAACCCTGCCAGCCGATGAATTTGAAGTCTTGGTTTGCGATGATGGCTCAACCGATGATACGCAAGCGGTCGTCAAGAGCTGTCCTGCACCGTATAGACTTCATTATATCAGACTTGATGAGAGTCTTGGAGCAGCGTCGTCACGCAATTTGGGTATTCAACGGGCACATGGACAGTTGGTGCTCTTTATCAATGATGATACCTATCCTGAGCCGGACCTCCTGGAACAGCATCTGCAGATGCATCAAATGCACGACAATGAGCACATAGCAGTCCTCGGTCATATCCTATTTGCTCCTGAGCATTCTGAGCGAATACTGTCACGAGCTTTACATCAGCATAACCTGCTTTTCCCGCTTGTGGGAACTCGTGAAGAGGTGCCCTACGATTTCAATTACTTCGTTACCGCCAATCTTAGTGTCGCGCGTCAGGCCTTCGTGTCAGAGAATATATGGTTTGACGAAACTTTTAAGCACTGCTATTGTGAAGATATTGAAGTCGGCTATCGTTTGTGGAAACATGGCTATCGGGTATATTACTGTCCTCAAGCCAAAGTGATTCATGACCACCGCTTAACGGTGCACGACTACCGGCGACGTGAAGCTGCTAACAGCTCTAATTTAGTTCAATTCGTTGACAAACACCCTGAGCTTGTGCCTCGTTATCTGGGTGTTCCCCGACTGACTGAAACCGTCTTCGACCAGTGGCGTCAAATGATAAGGCAGGAGGCACCTGTCATCAAAAAAATGGTTGACAGTATCGCTGCTGTCGAAAACGTTACGCCGGCAGTATTAGCAGGTTCGACTGTCACGCCTTCTGATGCTGCGGAATTGATAAGGAAAATCGCGGTTTCGCTTAAGCATATTAGCGAACATATCAAGCGACAGACAGTCCTGCAAATTCTCGATGATTTGCCGGATGTGCGATACCGCCTGCTCAGCAGTACATGCTCCCAGCCGCAGTCAAGAGCAAGTCTACAGACAAACCCCTTAGTATCTGTTGTGATTCCTTGTTACAACTATGCCCGTTATCTGCCCGAAGCGGTAAGCAGCGTATTGAATCAGACCTGCCAGGATTTTGAGATTATTATTGTTAATGACGGCAGTCCGGATGATACAAAAGAAGTGGCGAAAAAGCTGATTGCTCAAAACCCTCAACATCAAATACGGCTGATTAATCAGGCAAATTCCGGTCAACCGGCAATAGCTCGTAACAGGGGTATCGCAGAAACGAAGGCCGAATATATCCTGCCTTTAGACGCTGATGACAAGTTAGCACCGCAGGCAATAGAATCGTATCTTCGTGCTGTTGAGGATTATCCAAATCAACCCGTTGTCGTGTTTGGTTGGCTGCAAAGGTTTGGTGTGGAGAAAAATCTTTGGAAAACTCAATCTTTCTCGCCCAATCAGTTATTGCACCGCACACTTCTTCCCTATTGTTCAATGTATCACCGTTCGGTTTGGGAATTTCAGGGCGGCTACGCAACAAATGTCCCGGGGTATGAAGACTGGGATTTTTGGATCGGCGCTGCAGAAAAAGGAGCAAAGTTCGTAAATGTTCCTTTGGCAACAACTTTTTATCGGCGGACTGCTGAATCTTCGCTGGTGGATTCTTCACGCCAAAAGCACGAGTGGCTTGTTGCCGGAATTATATCTAATCATCCCGACATATATGAAGACGAAGAAGTTATCTGGGCAACCGACTATTTAGAGCATTTTCCAGAAGCTCCTGAAGAACGCCGGATTCATGGACAGAACGATAAATTTCCGAAGGCATCTGCCGTTCTTGTTGTTAGCTATGAAGAGCTGTATATTCCGGAAGAAGTTGACTGGGCAAAACAGCTTCTAAGAAAAAATCCCTTTAAAATTCTAAAAGGGATTAAACCGGGGCCGGTTAAAGTTGATGCCTCTTGCAAACCTAAAGGTACGACTGATTTGGATTATTTTGTCAAAGCCGGGAAGGAATTTACAAAAGGAAATTTTGAAACAGCCGTAGAGTATATGCAGAAATATAGATTGATGACAGATTATTCCAAACTCCCGAGGATACTAAGCACATCAAAAGAAAATGATGAAGTAGCAATTTCGGTAATAGTAGTGACGTACAACAAAGCAGGAGACTTGAAAAAGTGCCTTGAATCGTTATCGAAGCAGGACAGTGGGGGCTATGAAGTCATCGTGGTCGACAATGGCCAAAGTGATGTTGAGGTTTTTAAGCAATATATAGACCAGTACATTAAATGCCCTATCAATCTCAATCTCTCCGAAGGCAGAAACATAGGGGCACACTTTGCAAGAGGCCGGATAACTGTTTTCCTGGATGATGATGCTCTTGTCGGCCCTAATTATATATCCTCAATAAAATCCGCGTTTGAAAATTTCGACATATTCGGCCTAAGAGGCAGGGCCTATCCCAAAACCAGCCCAGATGCCAATAACCATATAAATCTCTACGACCTCGGAGACAAACCATTTCCATCATATTGTAATCAGGAAGGAAATTCCGCATTTCTTCTTGAAGTATATAAAAAAATGCAAGGGATGGATCCGCTGCTTTTTGGACACGAGGGAAGCGACCTGACCTACAGAATTATTAAAGAATACAAGCTCCCTAATAAAATCATCTATTGGCCTGAAGCTGTAATTTATCATGATTATGGCATAGGAGACAAGTTCAACCAGAAGAAAATGAGATATCTGCAAAACGCAAATTACCTGAAATACAAACACAATACTGACATATTCATCAATAGAAGGAGTATTGAAAAGTACCCTATAGACTTAAAGCAAAAGAAAAACTGGCCGAATGAGCTCTACCTGGATCGAGCGGCGCCGCTTTTCCAAGGCAAACCAGCCGCTCGAGTTCCTACAGCTGATGCAAGCCATCCACAGCCGAAAGTCTCCATAATTATACCCTGTTACAATTCTGAAAGATTTCTGCCGGAATGCCTCGACAGCATCAGAAATCAAACTATGCGCCAGTGGGAGCTGTTCCTTCTTGATGATGCCAGCACGGATGGTACAAAAAGTGTAATCGAAAGATACTGCCGGATGGATGAAAGAATAAAACCCTATTACTTCCAGGACAATAAAGGGCCCTATGTGAGAAGAAATTTTGCAATTGAGCAGGCAAATTCTGATTTCATCCTAATCCAGGATGCTGATGATATTGCGCGCCCGGCTAAATTGGAAATCCTTTATAACGAGATAACAAAGGATGCGCAGCTTGGAATTGTAGGCTCGTTCTACCGGATGTTCCTGATTGAATTTAAGGGACTCAAATATACTGACAAAATCGGATTCCCCCTTACGCACGATGAGATAATAGACCAATACCGCTCAAAGCGTGATTTCTGCTGGCACGGCTCGGCCATTATTCACAAAGAACTCTTTGAGGCAATCGGACTGTACGATGAGAACCCTTTTAGTTCCGATTCATTCTGGTTAGCAAAGGCTGCTGTATATGCAGCTCACAGCAGCAATATAAAGCTGAAAAACATTCCCGAATTTCTAACGTTGAAAAGGGCACATCCAATCTCACAAACGGGCGTTCTACCAACCTTCGACCAGCGCAGCAAAAGAGCCAAGTTCCACATCTACTGGAGGTATAAGCTCTCGAAGGTTATAGAAAAACTCCATAACAATCCAAACGTGGATATAAAGGCAGAACTTGGAAACTGCAAATGTAACGACTATATCGAGCGGTATGGCCACCTTTTTGAACAGTGGGAAAGCGAGCCCCTCAACAATGAGATGCTCAATATGCTCATTAGCATAGTTGTTGGGTTGTTTAACAACTGCCGGTATGTAAGCTGTATCGTCAGACTTGAAGGCATGGAAACAATGGCACGCAATATTGCAAAAAGATTCAAAAACTATGACCTCTTAAGAGCCATAACCTACTTTGCAATTGATATGAAACAGCAGAGTCTTGAGTGCTTAAATAGAGAAATACAAAATCACAATAACCAGGCCGCGATAAAATTTATCTCTGATTATTTTGAGAATCCTTCAGAGACTGACGTTTATAGCTGGTGTTTGGAAAATGGTAGGTTTTACAACCTCCAGATTATTGACTTAGAGGACGAAAGCGGCATTGAGCAAAGAAGCTGTGCTGTTTCGGACCGGCACATCCCTGCCCGCCAAGGTAAGCAGGTAAATGCCGACCGAAATCTCCCCTGTGGACAAAAAGAGCCGCTGGTTACCGTGATAATGCCTGTTTACAATGGTGCTAACTACATCGGTGAGGCAATTGAAAGCGTCCTGATTCAGAACTATCCGAAGCTCGAACTGGTGATTGTTGATGACGGTTCGACCGACAATACTAAAGAGGTGGTCAGCCGGTGCAAAGACGAGCGTATCAAGTACATCTACAAAGAAAACGGCGGCCCGTCCAGTGCTCGAAACTGTGCCATAAGAAAAGCCAAAGGGCAATATATCATACCTCTGGACTCAGATGACATGATGGCTCCGAATTTCATTACTTTGCACCTGCAGGAGTTTGAAAAGTATCCCGAGACTGACCTTGTATACTGCGATGTTTTGCTGATTGATGGTGATGGTAAGCCGATAAAGGTGATGAATAAGCCCGAATATCAGGACCGTAGACATCTGATCAAAGACCTGTTCCGGCAGGGACATCCGGTAATACCGTTTAGACTTGGCATAAGAAAGAGAGTTTTCGACAAGATAGGCCTTTACGATGAAACACTGATGATAGGTGAAGACTATGATATGATGAGACGTTTTGTAAAGGCTGGCCTCAAGGCCCATCATCTTAGCGAGGCTTTGCATTTACGAAGAGTACAATCTAACAGTCTTTCAAGAAATCTCACTGCCGAAAATGCAAAGCTTCATTTTGAAGTTGTCAAAAGGTTTACCGATACGTTCACGTACGACGAACTGTTTCCGGATGTTGATTGGGACAAAATCGCCCCCGAGATGAGACAAATGCACGCTAAATGCCTCGCTGCTATGACTTATCTCGCAATAGGACAGGAGTATGTAAAGTCGAGCTCGCCGGCTGTCTATGCCAAAGTATCCTTTGAGCAGGCCTGTTCAGAGCTGAGAAGCGCTCTCAAAATGAACCCGGAAAATGAGCGAATCCGCCAGATGCTACAAAAGTGCGAACTTGGCAAGCAAAAATATACTGAGCAAATACAGCAAGCTGTTTGCTAAACAACAAAAAAAAGAGTTGTTAGGAAAAGACCTTTAATATTGGAAAGGATAAAATATATGCCTTGCTCAAGGCCGTCTGCTTTAACCCCTGTATGCAATAGAATAATTGAAAAAAACCCTATGTCCGTTCTGGACATAGGAATTGGGTTTGGCAAGTTCGGATTTCTTGCAAGAGAATATACAGATGTCCGGCTTGGCAGATATTTTAATCCGCAGACCAGAATCGACGGAATAGAAATTTTTGAAAAATATATAACACAATTACAACGGGAAATCTACGACAACATTTATATCGGTAATGCAGTAGACCTCCTGCCGGCTTTGGATAATTATGATATGATAATCTGTAGCGATATGTTAGAGCATTTGAGTGAAAAAGACGGCCTTTTCTTATTAAATCTGATAAAAGAAAAATCCAAGTTCGCTATGATAGTAACACCGGTAAGGGTACTGCAGCAGGAAGCGCTGTACAACAATAAATACGAAAAACACCTTTCTGTTTGGCCGAAAAAAGTATTGAGCAAATGGGGAGAAGTTTCTCAATTTGATAACGCTTATTTATTAGAAATTTCCTCAATGCCACAGGCAAAATATGGTAACACCGTTAGGGTACACTATACGGGCAGATTAGAAGACGGCACGATATTCGATACGTCCATTAACCGCACCCCGCTGCAGCTAACGATAGGCAGGGCTCAGGTAACTCCGAGCTTTGAACATGCCATTATCGGGATGAGTCCCGGCGAATCTAAAACCACCAAGGTCGAGGCAAGTAACGCTTATGGCCCACACCGTAAGCAAATGACACAGATAATAGAGCGAGACCAATTTCCAAAGCACTTGAAACCAAAGGTGGGCCAGGTGCTACAGAACCATCAAGCAGATGGCCAAATAATTAAAGTAAGGGTGGCCGACGTCTCCGAATCGACCGTGACATTGGATGCCAACCATCCTTTGGCAGGAAAAAACCTGATATTTGACATCCAGCTCATAGACATCCTTTAATTGTTTCGTTCGATGCTAAGCAGATGTAAGATAAACAGTTAAGTAAAAAGTGTTTCTGAACGATAATAACTGTGCAGACACCGTGCGCATCAGCCAGACTTATAGGACGTTGTGAAAACGTGAAAGCTCAAGTAAAAGGAAAATAAAAATGTCAACTTTACGCCTCCCAGGCCTTCTCACAGGGATTGACACAAATTCCCTCATAGCCCAGCTAATGGCTGTCGAACGCCGTACGCTAAATATGTATGAAGCACGCAAGGATATCTGGGAGCAAAAAAAAGACGCCTTAAGCACCCTCGAAACCAAACTAAGCACCCTGCAAAGCACAATCCGCGCCCTTTCAGATGCCGATGAGCTCCGTGCCTTCTCAACCGCTTCCAGCGACACCGATAAATTGACCGCTGAAGCGTCCTATAACGCCTTTGAAAGCAATCACACAGTGGTAATCAATCAGCTGGCTACAGCCGAACGCTGGGTTCACACGACAGGCCTCAAATTCATCGAGGATTATGTCGAAGCCGGCACCTTTATTTACTCATACAACCATCAGGAAACAAGCATAACCACCACCGACACCACCACGCTCGAAGAGCTCGTTGGTCTGATAAACAACGATGCAAACAACCCCGGCGTAACAGCAACTTTATTGTACTACAACGACACTTATCACATTGTGCTTAACGGTAACGAAGCCGGCACGGATTACGAAATCTCCATCAACGCGTACAATACCGAAATTTTGCAGGCCGATTCTGCTTTCACTGTTAACACCGACAACGCCACACTCAGTACCAAGATTACCGACCTCGACCGATTTAAGTACAATGGAGGCTCTCTGGCTGGTGATGAACGTATCCACATTACTGGGCATAAACACGATGGCAGCACGGTTGATGTGTATATGGACGTTACCGCCAATACGAAGCTTTTTCACCTTGTCGAAGAAATCAATGATGCATTCGGTGACACCGCTACCGCAACTCTGGTAAACGGCGAAATCCGCCTCACTGACCATACCTGCGGCACAAGCCAAATGGACATCACCTTAACTTATGACCCTGGAACAGGCCCAACAACATTTGATGACATCCCAACCATCAGTCAATCAACAGAAGGCGGCAGTGTTCCGGCAGATCTTGCAGGTTTTGCAGAGGCGGACTTTACCGAGACCCAATCCGCTCAGGATAGCGAAATAAGGGTTGACGGCTACCCCACTCCGCAAGCAGGAATTGCCGAGGTACAAACACTGGAAGCCACCACCCTGCCAACTACTGGCACTTTTACCTTGACTTACGAGGGTGAAACGACTGCTGCGATTGCCTATAATGCTCTACCATCCGCAATTCAAACTGCGATTGAAGCGCTGTCAAACGTCAATCCAGGTGACATAACTGTGGGGGACACGAGGTTGAGCGAGGCCGGTGCTACGACATTTACATTCCACGATACTGCCGGTGATGTTAATATGATTTCGATTAATTCTGGTAACCTGACCCCGAGCGACCCTTCGAATTACGTGTTCGCCGAACAAACAAAAGGCGACAACTATGGCTGGATTAAAAGAAGCTCTAATACCATTGATGATGTAATCAGCGGCCTAACACTGCATCTGCACGACACAACCGATGCAAATGGTGAACAGATAACCCTGACCAGAGATATCGATTCGGTCAAAGACAAGCTAACTTCTATGATTGATGCCTATAATCTCGCCGTTACCTATATTAAGGAAAAGACCGCCTACAATGATGAAACTGCCGGCGTGTTGATGGGAGATTATATCGTTTCAACCATAAAAAACCTGCTTCGCACACCACTTTACACACAGACCAGCGGATTTATAAAAGATATCGATACCTACCTTACGCCGGCCCATATCGGACTTGAGCTTGACAGCGATGGATTGCTAAATCTGGACACGAACGTCTTTGACGAAGCAATAGCCGGAGACTATATGGACGTGCTCGCCATAATCGGCGCCGACAAAACCGGAAGCTCCGACAGTAATACAATCGAGTTCTACGACGCACACAGCAATTATACAACTGCGGGCGAGTATGATGTTCAGGTGCAGGTAAGTGGAGGCGCAATCGTTGCTGACAGTGCAAAAATTAAACTATCCACCGAGTCCACATACCGCACTATGACAATAACCGACAATATCATAACCGGCGATGGCACCTTCGACGACAACGGTGACCCTGTGTATCCTGAAAACGGTCTTCAGCTCAGTGTCGATTTAAGTGTTGATGGTGCTTACACCGCCACAGTCAGGGTAAAGCAGGGCTTTACCGGTGCGATAGAAGATGCCTTGGATAGAATGCTAAAGGTAACAACAGGCACCATTGAGATTAACCAGGAGCATGTCGACGACATCATAGAGCAAATCCAGGAAAAAATTGAAGATGAAGAAGACCGCCTCACTAAAAGGGAAGCCAGGTTAGTGGCTCGCTTCACCTACCTCGAAAAAACCCTCGCCCTCTTACAAAACCAGATGGCCGCCCTGGGCTTCACCACAATGTAGCTCGTGAATTCGATATTCGATATTTGCTATTCAATGTCCCGACACCCTCATCTCCTATGCCGCAGTCGATAAATAAGCGCCAGCACCTCTGCTACAGCAACGTACAGCGTCTGTGGTATAGCGCTGCCGAGCCGGACAGTTGAATATATTGTCCTGGCCAGCTCCGGCTTTCTTACGATAGGCACACCGTAAGCCCTCGCAACCTCTCTTATCCTTTCCGCCAGATGGTCCGCACCTTTCGCCACCATCACAGGCGCCTCCATTGTCTTCGATTCGTAGCGAAGCGCAACGGCTATATGTGTCGGGTTGACAAGAACCACACTTGCCTTGGGCACCTCGGCCAGCATACGCTTGGCGGCCGTCTCAAATTGAATCTTCCGAATCCGGGATTTGACCTCAGGCGCACCTTCCGTCTGCCTGCGCTCTTCTTTTACCTCCTGCCTGGTCATCTTCAATTCATGCGTGTATTTCCATCTCTGGTAAAAGACATCGGCAATCCCTATAACCAATAGCACAATACAAACACGTATCATCAGACCCAATATTATCTTTGCGATAGCTGCAAGTATCTGTGCGGACCAGGCCCATCGAAGACTCCCAAGCGTATCGAGCCTGCTGTGCAGGTATAGCCAGACAATGAGCGCAACAAAAAACAACTTTGCTATAGACGCTAAAAGCCGTACCATCGAGCGGGCATTTACCAGTTTTTGTGCCCCAGCCACCGGATCTATCAAATCAAATTTTAAGCTTATCGCCTGCGGCGCGAAATTCAGACCGCCGACAGCAATGCCGGCCAAAATGACACCCACAAAAAGCGCCGCAAGAATAGGCCAGATAATAAGCATCGAATCGACAATCTTAGTATTCGCAAAATTTATAAACGCCCCCCTGTCGGAAAAAATCCCAATTTCACACAACATCCCCCGCTTCATTTGTATAGATAGCCATTGTATCAGCCCAGGTGCCAATAGGGCTAACATCATTACCAGCACTACGAGTGTCGCAACCGATGCCAGCTCCTGGCTCTGCGGCACCTGCCCCTTCTCTCTGGCCTTCTCCAACCTCTTAGGTGTTGGCTGTTCTGTCTTTTCAGCCGCCGGCTGCTCCGCCATACCCTAATCCTATATTCGTATTCGCCCCTGGCGGCTTCTATCTCGAAGCACCATTCACCAGACCCAAACCACAATTAAAGAGGCAGCAGTTTGCCCATCCAATCAGCGAATTCGGACACAAATCCGTTAATAAAAGGCACAAATATCCCTGCCATTAACAATCCCAGACCAACACGCAACGGCAAACTGATAAACAGAATGTTCATCTCCGGAATTATGCGTGCAAACACCGCCAGCACAACCATCAAAACCAAAAACGCTGCCAGCATCGGAGCGGCCAATCTCAGACCCGCTATTAACATTGTCGAGCCGGCCTTAACTACCCCGCCCGTTAAAACCGGTATTGTCGGGATACTGCCAGGTGGGAATGCCTCGTAACTTCGCGATATCATTAACAGAAACAAATGGTGCCCGTTGGCCGCCAGGAACAAAATTATAAATATCATCTCCAATAAGCTGCCGAGAGGCCGAGACCTCTCACCCGTTAGCGGGTCAAGGACCTGGGCCATAGCTAAACCCATCTGCCGCTCGACAATACGTCCACTTAACTTAACCGTAGAAAATAAAATGGTAACGACCAGTCCCAGCGCCAGCCCGTAGGTGGCTTCATTGCTTAAAAGTAGTACCACCTCTAACCCGGAAACCCCCCTGCTATCGATGGAAAAAGGCGTTATCAGTGAAAAAAAAATCGATGTCAACAAAGCAGTCGCAACCTTGATTCTAAGCGGAATACTCTTCCACCCGAAAACAGGCAGTATCATAAAAAATGCCGAAAGCCTTGTCAGCACCATCACAAAACCGAGCAGCTTTTCTATCATTAACTCCATAAAAAAACCGTAAAGCTGAAAGCTAAAAATGAAAATCCACAATCAAAATTTCGGAACTTCCCTGCCCTCAAATCCTAAGTTGAAGTCTCGCACCTTTCGTACCGCGTTTTTAGCTTTGATGCTCAGTGTCCAACACTCTGGATATGGCCAAAAATCTCATTGGCAAACCTAAGCATTATATCCAGACTCCAGCCGCCGAAAAACAACACGACCACGCCTACCGCCAAAAGCTTGGGCACTATCGTTAAGGTCATATCGCGTATCGAAGTAACCGCCTGAAGCAGTGTCATCGTAACACCCACTGCCATGCAGGTCAGCAGTATCGGAGCGGCTAAAAGCAAAGCCGTCTCGAGAGTATGTCGGCCCAGATAAAGTGCGAAACTGCTATCCATTTGTAAAACTCCTGTAAAAACCGAAACTCTCTCACCTGAAACCAAGACTAAGACTTTTGACCAACAACCCCCACCCGTCAACAAGAATGAACAACATCAGCTTGAATGGCAGCGAAATCATCATGGGCGGCAGCATCATCATACCGGCACTTAATAAAACGCTTGCAATAACTATATCCACTAACAAAAAAGGAATAAACAAAAGGCACCCTATCTCGAATGCCGTGCGAAACTCACTGATAATAAATGCCGGAATCACCATATGCAGACCGATATCCATCGCACTGGCAGGACGCTCAATCCTCGCCATATTCACAAAAAGAGCCAAATCCGCCTCTCTGCTCTGGCGAAGCATAAATTCCTTGATACAGTCGCCGGCCCTCGCACCCGCTGCCTGAACATCAATCTCATCGGCAAGATAGGGCTGGATGCAAACTTCATTGATTTTGGAAAACGTAGGAGTCATCGTATATAACGTCAAAAACAACGCCAAACCTATAATGGCAATGGTAGGCGGTATGGTCTGCGTGGTCAAAGCCCGACGAACAAAGGCCAAGACAATAACTATTCGTGTAAAGGATGTCATCATCACCAAAGCACTTGGCAAAATCGCCAGCCCCGTAAAGATGATTACAAGTTTGACAGGTAGCGACCAATCCTTACCTTCGGTCTCGGTGGTGGTCGCCTTGTCTATGACCGTCATCAAATCGCCGATGCTCGGGACAGTGCTTCCGGAAACGTTGACTTTAGAAGTATTACCGGATTGTCCCGGCAACTCAATCTGCCCGAAGGTATTGTCGGCACGGCCAAAAGATAAATCCGCCGAAAACAAAACAACAAAAAACAAAAAAAGTAGTTTAATAAGTCTATCAGCCATCTATTATTCTCATATCATCTGTTTCTTGTGCCGATAAATCCGTCAAGCCATCGGCGGAGTCGCCGGTTATATCAGCCAATTTCGTTATGCTCTCACCTGCGCTGCCTATAAGAAGTTGTCGATTGCCTATTTGCAACAGATGCACCGCTTTGCGCTGACCGAGATGGACCGTCTCGACAATGCGAACCTTCTTGCCCGGAAGATTGGTAATCTTTGGAAGGAATTTCTTCGAGATGTAAATCGCTGCTACACCCAGAGCGATAACCAGCAAAACCGAAAACATCATTTTGTAAAACAGCTCACGGGTATTAAGACCGTCAGCAGAACCCGCAGAAAGATTGGGGTCGCTACTAAATAGGTAGTCAGGGCTATACTGTGTATTGCCTACATCGTACGAGGTATCGCACGACGCATCCCGCACGATAGACAACAAGAACACAACCGCCACCAAAAGCACAATGATTTTCTTCTTATATGCCGCCACGCTAACTCCGGCTTCGGCAAAATGCACTAAAATAAACCGTTACTCAAACTGACCGATTCGTAATCCCAACCCTGTCGGGATTAAACGTGAGTCGGTCTTTGACAATACATTCCGCAATTTTGCATTTCGCACTTTGATTTTTACACTTTCAAACTGGCCATCGGTCAGTTTGAGCTGTTACATATGTTTGATGTGCAAACAGTGTGCCGAAAACCTCAGAACCGGCGATAACGTGTCATTAACGGTGATTTTGACGCAAAATTGATTGAAGAACCGAACAAACTGTCGAAAAACTTGACATGCTCGTATAATGTTTAACGCGATGCGCGAGTTTTTCTGGCTTAAAAGTGCCTAAAATGTTTACGACTCTCGTTTAAGATAGTGGCCCACGGGACGCCGCACGGTGGACACCTCACGGCATAAGATTGTTTTCTTCGACCATTCCAGCTTTCAGCCTCGATACGAGTTTACACAACGATAAACCAGCTTTTACATCTTCACTTTAGACACTTTAGCTCACTTTAGGCACTTTTCATACTCGTCACATACTAAAACCTGCACACGGCGTTAATGTTTAGTGTACGCCACTTTGCCTTGCTATCTGCTAAGTGCCATACGCCGTTCATTTGCCCTCAGGACCCCTATTAATATCTGCGACTGTCTGGAAACAGGGCTGTCCTGGGCTACCCAATCGCCTCCCGGCCCGGCCCCCCACGAATAAACAACCCATCTTGATTGCCCCACTGACGCACCATATTGCGTTTGCCCCCTCGCCGCCGAAGACAGGATACCCTGTAGAAAATCCGCAACCGCCCACGCACGCTTCGCCGACAGTATCCACTGGTCTTTCTCGGTCGGCTCATCGCTGGCCAAACCAAGCACATAAACTCTAACGGCTTCAGGCCCGGAATCCTGACGCAAATTCAGGCAAAACTCACTCAAAAACCGCTTCGACGACTCGCTCAATGTCGCATCACCCGGTGAAAAACGAATATTGGTTACGGAAAAAATGGTTTCTTCCGCAACTATCCGGGAAGATATAGCCGTCGCAGACTGGCTGACCTTTTGAAAAATCCGACGTATATCCTCCCCCTTTGCATCTATGATTCTGCCCTCAAATAGTTTATCAGGTCTGCTTATGAAATACCTGATTTTACTATAGCCGAAATCAGGCCTGTGCTTCCTGCCGGAAAGCATCCCAAGCCCCAGCCCTCTAATCGACCGTAAAAAGGATTCCCGACCCTTGCCGAATAGCTCCTCATCCTGAACTCGCGCCAAGCTCAACAGCATCACAAAAAATGTCAGCAGCAGCGTTACCATATCAGAAAACGTAACGATATACGCCGGGACCTTAGTGGAATCTTCGCCGGCTGCTCGATACTTACGATTCAATTGTATACGCTCCGTTCAAGTAAAACAATTTCAAGTACACGTTCGACCTCCGGTATCGGGCTGCCCGCTTCGCCGCCGAGACCCCCAACAGTACTTGCTGCCGAGATGCTAAACCACTTCTTGTCAAGCCCTCGCTTTGTTGTAAGATACTCCATCACCGCCCACGAACGCGGCAGACCAAAGGTTTTACTACTCTTCTCGTCCTCTCGCCCGTTTTCACTGACAACCACCCTGCTGGGCACCTCCCTTAAAAGAAACCCTATGGTGGACAGGATTCTGCGCCCCTGAAGTGAAATAACCGTCCCTTTACCCCAAAAAATCTCCTTCGATGATACCAGAAATACCTTACGGCTGTGGAAATCGCTTGGCTCGGTTTCCTCTCTTAAATTGTCTTCCCTTCCTCTTTCTAAAGTGGGTTTCTCACTGCCTTCACCGAGGTCTTCTGTCGGCTCAATCTGTTCTACAGGCAAAAAAGTATCTTTACCCTCTCTCATGCTCGAAGTGACCGCGGGCAAATGTTCGCTGAAAATTATCCTTAATCTTCGAAAATCCTTCTCATCGAAAGATGAAAAGCTCAAGAGAAGCACAAAGAAGGTCAGCAACAACGTCATACAATCGCTGAAGGTTACCATCCATTCCGGTGCACCTGGAGCTTCATCGACTTCTTGTTGTCTCTCACGCCCCATATTATATATTGGCCTTTACTTCTTCCCGCCTGCCCTGAGAGATAAACGCCTGCATTTTTTCCCGAACAGTAGTCGGATTGTCGCCTTTTGCGATAGCGTGAATACCCTCCACAATCATCTCCTTTGCCGTTGACTCCGCCTTGGAATAAATCCCTAATTTGCCCGCCAACGGCAGAAAAATTAGATTAGCCGCTAATGCACCGTAAAAAGTTGTAAGTAGGGCCGTCGCCATTCCGGCACCAATCGACTCCGGCGACTCCAGACTTCTGAGCATCTGGACCAGACCGATAAGGGTGCCTATCATCCCGAAAGCAGGCGCAGCAGCACCCATAAACTCCAGAATCTTCTTGCCCGTTGAATGACGGTCCCGAAGGTTCTGTATCTCCAAGGCCATAAACTCCCGAATCGCTTCGGGGTCTTGCCCGTCCACAAGCATCTGCAGACCCTTGACAAAAAACAAATCGCCAACGTTGCCAATCTCCTGTTCCAGGGCTAACGCCCCGTCACGCCTGTTGATGGCAGCGTAGTTGACCATTCTTTGAATCAGCTCTGACGGTGGTGGTATCTTCGCAACAATTGTCTTCTTAACCACCGAAAATATCCCCAAAAACTGTGGCAGAGAAAAATGTATAAGAGTAGCGCAAAGCATTCCCCCTATGGTAATCGCCAGCGAGGGAAGATTGAAAAATATCTGCCAACCACCACCGGAAACGATGGCACCGAAAACAACAAAAAAACCAAGCAGTATTCCTATTATCGTTGCAACATCCATACAACTATTCTTTCTATGTCCCCATTTTGCAGCTTATGGCAAAATGGGACCCCTCTCGACTATCTGCTTTAGCTGCTGGCAAAAGGTCGCCGCAAGCTCGGGCTCGGAAACGGCTAACTGGGCTAATAGTTTGGCCTTGGTTCGGTCGGCCATATAGTGAAGGATTTTCACAGCGTCGTCGAGACCGTCACCTTCGCTGCCATACTTCATTCGGCTCATATTGGTCAATATCTTGCCGGCGCTGGCAGCGTCCATCTTGTCATAAGTGGTTGCTATTGATACCAGGTTGACCCTTTCGGCCTCGGTAATCTTGACCCTGCTTTTCTCCAGCTTGTCCTGTTGCTCTTTAACGCTTGCAACTATCGAAGCAAGCTCGACTCGCAGCTCATTGAGTCTCTCGATGTCCTTCTTAATCGTATTATGGGCCATCTCTAATCTCTGCTCCCTGCTCTCAAGAAGCTGCAGCTTACTGTTGTAATCTTGCACCTTTTCACGGACACCATAAACGAGCGCCTTCAGTCGTCTTTCCGTCATACCTTTCTTCACTGTGCCATCGCTGACGGCCCCGCTCACACCGCCCGGTGGAGCCGGCAGTTGCGGTTCAACCCCCTGGCTGACAGATGTCACCTGATTTGACTCATCGCCCAGGTCCGCCGCAGCCCCTTTACTAAACCACGCAAAAGTAAACGTCCCTGCAAAGCTTATCAGCCCCGCCGCCGCCGTTATTATTATTCGTTTCTTACTCACTGGTTTACCTCCTGCTTTCGCTATACCGTATTTACACCTTCACAAAACACAAAAACCGCGGCAGCCCCACCGAATGTCGCAAAATCTCAGCCGATTGGATTGCCAACGTTGGCCCGCTCCGTCATCTTTCGGGCAAAACTAATAGTAGCTGTCTCATCCAGCTCTTTCTGCTCAAGTCTCTCCTGCTCTTTTATAAATCTCCTCTTTGCCTCATCCCGCAATCTTTCCAGACCTTCCTTAAACCGTTTGATTTTTAAGACCTCGACAATCTTTTCTCTCTGCCGTAACCCCAGTTCTCTTACCTTATCTTTAAGCTGCTTAATCAGTTCATCGCTTGTCGTCGAACATCTCAAAAAAAACTCTTGCTCGCCAAGTTGACCTCCGCCGGCGACAAGCCGCCGCTTGTGAGAAACCTGCCGGGCTAAACTATCGACTATATTCTTCAATATCCTCTGCCGCATCACCAATTCTCCCTGCGTCTGCGCCAGCTTCTCCGTTATCGCAAGTAATTCCGATGTCTTTGTCTGCTCCTCTTTCGCCTTCACGTCAAGTACTCGCTGCAGACGCCATACGAATCGCTTCATTCAATCTCCGGCTTTTAACCGTCGACACTTAACAGTTTGTCCCACGACCGGCTAATAGCAATCAATCGCTTGATAGTTTCCTCGAAGCTGGTCCTCTCCCGAATCGGCTGAATGAGAAAATTGTTTATCCTGTCAATCAACGCTATCGCTCCGTCAATACGCCGGTTGCTGCCGCGCGAAAACGCACCGATGTTTATCAAATCTTCGGCATCAGTATAGACGGCGTATATCTCCCTCAGCTTCTGAGCGGCTTTCCTGTGCTCTCCGCTGATTACCATCGGCATCAATCGGCTGATGCTTCCCAAAACGTCCACGGCTGGATAATGACTACGGTCAGCTAACTTCCTTGATAAAACGATATGACCATCCAGCAAGCTCCTCGCGCTATCAGCTACAGGGTCGGCCAAATCGTCGCTCTCAACCAGAACCGTCAAAATCCCTGTAATGCTCCCGTTGGCTGCACAGCCTAAACGCTCGATAAGTCTCGGCATCAGTGAAAAAACGCTCGGACAGTAACCCTTTGCAGCAGGTGGCTCACCCGCAGCAAGACCTATTTCACGCTGGGCCTGAGCAAAACGCGTCAGTGAATCCATCATGAACAAAACATTCTTGCCCCTGTCTCTGAAATACTCGGCGATTGTAACCGCTACAAACGCCGCCTTTACTCGCTGAATCGGCGGTGAATCCGACGCGGCTACCACAACCACGCTGCGGGCAAGACCCGCCGCACCAAGGTCCTCTTCCAGAAATTCGCGAACCTCCCGACCACGCTCACCTATCAACGCCACAACATTGACGGCCGCCTCACTCGAATTGGCAATATCACCGAGAAGCACACTCTTACCCACGCCGCTGCCCGAGAAAATACCTATTCGCTGGCCATTCCCACACGTTAAAAGACCGTCTATCGACCTGATTCCCAAAGCCAAAGGTCTGCTAATCTTCTCCCGGCTCAACGCCGGCGGACTGCCTGCGTCTAACGGCTTCTTATCCGTCCCTCCTAATGGCCCTTTATTATCAATCGGCTCACCCAGCCCGTTCACCACTCTGCCGAGAACGCCCTCGCTTAGAGTAATATAACGCGGCGTAGTCCGCGCAGTTACCGTATCACCCGGTGATATACCCTCTATGTGTTCCAACGGCAGCAATATCAGCCGCTCCCCTCGAAAACCTACCACCTCAGCCAGAACACGCCGGCCATCCCGAATATGGATGCCGCAAAGCTCACCTAACCCCAACATCGGCCCCGCTGACTCAACCACCAGACCCGACACTCGCACCACAGAACCCTGACAGTCCAGCAGATTCACCTCACGCAGTACCGAGTGAAACTGCCCAAAATCAATCTGATGATTCTTAACCTCACTTGTAGTCATAAACTACTCCGCCTTCTTAAGCGCCTTACCAATCCGCTCCAGATGTTCGTCAATCAATGACTTGACTATTCCCTTGTCGGTCTCAAGCAGGCACTCCGCCCGCCCGATATTCGGGTCCGAAACAAACTTAATGCCGGTTAATACCCCATCCTGTTCGTCCTGCTGTATCTTCTGGTATCGGACAAGGTCTTCACGATTCAAATGCACTACCACATCTTGATGCGTGGGGGCATTTTTAAGTGCCTCTTTGACGATACGCTCTATTTCATAATCCCCTTTTTCTATCTTCTGTACCAGTATCTTCCTGGCGATTTCTACCGAAAGTTTGGCAATTTCCTCTCTATGCTCGGCAAACAACTTATCACAAAATTGATTAACTTTTTCGATGAGACCTCTGAGCAGCCGGCATATCTGGACCGCCTCTGCCTTCTCCCTCTCTAAATCCTCCGTCAACCTGGCTTGTTGCACCTCCCCCGCCGACCTGTTCTCTTCAGGACCAAAGGAACCATTCCCTCCTGCCGGCTGAAGATGCTGGCCTAAAATTTTTACCGATGTAATCGGCCTGGCAAGATTTATTGTAACTGCACCGGCCATCGTCCTATTCTTCTATAAACGCAAGTTCACCCTTTTCATTCATTTCACGCAAAACCTGAACAATCTCCTCTCTGGCCTTTTCAATGTCCTCTTTCCTGGGAGCCGACATAAGTGATGCCTCCTCGTCTAGCGCAGCAGCCGCCCGCTCAGAAATATTAGACCTTATTTTCTGGACAATCGCCTCGTCTGCCCTGACCAGCGCCAGCGCCAGCTTCTGCGAATCAACACCACGCAGCGACTCCTGCAGCGACCTGTCAGCCACCTGCGGAATGTCATCCCACACTATCATCAGCTTGGCTACCATTTCACCGGTCTCGCCGTTCTTTTCCCGTATCGTGCCAAGCAGACCGTCTCGAAGCTCCCTGCCCAGGTTTCGCAAAATCACAGCTACCTTTCTTAAAGACTGTTTCGGCCGGGCCTGTAAAACGCCGCCACCACGACCGGATGAAACCGTCTCAAGACGTTTGCAAATCATCTCTGCTATCCGCACCTTGGCCTCGGTGGCAACGGCCTCACTACCGGTCATCCTGCTGACGGCGCTAAGTCGGACACCTTCACCCAGAAGGCCAAGAACCTCTGAACTCTTCTTCACCGGCATCTCCGATAAGACCACCGCAACCACCTGAGGATGTTCATTCTCCAGAATTGATGCTATCGTTTGCGAATCAGCGGAACGAACAGATATAAAAGGGTCGCGTTTCTGAAGTAAATCCTGTATCTGGGACTGAATCCGCTTGGCTCCATCGTCGCCCACAGTACCCTTTAGTATCCTCTCCAGGAAACTTTTAAGGTGAATCTCGTCTTTGGCCTGAAGACGGTTTACGAACTGCCGGGCAAGCTCAAGCCCGTCTTTGCTGTTAAAACCAGCGGCGTCCAGATATGCCAATTCCACCGCCAATTCTTGAACAACCCCCGGCTCAACACCTTTCAGCAGCTCAACAGCAGTGCCAACGTCAAGACTGGCCAACAACATCGCAGCTTTTTGTTTACCCGTCAACGCCACTTTCACATCCCATACCTGGTATCTCGTATTGCAAGATACGCATCAGAATTGCCATTTTGTAACTAACCGCAAAATGGAAACCTGCCCAAACACACTTCATTCCATCAACTGCTCTCTTCGAGCCAACTGGAAAATAATTGTTTCACCTGCTCAGGATTATTCTGCAGGGCGGTGGTTATCTGCTTGCGCAGCCTTAATGGCTCAGCACTCACAGCTTCAGCAGGCAAAAAACCAGCGGCCCCCTCAGCGCCGGGCAACCGTCCTGCAGCAGAGGCCGCCTTTTTACTCGCCTTACTAAATATCCGAAGAACAAGCAGCGCACAAATCGCCATAACCCCTAAAGACGCCTGACGTGCAATCGCCACATAGCGAGGCCAGCTGGACGGCTCCTCTTCAGCTAACGGCTCAACCACACGATGAAACCTCGCCTCAACCACCGTAAGAGAATCTGTATCTCCAAGACCAAGCGCATTTCTGATAAGCCCTTCCACATCAGCTAATTCCATTATCTTCGCGCCCTGGCCCTCACCCCCTGCTTCATTAACGTCAGCCGGCGATAAGTCAACAACAGCCGCCACCGTCAAAGACTTTATCTCACCCGGCAAAACAACTTCCTGTTTCACAGTCTTACCGTGCTGATATTCGGTCACAATTGTGCTGTCCTTCTCCTCACCGCCCGCCACCGCTGTTTCGCCTTCAGCAGGAACAGTACCGCCTTCGGTTTTACTGGTTTCCTTAATTTCCTCTTTTTTGGCCAGTCCCTTGATTGGGGTCTCTGTAACGGTGTTAGTGCTGATCATATCAATCTCGGCGCTGACTCTCACCGTTGCCCGTCCAGGTCCCAGAACAGTAGCGAGCATATCTTCGACCTTTTCCGCAAGATTCCGTTCCACCCGCTCCTTGTAATCGGCAACGGTGCCTGCCCCGCTGGCCATCCCCTGACCCGATTCTCCCGAAAGAAGATGTCCCTGACTGTCTATCACGATTACATTTCCCGACTCAAGTCCCTCGACGCTGCCGGAGACTAAATGGGTAATTGCCGCTATGTTCAAGGCGCTTAATCGGTAACCGGGTCTTAACCGAAGAACCACAGAAGCGGTTGTTTCCAATGCCTCGGAGCTAAACAGCGCCCGCTCTGTGCTTACTATATGGACACGAGAATGAACCACACCATCTATCATCTGGATACTCTTGGCAAGCTCCTCCTCTAATGCCCGCTTGAGATTAACGTTTTGAACAAACGGGCTGACCCCGATTTTCTCGTTATCGAATATCTTGTAACCGCCCTGCTCGCCTACAGGGAGTCCCTCTTTGGCCATATCCAGACGAAGCTGATAGACCTGCTCTTTTGGAACGAATATGCTTGTCCCACCGTTTCGAAGTTCGTAAGCGATGCCCTTCTCGCTGATTTTCTCTGTAATCTCGGATGCCTCTTCGGCAGCTAACTGCTGATACAGCATTCTCATATCAGGCCGCCGGACCCACTGAACGAGAAGCCCACCGACGGTAGCAAATGTCAGCACAACCGCCACCAGCAAGGCCCGCTGAACCGGCCCTACCCTCTGCCAAACCGCTCCTATCTTCTGAAAAAAGCTCATTAAACTCCTTCAATGTACAATGTTCGGCACATCTGTTATTCTCCGCCGACCGTCCGCCGATTATATCTGCATATTCATAGTCTGTTTGTAGGCCTCAATTAACTTGTTTCTGACACCTACAAGAAGCTTAAAACTCATATCGGCCTTGGCCACCGCCGAGACCACCGAAGTAATATCCTCGTTTTTGCCGCTCAGCAAATCCTTTATGGACATATCCGATGAATGTTGAAGGTCGTCAACCTTGGAAATATATTTCCCAACGGCTTTAACAGTATCGGAAAAATTTGATTTCTCGGCACCGATATCACCGACCTTGCCTATCCCGACAGAGCCGCCATTGACCTTGGGCATTACCGAGCTAATATTGGCATTCAAATTAATCATTTTTTTGACCTCAATTATCGAAGTAATTCGAGTGTGGTTTCCACCATTTGCTGATAACGTTTCAAAATCGCCACATTACTCTGGTAGGCCCGTGCCGCAACATTCAAATTCATCATCTCAATCGGCAAATTCACATTGGGCATCATCACGTAGCCGTGCTCATCCGCCTTGGGGTGACCCGGGTCTAAAATCTTATAAAACTCACTGGTATCCTCAACTATTTCATCCACACTGACACCACCTATATCATCACCGTCTGTCTTGAATACCGCTTCGAGTCTGCGGTAGGGCTCGCCCTTGCCGGCGTCGGTTGTCCGAGCGTTGGCAACGTTCGACGAAATCACCTCCATCTGTTTGCCCTGCGCCCGCAGCCCTGAAATCGCTATGTCTATAGGCCCGAAGCTACTGTCGATTTCCATCTGTATTTATTCCTTTCTGGTAGCA
>Ga0315533_1000572_pt1 | contig 31144 bp, 30 predicted proteins | sample SalMarSW160130MG_FD_203081 | JGI IMG/M metagenome (GOLD analysis project Ga0315533, IMG submission 203081) | Salt marsh sediment microbial communities from the Plum Island Ecosystem LTER, Massachusetts, United States - Salt Marsh Sediment SW1601-30 ...
CCTTGCTTTCGTTTAGACCCTGAATGTATTTCATTCGCCACGGCGCCCATAGATTATATCGTTTCAACCTGTAATCACCTCCGCTGTTATGGTTAATTGGTTAACTGGTTAATTGGTTAACTGGTGATTGGTTAACTGGTTTTCCGCTCACCAGCTACCACTTACCAATCACCGGCTGCCAATCATTCGAGGCGCTGCATTGTCAATTCCTGGTCAATAGTTATTCGGGGATTTACGCCGATGCCCATCGGGTAAGAGGCCTCTAACAACATTTTGTACTGCTGATTATATCGCTCCGTTCTGCCTGCATCGATATTAAACAGTTCCTCGCCGTGGCCCTGTAAATCGAGGACTTTATATCCCCTGAGGAAGCCGAACCTGCCGCTCATTTGAAATCTGCCGGAATAAGGTACAGGCCAGCTTCGGGGGACTGATTCGGCAAGCGAATAAGAGCTGCGTATCACAGCTAATCGGTGCTGTTCGCCCTGGCGGATTTCATCGAGCGTATAGGTAACATCCCTTGCCTTTCGCATTACCATCGGAGTAGGCACGGAGAGTTTGGACTGCCAGATGTGGCCTACACTGACGCCCTTGGCGGGTTTTTCTATGCCGGCAACCGAATCCCAGAGGAACCATTGCGTAGCGATAAAATCGCTTATCATATCGGGCTCTTTGATTCTCTCTTTTTTGCTTTCGGAGCGAAATGCCTTTTTGCCGATTTCGCGGATTAGCCGGTCCAATTGCGAATGGTCCTCTATTTTGCCCGTAGGGCCGACAGTAAACCTGTAAGTTTTGTGTGAGAATGCTTGCGCCGCATCTCCTATCACAACCAGCCGGCGTTTGGTGGGGCTTCGTCTGATTCTTACGGATTCGCAGGTCGCCTCGATGGTCGTAAGGCCATAGGGGTCCACTTCGACAGGCGTATAGGCAACGACTATTTCCATCGACTCGGAGGATTTGCCGACCCGCTCCTTGGGCGGTTTGGCCCCGGCCTTTGTCGGGTTCCAATTAACGTCAATCTTTCTGCTGGAGACAAACTTATACCGCAGCATTTGGCCCTGCTGGAAATCTACGGTAAACAGTTCTTTCTGCTCGGCTACGCTTGCACAACCAGAAAGAGCACCAAGGGTAATAACCGTGAAAATAATCAGTAAAGTTCTCAATTTTGCTCCCTTCAACTAATTCAATCTTAACAAACCGATTTCAAAACCAATCCTGCCGTCTTCACTGGTTCTTAATCAATCTTTTCGAGCCGGTAAAGACGGGTGGCACTCATTCTCATCACAGCGGGCTCTTTGTCGTCCTGGTCGGCCCACGGGTCAACAATCACCCATTCGCTCAGGAGCTTTTCAAGACACTTTTCGACTTTGCCGGTGGTCAAATCGAGTATTAGCTGGCCGGCATACGTTTCAGTATTATCGAACATCTTTAAGAACTCATACGCCGCCTGCTGCTCGTGCAGACGTTGCGCCGTCTCTGCGGTGGGGATAGCGTCCATCTCGACGACGGCAATCTGTCTATCGTTGTCAGCTTCGAGTCCTTTAAGGGTATAAATTCTTTCGTACGATTTTATACCCATTATACCGAAAGAAAAGCTCTTTATGCTACTCCAGCTATCGCCTGTTCGCAGGCGGTTCTTACCGCTGACAGGCAGGGCCATAAGTCCGTGCCGTTCTTTGATTGCATCGGGGGAGAACAGCTTCGATGCAGCTATATCAGCTATGTAGTCGCCCTTAACTGCATCTCGTGCCTTTTCTACATCAATGACTTCTGTAACTTCGCCTGTTGGGGCAATTTTTATAGTATAACTCTGGCCGATTAGCCTTGCCAGGGGATTGCGCCGGTCTTCTTGTTTTAAGCTGTCGAAGTCCAGAACGGCTCTGTCCTTAACCGTAGAATGATACTTCAGGGCCTCGATTGTAATCTTTGCGACGGCATTGCCTTTATCATCAACGCTTTGAATCTGTTGAGTAAAGGTCATTTCGGTTCCTTCCTGGTTACGGCCTCCCTTAAAGGCGTCTTCTTTCTCCGAGACGGAGCCCTCGAATTCAATGCCTCTTTGCGTCAGCGTTACCACCTTATAAGTTGTCAAATCCTGCGGGGTAAACTTCAATGTCAAGGTGGCGGTCTGGGCACAGCCCGCCGCCAGGAAAAGCAGACAAACTAAAGCACCAACCAAATCTGCCAAAAATCTTATCCTTTTAGAAGAAACCATCACTTAGTCTCCGTATAAATTTTGGGTCGCATAGCAAACCGGCTTGTAATTATACGCTTTGTTTTCTCAAAGACAACCGATTTTTCTTTATTTGCCACCAATTAGGAATTAGAATCAATGATTTGTGCTTTTGAGGTTATTTTGCGAACCTTTTTTGGAGAAACCGGATTATGAGAAGTGATACAGTTAAAAGAGGTCTTCAGCGGGCGCCGCACAGGGGCCTGCTTTACGCCTGCGGTCTTAACGAAGACGATATTAACAAGCCGTTCATCGGCATCGCCAACAGTTTCTGTGAGATAGTGCCGGGGCACATTCACCTGAACAAGGTTGCTGAGATTGTCAAGCAGGCCGTCCGCGACGCGGGCGGGACGCCGTTCGAGTTCAATACCATAGCGGTCTGCGACGGGATTGCGATGGGCCATACGGGTATGAAGTATTCTCTGGCCTCTCGTGAAATCATCGCCGACTCGGTCGAGACTATGGCACGGGCACACTGTTTCGACGGGCTTATCTGTATCCCCAACTGCGACAAAATCATACCGGGTATGTTAATGGCGGCGGTTCGGCTGAATATCCCGACGATTTTTGTCTCCGGCGGGCCTATGGCAGCCGGGAAGACCAGCGATGGAAAAACCGTTGACCTTATCAGCATATTCGAGGGCGTCGCCGAGTTCAACGCCGGTAAAATCGACGAGAGGACCCTCAAAGAGCTCGAACATACCGGCTGTCCGGGCCGAGGAAGCTGCTCCGGGATGTTCACCGCCAACTCGATGAACTGTCTCTGCGAGGCGGTTGGCATCGCCCTGCCGGGCAACGGCACAATCCTGGCGATAAATCCGAAAAGAGAAGAACTCTACAAAAAAGCGGGCGGGCAGATTTTGTCACTTATCGAGAAAGACATCAAGCCATTAGATATAATCAATGAAAAATCAGTGGACAATGCGCTGGCTCTGGATATGGCGATGGGCGGCTCGACAAATACCATTTTGCACACGTTAGCGGTGGCTAATGAGGCCGGCATCAAATACGACCTTGAAAAAATAAATGCCATCAGCGCCAGGTGTCCCAATATCTGTAAGGTGGCGCCTTCGAGCAGGTTCCACATGGAGGATGTCGATGCAGCGGGCGGTATAAGCGCGATACTGAAGGAAATCAGCAAGGTGCCGGGGCTTTTAAATACCGACTGTCTGACGGTAACCGGGAAGACGCTCGGCGGGACAATCGCCGAGGCAGAAATCAAAGATACGGACGTCATTCACACGCTTGACAACGCATATTCAAAGACGGGCGGATTAGCAATCCTGACGGGCAACCTCGCTCCCAATGGCGGTGTAGTCAAGACGGCGGGCGTGGCAGCAGGGATGCTCACCCACACGGGGCCTGCTGTTATCTTCGACAGCCAGGAACAGGCCTGCGAAGGGATTTTGGCCGGCAAGGTAAAAGAAGGCGATGTCGTGGTGGTTCGCTACGAAGGGCCTAAAGGCGGGCCGGGTATGCAGGAGATGCTCTCGCCGACAAGCTATATTATTGGAGCCGGATTAGGTGAATCCGTTGCGCTGATTACGGACGGCAGGTTCAGCGGCGGCACACGAGGCGCCTGCATCGGCCATATTAGTCCTGAAGCGGCGGTGGGTGGGCCTATCGGATTGCTAAAGGACGGTGACATAATAGAGATTGACATCCCCAACAATAAGATAAGCGTAAAGCTATCTGACGGAGAACTCACCGAACGCAAAAAGAGTTGGAAGCCGCCGAAGCCGCGAATTACACAGGGCTACCTCGCAAAATACGCCTCGATGGCCACCAGCGCCGACACCGGTGCTGTCCTGAAGTGGTAAAATAAGTTCACGAGTCGAAACGAACTGGTTGAAGCCATGATTTAGCTTGCAATAGAAGCATAAATTAGTTATTGAATACTAACGAAATGAGGAGTAATGAAAATGCTGAAAGAAACATTGGAAGTAGTTGTTGAGAGGATGAAAAAATTTCGTTCTCTGTATGAACAAAATGAGATGGCAGTGAGAGACCAGATAATAAATCCTATCCTAAGAAGTTTCGAGTGGAACCCTGAAAATCCTCAAGAAGTGCAGCCAAATGTCTCTACGGAAGAAGGCATCCCAGATTACTCACTCATAAAAAATGGTAATAAAGTCCTCTTCCTCGAAGCAAAGAAACTATCCGTGGATATAGAGCAAAAAGAAGTTATACGTCAACTGGCAAAATATTGCTTCGGAGAAGGGATGAAATATGGTGTTTTGACCAACGGCGCTATTTGGATACTCTTCAGAGCCTTTCAAGAAGGCACCACAATGTCAGAGCGAATAGTTTGGAAAACAGACATCGAAAGCGATGAGTTATCAGCAACTATAAGGAAACTTAACACAATCTCTAAAGCGAACATCGAAAATATTGAAAATCTTATAAAGAAACTCCGAATATTGGACGAAATTTGGCAATCATTGGTAGACGAGCCTAAAGAAATGATTAGAGGCTTGATTCCAGTTTTTGATAAATTGATCAAAGAAGGTTATCCAGACTATGAATTTGAATCTTTGGAAATTGAGGATTTCCTAAAAGAAAAAATTAAGGAACTAATCACTCCCGAGTCTATGGGAGAAGGAGGGGGCGTTGGTCCCATTGAGCCACCTATTGTGCCGCCTCCTAGAAAAGTGAGAATCGGTAATGATACTTTTAAAATCAGAAATTCATATGAGATATTAACAAACACCGCAGAATGGCTTATTACGAAGGGAAAACTGACGAGAAACAAGTGTCCTATACCAATTGGGCGTAACAGACATCTAATAAACATAGAACCAAAACACAGATACGGAGATGATTTTAGGGCACCCAAAAGACTATCCAACGGACTATATATCGAAGTTCATTATAGTACTGCAAACTGTATCAATAGTGCCAGACGATTGCTTGAGCATCTTGGCTATCGAGGGGATGTGTTAGAAGTGCAATAAAATTTTAGGCAGTCTTTCCGATAATAGTACACATACGACTCCCTTCGCTGTACCTGCTTTGACAAGCAAACGACAGTTGCTGGGTCCTGCCGATTTTTGTATAATTCGAGCAGTAAGACTCGATAAAATACTCAGGACATATTATGAAAATAGAGCAGATACTTAAAGAGTTCAAACGGAAGATAGCCGAGCTTTACGGGCAGCGAAGCAATTTCATCTCCCTTACAAATCGCAAATCGTCGATACTTTTGAATTTTACGTTTTAGTTTTTCGCTTTTTGCTTTAAGTTTTTAGCTACATGGCCCGCTTCAGCCTCTTTTGTATCCGAACAACGAAATATGAACAATGAACTTTAAAAAATCGGTGTTAATCTGTGAAATCCTTCGGCTTCGCTCAGGACAGGTTCTGTGGCCGAGAAATCAAAAAATAAATTATATTCTCCGTGTTCTCTGTGACCTCTGTGGCTAAAAATAGAAATAAAACACCTTGGTATGCTGCGGGTTTGCATTTTGAATGCCAGCGGTGCGGGGCGTGCTGCGCCGGGCCGGGTGAGGGGTATATCTGGGTAACCAAGCCGGAGATACAACTTATCGCAGATTTTCTTAAAGAAACAACCGAGCAGATACGGCGAAAGTATCTCAATCGCGTGGGCTTACGGACAACGATTATCGAACAGACCGACAATAAGGACTGCGTATTTTTGCGGGAAATTGACGGCCAGAAAAGATGTATGATTTACCCTGTTCGGCCGAGCCAGTGCAGGATATGGCCCTTCTGGCCGAGCAACTTAACAAGCCCCTACACCTGGAACAAGACAAACCAAAAATGCGCCGGCATCAATCGCGGCAGGCATTACAGCCATCGGGAGATAGAAAAAATCAAGAAGGCAAAAAAATGGTGGCAAAATGACAACCAACCGTCAACCGCTAAAGAAGGTAGCTGAAATCTACAACTGGCTGGATTCGCAAACCGGCGGTTATAACGGTCTCTGTGACGGCTGCGGAAGGTGCTGTGATTTCGCCAATCTCGACCACCGTTTATTTGTTACCACGCCGGAAGTGATGTATTTGGCTGCAAACCTGTGCGGCAAAAATATAAGGCCGATGACAGCCAATCGGTGTCCCTATCTTCTGGACGGTAAATGCACCGTTTATGAATATCGCTTTGCGGGATGTAGAATCTTCTGCTGCAAAGCTGATACGGATTTCCAAAGCAGACTGAGCGAATCGGCGCTGAAAAAATTCAAGTCAATCTGTGAAGAATTCCAAATCCCCTATTGCTATAGTGACCTGGCGACCCCGCACCTACTTTGAAATTTCACCATCATATATTTTCGAGGGTAGCTTTTTACACGAACCTTCGGATTTGTTCGATAGTGGGCTTTCAAAGTAGGTGCGGGGCTAATACTTGTCAACCGGCAGAGAGACACGGTCCTGCGAGTACTGCAGGTTGATGTATCTTGCGTCGCCCGACAGTGAGCCGTGCTCTTTGTAGTAGCCGTATAGATTGGCCAGTTTCTCCTCGTCCTTCGCCTCCAGGTATCGCTGCCAGGTGCCGAATTCGGCCCCCCATATAATTTCGGTGTTGTCTTTTGTGTAAAGAATGATGTGTGCGGTTTTGCTGTTTTGTCGGCCGTTAAAATTGCTCACATCAATGCGGGCGATTTCATCAAGCAACGGCTTGTCAGGCGTGACGGACTTGTCCATCCAGTCGAGCCGGGCCAATATAGTTATAGCTGCGGCCAAATCGTCCTTCTGCCAGACCCGGCCCGGCGACGGCGCCGTTGGTTCTACCGACAGCCCTTCCACCTTCACTACCGACAGAGCAGGTACCGGCACAAAATCCAGCACAACCATCTCAGCATCCACGTAGAAACCCTGCAGACCTCGTTTGACCAGGGCCATCGGCCTTCGCCATCGCCCTTCGATGTAGATACCATCGTGGCCGACCCGCACCTCTACGTCGTCCAGCCAGGTAATCCGTGTCTCGATATTCTGCTGGACCAACCGTGCGGCACCTTCATCAAGTTTCAAATCCTCACCGCCGGCGGCGGCCGCTGCGTAAACCTTCTCTTTAAGCTGTTCGCTGACCCAGCCGGGGACATTCACCAGTTTTAGAGATGCCGAACTTTGCGAGACGGGGACGGTCTTTTTTACATATCGATTCAGAAATACAAGGCCGATTGCCACGACAGCAAAGACACAAATCACGGCTAATAGTTTTAAGATGCCTATCAGGCTCGGTGGGTTAATTATCCTTCGTCTTTTTTTTCTTTTCGAGATGCCGAGCTTGAACGACGTTTTTCTCGTTTTAGTTTTTGTTTTTCTTCTCCTGGCCATTGTTGTCTCGCATCCTTGTGCCTGCGAAAGCAGGTATTGTGAAGCGTATCTTGTACCTCGCTTCACGCTTCACGGTTGACGGGTGATGAATGTGCTGCCTCGATGATTTTTATGCACAAACCACTCATTGAAAGACCGGCCTTTGCCGCCGCTTTGGGTAAAAGCGAGTGAGCTGTCAGGCCGGGGATGGTATTGACCTCAAGGACATAAGCGATTCCATCGTCGCCGAGGATGAAATCGACCCGCCCGAAGTGGCGGCAGCCGAGGACGTTGAAAGAATCGAGCGCTACAACCTTGATTTCCGCTGTTAGAGAGGGCTGGTCTATCGTGTCGAAAAGAAACTGTGTTTCTTCGTCTATGTACTTTGCGTGATAATCATAAAAGCCGCTCTTACTTCTAATCTCAATAATCGGCATCGCCCGATTCTCCAATATACCAACTGTTATATCCCTGCCGGGTATGAATTGCTCAATCATACAGTCGCCGAATTCGCTCGAGCATTTCCGGGCGGCTTTTATCGCAGCGCCGGGGTCGTCGGCGATAGCCACGCCAATGGTGCTTCCCTGCCTTAGCGGCTTTATTACGAATCTGTCTGCAAGCCGGCGGAGCTGATTTTCAAACCGGACAATGTCGATGTCGGGCTCGAATTCAATTGCCGCAGGCGTTTCTATGCCGGCCTCAATAAAGCGTTTTTTGCCGGCTAACTTGTCGAAGGCCAATCTGCTTGCTTCCGGCCCGCTGCCGGTATAAACAAGGGCCCTATCTTCGAGTATCTGCTGGAGCCGGCCGTCTTCACCGAATCTGCCGTGCAGGGCAATAAAGAATACGTCGATGGTGTTATCTTCCAGTATATTCAGATTTTCCGGCCCAATATCAGAAGTGACAACATTAAGCCCGGCCTGCTTTAAGGCCCCAGCGACACACTGCCCGCTCCGGATGCTGATGTCACGCTCTTCGCCGATGCCGCCCATAAGGACGGCCACTTTTAATTTACTATTTTCTATTTTCAATTTACTTTTGCTTCGTGTCGAAAACGGGACACTCCGAAAGACATCCGACGGTGCAGCGACGAGCAACTATTTCCAGATTTCTATTTCGAGTTCGAGTTCGACATCGAACTGCTCTTTGACCCGTTCTTTTATGGCATCTATCAATCTCATAACGTCACGGCTTTGACAGCCCTTTTGTGCGATTATGAAATTTGCGTGCTTTTCGCTGACGACCGCCCCGCCGATTTGCAGACCCTTCAGCCCCGCTCTGTCTATGAGGGCGCCGGCTGAGACCCCTCTCGGATTCTTGAATATACAGCCGGAATTTATCGTATTTAACGGCTGATTATTCTTTTTATAAATCCATATCTCTTTTACCGTCCGTATAACCTGCTCAGGGTCAGCGGTGTTAAGCTTCAAGCTGGCGTTCAAAATAAACTTTGCGGTGATGTTTGTCCGGCGGTAATCGAAACCCAAGACCGGCTTGCTCTTCTCAAAGACATTTCCGCTGCCATCCATCAAGCTGACCGCCTCTACCACTGCGCCGATGTCGCCGAAGTTGCCGCCCGCATTCATTTTCACCGCTCCGCCGACCGAGCCCGGTATTCCCGTTAACGCCTCGATGCCTGAAAGTCCCTTCTGCACACAGGTCAGAACCAATTTGCTCAATTCCACACCGGCCCAGGCGGTGAGCTGCTCACCATCGAAGCGTATCTGCTCGAATTCATCCGCCTTAAGCTTTATCACCGCTGCCCGCAGGCCCTCATCGCTAATCAGCAGGTTGGAGCCGAGGCCCATCACGTAAATCGGGATTTTGTTCTCACTGCACCGGCGGACCACCTCTTTAAGCTGTTTGACCGTCTTCGGCCTGATAAAATAATCGGCCGGCCCGCCCAGCCCATACCACGTCTCCTTGGCCAACTGATAGTCGGTTTCAACTATCTCTTCTAATCCACTGAATATATTCATCTGCCACCTTCCAAATATCACCTGCACCCATAGTAACCACCAGCTCGCCGGCGGTTACGTTTTGCTTTAGATAATCGCAAATCCGGCCAAGACCGTCGACAAATATCGCTTCCGTTCCGTTAGCCCGCATTCTCTCGACCAGAACCTGCGAGTTGACCTCTTCTTTCTCGGCCTCGGTATCGCGGACGAAATAAATCTCCGGCACAATAGTAATATCGGCAAGCTTAAAGCTTTCTGCGAAATCATCAAGTAAAAATCTCGTTCTGCTGTACTGATGCGGCTGAAAAACGCACCACAGGCGGCTCGGCTGGAACCTGTCGCGTATCGCAGCCAGCGACGCCTTGATTTCGGTCGGGTGGTGAGCGTAATCGTCGAGGACCGTTATTTGGCCGACCGTGGCCTTTAGCATCAGCCGGCGGTCGATGCCGGTGAAATCAGGCAGTAACCGCAGCACCTGCCGGGGTTCGAGCCCGGCATTGACCGCCATAGCAACCACCGCCAGGGCATTCAAGATGTTGTGTTTGCCGGGCAGGGAAATCTGCGTTGCCCCTAACAATCTGCCGTTATGATAGACGTCAAAGCTGTAAAGCCCATCTTTTAGCCGAATGTTCCGAGCCGAAAAATTGCAACCTTTATCAAGTCCGAAGGTTTCACATCGTAAATCAGGCGGTAATTTACTGATAACCCCGGCCACATTCGGGTCCTCGCCGTTGGCAATCAGCACACCACCCGGTTTTATGCCGAAGGCAAACTCGCCGAAGGCGCTGACTATCTCGTTCTCATCTTTGTAGTAGTCGAGGTGGTCCTGCTCGATATTTAGTATGCAGGCGATTTTGGGCTTTAAGTTTAAGAAGCTGCGGTCGTATTCACAGGCCTCAGCGACGAAGAATTTGCCGTCTCCGACGCCGGAGGAGCCGGCCAACTGAGTTATTTCAGCCCCGATGATAAAGCTCGGGTCGAGGCCGGCTTGTTTTAGACAGTAGGTAAGCCAGCCGCTTGTCGTGCTTTTGCCGTGGGTGCCGGCCACAGCTATGCCGTCATAGCGATTGCACAATATCCCCAGCATCTCGGCGTATTTATAAACCTTGTATCCCCTTTTGCGTGCCAGTTTCAATTCGGGATTATCTTCTTTTACGGCTGCCGAGATGACAATCGCATCCGTATCCGGGTTGAGATTGCCGGCGATGTGGCCGATTCTTATATCGGCACCAAGCTGACAGAGCCGGTCTGTAACGCCGCTGGCTGTCTGGTCCGAGCCGGCAACAATCGCCTTATTTTTTATCAGCAGCCTGGCCAGCCCGCTCATCCCGACGCCGCCTGCGCCGATGAAGTGGAATTTTTTGCCCGCTATGCCCGGGTTTATTTTGACGCCGACTACCTCATACCTATGAGCTGGCTTTACTGTGGCTTGATAACTCTGTATGTCTGACTTGGCCATAACACGTCCTTGATAACGCTTGAGGTTTTGTTGGGGGAATTTTAGCACAAAAGTCAGGTGTGAAAAAGAAAAAAGGCCGCAAAAGCTGATAGTATTCAGATTGAGGCCCGAGCCGGTATCAAGAAAGTTCCAGGAAGTCGCTAAAGAAGATTTATGAACTCTTCAGTTGTCAGGCCGGCTTCGGTAATAATCTTTTTGAGCAGACCTTTCCCAATGTCAACGCCTGTGTGGACTGGTATAGTAACAGTTTTGTTGGTTTTAGGGTTTATAAGCGTAAGGTGGCTGCCCTTCTGACGGTCTTCAGAAAAACCAGCACGTTTCAATGCCCGTATGAGTTCTTTAGCGGTAACGATTGGAATTTTGGGGCTCATCGGGGCAGACCGATAGAGATTTCTTCTACATGCACTAACTTCTCTGCCTGAGGTATTTCTTGAGAACGTTCTGCAAGCGATTCTATATGAAGCTGGATTGCCTCTCGAATATTCCTGCGGCAATCTTCAATAGTTGGCCCGTTTGAAAAACAGCCCGGCAGAGTAGGGCTGTAGGCATAATAGCCCTGCCCACCATCTTCTTTCTCGATTACTACCTCAAAGGTATAATACTTCATATCTTCTGCCTTAATGATAACTATAGCGTAAACATACAGGTTTTGTCAATGCGAATTTCGCCCAAAAAAAGAAAAAAGGCGGAATCAATAATCAATAGTCATCAGTTGATTACCTTCCGGCCCCATAGCGTAATATCGTCGAACTGGCCGGTATCGTCGAACGAGCCGACGCCGATTTTGCCCCATTTAAGGCGGCTATCGACGGCGGTCATTACGGGCGTATCCATATCATCGAAGTACACTTCGATAGTGCCTTTATCAACATCACGGACTAATTTGACCTTGTGCCAGCCGTCCTGCCAGCTATTGCCCCGGTTTCGGGTCTTTGCAATCGATGCACGGTCGGCGCCGTCAACGATGTGTATCGCGTTGTGGACGTTGTCCGCCTTGTCGGCGATGTGGGCGTAATAGAAACGTGTCGGCCCCTGGTATCCGAAGAAGACACACAGGTCGCGGTTGGGATTGTAGGGCCTTGTCGAGCGCATCCGAAGCTCCATTACGAAACTGCTTACATTTACGTCCCCGGCGATATTGATGTTGTAAGGTGAGCGAACTTGCGGTTTGTAATCGCTTTTTCCAAACAGGGAAAGTACCTTGCCGCCCCGGCCTTCCTCGATTCGCCAAGCGGCCGGGTCGGTGGCCTGCCAATCGTCGAGCTTGCCATCCTCAAAGTCCGCTTGAAAAACCAAAGGCATCTTTTCATTGCCCTTCGGCTTCGTTAATGCGGCGCAGCCCGCAGATACTTCCATTAACACCATTAAAACAACTGCCATCGCCAAATAACTTAATGTCCTCATTAAATTTTCTACCTTCAATAATTCTTCTACTTTTGAAAACCTACCATTGCGCTTCGATGTATGGGCCTGCGGGGCCTTTTGGCTTCGGCTTCGGGCGGGACTTAAGTATCGCCTCGGCAACCGCAATGTCACTTTGGCGGGTAATCTTGATGTTCGATGAGTCCGTCTCCACGATTGATACCTTTTCGCCCAATGCCTCGATTAGCTGGGAATCATCGCTGATTTTGCCCTTGTCGAGATTTTCAAGGTTGCCGTATGCCTTTTTTAGCAGCGAGGTCTCGAAGACCTGCGGCGTCTGGGCCTCGTAGAGGCCTGCTCTATCAACGGTTTTGATAATTGTATTATCCTTCGCCTGCTTTATAGTCGCTACTAAAGGGGCCGCTAAAATCGCTGCGCCGGTTTTAGCAGCAACAGCTATACAATCGTCAATCCACTTCTCCGCTACGCAGCACCGCACGGCATCGTGGACGGCTACAAGGTCAATATCGTCTTTGATAAGCTGCAGCGCCGCTTTTACGGTGTCAAAACGCTCGGCGCCGCCGAAGCAAATTTTCACGTTGAAAAACTTCAGGTTCACCCCCCACTTGACGTCCACCAGCTCTTCGTCTTCAGGCGGGATGGCTAACAGGATTTGTTTGACGTCGTCGCGGTTAGAGAAAAGCTCGACACTTCGCAGGAAGACCGCCCTGCCGGCCACATCGACAAACGGCTTTTTTCTTTTTCCGCCGAACCGATTGCTTCGCCCGGCGGCACAGATAATCACACCAATACTTTTACCCATAGCAAACAGTTCCTATACGCTAATACTCTATTCCACGTCTGGCGGCTGTCCCTTTATCAAAGGGATGCTTGATATTTTTCATTTCGGTAACCAAATCCGCCAGTTCTATCAATTCATCCGTGGCGCCCCGGCCGGTTAGAACAATCTCAACAGAAGGATGCCGTCTGTCAATGATATTTTTGACGTCCTCAAGCTTGGCCAGGCCTTTTGAAAGGCAAAATACAATCTCATCAAGTATTAAAACATCGTAAAATCTCTTTTCGGCGGTCTGTGCAATTCTCTCAAGGGCCTCGCTGATTGCACCTTGAATTTTACTCACGGCCTTTTCATCTTCGAGGGACTTGGACATATCCCAGGGGACATCGAGCGCCTCGACCCTGATTCTTACCGCTCCCAACTGAAGCGCAAACCTCTCGCCGATATCAAGTGACGGCGGTTTGAGAAACTGATAAATCAGGACCTTATTGCCCTGGCCGGCAGCACGCAGCGCAAGCCCAAATGCGGCGGTTGTTTTGCCCTTGCCGTCGCCGGTATAAATCTGAACAAGCCCTTTTTCCAGCATAGCGGTATATTAAGGTCAAAAATCGAAAATTGGAAATTAAAAATTGAGAAATGGAAGCTGTACATTAAGAACGGTAAGGGCCGCTACCCTGCGATAGCGACACACAACAACCAACGGCTAAATACCAACAACCAACGATTAAATCATATCGTTACGGCCTTGAGTCGCTGCTGTTCATCGGATTTACTGTCGGCCTGCTCGCCGGGCCTGAAAGGCAGGGGTTCCGCAAACTGAAGTGCAATGCGGCGCAGGAACCCATTTACGTTATCGACCCGACAGACCCTGCCTGTGCGAGTGAAACTTGCCATATCGAAGGCCTCTCCCTGCCCGAAGCGGGGCACACTAAAGCGGGCAGTTAGCTGCTCGCCCTGATACGGACAGTTCTCGTCGGCATGACAGGTAAAGGCCGCAGCGGCGCTTGAAATGTCAACCATCTGACCCTGCGAAAGCACCTCGTTAAAGTCCTCGGCGAACCAGACAGGCCAATGATAACGCAGTCTCTGCTCGGTTCTTCGCTCCATATTTTCGTCCATTGTAAATCCCCAGTAACCCTTTAGTTTCGTTGATTGCAAATCGACAGATTTAAGGGGCGACTTTACGAGCGATTGCCGGGAAAATCGCTGCTGACCGAATTGATAAGGCCGATTAAGCCGTTTTTAGTTTAGAATAAGCACCGGCCTGATTGGGTTTTTTTACAGCTTTTCCGGTTTTCGGCGGACTTGTTCCTATAATCAACCGCCGATTTAAGGCAAATGCCAGCAAAAATTGATTTTATTTAGACTAAAACAGCCGGTTCGATTGTATTATAAGTGGCGAACGTTCGTTTTAAGTGAAGCGTGCAGGGTTTAGATGATAGAAGACAAGCTGCTCATCTGGAGATTTAAGTGCGGCAGCAGCGAGGCACTGTGTCGCATCTATAAAAAGTACAAAAATGATTTGCTCAAGCTGGCAAGCGCCCTTTTGAATGACACCTATGCCGCTGATGACGTTGTCCAGGATTGCTTCGTTTCTTTCGCGCAATCGGCGGACAGAATCAAGGCCTCCGGCAACCTGAAGAGCTATCTGGCAACCTGCGTAGCTAATCGTGCACGCAACCGGCTCCGTGCAAGAAAACGGCAGGAAACTGTCGAGCCGGATGAAGCAAAATCAGCCGAATCAAATTTAAAAAGGCCAGAACAATGGATTATTTACAGCGAGCGATTGAGGCGATTGAACGATGCACTTTGTCAGCTTCCATACGAGCAGCGAGAGGCAATATCCCTGCACGCCCATGCCGGAATGAGATTCAAGGCAATTGCCCAATTACAGGATGCTTCAATTAACACTGTCCAGAGCAGGTACCGCTACGGACTGGATAAGCTGCGGTCAATTTTAGCTAATGAGGCCGAATTATGAAACCAGCAAAAAACATAGGGAAGCTAATTAAGAACATAGACATTGATACCAATGCGAAGACGGACGAAGCCGTGCTGAACAATACCCTCAAAGCATTTGAAAACTCTAAGAAAGAAAAATCGGCTGCAACTGCGCCGAATATCTGGAGAACAATTATGAAAAGGCCATTTACAAAACTTGCAGCTGCTATGGTGATACTGATTGCTTTGTTAGGCGTGATTTTTATCGAGTGGTCAACAAGACCAGCATGGGCAATTGAGCAAACCGTTGAAGCGTTAGAGCAGATTAAGACAGTTAAAATCACAGGTTTGTCGATCTATGACTCCAAGCCGATTCCGTTCAAATGCTGGATTAAATTCAGCGGGCAAAACCGCAAGTCATTTAATATGCGATACGAGTGCGAGAGAGAGGTAGCTGTTGTTCGTAATAATCTGGCCTTTGGGTATAATCCAAGGTCAAACAAAGTCGAGATTTTCAGTGGCCCTAAAATTCATAAGGAGCTCCAAATTTGGTACAAAGTAAGAGAGCTAAGTCCCTGGGTAGCCGGCAAGATTCTCGAGGTTCTGAAGGTACTAACCGATAACTGGCAGGAAACATACGAGAAGAACCCCAAAACCGGCTCGGACAGAGTCATCGTAACCTGCAGTTACAAACCATTGAATGCATCGTTCTGGTTTGTGGTCGACTTAGAAAGCAAATTAATTATAGAGGGCAAACACTGGTTCAATATTAATCGTGAGGGTGCGCCCAATTTTCACGCGCAATCCTTTGTTTACAATCAAGAGATCCCGGACGAAATATTTGATTTCAAGATTCCCGGCGGTGCTAAGGTTATAAATCAGCAAGATCTGGAACAAGCTGATGCTCTCTTTGACAAGGCCTTTAAGCTATATGATAAAGATAAAAATTATTCTGAGGCAATAACAATCTTTCAACAGGTTTATGAATTATACCCAGATAAAAATATCGCTGAGGAGGCCTTGTCTATGATTGGGATATGCTATGGTGCGATGGGTAAATATCAAAAAGCTATCGAAAGTTTCGAAAAAGCGATTCGTGAATATCCGGACTTGAAGGGCTGGATAGAATCAACTTATTTTTATCTTGGCCGTGCATATATGAAGAACGGCCAGAAAGACAAGGCTCTTGAGGCCTTTAAGAACTGTCTTGTACTTGGTGAAGATTTTCACAAGCCCAATGCGTTTCCGCTTGAGCACGCTCGTAAATATATCGATAAGCTCGAAAACGAAAAATAAATCTGGATTCGTCCGAAGCGGTTGAGTCGGCTGACTTGGCTTTTCCTCATAGCTCGGCCATACACCGTACCAACCTGACAAACTCATTGCCGCGGTGCTGAAAGTTGTCAAACATATCGTAGCTGGCGCAGGCGGGACTTAATAAGACCACGTCTCCGGCCTGAGCAAGGTCATTCGCCAGCTCGACCGCTTTGGTTAATGAATCAACAATCTCAATTTTTATTTTTTTCTCTGTGTTCTCTGTGCCCTCTGTGGCTAATTCTTTCTCTATTGCCTCGGCGATTTTGCCGGCGGTCTGGCCTATCAGAATAGCTGCCTTGGCGTTTTTGGCTATCTTTTCGCCAAGCTCATCGAACGGCAGATTCTTATCGTAGCCGCCGGCTATGATAATCACCGGCTTCTCGAACGCCTCTAACGAGGCAATCGCACTTGTCGGCGTAGTTGCTTTGGAATCGTTATACCACGATACACCCTTTATCTCGGCAACCAGTTCGAGCCGATGAGGCAACGGCTTAAATTCAGGCAGACAATTTTTTATCTGCTCATCGGTAACACTAAAATACCTTGCGACGGCGACAGCAGCGGCTAAGTTTGAAAGATTGGCTCGACCAAGCAGCTTGAATCGGCTGCGAATCTCCTCGCTTACATCGCCAGTTGAAAACCTGATACAAATCCTGCCGGTATCTTTGCTGTACCTTCCAAACCATTCAACGCCGATTTTATCTTCAGCGTTGAAGATAGAAACCGCAGGACAATCTTCATCCAGTTCCTGAAACTTGAATATGCCTTCTTTAGCAGCACAGTAGTTTTCAAACGTGCCGTAACGGTCGAGATGGTTCGGTGTAAGGTTCGTCAGAAGAGCGACATTTGGTGCTTTTTCGATTTGTGCCAATTGCTCGATTTGAAAACTTGACAGCTCCAGCACAACCAAATCATTGCTGCCGATTCGGTCTATCACGGTCAGTAACGGCTCATCACCGATATTGCCGCTGAGCCAGACATTGTCGTGCCCCGTCGCTCGTGACTCGTGGCCCGGTTTAAGATTCACACTTCTTAGCAAATGGGATGTAAGTGCCGCTGTTGTGCTTTTGCCGTTGGCCCCCGTTATGCCGATTATCGGTGCAGGACAAAGCTCGAAGAAAATCTCCATTTGCGAAGTGATTATTTTGTTGTTTCGACGGGCAAGTTCAACAAATTCGTTATCAGGCGGCACTGCGGGATTAGCTATGACAATATCATTCTGTTCAAAATCACTTTCCCTGTGCGAGCCGAGATGGAATTCAATCTCAGGGAATTCTTCAAGCTGTTCGAGTGAATCGGCTAACTGTTCAGCCGAGGCCAAATCCGTAACTATCACCTTTGCGCCGGCGCTCACGACAAACTTGGTAACATCGACCCCGCCGCCGAACCGCCCCAGCCCCATAACCAGAACTTTTTTGCCAACCCAAAACCCCCTGTTCGAAATTCGACATTCCTTGTTCGACATTCGATATTTGTCTTTATATCAATGTCTGCATTGCATTCGCCAAATCCACTTTCGCATCGATAACCGCCTGCTCAATGCATCTTTTCCAGTCATCGCCGAACTGCTCTTTGTACTTCGGTTTCTCGTAGGCGTAAATTATCGAGCGCGATGCGTTGATTAGGGCCCCCGTGCCGTCGGGTTTGCAGAACCGCACACAGTCGGCGGCGCCGGCGCCCTGTGAGCCGTAGCCCGGCACGAGGAACCACACCTTATCGTAATTTTCGCGCAGGGCCGTTGTAACCTCACCGCTGGTTGCGCCCACCACCATCCCAATGTTGCTGTAACCGGAATTACCAATTCGCTCGGGCTTGTTGGCGATTTGGCCGACGATTTCGGCGATTCTTTCGTACATTTTTCGGCCCTGGGCGTCGGTAAAATCCTGAATGGCCGCCGCCCCGGCGTTGCTCGAGCGCACCCATACGAAGACGCCTTTGCCCTGCCGGTCGGCCATATCCGCAAACGGCTCGATACCCTCGACGCCCGCAAAGCCGTTAACGGTAATCGCATCGGGCGCAAGCGTGTCCTCCAGGCCGACCAGTTCAGGATTTTCCAGATGGGCTGCGGCGTAAGCTTGCGCCGTATGGCCGACATCGCCGCGCTTTACATCCCCGATTACCTCCAGACCCAGCTCATCCGCCTCGGATACAAGCGAGTAGTAAGTTTCAACACCTTCCCAGAGATACTTCTCAAAGAAGGCGATATTTATCTTCACGGCCGGCACCATAGGCGCAATGATTCGCAGCATCTGCGTGCAAAAATCGAATATCGCATCGACGGCTGAAGCCACATCGAACTCGTCGTTCATATCGCGATGGCTCTTTATCGCCGACGGCAGCCGGCTGTAAACAGGGTCCAACCCGACTGTCAAAGATGTCCTCTTGGTCTTCACGGCCTCACAGAGCCGGTCTGCAAAGTGACTCGCCATTAGTTAATACCGTCCCTTCTTTTCACTTTTACCTTTTTACTTTTGGCTCTTTACTTTTTACTATAATCACATAGCCGGTTTTGAGCAAGACGAAATCCGGATAAAGGTGCGGATTTGAAAAATCGCAAAAAAAGAAGATTCAAAAAACGCTACTGGCTGTTAGCTGGTCCGGTCGTCGTAATCTTGATTCTCGTTCTGTTCTTACACAGGCCCGCCCGCTACGAACCGCCTGATATGGCCGTTGTCGGCGACAGGCAAGGGCAGGTCCGCCCATATCTGACGCACGAATTATTGCCCCGGCTTTATAACGGCGCCCAGCGTGATGAGCCGTTCGAGCTGGTCGTTACACAGAAAGGCATAAACGACGCCATCGCACAGGCCAAATGGCCGAGGCAGACTAACAGCTTGATTTTTTCGGCGCCTATGGTGCTTTTCATAGCCGATGGTATTGTGCTGATGACAACGGTGGCCGTAGGTGCAGCCGAGCTTGTCATTACTATCGAGCTTGCCCCCATCCTCGACCGGCAGGGGCTGTTAAACCTGAATGTGGTGAAAGTGAAGGCCGGCGCCGTCAACATTACACCATTTGCGAGAGTCCTGGCCAGAAGGACGTATTCAGAGCGACCCGGCAACTCCGATATCAATACAGAGGATTTGGCCGAACGGATAGCACGTTCTCTACTGGATGGCCAGCCGTTTGAGCCGGTCTTTGAGATTGATAATAAAAAGGTACGCATCGAGAGGATAACTTTTGAGCGGGAGAAGCTAACAATCTATCTCGTCCCCATTTCCAACTGAACTGTCCACGCGCACTCCCGCCAGCAGACGCTGGCGGGATACGATTCTATGCTCTGTGTTTATGCGGCAAGACAAGCCCGCCGGGACCAGATAACGGTGAGTAAATCTTTTTTCAGAAGCTCAAAAAAACTCTTTTAGCACGGATTTGGAGAGATAGAGAGCTGTGTTTGGCTGTTAAACGTGGTCTTTTTGTGCAATTTGGGGCAAAAATTGTGCAAATTCGGCAAAAAAATCATTGCTAACAGTGCATTGGACGATTAGTATAATAGGTTTAGTTGTAAGGATTAACGGCTACCAAAGCTAAAAAGGTGTGAGAAAATGGCTTTGACAGGATTAGCGAACAGTGCAGAGTAGGCGAACACAAGACGTGTACGGCTGCGCTTCTGCGCAAATGGTGGCTCAGAGACCTGTGTTTCTGCTTCAGTATCGTGAAACGAACGAGGTTTTGGAACGCTGTTACTACCGGAGGCAGGTGATGTAGGGAAAAGTCAAACTACAACCTCTGTTCGTTCTCGAGCGTTTTTTGAAGTGGAAACTATTGAGGTTTCCACTTTTTAATTTGCTAATTAGGAAGTTAAAGAAAATGAATCAGGAGCTGATAAGAATCGTCGACAACATCGCACGCGACAAAAACATCGAGAAGGAATCCGTATTTGTCGACCTGGAAGAGGCGATGGTCTCGGCAGCCAAGAAACACTTTGGCGAACCGGACAGCTCGATAGTCGTGCATATCGACCGCACCACCGGCGAAGTTACCGCATTCAAGGACGACGAGCAAATCGATATAAAGCAGCTTGGCCGAATCCCGGCGCAGACCGCCAAGCAGGTAATAATACAGAAAATAAGGGCCGATGAGAGGGACAGTATCTACGCTGAGTTCAGCCAGCGAAAAGGCGAAATCGTAAGCGGCTCGGTTGTGCGATACGAAGGCAGAACACTTATCGTTGACCTGAACCGTCGCACCGAGGGGTTTATGCCGAAGGCCGAGCAGATAATGGGCCAGACGCATCGGCCAGGTGAGAGAATCCGATGTCTGATTCGCGACGTCAGAGAGGTTACCAATCAGGTCAAGATTATTCTTTCCCGAACGCATCCCGATTTTATCCGCCGACTGTTCGAGCTTGAGGTGCCGGAAATCGCAGAAAATATCATCGAAATACGCGCACTGGCACGCGAGGCCGGCTACCGAACCAAAGTGGCGGTCGCATCGCTCGACGACAAGGTTGACGCCGTCGGGGCATGCGTGGGTGTGAGGGGAAGCAGAATAAAGAACATCGTTGACGAGCTCGGCGGTGAAAAGATAGATATTGTCCGCTGGAACGACTCGTCACAGGTGCTTATCACAAACGCCCTGATGCCGGCAAAGGTCAGCGAAATCGCATTGTGCTTCGAACTGGGCAGAGCAACAGTTGTCGTGGATGAGGACCAGCTCAGTCTGGCCATTGGCAAACACGGCCAGAATGTCCGTCTGGCGGCGAGACTGACCGGCTGGGACATCGATATACTAACGCCCGACGAATACAATCAGGGTATCGAACAATTGACAAATTGCGTCAAGACCGTAGAGGCCGCCGATGATACGGTGGTTGATAAGCTGATAGCACTGGGCGTGATAAGCGTTCTGGATTTGGAAGATGTCGGAACCGAACCGCTGATTAAAGAACTGGATATCGAGGCCGACCTGGCCAAAAATCTGGCCGAGGGGGCAGCGGAGGAGGCAAAACGCCTGGCCGCCGAGCCAAAACAGGCAGAGAGCATGCTACAACAACAAGGTGACAGCAAGCCCGATGAAGAGCACCTCCAAGCCCAGGAAGAAACCGCCGATACCGAACAGTAGAAACGTGAGCCGCGTCTGGAGATGTAAGCGACGGGCCACGATATAAGAGACGAAAATGCCTGCTACACGAGTTTACATTTTGGCAAAGGAACTTGGTGTAAAAAGCACTGCTATCGTGAAAAAGTGCCAGGATGAGGGTCTGGACGTTAAGAACCACATGTCAGCGATTTCCGCCGGCCTGGCAGCGACCGTTCGAGAGTGGTTCAGCGAAGGAAAGCATAGCACAACGGTTGAGATAGCTAAAAAGGTGGATTTGAAGAAGGTCCGAATCAAGAAAAAACCAAAGCCGCCCGCAAAGAAAGCAAAAGCAAAGAAAGCCAAGCAGCCCAAGCCCACAATAGAAACCGAACAACCCGAACAGGAAGCAGCGGCGGCAGTTGTAGAAAAACCAGCGGAAGAACAAGTAGCCGAAAAACCCAAAGAGCAAGAACCTGAGCCGATATTGCCTGTCGGACCGATTCTGGAAAAGCCCGAGCCGGCAAAACTGAGCGGACCACAGGTTGTTCGGGTCGAGGCACCAGAGCCCCCACCATCACGAAGGCCCAAACGGAGAGAGCGATATGATGTGCCTGTTACCGAGCCGTTGATGTACAACAAGCAAAAGCAGGAACAATCCACCTCTGCGGCGGTAAAGGAAGGAAAACAGCCGCCAAAACGATACAAGGATAGAACCCACGGTCGTCGACAAGACGATTCGTTTGTGGAGGCGGCGAAAAAATCTAAATTTGGTGCTCAGCGCCGACAAAGGGACATCGAAGAAAGACGAGCACGACTCAATGCGGTCAGTGGAGAAGGACTGCGATTAAGGCCTATGCGGAAAATCGCCGCCAGGTCCCGCATTGCAGTCGCCCCCATAGCCAGACCGGTAAAAGCCATTGTAAGCGAGCCGATTACTGTAAAGGATTTATCCGCGGCTCTTGGGGTTAAAGCGACAGATATTATCAGCAAGCTAATGCAGCAAAACATAATGGCCACGGCTAATCAAATTATAAGTGGTGATGTTGCGGAATTGGTCGCTCTGGAATTCGGCACCGAGCTGGTCATCGAGCACAAGACCACGCTGGAAGAACAGATACAGGCCGAATTTGACCAGCGACAGAGGGAGAATCTCGAAAATCGCTCGGTAGTCGCTACGATGCTCGGCCACGTTGACCACGGCAAGACCAGTCTGCTGGACAAGATTCGCTCAACTCACGTTACCGCCGGCGAGGCAGGCGGCATCACTCAGCATATCGGCGCATATCAGGTCAGCTTGGGTGACAAGAAGGTAACCTTTCTCGATACGCCGGGACACGAGGCATTCACGGCTATGCGGGCCAGAGGCGCCAATATGACCGACGTGGTGGTACTGGTGGTCGCCGCCGATGACGGAGTGATGCCTCAAACCATCGAGGCGATACATCACGCAAAGGCGGCAAATGTGCCGGTTATTGTGGCATTGAATAAAACAGACCTGCCCGGCATCGACTACAACCATATCTACTCGCAATTATCTGAACATGACCTGGCGCCGGTCGAATGGGCAGGCCAGACCGAAGTCGTGAAAACCAGCGCTATTACCGGTGATGGTATCGATGATCTGCTTGAGCACCTTGATTACACAGCCGAGTTGCTTGAACTCAAGGCCGACGACAGCATCCCTGCGACCGGGTGGGTAGTTGAGGCAAAAATGTCAGCCAGACGTGGGGCGGTAGCAACGTTGTTAATTAAAGAAGGTCGACTACGCAAGGGCGACGTAGTTCTGGCCGGCAACGCCTTCGGCAGAGTTAAAGCAATGAGAAACAGCTCCGGCAAGAACATAAGAACAGCCACAAGCTCTATGCCTGTGGAAATAACGGGGTTGAGCGAACCACCGCAGGCCGGCGACAGATTTTACTGCCTCGACGACGTCAACAAGGCCAAGGCCGCCGCCGAGGAGAACAAAACGCGCTCAAGAGAAAAAACACTTTCGCAGCGAACACGAGTGACACTGGATAATCTATTCAGCCAGATAGAGGCCGGCAGCATTAAAGAATTAAATATCATCATCCGCGCCGACGTGCAGGGGTCGGTCGATGTCCTGACGAAATATCTATCCGAGCTCAGCACTGATGAAGTGAAAATCAAAATTCTACACGCAGCACCAGGCGGAGTTACCGAAAGCGATTGTCTGCTCGCCGAGGCCTCCAATGCCATTATTATCGGCTTCAACATCGCCTGCGAAGAACACGTAACTAAAATTGCTGAAGCAAAGGGAGTTGAGATACGGCTGTACAACGTAATCTACCGCATTACAGAAGATTTGCAAAAGTCTATGGTCGGCCTGCTCGAACCGCAAGAGCAGGAGAAGTCTCTCGGCAGAGCCGTAGTAAGAGCCACCTTTAAGGTCACAAGAATCGGCACGATAGCCGGCTGCTACGTCAGTGACGGTGTCGTGAAAAAGGCCGCAAAGGCACGCTTGATACGAGACAATATTGTAATAAGAGACAATCTGAGCATGGAGTCCCTAAAGCATTTCAAAGACGATGCTCACGAGGTCAAGGCAGGTCTGGAGTGTGGAATCAAAATAGCAAAATTCGACGATATTAAAATCGACGACGTCCTTGACTTCTATGAAATTATCAAAGTAGCCAGAACACTTTAAGCGTATCTTGTGAAGCGTGAAGCGAAAATAGCTCTCCAAAAGGAGTCCATGGGGCTGCCAGAGATACGAGATACGCTTCACGAAATACGAGTAAATTATGCCGACCAGAAGACAGGAAAAAGTGGCTCGCGTGGTAAAAGAAGCGGTCTGCGACGCCGTTGCCAACCATCTTAACGACCCGCGTATTGAAGGCCTTGTAAGTGTTACGAAAGTCGATATGGCCCCTGATTTGCGCAGCGCCGACGTATATCTAAGCATCTTCGGCAGCGACGAAGCCGCACAAAACAAGACCTTCATCGCAATAACACACGCAAGGAGCCGAATACAATCGCTGCTGGCTGGCAGACTGCAGTGCAAATTCTGTCCTGTTTTGCAATTTCACAGGGACGAGAAGCTCAAAAAAACCCTCGAAACTATGAAATTGATAGACCAGGCCGCCAGCGAGCTGAAAAAGAAGGATTCGATTGACCAAACATAACACCAATTGTAAATTGTCTAAATACCGTTTAGCCCGGGATATGGTAGCAGACTATCAGATACGACAAGACCTTTATGAAAAACAGTAAAGAATATTCCCAAAAAATACACAAACTGTACCGGCTGTTAAAACGTAAATATCCGAAGCCCAAAAAGGTTATCTACGATGACCCGGTAGAAGCGCTTGTTTACGCTATCGTCAGCGAAAATCTCAGCGAGACGGCATCGCAGTCTGCCATGAGGAGATTTGCCGATTATTTCGTCGATTTAAACGACCTGCGTGTATCACGAGTAGAGGAAATCATCGAAGTGCTGGGCGAGGATACACCCGTTACAAGAGATACTGCCTCGGCACTTACCAAGGCGTTGGCTGTTGTATTCAGCAAATACAATACGGTCTGTCTGAAGGCGTTTGAAAAAATCGGCAAGCGCCCGGCCAAACAAGCTCTCGAACAAATAGACGGCACCAGTGCCTTTGTGGTCAATTACTGTATGCTTACCTCTTTGCAGGCCCACGCCATACCTCTTACAAAAAAGATGACTGAATTCCTAATAAGCAACGAACTGGTCCATCCTGACGCCGACATCCAGCAGATAGAGGGTTTCCTGACCAGACAGATTCCTGCTGAAAATGCATACGAGTTTTACGCCCTTCTGAGACGTCACAGCGAGAAACGCAAGATAAGTAAAAAGAAAAAAACAACTCGTAAAACAAAAACCAAAAAGAAAAAGTAAAAAGGCAAAAATCACAAATTGCGACCTGAACAAACCACGAACAATGGGAAAGGTTTAAGATGTCAGAAGAAATACTAAAGTTAGGCATACCCGTAGGCAGTCTGCAAAAGGCGACAATTGAACTTCTCGGAAAGGCCGGTTTCCACATAACCGATTCGGAAAGAAGATTCACGCCGAGCATAGACGATGAGCAAATCCAGCCGATTATGCTGCGGGCACAGGAGATGAGCAGATACGTCGCCGACGGCGTCCTTGACGCCGGCATTACCGGCTACGATTGGATAATGGAGAACGGCTCAGACGTGGTTGAGGTCGCTGAACTCGCCTACAGCAAGGCGACAAACAAGCCGGCCAGATGGGTACTGGCTGTGCCTGATGAATCCAAGGCAGCCAGGCCGCAGGACCTACGAGGCGGCATAATCGCAACCGAGCTGGTGAATGTAACGAAGAGATATTTCGCAGATAAAAACATCGACGTAAAGGTTGAATTCAGCTGGGGCGCTACCGAGGTGAAGGCAGGGCTGGTAGATGCAATAGTGGAACTTACCGAGACAGGCAGGACACTTGCGGCAAATAACCTGCGGATAATAGATACCGTTATAACCTCCACGACAAGGTTAATAGCGAACAAAAAGGCCTGGCAGGATAAATTCAAACGCCAGAAGATTGAAAACATCACCATTTTGCTTAACGCCGCTATCGACGCCCGAAGCAGAGTCGGGTTAAAGATGAACGTAAAGAAAAGCGACATCGAGGCCATTTTGAAGGTTCTGCCTGCCGAAAAAAGCCCGACTATCTCGAGTTTGGCCAACTCCGATTATGTGGCCGTAGAGGTGGTTATTGAAGATAAGGTCGAGCGAACGCTGGTTCCGGCCTTGAAACGGGTAGGCGCCTCAGGCATAATCACCTACCCCCTCAATAAGGTCATACACTAATTTCATGGCTTGCGACCGGTGTCTCACCAGAAGTTCCAGCAATTCACGCAGCTTTAGTCCGTACTGGTGGGATTGAGGTAATTGAATTCGAAGAAGAAGCCGTCCGGCCTACTGATTCCATATAAAATGGACGACCCGAAATATTTGCGCACAACATCAAAGTCCGGCAGAAGCTCGAAGCTAAACGAATCCAATCCCCCCTGCGAAAACATCAAACCGGCACCGGGACCCATTGCCACATTCGAGACCTTGCTTTTGCCGGCTTCTTTTATCATTCGCCAGAAGATTTCGCTCGAGGCCGCATTATCCTCCAAATGAGCCATACCAACAACAGAAGGTATGGTCAACCTGGCGTCAGCGAACCACTTTGCCGAACTAACCGATACAGCTTCGGTACTGCTTAATGTCCGGATAGCCCGTTCAACACTTGAGTCGGTTCCGAAAATCAGATGAGTATCGGTAATGGTAAATGCAAAAGTAGGTATCTGTGGAACAGCCGGCCCGGCAGGCGCCTGCATCGGTATCCTCTCGCCGGGCAGGAACCTCGGCAGCATACCCGACAGGTCAATCAGATACATCGTATGGCCCAGAAGCTCGCGGACGGCATCAGGGTTATTCCGGGCTATCAATTTGCTGTGCAAAGTTGACAGGGACTTTTCAAGGGCTCGACGGTTTAGAATCGCCAAAGCAAAAAGCGATTCCGGCGGCGCCGGTGTACCGGCGGCAGAGGTCGGCTGGGTCGTGCCCCGGGCAAATACAATTTGCGAGCCAAGATGGTCGATAACATCGGTCTTCAACTGCAGGCCGGGCCGGCCATCCGGGCCGGGCGGCAAAAGAGGAGCATACATCCCTGCTGCATTCATAGGGTCGAACTTATAGAGAATATCGTGAAGCTCTTTATACGCCTTTTTAACATTCAAATTCAAAAATGCCACCGAATAGGCCGACTCAGAAACAAACTTCGGCGCTTTAACAACACCCGATTCAATCTCTAACATCCTGCAAATGCCTTTTTTCGCGCCGTTAATTCTCAGAGACGCCTTGCCACGACAACTGCTGCCGGGACCTCTGGCAAGACCTATCGAACAGCCAACGGCTGCAACATTATCAAGCCCCAGATTAGCCATTGTCGATTGCGCCTCGCCGGTAGCGCCCTCGGCAACGGCCATTTTGATTACCTGCTTTATATTAACGTAAACGTTAATATCGTGGTACGGCCCAACGGTCGCAATGACGGCTGCATAATCGGTGTCGTCAGCCAGAGTCGCGCTGTCGGCACCCTTGATATGCGCAATGACAAACTTAAGGGTCTCCAGATTCATAGACCCTATCAGGCAGTCGTCAATAAAACAGTAACTGGTCTTTGCCGGCTGCCGATACACTGTTTTCATCGGCGGCATACCTTCCTGTTCCGGCGTATAGCTGCTATAGTCCGGAACCTGCACCGGCGGAAGTTCCTCGATTAACGTTATAATGTCAATACCGCGATAATCCTCACTCTTGCGGTGTGCACCATCTTCAATGGCCTTCCGAGCCATTTCCTCTACTACTTCTTTGATTTTGTCGATTTTTTCGCCCCACTGGCTTATGAACAAAACCGGTGGCTCATCGGCCTTTTTGCCCGGCTCATCAAGTACCAAAGCAATGGCCACTCTGCCTTGGGGCAATATATCTGCGTCGACAATCGCCTCTAAAATCTCGTTATCCAGCTCCCGCATCTTTTCGCGCCACTTTGCTTTGAAGTTCTCGACAAAGGCCGCCATCGCCGGGTCTTTGTAAAGTTTGTAAAGATTGGTTTTTTCAAATTGTGTCTTGAGCCGGCTGAAATCATCGACATCCACCAGCAGCAGCGTCTCGAGCGGAACAAGCTTGGCCGTCTTCGGCAGTACTACGGCCTGCGCACAAGCCGATGCACATACAACAAATATGGTTACGACACCAACTATTGTTTTCGTGGTACATCCCATTTTTAGGCCTTTCGATAAAAGCCGCCTCGCACTTCGTATAGTGCGGTTTGCTTGCTGATGGGACACAGGTCACGGTTCATCGGATACGTTTTTGTCGTTGAGGGATTCCGGCTGGTCCTTACTACGCCTTCGGTCCGGCTGAAGATATTTGAAACCGGTGTTTGGGTTATCTTTATCATAGACAAAGGCATCGCGGTTTTCTATGAAATGCTTTACATAGTCAACCGGTATGGCAAATCCGAGTCCTCCGAAGAATATATATCCCATATTTGTAACGCCGATGACCTCACCTGCAAGGTTAAACAAAGGCCCGCCCGAATTGCCCGGATTGATATCAGCGTTGGTCTGGATATACACAAGCCCATCAAACGCCCTGTTTCTCGTGCTGATGACGCCATTGGTAACCGTCCGCTCCAAGCCGAGGGGATTTCCGATAGCAAAGACATCCTCGCCCACCTTGATATCGTCAATGTCACCCAGGTATGCACAGGGGATTTTCGTATCGCCGATGTCTTCGACCTTTAACAGCGCCAGGTCAACAAAAGGATTGATGGCCTCAATCTTGACCTTTTTGAATTTCTTTTTTTCAAAGCCGTGCTTTGCTCTCTGGAACATAGTAACTTCAATCTTCGTCTCCCTTTCTATCACGTGATAATTAGTTACCAGGTATCCTTCTTCATTGAGGAAGAACCCCGACCCCATCCCTGCAGGGCTTGAGACCTTTACAACCGCCTCAGAAAATGCGTCCACGCATTCTTCAATGGTCGTCTTTTTCAGGCTGGCGGTCCTGTATAATTGGCCGGCCAGCGGCTGCAGTTTATCTATCTCGGCGTATAGGCCGTTGACGTCGGCATCCTCAATCTTAAGCTCGCCTGTATATTCGTATTCGAGTATATTCTCTTTTGGGATAGTCAGGACCGTTACGCCGATATCCACATATAACTGGGTCTCCTTTTCTGCAAGGATGTCGCCGGTTAACCTCTGGCCTTTTTTGAGCACAATTGTATCGGCGAATAAATCGGGGACCAAACAAAGTGCACAAGCCCACAAGCCCACAAGAATGTAAAGCCACTTATAACTCCCGCGTTCAAACATTTATCACTCCCGAATCAACAATAGCATATACGCTGCGCACCATTTTAATAGTTATTCCTCCCTGATGCAAATGGAAAACACCCCTGCCATATCAACTCAACATCGACATTTTCAGGTGATAAATCCACTTGCCCTGCTTGTCCCGTGAGACTTGCCCTGTGAGATGCGTCGTATGCTATCTCATCAGGGTGCGTCGTTGGCTATCTCACTGGGGTGAAGTGCGATAGTTTACCCTGCCTGCCCCGTGAGATGTGCCTGCCCTGTGGGATGTGTCGTTTACTATCCCATCGGGGCCTTTCACTATCTCACCGGGGTGAGATGCGAAAGTTTACCCCGTGAAGTGCTTTTGCTACTTCACCGGGGCTATCCTACCAGGAGCTTTCAGGGTATCTCTTAGGGTTTTTCACCTATCGCCTGCCCTCCGCCTCGTTGGCTATCTCATCAGGGCTACTTCACCGAGGCATCTCATCGGGTTCATTCCCGCAAAACCCTATATCCGTCCTTTACAAACACCCTGCTCAATCCATCTAACACGTCTCTGTGCAGCCCTTTTCTGCTTTCAGCATTAACGCTAAAACACACCTCCTTAACCTTATCGATTATGTGAGCCATATTTCAGCCAACACCTGAAAATAAACTTCACACCCTTATGGAGGGGACAAAGGGGGGGCCCCCTCCACTTGTCCACTGTAGGTTTCTTATATTTGTTTAGCCCTCCAACCCGTCTTTCGTGGTTGGGGGGTTATCCTTCGATGCGGATTTTCCCCCATCTCGCAAACTGCCTTAACTGCTCTCTTGTTCCACTTTACCACGATGAAATGCGATAGTTTACCCTGTGAGATTTACCACGCCTGCCCTGTGGGATGCGCCGTTTGCTATCCCATCGGGGTTGTTCACTATCCCACCAAGATGAGATGCTTTATTTACCCCGTGAAGTGCGATAGTTTACCCTGTGAGATGCCGCAGCTATCCTACCAGGAGCTTTCAGGGTATCTCTTAGGGTTTTTCACCTATCGCCTGCCCTCCACCTCGTTGGCTATCTCATCAGGGCTACTTCACCGGGGCATCTCATCGGCCTTCTACTTTCTCCGCTTCGGTGCCCTGCCCCACCCCCCGTGCTGGGGGTTTTGCAGGATACCGAAAATCGTTGCCTTACATCCACAAATGTATATAATGTGCTCTAAACAAATTCGCAAAGATGAACCTCGTTTTCAGGGTGGAAACAATGCCCAAACAACGCATATTTGAGACTTCAAGTATAACTCCTTGGTCTCGAAAACTTTATCGTAACGCGGATGAATTCTGGCGGAATTCGGAAGACTTGCACCATGCGTATATAATATACCGAACACTTAACGGGTATTATAAAGACATATTCGAACCTGATGCTGTATTCTACGTCGGCAAGTCACCTGCCGCATATTTTAAAACCGTCAAGACAAATGATATATCAGAAGGAGATGTACGCAAATGGCATAGATTTCTTTGGAATCAGGCCGTAGTGCCAATGTTAATAATAAAATCCCTTACTCGAATTCGAGTCTACACTGCTTATACCAAACCAGAAGAGCAAGATAGTAGCACACGTATTGCATTGATTCTGGATGAAACAGCAGACGCATTAGAACTCGACCAATTATTGACTGCGATCGAAGCGGGAACGATCTTCGAAGAAAAACCTGAATTATTTCAACGTTCTCGTGCGGTAGACCGTTATTTGTTGAGAAGCCTAAATGCAACTGCTCATAGATTGGCAGAGACCCAAAAAGGGAACGTTAACAAAACAAATCTGAAATTTGTTCACCAATTCCTCACTCGTCTGCTGTTTGTTTGCTATCTGATAGAAAGGGGAATGATCAAAGGTGCCAACTTTGACGATGAGGAGCTTAAAAAACTTCACCCAGCCA
>Ga0315533_1000575_pt1 | contig 31105 bp, 37 predicted proteins | sample SalMarSW160130MG_FD_203081 | JGI IMG/M metagenome (GOLD analysis project Ga0315533, IMG submission 203081) | Salt marsh sediment microbial communities from the Plum Island Ecosystem LTER, Massachusetts, United States - Salt Marsh Sediment SW1601-30 ...
GGTGACTTCTGCCGCCCGTCGCGCTATGGTATCCTTCACTGTGTCGCTCCTCTCTGCTCTGGCTGGCGAGGCTTCTTAACCCAACCACCTTAGCAGAGGGGAGTCCTCTCTTGGGTGACAGTACGCAAGTATCCCCTAGACGTTACAACGCATGCATGGTGAGGGCCGCCAATGGGCGGTCTCCTGCTTTTGAGGCAGGTCGTCGGGGCTCGGTTAGTCTACTGCCACACCATGTTGCACACCCGCTGGCGGCTGTTGATGCCTTCACGTGTCCATTAGGGACTGCTTGTACAGATTCTGAAAGTTGTTGACGACCCACAGGCTGAGTGCAACTAGCCGAGCCCGGCGCCTAGATGCGGACCAATCGGGGACGGGGGAGCTCCTCCCGCAGATGTTCGACCAGTGCTCGCTGGAACCGCGGGCTTCTCTCCCTGGTGAGGGGATGGCCGTGCTCGCGGTGCCAAAACAAGGTGCTGAGCCTCATCTCGGCCAGGATCTCATACATTCCCTCGGTGGAGAAGTCCTTGGACTCCCTACACACGTCCACCACGGCAGGGAAGAGCATGTGAAGCGCACAGACGCCCCAAGGCTTTTGGATGCTGTGCTGCTGGGGTTCAGCGAAGGCCCCCGGCCATCGTGCCTTCAGAGCCGCCCAATAGTTCACCAGCAGTTCAGCTACCTCGAGGTCGTCCAGACGCTTTATGAAGCCGTCCTTAAGTACAGGTTGCAGCGAGGCTACCAGTGAGTGCTGACCAATGAGGTGCCTAGAACTCCGCTTCTCACCGGGGATCCACACCGTGCCAAACCACACGCTATTCGGCGATTTGCGAAGGAAGTCAACGATCTCCGTTGCCCTTGCCCGCAGATAGCTGCGCTCACCCATGCTCTCGATGAGGCCGAGCCCCTCCACCTCTCGCATAGAAACAAGGTGGCGGTCCACCACATCGGTGGGCACCCCTTTCTGACGAGTGTTCACAACGTGAAAGCAGCGCATCTCGGCGTAGTCATCGATCCCCTCTAGGATCGTCACAGGCAAAGGGTACGTTTTGGCCCACTTAACTCTGTCTTTCCTGAAAGCCCGCTGAATACCGAAGAGGCGATGCTGGCCATCCACCACCCACAGGGTCACCTCAGCCGGTATGACCAACTCACCCCACTCGCCGACAGGGCCGGCCGGGCCTTTGACTTCGAAGCTGGCTCGGTCGGGGCGCCGGATACACAGCAAGATAGAGGTCGGTAGCAGGCCTTCCTCCCGCTGGAGATAGGAAGACACTTGCCTTAGCCGAGCCCGGGCGAGGGGTCGCTGATAGCCCCAGGGAGTATCCTCTCGGAAGCAATCAACCTTGCCATGGGCTAGGATCTGGGCCGCGGGAAGAACCGCCACGTAAAGGGCTACGTCCCTTTCCTTCTGATGAAACCGTACGGCCTGGACGCTGATAGTCATGGTGCCTTCTTGCTAGCTCTCCCCTTTCCTAGCTGGGGCCGGCCAAGGCTTTTCTTGGGAACTTCCTCGGCGACCTGCGGCGAGCGGCCGCTTGGCTTCAGGAAGCCTTGGATAGTTGCTGCTTCCCCTCGCGGGTATTTCCCAGCTTTTCCAGGCTGACCGCCAGTACGTTGTTGGTGTAGGTGCTGGTGAATGAGTCGACCCTAACTTCCGCCGGCAGGACAATCTCCTCGTGGTACTTTCCTTCGGGCCCCTCGGCATCGAGGGTGAGTGTGTCCCTGGCCACTGTCAGGACAAGGTCTTCTTCTCTAACGCCCGCCAGCTCAGCAACGACATCTATGCGATCCCCCTCATCAAAGACATCAACCAGCACCCCGGTTCCAGTCCTCTCTGCTGCTCGCGCCGGGGTAACAACCCACCAACTGAACAGGACCTTCTCGCCGGTTAGGGGGTCAAGCCCAGACCTTTGAAAGCTGAGCAGGGGGCTACCGGTTATCCTCTCGGCGGTTGGGTTTATGATCCCCCTTATCTTCAGCAGAACGGCCATGTGGGTGGGCGCCGCTATCAGCTCCGCCAGTTCATCGATGGTGGCGTGCCGGTTTTCCCAGAGATAGCCGACTATCTCTCTGCTTTGGGGGTCTAGCTCCTGCATCACCCTGTCGACAGTCTCCTGGTCGATTTCCAGCAGTGCCATCTCGAACAGCTTTTTCCGCCAGACCTCCAGATCGCGCACGATGATCTGTACTTTAGACGCGGCTCGGGTTGTCGGGTGCCGGTATCCTATCGCGATGGCATCCTTCCACCTGCCGAGAGCGAACCTCGCTTGCTCCACGTCGATGCTCTCTATGGTGGTCAGGGCTACTTGGAAGAGGATGCCCGCCGGCACGGAAAAGATCAGCCTCTCGGTGGTCAGGTAGAACTGCCCCAGCCTCCACGCCGAGCGAAAGTTCTCTTTGTATCCACCCTCAGAATGGAGGATGAGCTGCTCGTCAGCAGCGAGGCGTGGCTCTAGGGGGTTTCTGGTCGCTCTCACCACTTCCGCTCTTTCTCCTCTTTCGTCTCCTCATATAGGGCCTTGACTAGCCTCTCCAGCTCTTCCGTTCTCGACTTGATCTCTTCGCTATCGCCGCCTGCCACAGCGGCTTGCACTTCTAGTATCCCTCTCTCCACCTCGTCAGCCAGGGACGGTTGTGCGTTTGGACTGCTTTCTTCCATAGCCTGCCAGGCAGCCCGAACCATGTTGTCGGCCTTGATGCCTATTTCCACCTCTTGGCGCTGTCTCTGATCCTCCTCAGTGTATCTCTCGGCCTCCTCGATCATGCGGGTTATCTGTTCACCGGGCAGGCCATAGAAGCGAGGGCTGATCCGCAGTTTGTGCGAGTTACCGGAATATAGGTCATGGGCAGACACGTGGAGAATGCCATTGACGTTGATATCGAAGGCCACTTCAACGCGCGCTTCTCCCCGTGGCGCGGCAGGGATGCCGGCCAACTCGAATCTATCCAGGGTCATGTTGTGGATAGCCATGTCTCGCTCACCCTGCAACACATGGATGTCCATGGAGGTCTGATTGTCAGCGGCATTGGTAAAGATCTGGCCCAGGGACACGGGAACGGTGGTATTCCTCTCAATGATTTTGGTAAATATTCCGCCCTGAGTCTCAATTCCTAAAGATAGGGGGGTAACGTCTACTAGCACCTTCCCCCGTACTTCCCCCGTTAGAATGCCCGCCTGGATAGCTGCCCCCATGGCCACCACCTCGTCGGGATGGATGTCCTCATACGGGTCCTTTCCCATAAGCTCCCTGATGAGTTCTCGCACGGCGGGCATCCTGGTTGCCCCGCCCACCAGGATCACCCGATCGATGTCCTGGGGCTCCAATCCGGCATCGGCGAGCGCCTGCCTGGTAGGGCCGGCCATCTTTTGGCGCAGGTCCTCGGTCAGCTCTTCAAACTTCGCCCTGCTCAGGGTTGTTTCCCAGTGCTTGGGGCTCCCTTGACCGGCATCGAGGAACGGTATTCTGATGCGTGTGCGCTCTGCATCCGTTAGTTCAGTCTTGGCCTTCTGCGCTACCTCCTTGAGCCGTTGCAAAGCCACCCTATTCTGTCGCAGGTCAACCCCGTATTGCCCCTGGAACTCGTCAGCCAGGTGTTCCACTACCCGCTGGTCATAGTCGTCTCCGCCCAGCCAGGTATTGCCGTTGACCGCCTTGACCTCGAACAGGCCTTCACCCAGCTCCAGGATGGAGACGTCAAACGTTCCACCGCCCAGATCCCAGACTAGGATGGTGTGAATGTCCTCCATGTCTAGGCCGTAGGCGAGAGCGGCGGCTGTGGGTTCGTCGATGATCCGCATCACTTCAAGGCCGGCGATGATGCCGGCATCTACAGTCGCCTGGCGCTGGCTAACGTTGAAGTAGGCAGGCACGCTAATGACGGCTTTGTCTATCTTCTCGCCCAAATAGCGTTCAGCGTCGGCCTTGACCTTTTGCAGAACCATGGCCGAGATCTCCTCGGGCGTATATTCCTTGTCGTCGATCCTGACCCAATAGTCAGACCCTATGCGCCTCTTGATCTGGCGAATGATCTCCCGCTCATCGCCTAGGCTGTCCAGGTCCAAGTAGGCTCGCCGTCCCATGTGCCTTTTTATGGAGAAGATGGTGCCGTCGGGGTTGGCGATGGCCTGTAGTCTGGCCAGTTGGCCCACCAGGCGCTTTCCGTCCCTGAGAAAGCCGACCACTGATGGGGTCAGGCTGTCACCCTCAGCGTTGGGTATGATCACAGGTCGGCCGCTTTCCAGATAGGCCGCCACCGAGAAGGTGGTCCCCAGGTCAATACCAACTGCCTTTGGCACTCTTCTTCTCCTCGCCATCAGCGGGCCGGCGTCGCCCGCAGCATGTCCTGCTTGACTCTGGGGCTAACCCATCCACACTTGTCGCACCCGCTCCGCAGCAGCTCCTTGACTGGTGCCGCTTCCCCGCACTGGGGACAGGTATCCGTCTCCTCCCTCAAGGGCGTGCCCTGTCTCGCTATGATTCGATTGAGCGCTTCCTCCCATTCCGCCAATCGGTCCCCGGAGAAGGATGCTACCCTCTTCCCGGCCTCCGTTTCGTATATAACGTCAAACACTCTTTTCCGCCTTAGGGCAGGGCCGAGGTCCCTTCTTTCCACCGTCGATGCCGCAACTCTCTCCAGAGGGATTTCAAGGGCTAGCCTGCCCTCGAAGTCATACCACCAACACAAGCGTCTGTTTGTGATGTACAGGTGGCCGGACTGCCAGGTGTCGGTGGTGACGCCGCCAGGGGAGGGAAGGGCCATTAGATGCCACATCTTCCCCGCACAAGCAATCTCTTCACCATCGGTGAGAAGCTTCGTCGCCTTCTCATCATGCATGGCGAAGGCCGGCATCTCCTTCCAGGTGAGCCCCAGAGCAGCCATTCCTCTCTCGATGGCTTCCCTTAGCTGGGGAGTATCCAAAGCATGCAACCAAGCTACGTCGCCGCCCTCCAGAAGGAGGCATAGGTGTTCCCGCTCGTCTCCGCTGAAGTGGTTCTCCCTTCCTGTGGCCAGCCCCTTTATGCTCTGGAGCGGAGCCTGGAAGAGCACCTCGCCAAAGGTTAGAAGGTACAGGGCGATTCTCCTATCGGTGACGTAGAAGTATCCCTGCCTCCAAGAGGTGTAGATCCCCTGGCTGTAAAGGTATGAGCCAAGCATCTTCAGGACGACCTGCTCCCCCGAAGCCAGGGGAAGCTCCCGCTCTCCTCTGTTGTCTCGTTCCCAGGCGCGGATGTGCTCGTCCCACTCCTGCATCACGCCGTACCTGAGCATCGTCTCCATTCCAGCCAGGGCGGCCCTCAGGTTGACGCCGATCAGAGGGATGCCGGCGACGGAGACAATGATGTCCGCGTAGAGCACCAGGCCTTTGTCGAGAACCCTATCCAGGAGATCGACTAGAGTCGTGTGGGAATCCCGGGTCGGTTCCATTGGCTGCCTCTCCGCTATCAAGCGCTAACGAAGCTGTATGGCGGCCACGGCCCGGTGAAACGAACCGAGAACCCTTCCATCTTGTCGATGCTCTCCAGTTCCTCCCCCAAGTGCGTCGATTTGTCCCCGTCCACCAGGCAGGACAGATTCATGATCATCTGCCTGTCGTCGTCGGGCCTTTTGGTCTTCTCTACCCTAAGGTCGCAAACGTGCTTCTTGATTCGACTGTAGAAATCCCTAAAGCACTGATCCGCTTTGGCTTCCATTTCCCTTTTGAGGGCATTCTCCAGCTTCTGCCTGTACATGTATGCCAGGCCTCTTGGCTTCGACTTGATCTCTTCCTCCAAGCTGCTGATTTCGCGGCTCATCCCAGCGATACTTCTGGCGATGACCTGGGGCTCCCAAAAGACCTGCACTCCATATTCCGCCTTGCCCCTCACCGCCTCCATTTTGCGCTTAAGGGTCTGGTAATCCGCCGCGAGCCAATTCTCCAGGTTCTGTTGGGGGTCGCTGCCCTCCTGACCCCTCACTATGGTGTCGAAGCCTAGAGGCAACACCGTTCCCCACTTATCCCAGGCCTCGTCGACCACCCGCTGATGCGCTATCACCCAGCCCTTGACCACCTCCGCGTCGGCCGATTGGTAGGGCTCGGCGGGGCAGTCATGCACTACTGCACAGACGTCGTTGTAGGGGACGGTATAGACCTCGTGGCCATCGATTCCAATTGGTCCCAGGCGGACTTTCTCATCGCTATCGGCAACACAGTAGAGGTATCTTGCGCCTGCCTTGGTAGCGGCTTCACCCTCGCTTGGGGCCACTCGAATGTTGTCACTGTGCTGCATGTGCCGTGCTTCCTTTTGGTTCGGCTTCTTTCTCCCACTCCTCGGGGTTTATGAACCTGTCGATAACATCGTCCACGATGTCGTCCAGGCCATCCCGCACCGATTTCACTGACTCGCTGATTCCCTGCTCTTCCTTTATCTCCTCTATGGCCGCATCCAGGTCCATGAGCGCCTCTCCCAGCCTCTCCATCTCCTCTTCAGTCAGGCTTCCTCCTTCCATGCGCTTCATTGCCTGAAGCTTGAGGGCATCTTTGATTATTTCCACCAGCGCGATGACAAGCCCCAGCACTCCGTGCTTCAGGTTATTCTCATCGATATCGACCACCATGGCTCCGGACCGGCTACTCTTTCCACAACGTGAGCTCTAGGATGCCATTTCGGTACAGTCTTTCCACTTTCCCATCGGGCGTGCAGGGCAAGACTATTTCCTTGTGATATTTGTGGGCGGGTGTATCAACTGATATGAGAAGCCGAGCGCCATTCAGGTCTATCTCTATGTCTTCTTCCTCAATGCCCGGCAGTTCGGCAATTACTTTGAGGTGGGTCTCCTCGTCGAAGACATCCGCGGGCGGTTCCTGGACGGTGGGAACCTTCGGCTCTGGCACGGGTGCCCGCCGCGCTACGGGCGCGGCCCTCCTTCCCATCGGCCTCCCGGTAGGGTGGCTCCGAAGTGAGGACATCGTGCCACCTACCTCCACTCGCTTGAGCGGCTCGCTCCTCAGCCTGGCCTCGATCTCGCCGTCGATAGCTCTCAGCCTCTCCTGGAAGGCCTTCGACTTTTCCAACCCCCTGATGAGACCGTCGAGGCCGGGGAACATACCGCCGAGCTGGCCGAGTACGCTGGCGGCCGTCCCCTCGGCGCTGCCTTCGGGCTCTTCCTCGGCAGTCGCCTCCTCCAGCCCTCTGATCTTCTCCTCGAGCTCCCTTATCCTCTCCTCCTGTTCAGCGACCTTCTTCTCGTCGACTCTCTTCCTATCGCTGGTCCTCTTCTTTCCGCTCGTACCCTCCATCGCCTTCACCTTCCCTAAGTGGCTGGCGGGATGGCCCTCGCCTTGGCGCTTATCCAGCCGCACCAGGGGCAGCCGCTGGTGATAAGCTCTTCGGTGGGCACCCTCTTGTCGCACTGGGGACAGCTCTCCTTGGCTATCACTGCCTCCTGCCAGGCCGGCGTCTCTAGGTTGGTCCCCGAGGGAAACTCCAGGCCGTACCTCGCCGCCGTCTCGAACGATGCCAGGGCGGCTCTTATTTTGATGCCGAGCAGCTCAACCCCGGAGACCGACACCATGATGTCGGCGTTAATGACCAGCCCCTTGTCCAATATCCTATCTACTACGTCGGCCAGGCCTGCGCCGTCGGTGTCTCTCGCTGCTTCCAGGGCCATCAGCGTTCACTCCCTCTCACTTACTACTATGTTGACGAAGCTGTAGGGCGGTGCTGGCCCCACATAGACAAACTTGACCCTATCGCCATGCGCCGTCATCAATTCGTCCACTCGAATGTCGAACTCTCTCTCCCACCGCCTATCCACCAGGAAGGCGGCGTTGCATATCATGTCGTCGCCGTGGGTCCTGTTGAACTGCACATCGATCGAGATCCTTTTCAGGGGGTCGAGCAGGCCTTCTGCCTCCTGGGCCTTCTTTTCCTCCAGTAGCGCTTTCATCCTCGCGCCCATCGCTTTTTTGGCGGCCTCAGCTCGTTCGGAGGAGGCCTGCCCTATCTTCTTCTGGAGTGCCCTGATCTCCTCGTTCGCCTCGATGATTTCCCGAAAGATCGTCTCCATGTCTTTCCAGATAGCCTTCAGACCAAGCTCCAGCCTGTTGTCCAAGTACCGTAGAAGATTCCTGAATTCGGTATGCCTCTTCTTGAGGAGGCTGCGAATCTCGTCCACGCTAGGGGCGACCGTATAGAACCTTACGGGGAGGACGGTGCAGTCCTTCATTACCTCTTCGATCACTCTTTCGTGCTTGGTCATGGTTTCTCGGCTAACCACGTACTTGCTCATGGGCACGCTGCTTATCACCGCACTGAGACCCTGGTAGGAAATAGTCGTAACCTCGTCGCCGCGGTCGCCGATGGCTATGGGACCGAAGTTCCTGGTGTCGCTACCTTCGATCAGGCAGTAGAGATACTTGCCCTCTTCCACGCTATGATCCCCCCACCTGCGCCGTTTCCCCCTTCACCGTCTCTCCTTGGGCAGGGAGTACTGACGGCGCCTCGACTTTCGCCTCCTCCACTCCTCCAACGGCAAGCTTGGCTATCTTCTCGCTGACCCTGTCCCTCTGGTAGGTCAGCCAGCCTATCTTCTTCTGGAGCCGCGCTCGAAGCTGGAGCAGGTCGCCGAGAAGGCAGGCGCGTCCTTCTTCAGTGAAGGCATACACGGGGTTTGCTCCCGAAGAGATCGGGGCCAAATATCCATATCGACACAAGTATCCCAAGAGGCAATCCGCGTACTGGGTCGAGATACCCATTCTGCGGCTGACGGTCAGCCTGTCCACGCACTTTAGTTCCTGAGCCAGCCTTAGGATCTGCAGTTCATTGGGACTCATCTCTTCCGCCCCCTTCCGCTCATACGGTCAGGCTCAAGGTCATCTTGGCCATGTACTCCGACATCTTGCCCTTCTACTATTCTTCCTCCTCGTATGATTCGCTGCGGAGGCGGGCCCTCTTCTTCTCGAACTTCAGCATGTTGCCTTCTTCGTCCAATGAGACCTCGTAGGTGCCGAGAATATCAGTCGATTCCGGCAGGCGAGCCATCTCCAGCAAGTCCACCGTGATGTGCCATCCCTCCGCGTCCCTGTAGCTCCCCACCACCGCCACCGGCTTGAAGCCGGTAACCTCGGCCAGCTGCTGCCTGGCCCGCTCCGCCACCTCTGTCATCTTCAAGGCCATGTCGCCCTCCTTACCTCGGGACTATCCGCCGCTCGCCCTCTCCACCAAGCCGCCCGTGCTGGCCGCCCAGGTCTCCGAGGTTCATCCTCTGGGTCTCTAGCTCCGCTCCTTGGCTTTGCGAATATAGCTCAGCCTCTCGAGTAGAACCCTTTCCTCCGCCGCGTACTGCTCGTCATCAATCTCGCCCAGCTCGTACCGCATTTGGAGGTCCAGCAACTGCCCCTGGAGTTTGCCCTCGTCCAGTTCCTGCCTTTCCACCTCCTCAGCAAACTCTTTGGCAACCCAATGAACCAGCCTGGGAACTCCGAGGACGGGCATGGTCAATACGTCCAGCAAGAGACTGCCACCGCCCGTCGCTGCCGGGGCCGGCCTTTTGCGTTTTCGGAGCGGCTTGCGCAACTGCTACTCCTCATCCCAGGTGACCACGATCTCGCAGAAGTTAAAGGGCGGGGTGGGGCCCGTGTACTTGAGAACCATCCTCTCGCCCAGTTCCTCATCGAGTTTTCTAACCGCTTCGTCGCAGTTCCCCTCTCGCTCCCTTTCGACCAGGAAAGCCGCGTTGAGAACCATCCTGTCCATGATGATCCTGTTCTCTCGAATCCGCTCGGCGATGGGGCGAAAGCGGGAGAGGAGCTTCTTCGCCTCCCTCTGCCTCTTGCGATCCATCGCTGTCTTCACGAGCTCGCCCACACGTAACCTATCGAAGTGGGTTGCTTCCGGCGAGCGAGCCATGTGAGGCAGAAGGGAATCGCGAAGCTTTCGTATCTCCCTGTTCTCAGCGACGATCTCATCGAAGATGGCCTTCTCGTCCCGCCAGAGGGCCTTGAGGCCGAGCTCAGCCCTGCCGTCCATGTCTTCGTACAGATCCTCGAACTCCTGAGCCCTACTTTCGAGGAGCTTGTGCCGAATATCCTCCACGGGCGTCGCTGCGCCCTTCGTAGTGACCGTTCCGAATCTCATGGGAAGGACGGTAAACCCCTCCTCCATCATCCGCTCGATGACCTTCTGATGGGCTATCATGTTTGCCCGGGTGCTGTCGTATTTCATGTCCGGCGAGTCGCTGACCACGACCGCCAGGTCCCCAAGAACCACCGTGTGCACCTTGTCACTGAGGCCACCGACCGCTTGTACGCTATTGAAGGTGCGTTCGCCGCTGCATTTGATGATGCAGTAGAGATACTTTGCCTCTTGGTTGTCCCCCTCCTGCCGTACGAAGCGAGCCATCTGCTTGCTGCACCGCCCTGCCTAGGTGACCTGGGCGCCCGACCGGCCCACGGTAACCAGAAAAGCCCGCCTGACATCTTCGGGGGCCAGGGAATAGCGGTGGTCTTGGGCGGCTCGATCGCCCGCTTCGTTCTGGCCGCGGCAATAGGCGGTGAGTAGGGCAAACGCCTCCCGCACCCTGGTGAAGCGCTCACCTCCCTGCTCTCCATCAGGGTGGGCGTCGGGGTGGGTCTCCGCCACCATATGCCGGTAGGCTTCCTTGGTCTCTGCCTCCGAGACTTCGTTAACGAGACCGAGCACTTGCCTCGCCTCCTCGATCTTCTCGGCGCTGGGTCTTGCCACCTCCACGGTGGCGAAGCTATAGGGCGGCAGGGGACCGATGACGCGGAAGTCTATCTGGTCATGGAATGCCTGATCCAGCTCCCTCAACCGCTTGTCGAACTCCCCTTCCCGGTCCCTCTGGATCAGGAAGGCCACGTTCATCACCATCTCATCAGCGACCAGGGCGTTTGGCTGCACGGCCAGGGCCATCGCCTGGAGGGACTCAAGCATGCGCTCCTGATACTTGATCCGCCGCCGATCCAGGGATTCCTTTACGATTTTCCCAGCCCGAATCTGCTGCTCCAGGACCTCCCCGGGAAGCCTGTTGGCTATTGCTTTCTTCAGACGCACAATCTCGTCTTCCTGGCCGATATCGGCGAGAACCCGCTTCAGGTCCCAGGTGGCGGCCACCTCCATCTCCACCCTGCCGTCCAGCCAGATCAAAGCTTGGGTGAATTTGCGGTGTCCTTGCTCAATGAGGCGTTGCACCTCGCCGTCACCCTCGACTAGGGTGCCAAACTTGACGGGCAGGATGGGGTAGTGTTTCATGACGCGCTCAATCACCGCCTGATGGGCCATCAGACAGCGCACCAGATTCTCCTTAGGGAGGGAAGTAAAGTCCTCCCCCAGATAATTGCTCACTACACAACCGAGGCCCCGGTAGACTACGGTGCATACCTGTTCCGCCCTCGGGGCGAAGCCAGATGCGCCGAAGGTGGGCGAGTCCGTGGTCGGGATGATGCCGTATACATATTTCTTTGTCATTGGAACCACCTCGTGGCTGGTCAAGCGGGCCGCCTGCTATCCTCCGCTGTCGGCGACCCAGCGAGACGCTTCTCCTCGAGTTCTTTGTTCCTTCTCCAAGTCTCCGCCCATTTCTCCAGGCGGAATCCCAAGGGCGTGCTTTGCCTTTTCCCCATAGCCCTGGCCCATTCCCGGGCCTTCAGGTGCTGGGCGATGCGACTTAGCGTCGCGGCGTTCATCACCACCTGCCGTTTTGGTTCGTCGTCGTCTTGCCACCGGTACGGCGCCCAGCCAATCGTGTCGTCGGTTCGACCAGGCGTGGCCCGCAGAGGCATTCGTACTGGAGCGATTAGCGAGGTTTCCGGCTCGGGCGAAAATCGGAGCCTCTCCTGCTGTTCTTGCTGCCTCTTCCACTCCTCGGCCGCCCGCTCCAGAGGGGAGGGAGGCTCGTGTTTCCTCCTTGCTATCCTGGTCTTCTCTCTGGCCATTTCCAATCTGGCTTGGGCGCTAGCACTCACCCTTGGTTCTCCCACCACAGCGACACCGCCTTTCGATCGGTAACGCTGCGACTGCACGTCCACTACCTGCTCGGCCCGTAGGGACGGTTCAGTACTTGATGGACATCCGGTTCCATTCTTGCTCTTTGTAGTTGTGCTTCTTCTGCGGGGGTTTCTTGACGCCTTGGATTGCCCTCTCTTCCTTCTCAGCCATTTCGCTCGCGATTTCGGCAAGACGTCGCTGTATTCGGGTGCTTCGTTTCTGTAGCGAGGTAGCTTCTTGGGTGAGCCTCTCCCTCTCTATTTGCAGCAGATACAGGTCCAGGTAGTAGCGTTCGTTGCGCGCGGGTACGGAATGTATACCCCTGCTTAGGCTCGAATGGATGTCCAGCAAGCCCTTGGGGCGTCGCACGCCCCTGGCATGGCTCGCGGTTCTGTCGGGTTCTTCTTTCGGCGTCTGGTCAAGTCTGGCGGGTTTTCGACGGGCCCGCCGTACATCCTGTTTGAAGGCAGCGATCTCTTCTTTGTCATCCATGCCCTCTGCTCCCTTCCGGCCTGCGCCCTCGGACTCCTCCTGGGGTGGGCAGGTGATCCTACCTGGCGCTGCCTCTGGCCGAAATCACGACGCTCTTCCTGGCTACGACCTTTACCTCCACCAGCTGGCCGGGCTGGAGGCCCGTCTGGCGGCGGATGTTGTCAGGAAGGGCGATCTTGCCGTCCGTATCCACTCTGGCGAAAACTCTCGTCGGTATCACTAGCGATACCCTCCTTCTGAGCCACGGCTTGATGGCAGACCGGCTGACCACCTAGCAGTGCTGGTCAACCAGTTTGCCTACCAGCTCTCGGACCTTGGCGCTGTGAGCCTTGCTGCCAACCCTGCTCGTCTCCGAGGCCAGGATATCCAGGCACAACTTCCGGAAGACCTCGTTGCCGGCGCCCACGGAGCCATTCAGCACCTTGAGCGTCTTGGCGATCATGATCGGCCCGCGGATGGTGGGGGCGTATTCACATACGCCTGACTCCCTGAGAGCCCTAACGACGCGGACAATCTTTTGGGCGTCGCGGCGGGACAGGCCCGACTTGGCCGCGGTTATGGCCACCTCGGTCTCTTCGTCGAAGTGATCGAGGTCCAGGGTGACCATCCGGTCGCGCAGGGCGTCCTGGCTTCGGTAGACCCCGGCGTACTCCTCTGGGTTGCTGGTGAAGATCGCCGTAAACTCGGGGTCGACTTCGAGGTAGTTCTCGCCGTCCCCCCGAGCGGCGGGCAGGTCCAGCATCTTCTCCTGGAGGACAGAGAGGAGGATGTTATTGGCCTCCGGCCGGGACCTGGTGAACTCGTCGTAGATGAGGGTGAAGCCGTACTTGCAGGCCACCGTCAGGCGATTGTCCATCCACCGTTTTACCATGTCCTCCTCGGTCTTGAGGACGGAGTGGATGAAATTGTCAATCACCTTCCTCATGCGGTAGCCGTACTCTCCCCCCACCAGGTCGGAGGTGCTGAACTCCTCGTCGCCGTGGATCATCACCACCGGGCGGCCAATCTTACTGGTGACGTGCATGGCCAGGGTGGTCTTGCCCGTCCCCGACGCCCCCCGGAAGTGAACCGGAAAGCCCGCCCTGATATAGGCCAGGGCCCGGTCGGTGATCTCCTTGACGAACTTCGTTTCCACGAAGTTGGGCAGGGGGCGAGGCTCCAGTACGGTGGTTACCCCTTCTTCTCTGACGACCATGGTTTCCTCCCTCCTCTCGCCGCAGGTCGGACGCGTTAGCGACTGGTCTACGCCGGCTGCTTTGCCTTCTCCTTAGCCGCGACGACCTTCTTCTTGACCGTGATTACTCCCGCGCCCTTGCAGAGGACGCAGGGCAGGTAGTCCTGATCGGGCGGCTCTGCCCCCGTCCCCTGGCAGTGAGGGCATTCCGCCGTCGGTTGCTGGATGCTAATCATCCCCTTGCCCCCGCAGCAGGTGCAGGTAAGGCGCTGGTGAGGGTGTACGCCTCTACCCTCACAGAAAGCGCACCTTAGGCAGGGCTCCTCAATCGTCACGGAGCCGATGCCGCCGCAGACCTGGCAGCGGGATAGGCCGGACAAGAGACCGAATGGGTCCCTGCCCGACCCCTCGCAGAAGGCACAGGTGATTACGTTTGCCGCCACCGAACCTCCTATCCCCTGGAACCAGGGCCGGGAGCCCTACTCGTTTGCCGACGCCGGGTGATGCTCGCTAGATGGCAAAGTACAGCAGGTCTCGCTTTTCCACCTTGTTGTCGTCGATCAAGCCGTGGAGGACCTTCGCTATCTGGATGCGGGCTATGCCAAACTCTCGCTCCATCTCGGTCAGCCTGGCCCCGTCGGGGTGGTCAGCCAGGTACTCGAACACCACGTCCCGGAGGGCTACGGTCTCGGGGGTTTCAGCTTCGGCCGTAACCGTTGCCTCTCTGGCCGCGGCTGGTGCAGCCGGTGGTGGTGGGGGCGGTGGAGCCGCCGCTCTGGGCCGTGGGGCCGCTCCCCGATAGATCGGGGCCGCCCCGCCCCATACCAGGGTGCGGATGGCGGCCACGTCTGCCCGGCGGTGGGCGTCCAGTTGGGCCAGGTCCTTCATCATGCTGGCTAGCTCCGAGCGGCGGTCACGGCTCACCTTGTGCAGGTCGCCGACGAAGGCGTCGGCATCGGCCCGTATGGTGGCCACGTCGCGCTGGCGGTCGGCGCTGACCTTATGAAGGTGGCCGACGAAGGCGTCGGCGTCTGCTCGCATGGCGACCACCTCGGCCCGGCGGTCACCGCTCAGCTTGTGGAGGTGGCCGACGAAGGCGTCGGCGTCGGCGCGCATGGTGGCCACCTCGGAGCGGCGGTCACCGCTCAACTGGTGGAGGTGGCCGACGAAGGCGTCGGCGTCGGCGCGCATGGCAGCCACTTCAGAGCGGAGGTCACCGCTCAGCTTGTGAAGGTGATCGACGAAGGCGTCGGCGTCTGCTCGCAAGGCGGCGACGTCGGCCCGGCGGTCGGCGCTGACCGTGTGAAGCTGGTCAACGAAGGCATCAGCGTCGGCGCGCATGGTGGCCACGTCTGAGCGGCGGCTGGCACTGACCTTATGCAGGTGGCCAACGAATTTGCGAAAATCGCCAAGGCTGGCGTCCGTTTCACGGACCAGCACAGCCACCTCCTTGCGCCGGTCGGCGTCGGCCTGCTGGAACTCCTGGATCAGGCCCATTACTCCTCATCTCCTTTCAGCCCCTTGCAGAAGGGGACTCGCTTTCTCACAATGGCTGGTCGTTAGCCCGGATGAGCGTCGAGACACACCAGCGACTCCGGCGTCCGCCTCAGGCGGAGGGAGCCCGGCTCGCGGTCGGGGCAGGTGTGCCTCGACGCCTTCCTGCGGACTTCCGGGCCGGGGCTGGCTTAAGCCGCTGCGGCTGTCAGCCCCACCGCCTCCGCGTACTTCAGAAAAGTGTCGACCCCAGCCGTGACTATTCTGGCCTCGACGGCCAGTAGCTCGATACCGACCAGGCTGACGCGCACCCAAGCATCCACGACGATGCCCTTGTCCAGGATCCGGTCGACAACCTCGACCAGGCTGGAGGACGCAATCGCCTTCTCAACTGCCATTCAGCTCACCTCCTTTCGCACATGGGCTAACCCCAATGCCACAGGCACAGCCGCAAACGGCTCCTCTGTTCACTTGACTCTGCCAGTTGACCTTGGGGAACGGCGTCCAGAGAGGAGGAAGGCTCCGCCTCGGGCGGAGGCTTCGCGGTGGCTCTGACACCTGTGGACGCCAGAGAGAACGTGCTTCGCGACGACGGTCAGCGAGAGATACGTTTTCCAAGTTTAGAGACCCCACAAGTCTCCTTTTATTACGGCCTCGTCCCGACGTAATTTCACTCCTATCCTAGCTCCGCCCCACAACCCCCACCTGGGTTTTCTTAGCAGTCCCCGTATGGATATGGCCCAAACGGGCACCATCCAGACGGGGCAGAACCGGCCTCACTTGATAAGGCCGGCACGCGCCGCCTTCAACGTGGCGTGGGTGCGATCGGAGGCGCCCAGCTTGGCGATGATGCTTTGGACATGCTTCTTGGCCGTGTCTTCGGCGATGGAGAGGGTCCTGCCGATTTCCTTGTTGGTGCGTCCTTCCGCCACCAGCTTCAGCACCTCCTGCTCTCGTGGTGTTAGCTCGTCGTGGCCGGTGGAAGTCAGGGAATTCCCTCTGCGCTGTTTGCCATCCGGGCCCACTAACCCCGAGATAGCCTCGTACAGAAGACTGGTCTTGATCAGAGTCCCGCCGCTAGTGGCTGCTCGAATCGTGTGAATCAGGAGATCGCGGGAGGCATCCTTCAGGAGGTATCCGCTGGCTCCCGCTCGTACGGCGTCAACAACGTAGGCATCGTTGTCATATATAGTGAGCATAATGACCACTGTTGAGGGGTGCTGGTCCTTGATGCGCCGCGTAGCCTCTATGCCATCGAGATTGGGCATGACGATGTCCATCAGCACCACGTCTGGCTCGAGTTCAGCCACCTTGGCCACCGCCTCCAGCCCGTCGGCGGCCTCTGCCATTACGTCGATGGCCTGGTCGGTGGCCAGCATGGTGCGAAACCCTTCGCGAACCACCGGGTGGTCGTCCACTATCAATACCCTTACAGGATCCATCGCACCCCCTTCTATTCGGCAATGGGCACCTCTACGCGGACCTCCGTGCCCTTGCCCAAGGCACTCCCTATATCGCAGGTGCCTCCTAACAGCTCAGCCCGCTTGCGCATGCTAGACAGCCCCGTGCTGTGGCTTGTAGCCAGGCCATACTGCTTGAGGTCGAAGCCGCTGCCCCAGTCCTTCACCTGCGCCACCAGGCGATCGGTCTCTCGGGTCAACTCGATCCGCATCCTTCGGGAATTGGCATGCCTTCTGACATTGGTAGCGGCTTCGTGCACGATTCTATAAAGAGCGATCTCGGTATCTTTGGCCAGCCTGGGCCAGTTGGCCTCAAATTCGACCTTGCAGCCAGTTTCCTTCTGGAACTGCCGCAGCTCCTGGCGCAACGTGGCCACCAAACCAAGGTCCCTCAGGGTGGCCGGCGTAAGGCTGTTAATGACTTCTCTGGCTTCTTGGATGGCCTGTCTTACGAGGCCGGTGGCTCTGGCGATGAGGTGCTTTGCCTCCGGCATTTGAGATAGGGGACTGTTTTGCAGGGCTTGCAGGTGCTGGAAAGCAGAAACTAGGGTTTGGGCAACCCCATCATGCACCTCCAGGCAGATCCTTTCCCGCTCCGTCTCCTGGGTGTCGATGCTGGCCTTGACCAGCCTGGTCACATCCTTTTCCTTTTCCTGTAGTTCCTGCTCCAGCTCAGCATTCTCCAGGATGCAACCCACCAGGTCTGCGGCTAGCTCGAGAGTGCGTAGCTTGTTCGAAACGTCTTCGTCGCCAGAGAAAAAGGGGACATTTGCCTGCAGTGCGCCGAGAACCCCATCTCTGCTCTCGATGGGCACACAGATGAGAGGCAGCTTCTCTCCTCTGTCGACAACCAGGCCGGGGATCTGCAAGGCTTGCTGGCGAGTCTGAAGGGCGAGCGGTTTTCGCCGGCTGGCTACCCAGCGAGCCACGGTCATTCCGCCTTTGAGAGGGGGAAATGGCCCCCAGGAGGCGACCCTGGACAGACGATGATTGCTCGCGTCTACTAGGGCCACCGCTCCGCATCTGGCCTCAACAGCTTCTACGGCCGAGCGGAGCACTTGCTCCACCCGGACATGCGGGGAGGACTCTGATGCATTCGGCATTACAAGTCTCTTGTCAGCCCCTCTATCAGCCTGTTCGACCTCTCTTTATTAGAAAGGCCCTGGTGATACTTTGTTGTAGGAGGGCCGTGAAGGTTCCATGCAGGTTCTGTGAAGAGGGCCTGGCTTGTGTAAGGCGGTAGGCAACCTGCGCGTCTATACAACTGGGCTTGACAGAGTCAGAGGTTTCCGCTATGATTTCTGCTAGACAGTCCGCTAGCCAACCTAGCTTGACCTCTGATGCGTAGATGTGGTTTGGCAGACGGACTCCCGGCTCAGCCAGAGGCTGATCCGCCTTCGGCGGATGCTATCAGCCACTTGCGGGAGGCATGAGACATGGATTGGGGAACCAGAAGGGTCCGCTCGGCTGGCCGAACCAGCGGCAGCGTGGAGATCACCCTGCCGGCTGAGATGCAGGCCCTGGAAGGCATCGAGTGCCGCCTGGTATTGAGGGATGGGGCCAGGCCGGAGATCGTGTTGCAACCCGATGTCTCCCTGGCGGAGACGGTGTTCGCCGAACTCTGGGAGAGGCTGCGCTTGGCCTTCCAGAACGTCGCGGACATCGGCGACTTCTCCCTGGCCGACTTCGATGTGGGGTTTCTTCCCCCGCGCTACTGGTGTGACAAGCCTCCCCTTTCTTATCAGGACGCCCTGGCCATCCATCGCTCCCGCCAGAGGAAGGCCGGCCCTGGGCGATTCCGCGAGGGCAGCGGTGTGACCCATGTGGTCACCTTCCTGGCTGTGGACGCTGGCTACCGCCTGGGCCTGGAGGGGCGGTTTGCCCTCGCCTTCGGGGTCGTCGTGGGCTATCTGGTTTCGGGCATGAGTGCCGGCCACGGCGCCGACTTCGAACGGGACGTCGCCCTGACCCTTTTCGAGGGAGAGGAGAAGACGGCCCTGGCACCCATCGGCTCTCTATTCAAGAAGGAGCGGTGGGAGGAGGCCCAGGAGGGCTTCAAGCGAGTCTACGACAGATTCCGAGAGTGGCAGGAGAACCCGGCGGCCTACGAAGCGGCCAGGGAAAAGTGGTGGGAGGCGCTGACGGTGGAATCGGGCGCCAGCGTCTCCTCGGTGGAGGATTATGTGCGGAGGACCAGGACGTGACCCTTTGTAGCAGACGGGAGGAGCAATCGTCTGTTGAGAGGCGACAAGTCAGTCTAACGAGCTGAGCGAAGAGGAGGTACGGACATGGCGGAGAGGAAGACAAGCCCGGGCGGCGGGGAGAGGCGGAGGGCAGGTCGCGAGGAGATAGGCGTCGATATCGGTCTCGGCGGCATCTTCAAGGGGATTGGCGACTTCATCAACCTGGTGTCGGACATGGTTGAAGCGGGCGAGTCGGAGGCGAGCCGAACCGGGGAGTTCAAGGTCAAGGGCCTGGGCGAGCGAGGCAGGGGCGTTTACGGCTTCAGCGTCAGGACGGGCATCGGCGGCACGCCCCGGGTCGAGCGCTTTGGCAACATCCGCTCCACCGAGGAGGGGCCGGTGGTGGACGAGGTGCAGGAGCCGCTGGTCGATGTCTTCGACGAGGGCGAGACGGTGCTCGTCGTCGCCGAGCTCCCCGGGGTGGCCGAGGATGAGATCACCATCGACGTCAAGGATGACGTCTTGACCTTCGAGACGGCGGGAGAGAAGAAATACTCTAAGGAGGTGATCCTCCCCTGCCCGGTCGACGCGGCGACCATGAAGAAAGCCCACAAGAACGGCGTACTGGAGTTGCGCCTCAAGAAGTCGAGCGATGAATAGACTTCTCAAGCACTTCAGCCTCCGGCGGATCGCTGGCACAGAGCTGCGGGTCGTTTCGGACATGGAGTCCGGCCTGGGGCCTCTCACTGACATCGAGGAAGAGGTCATAGAGAAGTATGCTGCCACCCCCCGCTGGCGACAGGAGGTCGTCACCCTGTTTGTCCTCAAGGACCTTGAGCCCCTGGTCAGGCAACTATCCGAGGGGGCGGCGGGCCGAAGGTCGGCCGACCTATCGGCCCTGCCGCCCGGAGGCCTGGCCATCCTGGGGCAGAGGCCCATCGTGAACGTCTACGACCTCGAGAACCCCGGCTCCTGCCATGTCTTCATCAACCAGAAGGCCATGGAAAAGGAAGGGTATTGGGACGACCGGGAGGCGGTCAAGGGCCTGCTGGCCCACGAGCATGCTCACCCCCTGTCCGAATGTGAGACGACCCGATCGGCGCGAAGGTTGCAGGCGGACCTCTCAACCGACGGCGTGCGGCCCTTGTTCCCTTCGCAGGCTCAGGATAAAGAATGGCAAGCCAAGGTAGACCGTCTGTTGGCCCTGGCGGTGGATAAGCTTTGCCTGTACGCCCCCAGAGAGGTCTTCGCCAACGACGTTACCATCCAGAGCAACTTCACCGCCCCTTTGCTCTATCTGGATAAGAAAAACGTGCTCAATGCCGCCAAAGGCGTTCGCTCCAAGGGGGCCTTGCGGCAAAGGCTACAAGAGGAGGTCGAGAGGGCAAGCCTCACTCCGGCCGGAGCCGACCTACTGCTGGTGATCGCAGATATGCACGGCCACCTCGACCTGGCCATGGAGACGGCCTCTTTCTACCGGCAGAGCAAAGTGACCGAGGCCAGGGAGCTGGAGGAGATGCTTTTCGCCGAGGTGATGCCCTACCTGGAACCCCCAGTGGCCGAGGCTTACCCGAGGTTGAGAGACCAGTATGTACAACTCCCCCAAGACACCTCGCCCGAGGAGTTCGTGCAATTCGAAGGGGCCTTGCTAGACATACTGGCCGCCGTGCTGAAGGAAAAGGGGCTGAGACTGGAATACGGCCTAACGGTGACCCCCGAGCGTAGCTCGTAGAGCCGGGGTGTGAAGGGAAGGACAAATCCGCAGGAGGTAGTCGTCTTGACATCGAAGGACAGCGACAACGGACAGAAATCGCTTACCCTGCGCGTGGCCGAAGCCCAGGCCAAGGACGTGGGCCGGGGCATAGCTCGCATCGACCCCCAGCACCTGGAGGAGATGGGCGCAGCCATCGGCGATATCATCGAGGTCACAGGCAAGGGGCGGACGGTGGCCAAGGCCATGCCAACCTACATGGCTGACCGGGGCAAGGGCCTCATCCAGGTCGATGGCATCCTGCGAGAGAACGCTCAGGCTGGCCTCGACGAGAAGGCCTCGGTGCGGGTGGTGGACCACCAGCCGGCCAGGACCGTTGTCCTCGCCCCCCTTGACGCCCTGAAGTCCTGGCCTGGGGGACGCTACAGCCGCTACATCGCCCACCGGCTGGAAGGGCTGCCGGTGACCGCCGGCGACCGGCTGCGCCTTGACCTCTTTGGGACCCGTGCCCAGGACTTCACTGTGGCCGAGGTCTCGCCCAAGGATGTTGTCATCATCCAGCGTTCCACGGCCATCAAGTTCAGGGGGGAGGGTGCTCCCTCTCTGAGAAGCATGATCTCCTACGAGGACATCGGCGGCTTGCACAAGGAGGTCCAGCGCATCCGGGAGATGATCGAGCTGCCCCTGAGATACCCGGAAGTGTTCGAGCGGCTGGGCATTGAGCCCCCCAAGGGGGTGCTCTTGCACGGACCCCCGGGCTGCGGCAAGACCCTCATCGCTCGGGCGGTGACCCATGAGACCAGCGCCTACTTGATTCACATCAACGGCCCCGAGGTCATTCACAAGTTCTACGGGGAGAGCGAGGCCCATCTGAGGAACATCTTCGAGGATGCCCGCCGCCAGGCGCCGGCTATCGTTTTCATCGATGAGATCGACGCCATCGCTCCCAAGCGGGAGGAGGCGCGAGGCGACCAGCAGGTGGAGCGACGAGTGGTGGCCCAGCTCCTGGCCCTCATGGACGGGCTGGAGTCGCGGGGACAGGTCATCGTCATTGGGGCGACCAACGTCCCCAACCTGCTCGAGCCCGCCTTGCGCCGCCCCGGCCGCTTCGATCGCGAGATCGCCATCAGCATCCCCGACAAGGATGGCCGACGGGAGATCCTGGACATCCACACCCGCGGCATGCCCCTGGCCGAGGATGTCGACCTGGAGCGGCTAGCTGGCATCACCCACGGCTTCGTGGGGGCCGACCTGGAGTCTCTATGTCGAGAGGCGGCCATGATCACCCTGCGCCGCATCCTGCCGGACATCGACTTTGCTCAGGCCTCCATCCCCTACGAGCGGCTCCTAGAGCTGGAGGTGACCATGGATGATTGCCTGGAAGCGCTGAAGGAGGTGGAGCCCTCGGCTATCCGCGAGGTGTTCACTGAGGTGCCCGATGTGCGCTGGGACGACATCGGCGGCCTGGAGGAGGTCAAGCGGCTGCTGGTGGAGACGGTGGAGTGGCCCCTTAAATACGGCAAGCTGTTCCAGCACGCCAAGACCAACCCGCCCAAAGGCATCCTGCTCTATGGCGTGCCGGGGACGGGCAAGACCCTTGTCGGCAAGGCTGTTGCCAAGGAGAGCGAGGTCAACTTCATCTCTGTGAAGGGGCCGGCTCTTCTCTCCAAGTGGGTGGGTGAGTCCGAGCGAGGCATCCGCGAGGTCTTCAAGAAGGCTAAACAGGCCTCACCCTGCATCGTCTTCTTCGACGAGATCGACGCCCTCGCTCCCCAACGGGGGGCAGGCGGTGGCGACTCTCACGTCGCCGAGCGGGTGGTTAGCCAGTTCCTGACCGAGATGGACGGCATCGAGGAACTGAAGGGGGTGGTGGTACTAGCGGCCACCAACCGCCTGGACATAGTCGATCCGGCCCTCCTGCGAGCTGGCCGCTTCGAAGTCCTCGTCGAGCTGCCCGTGCCCGACCGGGCGGCCCGATTGGCCATCTTCCAGGTGCACACCCGAGACAAGCCCCTGGCCTCCGACGTCGACCTGAGCTCTCTGGCTGACCGAACAGACGGCATCGTGGGATCGGACATCGAGGCTATCTGTCGCCAGGCTTCCATGCTGGCCATTCGGCAGTTCGTGGAGAAGAAGCCTGAGGCGACGGACTATGGCCGCTTCCGCATCGCCAAGCGCCACTTCGAGGAGGCCATGGCGAAAAGATGACCGCCGAGCAGACCGGCATCAAGTGTCCCAAGTTTCAAGCCCAGGAGAGCATCATCGCCGGGCTGACCCAGCAGATCAACGCGGCGAAAATCGGCACTGAGAAGGCTTCTGAGGCGCAGAGGTTGATGGAGGCCGTCGAGGTGCTGCTGAGCTGTGATGACTATAGCGAGAGGACCCCGGATTGTGAGTATTGCCGCGGTTTCTCCCAACTGCGTCAGAAGTCGGCTGAGCTGATATTGAAAGCCTGGCCACTTGCCCGCTGAGGATGTCTGCCGTTATGCTGGCTACAGCTAGTGGCCACCAGCAGAGCGGCTGCGGGCAACCCTTCGCTTCCTCTTCTTGCGATTCAATCTTAGCTCGATGATCCCGTTGTTTAGGGTCCAGGCCAGGCTGTTGTGTTCCACCTCGGCCGGGAGCCCTACCTCTCCCCTGTACGCCCTATACTTTCCCCCAGCCCGAAGCTTCAAGGTGTGATTCTCCAGCTCAACCCTAATCGAGTCCTCCTCGGCTCCAGGAACCTCGGCTACGACGAGAATGGAGTCTGCCTCATTGAAAACGTCCACGAGAGGTTCCACTGTCTCTGGGACGAATGGCGTTGAGGGCCTTGGAGCCGTCAGCGTCGGCCGCGAGTGATTGCCGCCCGCGGAAATAGCCTCATACTCTCGCCGAGAGAGGCCTCGGCTCACCCTCGCAGATGAAAAGCCTCGGCTGGTGCCTGTCGACGTCATGGGCGGGATGCTCCTGAGGTTTGAGATCCTCTCGGCTGAGCGGCCGATATCCCCGAACAGGCCCCGCGGACCGATGCCTCCAGTAGTGCCGAAGGCCTTCCTTGTTTCCGGCATGTCGCCTCTTCTAAGCTCTCTCAATGCTCCCCCTTCCCGAAGGGCGCGCACGGCCGGCAGGTTCGGCCCTCAGATTCGGGTCTTTGACGAGGCCCCGCGATATCGCTATACACGCGGCCCCGAATCTTCAAGAGCTTGCGTGAAGATAGCATGAATATGGCGTGAATATTATGGATTGCAAGTTTCTTTAGCGCAACCGTCTGTCCTGGCGGAAAAGCTAGATTTTGGGTAAACAATTGCTAGCGGAACTGAGTAGGCGAGTTATCCAACAAGCAACGTGAGGCCGGAATGTGCGGGGCGTGGGAAACCGGGGGCCTGCGTAGGCGGTTTGAAGCAAGCGCCAACCCGATTGTTCCTGCTCTTGAGGGGCAACTCTCTGCAGGCGGCCTGATCTGAGGAAGAAGGGGCCGTGCAGTGGTCAGCCCAGGCGCAGCCTCCAAGAGCTATCCTGGGCCATCACTGACCGGGGGATTCTCAATCCCTGAGTCCGCTGTCTACGGGCATTGAAGGGGGCCGAGAAGAGGTCGAAGAAGGGCGTTTACGGGGCCACCACGACTTCGCCCTCCTGGGAGCCGGCCTCGCCGGGGGTCTCTGGCGCACCTGGGATACGCTGGCCCATCTCGGCCAGCTTCCCTTCAATATCGATGACTTCCTGAAGGTTAGCCTTCTGTCGCTCGACCAACTCGAGCCTGGCTTGGAGGTGCTCGCGCTGCGCCACCAGATTGGCGTGCTCGCTGGCCAATCCCTTCAGATACTCTTGTAGCACGTCTGACGACCGCTGTGAGCGCCGCTTGCCGCTCTCATGCGCTGTGGGTTGGCTTTGCATAGGTGCCCTCCTTATCCTCGCATGTCCTGTGAGAAATCTGAGGTTGCTAATCACTTTCGTGATCTGCCGGCAAGAAGGGTTGCAGACCGAAGCATCGCCTAATCATCACCAGGGGGAGGGCAGATCGCCACGACCCTCGATGAGCCCTCAAGACCTTCTTGACCACCAGACGCACTTCCCTCGGATCGAAGGGCTTGGCGATGCATCCAGCGTAGGCGCCTCGTTGCAGGCCTTCGGCGATGACCCTGCGCTCCCGATAGAAATTGCCTGAAATCAGGACAATGGCCACCCAACGGTCGATCCTCCTGACCAGGGAGGCCAGCTTCAGACCGTCCATGTCGGGCAGTTTGCCGCCGATGAGGGCCATGCTAAAGGGCGGCCCGAACTTTACGAGTTCCAGGGCCTGGCAGCCGGTGGTCGCCGTCATCGACCGGAACCTCTCCCCCTGTAACACCTTCTCCAGGGCCCGGCAGATATCGGGCTCACCATCGACAACCAAGACATTGCCGTGGACGGCCATCAGCACTTGCTCCTATCCTCAGCCGCCGTGGGAATCGTCTCTTGTCCCCCTGGAAAGCAAATCATCGCTCAAAGAGCGACGTCTAAGGGCTGCCTGACCCTTGGTCACGATGTCGGTGATAAGCATCATAAGCGTTCGCTACCGCTGTGCAAAGGGCCTTGTGGGAAGGGCAGACATAACGCCGCCCAACTTCGTCCACAACCTCCTGGGGCCCCTGTTCCAAGCTGCGGCCGGCCAGCACCTCCTCCACCAGCTTTGCACCCAGTGAGGGAACACCCCTAGCGGTGGCGCCGAGGATGGTGCCGGTAGCCATATCAGCCTCCACCTCCACTGAGACCACAGGGGAAGCATCCCGCCCGGCCAGGCTTTGAGGCAGGCGGGCATGTCCTACGAAGATGACTGTCCTCTTGTCGCCTCGTGGGGGAGCGGGTCCCTTGGATAGGAAACTTTCGCCTTTCCCCTGCATCGAGCTATCACCCTCCCTTGTCTCGGAACGACAGCGGAGCCACAGGCCGCGCAAAGTTCCAGCCGACGGGGCTTTGCTCATACTAAGCCACCGACGCACTGAAATGGATCAGCAAGAGAGGTGAGGCCTTGTGAAGGAACGGTGAATCTGGTGTGAAGACTGCCGGCGCAGATTGGTCGGGGCTAGGCTTCCTCCTGCCCCCCCGGTGCTACCAAATGGAGGACTGCCGCGTCTTCGCCCTTCTCCTGGGAGAAGGCCTTGTCCTCAATCAGCCCTTTGCGATTGGCTGTCAGGAAGGCCTCAACCACCCCGGGGTCGAACTGGGTACCGGCACTGCCCTTGAGCTCCCTCACAGCAGCGGCGTGGGACACCGCCTTGCGATAGGGACGATCGGAGGTCATGGCATCGTAGGCATCGGCCAGGGCGAATATGCGGGCCGCCAGGGGTATCTCCTCCCCCTTGAGGCCGCGGGGATAGCCGCCACCGTCGTAGCGCTCATGGTGGCAAAGAATGATCTCCCCTGCCTCCTGAAGGAAGGGAGCGTTCCTCACCATCTCGTAGCCCAACTCTGGATGCCTCTGAATCTTCTGCCACTCGTCGTCCGTGAGGGGGCCAGCCTTCTCTAGAATCGCCTTCGGCAACTCTAACTTGGTCATATCGTGGAGCATCGCCGCCTGCTCAAGGTGGCTCAGCTCCTCATCAGAGAAGCCAAGCTCCTGTCCCACAGCCAAGGCCAGCCGAGCTAGGCGCAGGGAATGGCCTTTGGTCGCCTGATCCCGCAGGTCGAGGGCAGCGGACAGCACCTGCAAGAGCGAATCGTGGCTGCGCTTCAGCTCCTGGCTACGCAGCATCAGCTGGCCCCTTTGCCTGCCCATGACAGCAGAGCCCCGCCCGACGATGGCCAAGAGAACCGCATACAAAAAGCCCAGGGCACCAGCGACCGCTACGTACATGACCGTCTGGGATCTTTCGATACGGTCGGCGATGGGCGCATAGGCCCGGTGTACCTCCAGAGCGGCCGCCACATCGACTCCGCCTTCGAAGGTCAGGGGAGCGTAGACCGCCAGCACCGAGCCGGAGCCGACGCCGGCAGGCCCCCTCAGATCATCAGGGCTGTCCGTCACCTGGGAGGCTGTATTGCCGCTGAAGGCAGCCGCTAGCCTCTGGTCAAGGGGAAAGTTCTGTCCAATCTGCCCTGGGCTGTCCGACGAATACACCAGGGTACCGTCCTGGCCCCAGAGCCTCACCCGAATCGTGTCAGCCGAGATGATTTCACTCTGGACGAAGCTATCGAACTCGGCGTACTGCTCTCCCGTCAGGGGTGTCATAGCCTGCCCCGGCGATAGACGGGTCATGACGAGTCGAGAGACATTCTCCTCGGCCTGCTCGACCGCATCATCGATCTCGCTCTCCTTGATGGTGTGAGCCAGGTAACTACTGAGGCCAACGCCGGTGAGGCCCACCAGCAGCAGGGCGAGCAGGGCGAACACCAGGGTGAACTGCAGGGTGAACTGCCATATGAAGGCGTAGCCTGTCAGCCACCGCCAAACGGCACTGAGGCCTGCCCCAGCGACCCTCACGAGCGCTATGCAGCGGCGGCCAGCGCCCCTCACCCTGACTATAAGAGCGCTGAGTAGCGCGGAGACGGAGGCAGCTCTTGCGATCGCGGCACCTCCTCCAGCAGCCTATCGAGCGGCTCTTCAGTAGAGAGAGCGTCCACGGCTGGGAGCGGGTGCCTAGTGGTGGCCCTGTGGAGAGAACATCCCTCAAGGGGCCACCCAGCATCGCGGTCAGACCGCGGGGTCGGTCGCTACCGATGGCGGGACGGTCACCGTAGACTGACGCCTACGAGATCGCCCCTTCCCAGGTTATAGACGCCTGGATATGCCCACTGTTGCACGCCGGCTGCTTGCGCCACCCCAGATCGTCTCCCGGCAGGCCAAAGCCTGTAACCGATTTTTCTCCCAGGCGTCCTACATAGTGGAGCTAAAGGCAAACGCGGCTTCCAGCTGAAGGCGCGCAGCCGCCTCACGACGGGCTTGCTGGGCACTCCCCCAGTACATCCCGCGAAGGCGGAACAGCCACCGGCGCTGCCTCCGCCGTAGCAAACTGGGTCAGGCTAGACCGTATCTTGCAGGAACAGTTCAGTGCCCATTGATCGGGGCAATTACGGATAGCACGAGGAGGGGTGATATCGATGTTCAGGCACCTGCTTACTTGGAGGGTCGGTCTGGTTATCGCCGCCGCTCTGGCGCTCGCTGGTTGCGGTGGAGAAGGCGAGGGAGACGTCAGCACAACATCACCCACACCCGCTAGTACCCCTGCTGCTAGTCCGTCCACCACCCCAACGGAGGAGAAGCCGTCCGAATCGCCAACCATTGGAACGACTCCCGAGCCGGGTGCAACAAAGGAGGAGTCAGAGGCGAACAGAGCACTAGCCGCGGCGGAGGTGATCTTCGGCGGCATTGCTGACCCAGACTGTGTTCCGGCTGCTGACAGTCCGATCTGCATTGTTCCGCAGCCCTCGCTGGGTGCTACGGAGCGCGGCATCGTGGCGTTCGGCGTTAGCGACTATCCAGCGGGAGGTGCCATCGTATTCCTGGGGAGAACACCCGAAGGTGAATGGGAGTTCTGGTTCGGCACCCAGGACATCACCTACCGATTGACGGCACTACCAGGCGAGATGCGTGTCTGTGCCGGTGGCGCGGGACTGAATCTCCGAGCTTCTCCTTCCACGGACAGCGAAGCTCTGGCGGCGCTCCCCGACGACGTAGGCGTTGCGGTCGATAGCTTCGTACTAACGGAGCCGGGGATGATGTCGCCGACCGGGCCGGAGGCTGGGTACGGTTGGTATCACCTCACGAGCCCCGAGGAGGGCTGGGCATACTCGAAGTACCTGTCCGACGCCTCTCTCGACGACTGCAGCATACACGATATCATGGTGCAGGACTAGTCTTGATGAAGTGAAAGGCAGCATCAGAACGGCCTACCCCAGCCACCGCCTCCTGGCGTACCCTGCCCCTGCGCCGAGAGCGACCAGCGGCGTCGGGTTCCAGCAGGACAGCTCAGAGCGGCTATTCGCGGGCACCCCACAGGCTAACTCCTGCCATGAAGACCAGGAGAATAGGGAGCGTCCTCTTCCCTGATCGGCGGGGCGCTTCCCCACGCCTCCAGCCCCTCACCGATACGCCGTAGCACCTGACCCGCGCGTCGGGCCGGCTGTCCTAGTACCGGCTGCCTCCATAGCGGGGGCGCCTCGGACGGCAAACGTCGCGGGCGCGGCGTGTCCGCGCGGGTGGTGCCGGGCCGGGCGGCGGTGCTCAGGACGGGCGCAGGCACGGACACAGGCTCCGGCCCGCCCGGTGGCTCCGTCGCTGCTATTAGCCGGTCCAGCCGGTCACTGGCGGCGAGCCAGCCCCGGAGGTAACGGAACTCCTCTTCCTTGCCAGGCACGATGTGAACCATTGATCGTCTCCTCACCGGAGAGGCAGCTTTCCTCTCCTGCATAGTCGCTTCCGCCGCCGGTGGCTCGATGTCTCCAAACATGGCCTCTCCCTTTTCGTCGGCCCCGTGTCTCACTCATAGCGCAGCGGATCGGTGATGCGGCTGCGGCCTGCGCGCACTGCCGGTAGTGCACTCCCGATCACCGTCACCGCGATGGTCAGCGGTATGACCAGCAAGAGCCAGCCAATGCTGGGCGTCTCGGCGAGCCCCTTGGGCCAACCCTCATCGTGACCCACGAAGCCGAACAGGGCGTCCGTTATCAAGACACCCGCGGGGAGGCCGATGATCACCGCCAGCAGCGCAAACACGGTGCTGCCCATCACGAACGCGCTCACCACCTGGACCGGCGCGAGGCCGATCGACTTGAGAATACCCACGTCTCGTTGTCGCTCGCGTACGGTGAACAGAAGCGACGTCAGCAGGTTCATGGCCGCAGTAGGCGCAGTGCGGCGAGGCCTCGGGAGGGCCGGGCAGCTCCAGCACCGCTCGCGCCCGCCGAAGCCACATCCTCGCCCGCTCGGCGTCCGTGTCTATCCTGCGGACGTAGATCTGGAACGGAAATCCCTCGTGGAGCTTCCCATCCACTGGAACGTAGTACACGAGGACACCGTAGTCAGCCACCGAATAGCCGTTCTCTGCCAGCAGCAACGTGTAGATGTCGAGTTGCAACCGCTGAGCATCTTGCACGCCGTTCAGCGCCAAGCCCCGCGTCTTGTGGTCGAGCGGGGCGAAGAGGCCCTCATCCACTTCCAGACACTCGTCCAGCCTGTCGACCAAGGTCAGCCCCGTGTCCGCATCAACACAGGGGCCGATCCGAACCGTCACGAGGCGGCCCCCCAGGTGGTGGAACAGCAGGGGAGGCAGGACTTGCTTGTCACGGTATGGAGCGCAGTAGTGGCTGATGACCGTGTCCAGCCCGCGCGTGAGCGTAGGCCACGGCCCCTCAGGCCGTCGTACGCCGTGGAGGTGCAGCCAGAAACACCGCTCACACTCTCTCAGGAGGTTCAAGGTCTTCTGGGACACTCGCACGGACCGGCAGACGGCGTCCACAGTGATCTGCTTCCTGTTTGGTCCTCCTCCCGTCGGCCGCGCCAACTCCACTGGCGGCGATTTCCCCATGGGCGGTGAGCGCTCCGTTAGAGCCAGCACGTCCCTGAGCACATAAGGGCTGAATATTCGTTTCATTTCCCCCGTTCCTTATCCGGTTGATCGGACCGTTGCTTCGACAGTCCGTCCACTATCGCGGCCTGCTCCTGGCGACTGCTGGCAGTCAGGCCTACGATAAGCCTGGGTCGTGCACCCTGCCCATTCCTTTAGAACGGAGGAATGTGAGGATTGCTAAGGGGCATATCGAGGAAAAGGGGGTCATCACTTCTGAGGCCGACGTCCCTTTTCTGTCGCCAATTGCGTCAGTAGAAGACTATCACCTCCTCCCTGCTCTACTGTGCAGGCTCCCGCCAGTGAGCGCGAGAACTGGCTGAACGGGTTCCCTGGCACAGCAGTCCCTTGTCGGAAGTGCCCCGTGAAGGAGCCAGCAGGGAGGATGGAGATGACTGTCGCAAAGTCGAACGCCGCAATGGGCCTCCGACCATGCCTCTCCGGGCGAGGCGTCTTGGCCAACTTGCGGTGTTCGCAGATGCGATGTCGGGCACTATGTCCCAACCTCCTTCGGCAGCCCGGCAGCCATAGCCTCTCGGCCTTAGGCCCGTAGCTTTGCGCCCCGCCCTTTCAGACGGTTCGCCTTTATCGGGAGTGTGGGCACTCCGCTCAATCTTGCCTAGTTAACATAACTAGGCTCCACATGTTAGACATCGCCAGAGCGCAAGTGTTACAGCGAATGCACATCCCGTGCTAAAGACGGGGGGTGTCAAAATAGACGTCGGCGCTGCGTTATGTAGTGAGAATACCCCCTCCTAGTCAGCAGACTGACCTCAAAGTAGTCCGCAACAGGGTTCGCCCAAAGGGTTCCCCGAGATAGGTAGAGGATGGTGCGGGGGGTTGCGCCGCTCGCCACTCGCAGGGTGGCGTGAAACCACTTGTCCCATCCTGTAGGGTGCCAAAACCTCATGCATATCTGCACGGTTGACGCGCTGAGCTATTTGCGCGAGCTTTGTGTTTGTCAACCCAAAACAGCGCCACTGTGATGATGAAAAACGGCGCCACCCCTAGGTCTTGGCCTTCTCCCTTCTGCGCAGACTTTCTTTGAACCGGTAGGAGTCACCCTGGAACTCGATGATG
>Ga0315533_1000577_pt1 | contig 31044 bp, 23 predicted proteins | sample SalMarSW160130MG_FD_203081 | JGI IMG/M metagenome (GOLD analysis project Ga0315533, IMG submission 203081) | Salt marsh sediment microbial communities from the Plum Island Ecosystem LTER, Massachusetts, United States - Salt Marsh Sediment SW1601-30 ...
CAGTGCAGTGGTCAATAATTCAGACCCGGCTGCAACAGCCATAGGAAGCTGGACGGAGTGGAATATACCGCTGACAGACTTTACCGGCGTGAATCTATCCAGTGTCAAGGCGATGTACATTGGCGTGGGTGATAGGACCACTCCACAGGCTGGCAGTTCAGGTGATTTGTACATTGATGATATCGGGTTGAAATTGCCCGAGCCTGTAGAATAAACAGGACGTTCGGTCCCGATTTATCGGGGTCGAAGCCTTGGTTCTTTTTACTACTGTAAAGTAGTGCAAATTTGGGGCCCCCTGCTTTCTTGCGAAAGCAAGAAGGGGGGCCCTGTTTTTTTGTATCAGCCCGCATTTTTCATGTAGGTATTGTATTTTTAGAGAACGATTTTGCTACCAGCTCAAATAAAAACTCTTGCCCTGAGTATTTCCGGCCAGACCTCCATTGCCGCCCGGCAATCCATTTCTTCAGGATTTTCTGTTGACAATTCCACTTATTTTAGTGTATAGTCAAATGACTATACAAGGAAAGTGCAGATAAACAACCTTTAGCATATTGCTTTCGAACTGTTCTCTCATAGTGAAAATTTGTCTAAGAAGATGGTTTGATAAATGGAATGAGAGGTATGATGAGAAGAAGTTCGATTGTTTTTTTAGTAATAGTATTGTTAGCACCTCATCCGATGGCTTTACGAGATATTATGGCAGATGTGGCTATGTACCTTGTAACTGTTTTACAAGTGAAAGGGGTTTTAGTTGACACAATTTATTGCGCGAGATATAGATACAGTATTGCATGATTGTTATTATGAAGGGAGAATAGTTGTGGATCTTTTCATGTCCTGTCTGATTTGGTTTGGATGCAGCGTTGTGCTGGGTCTGATACACTTTCCTCTTTTCTGCATAATCTATAAAATGTATAAAGGTAGTATTGTCTGGGTTGATCTTAAGCCACTTTTTATGAACGGTAGCCTATTCTTCTTTAGCATGGCCATATGTGGTTCTGGATTTGGAAAACTTCTTTCTAATATGACAGCGCTTAATGAAAAGCAAAATTATCTTCTAGTAATATTCATGTTGGCCTCTCTAATTTGGATGATACTTGGAGTAGCTCTCTATACGATTTTAGCATTTACTGCGATTAAAAAAGGAAGAGGTCAATGGCAGCCTAAAACTGTATTGGAGATATCAACACAGTTCGTTCTTATAGCAGTTTTCTTGTGTTTCTCAATTCATGTTTTTGTCGAACGAGTGGCTTTTAGTTCTTAAGTGTTTTAGCGGAGGAATGTCTTGAGTAGTGCTGATTGGGAAAAAAGATTAATAAAAACAGGACGCGTCTTTTATTTTGTGTTTCTGGTCTTACTGTCACTTATGCTATTTTTTGCCGTCCCAGACAGCAAGTTTGTCGCTATATTTCTATTGGTCATAGGCTTCTTATCGTATTTTTGTCTCAATTGGTTACAGATTTTCCAGAAAATAGAAGGACCACATCCCGTGATTTTCCCCTTATACTCGCGACCAAGCATAATGGTCGCTGCTAGATGGGGAATGCTTAATGAGGTCTGTAAAGAGAAAGAAACAGTTTTAGAGATTGAAAAACTTCGTCATCATCTTAATTGCAGCAGAGCAAAGGAAAGTGATTAAAATGAATGTGGCTGATATTTCAACAAGATGTTCAATGCTCAGTGATTTAGCATATCATGATTATATTGTATTGATCTGTTCTATGGATGCTGAATGGTCAAGAAGGCGATTTCCTCCCAATGACCAGTCATTAATCACTGAAGAGGAAAAAAAAGGATTCTTAAAGAATCAACGAGATTTTTATGAAAGTTGTAACAAATTCAAGAAAGGCATAAATGAGAACTACTCGAAATTCGAAGATGCGAATCGGAATTCAAAAAATGATCAAGTTGCGGACTTTATTTTCAATCCCATAAACTATTTCCCTTTGGGAGATGCAGATGATCTATCGATCGTATTGTTAGATGATTTCGATTCAGTGCATCGCCTCACAGCTGAAATCGAGACAAGTGTCGCAGAATTGTGCATAGGCTTCTGTCCCTCTATCGACAGTATTACAAAATCTACTTCAAAAACACTCTGGGATTTAGACAAACTACTTCAAATAAAATTAGAACAGCAGAATAATCTCAAACAATATATGCATGGTTTCCAGAAAGAAACACCTTTATTAATCTTCTCAAAATATAAGTTAAATGCGATGGCTACACTTGGACACGGCTTATATTTTCAGCAGGCAATTTTCAAGACTATGGCTGTGAAAATCCAGGAAATTATTGAAGAGTTACAACAGAGGTATAGTGATGACAGTACCTTGCGCAAGATGGTTAAAAAAGATGACATTGAAAATGTGAAGTTTAACTTCATTGATCTCCAGGGACAGGAAGAGATCGGTACACTCTGTTTCTGCTCCAATTATTCTGTTGGTATTTTACTTTTATCAGTTTTAAGGTCTTTAATTTTTAGCGATATATTTGAGGTTGATAAGAATGTAGAAGAGCTGCTCTTGAGAAGTAAATTATACCGGAGTACGTTTGGTAATGCTAAGCAGCCACAGCATAAAGGTAATGCGAGTAGTGCCGAAGCCATCAGAAACAACCACTTGTTTAGTTGGACACGAACGACATTAGGAGTAGCACCAGGGGCACTTTTCAATCCTGAAAAATACCCTTGTAATGGATTGGTTGAGACTATTTCCAAGATACAGATATCACCCGGCCATCGATTAGAGGTCGAACATGATTTTAAAGGCAATTTGGAAAATCAAACTCAAGTACAAATAAATAAAAGCTTTTACCACCGCTGTCATATTGGTACCGAAGATTTGCAGTTCATGTACGGACAAGAGGAAAGATTCTCACTAATGCCCTTGACAAGCGTGCTTAGTCTAATACTAACAAATGTTTTAAAATTCAGAAGAATGAAACGAGACGGTGACCATGGCCGTGATATTGTCGATATTGTAACATCAATGACAATTCCGGTGCCGAAGATGATAAAGGGAGGACGAGATCTTGCGTGCGGCCAAGTGGCTGCCGGACACAAATCATATTTAGAAGAATTACTCAAGAATATCCACGATGGGCTGTTTAAAAATAAGCCTGATGGGAAGCGAATAGGACTGAAATGTGGACGGCTAAATCTTGACGAGCTCGCCAAAAAACACCGTGAGCTTGGGGTGCCTGTTTCTCTAAGAAGAACGATAGAAAATCTCTATCAAGATTTTGCCATTATAATACGAGATCCATTCTTGTTCGAATCAGTAATTGATCTATATGACGCCTTTGCCACTTTCCATAAACTTCTGACTGAGGCACTCCCAAAAATTAGACATAGGGAAAGAGATGGTTTTTATGGCCTTGGTTATATTGATGAAAAACGTGTGATTCAGTTGTCCATGTTTGCTGAGGCCTTGAATAATGCTTTAATGCACCGAGTATCAAGAGGCTATCCGGAGACATATATTCGAGAGATGTGTGTTGATTTTAGAGGAAGTATAAACCAGATACTACTTTCTGCTGATGCCGCTGTTAAATGTGGACTCGGCCTGGTTCGAAAGTACTCTGGAATAAGAGCCATCGAAAATGAGGAAGTTAAAACAAGTATACCCAGGGATACAGTTGGGTGTGTAACTCGCATCGGATTTACACCAGGAGCCAGGTGCTACTCATTTCAATTTGGTGAGGAGCAATCGATAATGTTAGCTTTTCTCGATGTTGACATATCCCATATTCTCCATCCCGCCAGCTATTGTGACAATATGCATGAAGCGTTCCATTTTGCGTTTACTCCACCAAATACCGGTCCTTACAAAGAGATATATGACAACATGGGAACGGCAATGAAAGACAGGGTTGGTGATATATTTGCGGGATTGCTTACAAAAACTATCTTATTTGCATCAGACACAAATGCTTTCATTTACGATCATATAGGCAGCTATTCAAAAAGTTTGATAAGTGTCGGTGTCGATGATGCCGAGACTGTTGCAAGGTTTGTCGATGTGTTAATAAGGCTTTTCATAATTCAGGACTCTGTTCAAGATTATCAAAAAGCCGGCTTTTTCAATCAGTTTTTTCGAAAAAGAAAGTTTTTAACGGAATGCTTTGAAAGATTCAATTCTATGATAGGGAGTTTTGGACATTACTTTTCTGAGTATGATCGTCTTTGGAAAGGAACTAACGCTGATAGTGTCATGTCTCTTTGTGAAAATCAATTTTATCGTATATACCCTGAACTGATACAAATGATGCCCTATGTTAAAGAGCAAGCTGATGATATTATAGCCAAGTATAAAAAAGATCTCTGTTGGGAAAGAAATTCATCATGTCCTTTTGACATTAATGATAAATACGTCAGAGAATGTAGTCGGTTGGGATTAGAAAGTGGACGCCCTATCATCAGGGCGATGTGCGGTGGACTTCACATTCAATCCCCGGAATGTCCGGATAAGACATCAACGATTGGTAATGAAGAAGCTGGCTTAGATTCGCTACTCCTTGTTTCTGCAGTTCTGAGTACATATATATCAAGGGTCAAAATGGGAGAGAATCTGGCTGTTCATCTTATAAGAAAACCTGACACAAAGGACATCGACTATACGCTTCCTTCAGGTTATGATAAATGGTATGATTTTCAGTTTGATAAAAGTGCAGCCTCAATGTTCTGTCCAGTTCCATCTGCACGTAGAGAAAGAATCAGAAGGCAGATTGTTATTTTAAAGACTCTATGGGATGTCTCCTCCTGTTTGAGAGCACGTAGATTAAATGAGATTATAGACCAAACTTGTCCAAAATAACAAATTGGAAAGTTAATGAGAAGTATCTTCAGAACTGGGTATAATTGTCTTGCTAAATAAAATCCAATATAAACAGGAGATAAACGTATAGTAAAGGTTGGTAGTTCATTCACACAAGTGTTTTATTTAATAAATCGAAACGACTTTACCAAAATGGTGCATTAGTCAATGGGATACATCCAAACAGATGCATAATTTTTATATGTTGAGACAAACTGGACTAATCTTGATTATCTCAAGGCAAGGTCAACCTTAGCATACAGTATTGACGGCGATGATATTGTAGGCCATTTCATAGATGGGACTAGTGCTTTGTTGCGTTTCAATTGATGGATATAATTTCTTTAGTTTTATCCGAGCATACTCAGTAGTGAATCGCCAGTTTACTTTTGCTTCGGCGCTATTACGAATCATTTGCCAGGCAGCCATTGATTACGTTTCTAAACTTCCTGTCGATAGCAATGGTTTTTGAGGCGCAGTTTTGCTCAGAGCAGGCTGGCCCGCCACACAAATGGCGGGTAAATCTTTACTACTACCGTGCCCCGTACTATAATACGCCTACGGCGTACAAGTCCATATACTCATCCGCCTGCCTGCGCGTCCCGCCTGCCCAGAGTGTACGGCGGGCAGGAGCCGCTTCGGCGAAGGCAGGCCTCTGGCGGATCGGCTGATTTTGGACTGTTTTTTAATTTCTAAAATAGCAGGATGCTTAAGTAATGAGCGGTAGATGTTTTTTCTTTGCTGGCGGAGGGACAGGCGGACATATCTATCCCGCTATCGCTGTGGCTGAGCAAATTGTAAAGCTTGAGCCGACAGCCCAAATACATTTTTTCTGCAGCAACCGCAGCATCGATGCACACATCCTTCAACAGGCTGGACTCGAATATACAACACTTCCCGCAAAAGGTCTCGGCTTTCGGCCTGGCAAACTGCTTAGCTTTTGCACCACATTTTTCAAAAGCTATCGAATCGCAAAAGAAATAATCGCTGCAAGTAACGACGCAATAGTCATCGGTATAGGAGGATTTGTAGCGGCGCCGGCCTGCCGGGCGGCTCATAAACTAAAAGTGCCTGTTGTACTCTTGAATGTTGATATTGTGCCGGGTCGTGCGAATAAACTCATAGCCCGATGGGCGGATGAAATTTACGTTCAATTTGAGGATACGATTCAATATCTTGCCAAATTCAAGAAAAAGATTAATATTGTCGGCTGTCCCCTCCGAGGGAGCTTTTCTAATCCGCAGCCGGAAAAAGCAATCGAGCAATTAGGTCTTGATAAAAATAAAAAAATCCTGCTCATTACCGGCGCATCGAGCGGCTCAGAAAACATTAACGACACTATCTGTTCGCTGCTGCAAAAGCTTGGCGGTTTCGCCGACAACTGGCAAATAGTTCATCTGGCAGGTCGGGCTAACTTTGAAAAGGTCAGCCAAAAGTACGCCGGTGCCAAAATCAAATATAAGGTTCTCGGATATTATGATGACATGCAGAATCTATTAGCTGCTGCGGATTTAGCGATTGGTAGAAGCGGAGCGGTAAGTGTAGCTGAATTTGCCGCAGCGGCTGTGCCCAGTATCTGTATGCCTTATCCGTACCACAGGGACAGGCATCAATATTTAAATGCAGGTAAGCTTGTTGGAGCCGGAGCGGCGATTATCGTTGATGACCTGCCGGACGCAAAAGATAGAGCTGGATGGCTGTGGGAGGAGCTGGAAGTGCTGATGAAAGATGAAAAAAAACGGCAAGGGATGGCTGATGCCTGCAGGAGAGTTGCGCGTTTGGATGCCGGCTATAAAGTTGCAGAGAAGCTCGTAAAAATCACCTTATAGAAAGAAACAGTAATTTCAGACTTGACTTGTAGGATTCCAACGGGCAGTGTCAAACACCGAATTATATAACAATTTTTAGAGAAAGAACAATGTGTGACAGATGTGGATGTTCGCCATGCAGGATGTGTGGTCTGCCGATAGAGGATGGAGTTTGTTCAGGTTGTGGCGAAATCCCTGATGAGTGCTATTGCGAACCTGAAGAGCAAGATGAAGAATTGGAAGAGGATGAAGAAGAGTATGGGGATATAGAAGAGGAGCTGGAGTAAGACAATCATATTTTCACGTAGGTTCGCTTTGTTGATAAGCTGCAGATTATTTCGACTTACGTCAGGTACAAGCCATCACCATACCTATTGAGTTTTATAGCGACTTTAATAAGTTGTTCTCTGCACTTTTGCAGACGAACTGTATATAGTCTGCCTGCAAGGGGAGTTAAGCCGGGCGTTACGCCCAAATTTCTTTGATTGTTGCAGCATTTACAAGTGAGACACGTAGCTGCGAGAAAATCAAAATCAGGAATTTACTTGTAAATATCGGTTATTCATGTTAGGATCAAATCACTTCGGGGCCATAGCTCAGTTGGGAGAGCGCTTGCATGGCATGCAAGAGGTCGTGGGTTCGAATCCCATTGGCTCCATTCCCATAATCTCTTATAATCTGAACGGTGTACGCCGCGTCAGCATATCCATTAGCATTCAGCCTTAATTTGTGCTATTTTTAAATAAATCGGAGCCGAGACGAGTGCACACCTTACCCGACCTTGGAGCAAGGAAAATCGGCTTTGACCTGTCCTGAGCTTGTCGAAGGATTGGGTTTGTTTTTCCGTGGCCCGAAAACGGAAAATTTCTCATATTCTTTTTATATCAAAGAGCTTATGTTAATCTGAACCTTACAGAAATTGGCTTTGTTTTGCAAAAAAAGGGCCGATTTGTAGAGGATTCTCGACAATTGTAGAGCAGCCCATGGCCACAGGTGCCATGGCTAATTTGGTAATTTTTTCGTTGTGGTTTTACTTTTTGCATTTTGACCCATTCGGCTTGGTTCGACCTTGCTCATCACAGGTCGCTTAAGGTAAGTTTTTGAATTGCGTTCTGTCCTTCCGTCCTCTGTCTTCTATTTTTGGCAGGTATTATACCCAAAAACGGCAAAAAAACAAGCAAAATCTTTTACGGATGCTCGATTCTCAAGACAGTCGCCACATTCTACTATTGTCCGTCGATTGTTATTCTCTTACTATGTATCCGCTTTGCGAAGAAGATTTGCTTGTTTTTGCGGGACATTGGCATAGAATACATAAATTCAACTTGAGAGATATTTGAACTAGCGATGTTGCCATTGCTGTGTTTCAAAGTTCTTGCAATTACTGTTATAAAGATTTAGATTATGCTTGTATGGATGCGATTCAAACCATATCTGAAGTAGTGAATATAACTCCCTGGTCAAAGCAGATTTATCATGATGCAGATAGCTTCTGGCGTGAATCAAAAGGATTGCATCACGCTTACATGGTTTGCCGTACACTCAGAGGAGTTTATAAGCATATCTTCCAGCCTGACGCCGTTTTCTATGTTGGTAAGTCACCGGCAGCATATCTAAAAAAAGTCAAGACAAAAGAAATATCAGATGAAGACATACGGCAATGGCAAAGATTCCTTTGGAATCAGGCTGTGGTTCCTTTGCTGATTGTTAAATCCCAAACTAAGACCCATGTTTATACAGCTTATACCAAACCCGAAAAAAAAGAAAGCGAACGACGGATTCAACCCATTCTCGAAGATGTTGCCGACACATTGAAACTTGACCAGTTATGGAATGCAATAGAGTCCGGTATGATTTATAAACAAAAGCCGGAAGCTTTTTTACGGAATAACGCAGTCGATCAATATCTACTTGATAATCTTAACGCAACAGCACTTCAACTGGCAAAAACGCAGCCAGGAAGAACAGAAGAAGAAAAAGAGAAAAACCTTAAGTTTGCGCATCATTTCCTTACTAGACTTTTATTTGTTTGCTATCTTATCGAAAGAGGGATGATCCAAGGTAAAAAATTTGAAGATGAAAATTTAAAGAAGATTAAACCGGCTTCAGAAAAACATCAGGGGTATTTTCTCAGACATCTATTTGAAGATGTTCGTGATAACCAAAAGAGACGTGATTTATTATGCGAGATATTTGAATATGTAAAAGAAAAATTCAATGGAAGTTTATTCCCCAATGATGTTGCCAAGGAAAGAGACATTTACACGGATGACCTTATTAACGAAATTGACTACTTTTTACATGGGCACAATAGGGGAACAGGGCAAATGGTTCTTGGATTCTGGGCTTATGATTTCAGTGTGATCCCGATAGAGACCATTAGTGCAATATGGGAGAGTTTTCTTGGTGAGCAAGGAAAGCTTCGAGAAGCTCACGGAGATGGAGATTCAAAACGAGCAACCGGTGCATATTACACCCCTTTACATTTAGCTGAATTAACCGTAGATATTGCCTTAGAAGATATAGAGAAAAAAACAAGCAAACAGATTCATGAGCTTGAAATTCTCGACCCGGCCTGCGGCAGCGGCGTGTTTCTTGTGTCTCTATTCTGCCGTATTGCTGAAAGTTTTTACCGAAAGACAAAAAAACCTACAGGTATTGACTGGGCTAGAGAATTAAAGCCGAAATTAAATCAGCTATATGGGATAGATATAAGCGATACTGCGTGTCATATCACTTGTTTTAGTTTATATCTTGCTTATTTAGAATGGCTTGAACCAAATGATGTTGAGTACCTTCTTGAACATGGTGAAAGATTGCCTCCTTTGTTGGCAAATGCAAAGGAAGAGAGCTGGAATACTATACATCATGACAACCTCTTCAATCCAAATCTTTCTATTAAAAAACAAAGTTTCGATATTGTCATTGGCAATCCACCATGGGTGAGTGGAAAGAATCAAAAAGACAAAGTCTTTTTAAAATGGATGTATAAAAGGCCTCAAGTACTTGGCCCAAACAAGCAAATCGCTCATGGATTTGCGTGGAAAGCTCCCGAGTATCTTTTTGACCATGGAATTGGGTGCTTTTTGCTTCCTTCTGCTATCTTATTTAATGAAGGTACTAATGAATTCCAAAAAGAATGGTTTAATTCTGTCACTGTTGAAAGAGTAGTAAATTTTTCCGATTTACGTTTTGTTCTATTTTCCGGAGCCATTCATCCATGTGTAGCAATTCGCTTCAGCACATCTGCAAAAAAAACAGGTGACGGAATTTTGTACGAATCACCCAAGACGGATATGATCAGCCAAAAAGGCGGCCCCGTATATATTCGTGAAGAAGATACAACTATATTTCAACAGAAGGATATTCTTCATGCAGCTAAGAACAAGAATGCTCCTATGGTGTGGAAATCACATTATTGGGGGTCTTGGCGTGACCAACGTCTTCTTACTCGTTTACTTAATTTTCCAAATTTGAAAAAATATGTTGGAACAGTCAAGAATCAAAATCGATTTATCAAAGGTCAAGGATTTCAACCCTTTAATCCAAAACCTTCATCTGATGTAGATAAAATTAAGCGTAAAAAAGAACCTGAAAAGCCGTGGTGGTCCCCTGACACTCTTTTTCTTCCGACTGAGAAACTAACAGATCTTGTTGTTTCTTCTGATAATTGCAGTCCGGTCGGAAGTAAATTTGACCTGCTTCTTTTTCCGCGTGACCCAAGAATATTCAAAGGTCCTAAAGTATTAGTAAGCCAAGGTTCTAGAGATATGAAAGTATCCTTCTGTGATTTTGATGTAATCTTTAGAAGCTCTTTACAATCCGTAACAGGTAATACGAATGATAGTAATTTGTTACGCTTCCTTAATTCAGTTATCAAATCAAATATAGTTCAATATTTTTTGTTTCACACTTCTGCTAATTGGGGGATTGAGAGGGAAAAGGTTCATTTCCATGAGTTATTAACAATACCATTTTTCCCTTCGGAAGATGCGCCCGATCCCTATGCAGCGCAAAGTATAGTTGAGAAAGCAGCAAACACGATAAAAGATTTTAAAAAACGTATGGACAAAATAAGCTGGTTTGGTTGCCAAGAAGAAGCTCGGAAGCTACGACAAGATATTTTGAATCCACTTGTATATGAGTACTATAATATTGATGAGTATGAATCGATGATTATTGACGACACCCTTCAGTTAGCTGTTAAAAGCTTTCATCCCCGACAAGACCAAAAAAATATTCCAACATTAAGAGAGCCTAACAAGGGGGAATGTAAGACTTATGCTAAAACACTTTGTGAGATGTTGAACCATTTCGGAAAGGGAAGTCAATTCAAGGTAAGGAGTGAAGTTTTCAAGGGAGTACCATATTCAGTTGTACAAGTTTCATTGACAGATAGAGTCTCAAAAAGTGTACCTATTACAGACACGAAAGAAAAACTCGCCTCTGTTCTAAAGAGGATGGAATCTTTACTACAAGAAAAGAAAGAACCTTTTGTTTTCTGCCAGAATCTTAAAGTATTTGATGGAGATAGTCTGTATGTTTTAAAACCCATGCAGATGAGATTCTGGTCAAGGACAACAGCCCTAAATGATGCGGATGAAATCGCCGGTTACATTCTTCAAACTCGGAGGAATAGTTAATGGGGATGCACGGGGAATCCTCTTCTCATTTGATACAACAATTTCCTATAGAGGAAGTAAAACAAGCGATAGAACTAATTCTTCGGTCCTGGGAATCCTTTAATGCTAAGGTGAAATTGGAAGATAAAATCACTAACAAGTTTTATGCGCATCTAATAGAAAATAAAAGCCGTTCGACGTATTTTTTTACTATAGTGCCACGACCTGCTGAGATTGATGAACAGGGAGAAGAGGTTGGCGAAATCGATCTTAAAGTAATTTACCGAAATCAAGAAAAAACATGTTTTTCTTTTGAGTGTAAACGCTTGCGTGTCTATTTTCCCAGTGGATTTGGTACCTTAGCTGGGAAATATGTCACAGAGGGAATGTACCGTTATTTTAACGGCCAATACGCGCTCAATTTGGACAAAGGAGGGATGCTTGGATATGTAATGGATGGCAATATTGATTTAGCAGTAAATGATGTTAAAGCAGCTATTGAAAAACGACGTTTGAATTTATATATGAATGAAAACGAAACTCTTAAGGCTTCATCCTATATCACCTCAAAGCAAGTTAAAGAAACACTTCATAAATATGGTCCTAATGAGAAATTTATCATATATCATATTTTTTTGCCGATGAATATTACACCGAACAATAATTAAAAACTCTGTGCCCTCTGCGGCTATAAAAAATTTTTCTCTGTGTCTAATCATATCACCTTAAACCCTATCTTTGCCGATTCCATTTGCAGGGCGAGCAAGCCCTACAAATCCAACCAGCATTTTTAATACTGAATGTGTAGAGTTTATTGCTATTTCTCCGCCATTACGCTGTTTCCTTAATTATCTCTGTATTATATCAGCCGCTATATAGGCAGAATTGTAACAATGCCGTGGAGACTATATTAACGTAAGTGACAAATCAGACTGATGTATTTTCCAACTGGCCTGGCTTCGGAACAGACTGTTTAGCGATGTTTATCAGCACGCCAACGGCTGCAGATGACAATAGCAAACTTGTTCCGCCGGCACTTACAAACGGCAACGGTATACCTTTTGTCGGCAGTACAACTGTCACCACGCCTATATTAATCGCCGCCTGAAGTGCGATTGTCAAAACGATGCCAGCGGCTAAAAATTGTCCGAAGCAGTCTTTGCAGCGAACAATCACTAAGATTCCAAGCAAAACGAAGATAATAAATATTCCAATTATTGCTGCGTTTCCAACGAAGCCGAGCTCTTCGCCGACAATAGCAAAAATGAAGTCAGTCGTATCTTCCGGCAGATGCCCGTATTTGCAGATGCCCATGCCAAGCCCTTTGCCCCACAATCCGCCCGAACCAAGCGCAATTAGTGACTGGTTCGCCTGGTAAGCTATTGAATCAGTCCATTGCCCAGGATTAAAATAGGCAACAAGACGATGCATGCGACCGGGCGAATGGACAAGTATGGCAAAAAAGCCAATAATACCAAATGGCAAAGGCGTTAAAATATGCCACCATTTTGCACCGGCAATTATTAACATTAAAAAGGCCAGAAGTGCTACAAATACTGCTGTACCAAAATCTTCTATAACTATCAGTCCAACTATAACACCGATGACAGCACAGACCGGGACGAACCTTTTCCAGTATAACCTTAATTTATCACCGAACTTATCACAAACAGCGGCTAAAAAGAAAACGGACGCCCATTTTGCCAGTTCGGAAGGCTGAAAACTTATGGCTACGGGCCCTAACGGTATCCTGAGCCATCGCCGGGCACGGTTAACCTCTGTGCCCAAACTCGGGATTAGAACAATTATAAGTAAAGCTATACTAAGGACTAATAAATAGCTCGTTAAAGACTTTGGCCAGCCGTTAGTTAGGCTAAATCTACGATAATTCAGACATGAGACGATGTACATAACTAAGCAGGCGATAGGAAAAAACAAAATCTGTCGCAGGCTGGACAAATCATAGAATCTATGCAAGTCAAGCTCCCGACCGATGTTAGCGCCTGCTGAAAACACAAAGATCGTGCCGATAGCCATCAATAAAACAATTATTACAGCAATATAATCAGCTAACGAATTTCTTTTTGTTACTGTAACCATAATCTTTTAATAGACTTAGGCAAAACTTATTAGTTAATCAAAATCCGAATGTCTGGATATATTTTTCGGCTGATATGAGTTAAAAACAGCAGAAATAATTTTGTAATAGAATAGGTAAAATTCCAGCCAGGCAGAATTTTTTCTATTTTTGCATTTTGCAACGACACAGGTCCCGAAAGGGACACTGCGTGCCATGCTGTGTGAAAACCAGTAAATCAGCAGACCAGAAAAAATCATCTGATGTCCTGTTATTCTGATCTGCCAAGAGCGAATGGCTACTTTTTCGGATATCCCACTGATTGTGCAAGGATGACCCTCTGCTCCGGCCGCAGCTTCATAATTTTTGTCAGAGCAGGCTTATCAATTAGATTACGCACAACCGTCGCCAATCCCTCGGATGCACAGAATAGATAAACGTTCTGGCTGATAAAGCCTGTGTCAGCGGCTGAATAAAAAACCTTATCCTCTGCTGTAGCTTTTCCCATTTTTGTGAAATCCGCCACGTAGATGAGGTTCACAGGCACATCCTTAACGAACGGCTGAATGCCGGCCGCAGCTCGAACATCTCCCGCAAGAATCGGCTGCAATGTGTGTGTCTTTGCCTCATAAAGATAAAGGCCGTCGGCCATTGCGACATAGACATCGATTTCCTGCCAATTCATCGCGGATGGCGCAGTCCGTTTTCCCGAGTCAGGCCGATTTACTCCGAATGCCGCCCAAAGCAAATTTGAAAGCACTTGTGGAGGCAGCTTCTCCGTACCGAATTCGCGCGAGGATTTTCTGTCTTTCAATACCTGCATTAAATGCCTGCCGCCATCCGTTTGTGGCGGTAAAAGGTGGATTGATTTGGGTTCCGCCATAAGGCTTCCTGTTAGTGGCACGGCCATCTTGGCCGTGTCTTCACGGGCTTGAAGCCCGTGCCACTGAGTGGTGCAAGTGATAAGACCAATCAATGCCAACGCGGCGAACAGAAATAATTTTGTTTTCATAATACTTCTCCTTCAAATTTGATAATGCTTTGAAAAAAACACTGTAAAACGTCATTTCGAGCGAGCCGAAGGCGAGTCGAGAAATCTACTTTGTGTGCAGATTTCTCCGCTTCGCGTCCCTATGGGACGCTTCGGTCGAAATGACAACTTCTGATCTTTTCTTCGGAGCACGATCTTTTAAACTCTCACCTTTTACTGTTTGTATCCACCTACTTGTATTATGAATGTCATCGTTTTCTGTACACTGTCCCCAACCATTAACTCGTGCTACGTAGCCCCCGCTCTTACTTCGCAAGAAGCTGCAGGTGCAGAGTAGCATAGATGGCTGTACCTATTTATCAGAACTTCACATTCTTGATGATTTCCTCACGGCGCTGCTGTTCATTGATTTTTCGCTGCAAATCAGCCATATCTTCACATTCTTTCTTCTGTATAGCTTTTGTAAGCATATTGGAATAATTCTTTGTAGCTTCTGGAATATAGCTCTTGAATAAATCTACAACCTTTTGGGCATATTTACTTTGAGAAAGTGAGATAGTAGCTATATTTCCATTGAAACTGAAAGAATATGGTTCACATACTCCTATAAGATGAGTAAAGTTCCCTATGTTTTTAAATGCCAGAATCCAATTGTGATTGACAGACTGGCTGAGCTTTAAAATCAAGATACCCTTCTGATAGTCAATGCTCATAACTTCAATAGGATTTATGACAAGTGGATCATCGATTTTCGATGAAGGAATGACAGTATTTTCAAATTCGCTAAGTTTTTGCCTTGTTACAAACTCATTTCCACAAGCTATCAACTCTTTTTTGATATCATCAACTGAATTAGGGCGTTGATCTGGTGATTGCCTCAACATCTGAGAAACCAAATCGTCAAGGTACTGGTACTGAGGGGCAATATTAGAAATTGTCTTGTACTGCACTCCATTAGGAGGCGTTCCTGTGAATATCTCATTAAGCATCATGCCCAATGCAAAGATATCTGCTCTATGATCAACCTTTATTGATTTGTCCTTTTGCTCAGGGGCTGCATATTGGAAGCTGGCTAGGCGTTCGCTGGGTTTGGTTTCGACTATAGTCTGTAAAAATTCCTCCTCAAAATGTGCAATGCCGAAATCTGCGATTACTACTCTATCATCATCTTTGTCATACAATATGTTCTCTGGTTTTAGATCTCGGTGCCAGATATTTTGTTTGTGCGCGGCTTCGACACCGTTTAATATCTGATCAAGCAGTGGTAAGACTTTTTCTATTGGGATTTTTCTTTTCATCAATTCACGTAACGTATCTTTATAGAGTGGCATGACATAGAAAGGACATTTTGTATCATTAAGTATGACATATCCAGTGTCGATGACGGTTATAATATTTGGATGCCTATTCATTGAACAAAAATTCAGTTCATTCTTGAATCGCTTCCGTTTCTGAGTCGTTACATACTCTGGAGAGAGAGACTTCAGAGCATAGGATTTTCCATCCGAATTCTTAACTTGAAACACTCTTCCTGATCCACCAGATCCAATCACTCTCACCTTGGTATATGAATCGAAGGGAGTCTCAAATAAAAGATTTTTTCCAGACTTAACCATAATTAGATATTTTTGGTGTGCGATGCACACCCTACGGTCTGTCATTCAACATCTATATAACCAAACTATTGCCTTGTGAATATTACCTCCATTACCAATCCATACTTTCCCTCAGATGTAGGATGCTCCATTCTTAAGATCACTTTGTCCTTACCCGCCTTTCTGAAAGTTTGTATAAGCAAAGTGTTATTCCAATTCATAAACAAAGTGTCATCACTAATAAAATTGCAAGTTGCATTTTGGAAACTGCCCGAATTTTCGAACCACCAATATCTATAAAAGCCCGCCTTTTCATCCCAGGCAAAAATTCCATGTGCTTTTCCTGTTTTGTCCGGAGCTGTTGATATAGTGCACGAGTAATCGAAAAAAACATACTTATCGTCCAACGCCCTTTTGAACGTCCCGGTGCCGGAGCCTGTGGCCGCTTCGCTTAACGCACTCTCGGGAATCCTGTACTCCAAGTTCCAGTGGCCCAATAAAAAATCAAATTTATCCATTACATTTTCTTTTTTTGTCATCGGTTCCTCCACATTATTGCTGACCGTCGCCGGAGCGGCGACGGCTAAACGGGAAAAACTAGCGATATTGTGATGAGCGTTGCTGACGAATGCAAGGGTAAAATTGCAGAAGACAGGCCGGCGCAAAGCTCAAAATCCACCTTGCCAAATATCACGAAAGTAAATTACTTGCCCGAATTGTGCCGATGAATTAAAATAGGTGTTGTTGAAAAGCCAGATGTAATTTGAGAACAGGAAGATAATAATGACCAAGCAAACGAATAACAGAAAACCGAAGGCAATTTGCAGCTTCTGCGGCCGATCGGGAAGTCAGTCTGATACACTTATAGAGGGTCCAAACAGGGTCTTTATTTGTCCCGAATGCGTTGAGCTGTGCCACAACATCATCCGGCAAAACCGCAAACAAACCAGCCGCACAATAGGCATCAGCCTCAAAGAAATGCCCAAGCCCAAGCAAATAAAAGAGTATCTGGACCAGTACGTAATTGGGCAGGAACATGCCAAGAAATATCTTTCCGTCGCAGTGCACAATCATTACAAACGGCTTCTGCACAGTGACACCGCCGACAGCGATGTGGAGATAGACAAATCCAATGTGCTGCTGATTGGGCCGACCGGCAGCGGCAAAACACTGCTCGCCCGCACACTCGCCCGGAAGCTGGAGGTGCCGTTTGCAATATGCGATGCAACGACTGTCACCGAGGCCGGCTACGTCGGCGAAGATGTTGAAAATTTCCTGCTGCGGCTGCTGCAAAATGCCGACTATGACATAGAGGCTGCACAGCGGGGCATCGTCTATATTGACGAAATCGATAAGATCGGCAAAACAATCGAAAACGTTTCGATTACCCGTGACGTCTCCGGCGAAGGTGTACAGCAGGCACTTCTAAAAATGCTGGAAGGTACTATGGCTAATATCCCACCGCAGGGCGGAAGGAAGCATCCGGAGCAGTCCTATATACAAATGGACACCACACAGATACTTTTTATATGCGGCGGGACCTTCGTAGGCCTGGAAAATATCACCAAAAAACGGCTCGGCAGAAAAATGATCGGATTCGGCTCAGAGCTGTCCGGTCGAGCCGATGCAAAAACCGAGTATAGTGACATATTGGGGCAGGTCATACCGGAGGATATCATTGAATATGGAATGATTCCTGAAATGGTTGGCAGATTACCGGTGATTGCTGCCCTCTTTGCGCTCGATGAAGCTGCACTAATAGATATATTGACCAAGCCCAAAAACGCACTGGTCAAACAATATCAGCGATTTTTCCAGATGGAAGATGCCGAGCTTGAATTTAATAATGGTGCCTTACATGCGCTGGCACAAAAAGCGCTCAAGCGCGATACCGGCGCCAGGGCACTGCGTGCGATTACCGAGGAGCTGATGGTGGATTTGATGTATCAGCTGCCGGACGAGCAAAGGGGCGCTAAATACGTAATTACACGTGACATTGTAGAAGGCAAAGCTGATCTGTTTTCCGCAAAACAAACGATAAAAAAAGAGTCGGCATAAGAGGTAGCTTGTCAACAAATCCTCTTGTTCACCAGTACAGCCGGGATATTTTTAGACTATCTTAATCTTCGACTCTGACCTGAGAATAGATGGGGACTAATAAGTTATAGACAAGTATTGCGTGACCATTGTGCAAACGAATGCAACCCCTGGATTCGGCGATACCAATTGTATTAGGCTCTTTAGTGCCGTGAATACCAAAGCCGGTCCGGTCTTTGGCCTGGCCCTCCATACCTTCCAGCTCAATCCATCTTGAGCCTAAAGGATAATCCGGATCGGTGGGTTTATATACCCGTTGGGTGTCAGGGTCCGTCCAAATTGGCTGTTCCATTTTACCGGTTTTTTTCACCCGCCAAAGCCCTGTCGGCGTCTCCTTGCTCTGTTTACCCAAACCCACCGGGAAACTACGGACAAAAGTGTTCTGCAGATATATATCCATCGTGAAGGTTGAACGTGATACCTTCGCGTGGAAAGGGCCATTAATGATTTTTATGGTCTGCTCAGCACGCAGGGCCTGTGGATCATGAATATTGTTAATCTGCATCAGAATCTCGTACGGCACTTTATGTCGCTCGCCAATTATTCTTAGCTGATCACCCCGCTGGACCTTATAACTGCTGCAAAGCTTATCATCCGGAAAGAGACTTTTACTGAACAGCCAGCGTTCGGCGAGTTTGGAGAGCTGCTCCTTAATAAACTCTCGCTGCTCAGGATTTTGGCATATTAACAGCGCATCATTCAGCCTGTCACGTGCCTCTATAACTGCACTGGGTTGGCTGTTGACCAGCACCATAGCTCCAGCGATAAGCTGATTTACCTTTGGATCGGTTTGAATTGTTGCATTCGTTGCGAGACTTATCACATTAGGCTCAGGCTTAGTCTCTGCCGCTACAGCCTGAGGCGCTTCGACCTCTAAGCTGGGCAGGGAGGCAATCTCAGATGATTCCTCTTTATTCCTGCCAAAAGGATTGCGGCCAAAGATTACAGCAATTATCGCCGCAACAATAAGCAAGACTACAAAGATGTATATGCCATTTCTGCTCAGTATAATTCGCCTACCTGGCCAGGGAAAAGAATAACGAGCCATCTTACACTCCTTTTTCGCTCCCTTAGAAATCCTGGGTCGTTCGGATAATCCTTCGACAGGCTCAGGATACCCGATAGCATTAGGACTTCTCACGGGATTCGCGGCTGTTTAAGTATATTATCTCTTCGTCGGTCACCAAAAAATCTATAGGTTCATCATGCTCCGTTACCGGTATAAAGTCAACTATCTGCTCCGCAAAAGCAAGGCCGCATCTGGAAGCTTTAAGTTGTTTATTAGCGAAGAATCTGTCGTAATAGGAGCCGCCCCGGCCAAGACGATGACCTTTTCTATCGAATCCTATTGCCGGCGCAACTACCAGGTCTATCTCTTCAAATGGTAACGGCAGGCCTGTTACCGGATTTCGTAAACCGGATGCCTCGGTGGAAAAGGCTGTTTCCAATGAGTTAATTTGCACCGGTATCATGTGCCTTTGCTGCCATGAGATTTTCGGCACTGCTACAGTTTTGCCGAGCTGCCAGGCGTGAAGTATAGCCTCGGAGGTATCCACCTCATGAGGAAGCGATAAATACATCATAACCGCTGATGCGTTCTGAAATTCCGGCGTTGAGATTAAATTCTGGCAGGCTTTGTGACTTTTCTCGACTCGCTGCTTTTCGTCCATCTCGAGCAGGTAATTTTGCAATTCACGCCGCAGCCGGCTCTTGTCCATTCAGCTATCCTTCTATTGGTAATTGGTAACGGGTAACTGGTAATTAGTAATTATTAACTATTTAACCAGTTACCATTTAACCAGTTACTATTTTTGTATCAACGTTTGTAGTTTTTGTAAATAATGCTTTATAATTTTTTCACTACCGATCTCTTTGGGGTTGTAATATTTTTTCTTCATCGCCGCAGGAAAATATTCCTGTGGTACGAATCCATCCTCAAAATTATGCGGGTACTTGTAATCGGCTCCATATCCCAATTTTTTTGCGGCCTGGTAGTGACTATCCTTCAGATGCTTTGGCACAGGTTTAATCGGCTGCTGTTTTACATCATCCGCTGCCCTCCAGATTGCCAGGGCTGCTGCGTTTGATTTTGGTGCGCAGGCCACATATATAGCCGCTTGTGCTAATGCTAACTGCGCTTCGGGCAAGCCCACAAACTCGGAAATTTGGACAGCCGCGGCAGCCAGAACCGTTGCCATAGGGTCGGCGTTTCCAACATCTTCGGCTGCACAAACGGCGATTCGCCGAGCTATAAAACGTGTATCTTCACCACCAGTTATCATCCGGGCAAGCCAATAAACAGTGGCATCAGGGTCGCTGCCCCGCATGCTCTTCTGAAACGCACTTGCCAAATCATAGTGCGTATCGCCTGTGCGGTCATAGACAATAGCCTTTTGTTGTATCGACTCTTTTGCAGCTTCCAGATTAAATTTTATTTTCTTTTGTTTTTTTTGTCCTAGGGACTCCATACGGAGAGCGGCCTGTGACAGCACACCCACCTCCAGAGCCGTTAAAGCCCTTCGAGCATCGCCATCGCACATCACAGCTAAATATTTAAGTGCCTTTTCGTCCGCCTGGATTTCAAATTTACCAAGTCCCCGCTCGGTATCATCAATAGCCCTTCGCAGCAGCAGCAAGATGTCCTGCTGGCTGAGCAGCTCAAAGAGAAAGACAGTGCTGCGTGAAATCAACGGCGAATTAACCGCAAAGTACGGATTCTCCGTAGTAGCACCTATGAGGATTAAAACACCCGCTTCAACATCATCCAGCAGTACATCCTGCTGGGCTCGGTTGAAGCGGTGGATTTCATCAATAAAAAGCACCGTTCTCCGTAAGGAGTCCATAGGACTGCCGCCGCTGACAGCGAGCCTGTCTTTAGCTGCGGCAATTATCTCGCGAATATCCTTTACGCTGGCCGCAGGTGCACTTAGATAATAGAATTTGGCTTTAGTGTAATTGGCAATCACCATCGCCAGTGAGGTTTTACCTGTTCCAGGAGGGCCGTAAAATATCAGACTGGTGAGCTTGTCGGCTGTTAGCATCCGCCTCAGCAGCTTGCCGGGGCCAAGGAAGTGACTTTGTCCGAGAAATTCATCGAGTTGTCTCGGCCTCATCCGAACGGCCAATGGCTCAGCTGAGGCTATATTGGCTTTTTCGTATGCGTCAAACAGTTTTTTATCAGTCGCATCTTCGCGCATCGAAGATATTATAAGCCGACTGCATAAAACTGTCGAAAATTAATTTTAATAAAGCATGTTTTGGTATGCCGTGCATACCGCACTATTATCTAAAAGCGTCTAACAGAATGAATAGTATAGCTTACTTTCTGTCACTCCCGCGCAGGCGGGAGTCCATAAAAAGCCATAGAATACTGGATTCCCGCTTTGTATGTGTTTAGCCACATATTCTAGAGGGCCATCCCCAAGCTCGGACAGCCCAAAGGGGCAGTCCTTCGCTTGAGGCTGCCACCCTTCATTCATCAGTTTTGTTGAGTGGCAGCCTCAAAGGCGAAGCCTTTGGGGATGGTTTTTCTTAGGCTAAACACGTACCCCGCTTTCGCGGGAATGACAGACGTAGAGCATTTCTAATTTTGTTAGAGCCTCTAAGCCTCTCTGTTAGCCATGAATTTCGCTGTTTCGATCAAGGCCTCTTTGGCACAGCTTTCTTTCAGACCGGTTAAAGCCGACAGAGCCTTGTCGAGAAATTGTTGTGCCTGGCTATGAGCATATTCCAAACTTCTATGGTGCCTCAGCATTTTCAGGAGCTCGGCCTTACCTTTTTCATCTGTCTGGTTTAATGCTTCATAGACTTTCGGATTCGACAAGCTCACCACAAGTTTTCTCTCTTTATCATCAACCACCCTCAGCAAATGTATTATTGCCAGGGTCAGCTTATTTTTATTGACGTCACTGCCTGCTGTTTTGCCGGTTTGGCTTTCATCACCGGTCAGATCGAGCAAATCATCGGTAATTTGAAATGCGATGCCGGCATTTAGGCCAAAACACTCAAGCGATTGTACCTGAGAGTCGCTTGCCTGGGCTAAAAGGGCGCCAACGCCGCAACAACTGCTGAAAAAAGCAGCGCTTTTTTCGGTGATTATGTCTAAGTATTCCGATTCACTTAATTGCCAATTGTGCCTTTGAATCACCTGCCTTAATTCACCTTTGCAGGTTCGGGCAGCGGCTGAAGCAATCATGTTAATGACTTTTGGCTCCAAATCGGAGCACATCTTAAAAACCCTGCTTAACAGAAAATCGCCCAATATCACAGCGGATTCATTGCCCCAGAGTTTATTTATAGTGGGCTGCCCGCGTCGTATTTGTCCTTCATCTATAACATCATCATGCAGCAATGTGGCGTTATGAATTATCTCGACAACCGCCGCTACACGGATAGCTTCCTCTGGTGTATTTTTCTCACCTGATGTATTACACACAGCGTCATACGACAACAAAACAAGTGCCGGCCGAAGCATCTTGCCGCTGCGTGCATTTATATACTCGATCAATCGGTTGATATCATCTGTCTTTGCAGGAACAGTCAGTTGCTTATTAATCAGCTCTCTTACGCGGTTTAACCGTACTTCAATAAGTCTAAAAGAGGGGATGCCACTGCATGGAATTCCATTGGTTATGTTGGTATTTATTGGCAGCTTCATAGGGTATAGCAAAAACTCGAATATCGAATTTCGAAACAAAATAAGTGAGCGAAAGTTTGAAGTGACTAAAATTTAGAGTGCCTGAAGTGCCTAAAATTGAGACTATAACTTTAGCTTACTTTAGACACTTTAGCTCATTTTAGGCACTTTACATTTTTTGTGCTTCGAATTTCACATCTATTATCTACAATTTCTCCTTTCCGTGCGCGTACTTGAAGAAGTTCTTTCTCAGAAGTTTAGTAATAGGGCCTGGTTTTCCGTCACCAATGACTCTGCCGTCTATTTCGACAACGCCAATGACCTCGGCGGCGGTGCCGGTTAGGAAAAATTCGTCACAAATATACAGTTCGACCTTCGTGAGATTCTTTTCAACTACCGTCAGCTTTTCTTTTTTAGCCAGCCTGATAACTACAGATCGTGTTATCCCTTCCAATGAGCCGGCCTCAACCGGCGGTGCATAAATCACGCTGTTTCGCACAATAAAAACATTGTCGCCTGTCGCTTCGGCAACATAACCTTCGTGGTTATACATAATCGCTTCCGGCACATTATTGTCGAGCGCCTCAATCTTGGCCAAAATGTTATTGAGATAGTTCAAGCTCTTGATCTGTGGCGGAATCGCCAGCGGATGACTGCGAATCGTGGTTGCACTTATTACCTTCATTCCTTTTTCATAAAGCTCCTCTGGATAAAGCTGAATGTTATCGGCTATAATAAATAACCTGCCGTGTTCGCAGATAAAAGGATTCAATCCCAGCGTTCCTACTCCACGAGTAACTACCAGCCGAATATATCCATCAATAACATCGTTTGCCTTAGTGGTTTTTTCAACGGCGCTGGTAAGCTCATTTTTGCCCATCGGTATCTCAAGTCGAATTGCCTTGGCCGACTCATAAAGCCTTTTTATGTGGGAGTCAAGCTCGAAAACCCTGCTGTTGTAGACGCGAATGCCTTCAAAGACACCGTCGCCATAAAGCAGACCATGATCAAAAACGGATATTTTAGCATCCGCTTCGTCAACAAGTTTATCATCAAGCCAAATCTTCAATGCCATAAAATCCTCAAAAAATCCGAAATTCGAAACAAAATAAGTGAGCTAAAGTTTGGAGTGCCTAAAGTGCTGCCGTAAGGCATCCTGTGGACTAAAATTGAGACTATAACTTTAGCTCACTTTAGGCATTTTAGCTCATTTTAGGCACTTTACATCTTTCGTGCTTAGTATTTATCATCTTTATATTATTTAAGTACCGGTCGTTATCTTCCCATCGATCAGTTTTATTATTCGCCCGGCTCTTTTTGCGATTCCTTCGTTATGAGTTACCATTATAATGGTTTGACCGGCTTTATTCAGTTTTTCGAGGACATCTAAAATACCATTTCCCGTTACTGAGTCAAGATTTCCTGTCGGCTCATCAGCCAAAAGCAGCTCAGGCTCGTTCATCAGGGCCCTTCCGACAGCAACCCTTTGCCTTTCTCCGCCGGAAAGTTGGTACGGCTTATGATCGGCTCTTTCGTCCAAACCAAGCTGAGCCAGCAGTTCTTTAGCTCGTTCTTTTGCCTGTTTGCGGCAGGCGAGCCAGCCGGCCACACTTTTCGATGCCATTGTCGGCAGATAGACATTTTCCAATACACTTAATTCGTCCAATAAATGGTAGAACTGAAAAACAAATCCCACCATTTTGTTGCGAAACCTGTTTAATTCGCCGGCACTAAAGCTGTTTAAGTCCCTGCCTTCAAACTTAACCACCCCTTTATCGGGCCTATCCAGCGCACCTAATATGTGCAATAGTGTGCTTTTACCGCTACCCGAAGCGCCGATTATCGCCACAAATTCGCCTTTTTCCACGGTCAAATTGACGCCCTCGAGCACCTTTACTTTAGTAGCTCCCATCCTATAAGATTTATATATTTCCTCGGTTCCTATCATCGAAAGTCCTATTTACAATTGGCTTACCTGCAAAGTCTCCACCGGATTCAGCCTTGCCGCCTGTCTACTCGGTATAAACGCACCGGCTAAGCAGGCGACAATCGCGGAAAGGATTATCACCGCTAAAACAGTGAATCTCACCTGGTTCGGAATATCGCCAATAGCATATATTGTCCTGTCCCAAAGTTGAAATCCAAAATGTTCGAAAAGCCACTGTTCGATCTGATTTATCTTGCGTAAAAACAGCCACCCGCCGAACGCACCTATTGCGGCCCCTATCAAACCGACAGAAGAAGCAAATCCCAAAAACAGCGTAATAATATCAGCGTTTGAAACGCCGATGCTTTTCAGTATCCCTATATCTTTGCTTTTGTGGCTGATAATCATATAAAAGACTACCAGGATGATAAAAACTGTCGTAATTCCTACAAGCCCAAACAACACCGTCATCATTGTCTGTTCCTTCTCCATCGCCGCGATATGCGCTCGTCTGTATTCTTTCCAGCTTTGCACAGTTACCGTATCTAAAAGGTATGCCTGTTCTTCGTCGGCTTTTTCCTGCTTAAATTTCTCCAGGAGCAAGGCGACTTTTTTGCATCCGGTTTGCAAATTGACGTCAGGCTTGAATTTTATATGAATGGCGTTGGCTCGTTTCAAAGGACCGTCCATACCGCAAAGCCATTGGGCCTGGTCAAAGGGAGTATACACTAAGGAGCCATCCACTCGGGCTAAACCACTGTGGGAATAGTCACTATAGTAGAAATTCAGCGTATTAATCAGCCCTAAATCGGCCTTGGCTGGAGCGCCTCTCGCAGTCAGAGGAACACAACTTACAGAAACAGATGACTCGTCAAAACGGTCATTGTAAAAATATCCTCCTCTCGGATCTCGCTGCGGTGCCAGAGAGTTTCCCAACCTGTTACCAACCTCAACACCTAATACGCATCCCAGCAGGTCTGGCTTAAAGACCGGCTCAAATGCTTCCGATACATCATTTTTGTGGTAATACAGCGTCTCGCCGAAACCTGTGGCCATGCTGTGTCTGACCGGATCGATACCCATAATCTCCAAGCCAAGCCCCTGCTCAGTCCAGTTCGGACTGACCAGCGCGTAGCTTTGTATCACAGCAGAAGCGCTCTCAATAAAATCAGCTTGCTCTAAAATCCTATTAAGATCTTCATAGTAGGTAAAACCGACTAATGTCTTGGTGCCGACGACACAATCTCCCGTAAACAGGTGGTTTTTCAGCTTGAAGTCACTTACCAAGCCGGTCAGTACGGTCATAACCACTAAAACGATAAAAGCACAGAGCGCAACCGCCAGCACCGCGAAATACGTTATGTGGCGCCTTATCAGGTATCTTGTTGCAATAAGAATCTTGTACATAGCTCAAAATTATAGTAACTGGTTAAATGGTAATTGGTTAAATAGTAGATTCAACTACCAATTACCAGTTACCGATTACCAATCTATTCATATCTCAGGATTTCCACCGGATTTGTCCTGGCAGCGACAATCGCAGGGATTAATGTTCCGATAGTCGCCGCTATAATTGCAAACAATACGATAGGCAAAACAGCCCACCAGTCAATATTATTCGGAATTTTGCTAAACATATATACACTGCTTTTCCATAGCTTCATCCCGAAGATTATTCTAATCCACTCCTCAATTGTATTGATATTTTTTGTAATAATATATGCCAAAACAGCTCCGATTCCTGAGCCGACTGTTCCGACACAGCAGCCAAAACCGAGAAAAACAAGAGCCACCGAACCGCTCGCTGCCCCACAGCTTTTTACTATGGCAATGTCCCGCTGCTTGAGCTTGGCTATCATGTAGAATATACAAAATATCAACACTATCACACTAAAACTTACCACTCCAAAAATCAGCAGTAAAACTCCCATTTGTTTTCGCAGCTCACCGGCATACTGACTCTGCATCTGTTTCGCCGTTTCGATATCAGTATAGCTTATAAGATATGGATTATCGTTAAGGTGCTGTTTAACAAAATTTCGCCATACGCCGCGGATTAGAGCAATTGCAACGTCTGTCCGGATACCCTCGGTGAGTTTAATTTGAATCTGGTTGGCAAGCGACTCTTTCTCATTCGGATATAAAACCTCCTGTAACGTTTCTATAGGAAGATAGATAAACCCTTTATCAAGGTCGTAAACACCGGTTTGGACGATATCTGCAATGGTTAATTTTAAGGTTCTTCTTTTAAATCTGCTGCTTGCCTGGCCATTTGATGACGTATCATCGGCTTCTATTTTTGCACCTGTGGTAAGAATAACATGCTCACCAATCATCCGGTCGATCGCGCTGTAATCATATTCATCGGTCGTTTCGTTAGGCTCAGCTATCACAGCAATTCCTATAAAGGCGCCGACATCGTTTGGCGAATCCGACACTTCAAAAGAAGGTTCTTTATCAGATAGTCCTTGTCTGCGTAAAAACTTTTTAAATCCGGTTACCTTTGTTCGTCTGGCAGGCTCAATCCCCCAGATATGCACAGCTCGTACATCGCCTTTACCTAAATGCAACAGTCCCTGAGACGATAAAGTGGCCGTGGCCGCGACAACAGCAGAGGTCTTTTCGAGCTGCTCGATGAATAGAGGATATTTTGCAAAAGTAATCGGCGCCGAAAGAACAACGTCACCTATTGTCTGAACCGCTGTTTGCTCGAGCGTATTGATGAAGCCGGTGAATAGGCTGGCAACCACTATCAATAGCGTCGTTGATAATGCAGCGGCAGCAATACTCAAAAACACAATTTTTTTCTTACGCAGGTATCGAAACCATAAAAATAATTTCAACATTTAAATGCTTACCCCCCAGGTTTATTTGGGAGTTTTTCTCCGTGTTCCATGCAGTTAGTCTTTTATGGGTTTTAAAAGTGGAAACAATATAACATCACGAATACTCAAAGCGCCGGTCAAGACCATGACTAATCGGTCAATTCCAATACCTAATCCGCCAGCCGGCGGCATGCCATACTTCAACGCCGCTATATAATCAAGGTCCATTTTGGTTAATGACTCTTCCTGGCCACGAAGCTGCGTAAGAAAATTCTCGTATTGTTCCGCAGGGTCGTTCAGCTCGGTATATGCGTTCGCCAGCTCCATCTGTGCGACAAATAATTCAAATCGCTCGGCGAATCTGCTGTCGTCCTTTTTGCGTCTGGCTAAAGGACACATTACCGCCGGATAATCAATCACAAACGTCGGAGAAATAAGATGTTCCTCAACAGTAGCTTCAAACACCTCATTAGTAACTATCGCATCGTCCAAAACTTCCTCGTCTATGTCGAGCTGTCTTGCCTTTGTCCTGATAGCTTTTATATCGTCAAAACTACAGCCGCTGTATTGCTTTAAAAGCTCCACGTATCGGGCTCGCCGCCAGGGTCGGGCGAAATCCACCGTCATTTCGCCGAACTTCACCTCGTTAGAAATTTCTCCGTGAGAGGTAATCGCCTTCTTTTCGTTATTTCTAACGGGGTGAATCTGTTTGTCCATACAAAGTTTTTCCACACATACAGAGATAGTTTCCTCCGTTAAATCCATCATCACATTGTAATTGGCGTATGCCTGATATACCTCAAGCATTGTGAATTCCGGATTGTGCTGTCTGCTTAGACCTTCGTTGCGGAAGTTGCGATTTATCTCGAAGACCTTTTCCATTCCGCCGACCAGCAGTCTTTTGAGAAACAGCTCCGGCGAAATCCGCAGGAACAAATCCAAATCCAGACTGTTATGATGTGTCACAAAAGGCTTTGCCGCAGCTCCACCGGCGATAGTTTGCATCATCGGCGTCTCGACCTCCAAAAAGCCTTTCGACGTAAGGAATTGTCGGATTGCAGTAATGATTTCACTGCGTTTTTTAAAGCGTTCCATCACCTCAGGGTTGGCCCAAAGGTCAACATATCTCTGCCTATAGCGCAGGTCGATATCAGCCAGACCGTGAAATTTCTCCGGCGGCGGACACAGACACTTGCTCAAAAGAGTAAGACGATCGGCCCAGATGGTTATCTCTCCCGTTTTGGTTTTGCCTAACTGACCAGAAGCACCAATTATGTCACCCAGCTCAAGCAGCTTGGCGAGCCGCCATTCGTTCGTATCGTTACCAACAAGACTTTTGCTCAGCCCGACCTGGATGGTACCACTGCTGTCACGCAGGGTAATAAATATCAGCTTGCCGATGTCCCTCAGCAGTACAATTCTGCCTGCGCATTTGGCCTTTTGTGTTTCGTCGCCGTCTTTGAATCTGTGCTTGACACCTTCAGCCGGCTCCGTGTCCTCGAATCTACCGCCGTAAGGTTCAATGCCCAACTGCTTAATCTGGTTGAGCTTTTCCTGTCTCTGCTGTTCAAATATATTTTGTCCGATATCCTGCATTTTGGTTAAAGTGCCTAACGTGAGCTGAAGAGCGTAACTCGTTTATCGTTTGCGTAACTCGTTTCGTCTATCGTCATACGTTAAACGCAACCGATACGAGCTGCGCAACCGCAACCGTTACACGAACTTTACGCACTTTAGGCGTTCAAAACTTTAGCTCACTTTTCATAACTGAATTAGTTTAGTCTTGATAACCAGCAGGGCAACCGCTAATTGCGGGTCTGCAGCCACGGTTTCTTCAATAGTATGTCTTTTCGGCGATTCTCTGCCCGTCCCACGATCAGACTGTACCAGCACGTCGTTTCCCCGTTGAATGTCGAGCATTTTCCTAAGCTCATCGTTTGTTAATTCAACTTCAATATTTGGCCCGACACCCCAATCTTTCCCGCCTTGTTTCTCGACCTGGTCTCGGCTTTTAACTCGTTGACCTGAAGGTAAATGATAGTACGACATGGTATATTTTAGCACAGCGCCACCGCCAGGATACGAGGTCATCCCCTGCACACTGCCTTTGCCATGTGTCCTTGTGCCGACCAAAATCGCCCGGTTATGCACTTTATCTGCTAATGCCCCCGCTACAATTTCGGAAGCACTGGCTGAGCCGGAATTTATTAATATCACCAATGGGAAATCAGGATGCGTACCCTTGGCGTGTGCCGGCTTATAAGTTAGAGTCCCGTTGGAGCCCGGTTGTGTTCTGACTATCAATCCCTCTTTAATGAATATGTCGGCTACTCCCACAGCACTATCCAGGAGACCTCCGGAATTGAATCGCAGGTCTAAAATGAGCCCTTTCAATCCTTCTTTCTCTAATTGATCCAACACTTTATCAAGTTCCGAGGGAGCATCTGCGGAAAAGCTGGTAAGACGAACATAGCCGATTTTGTTCTGCGGCTCGGCTGAACTCGTCGAAGTCTGGTCGATCATATACAGCCAGTCACCTGTTTCAGTCCTTTGCCAGCCCCGAATTGACGACACAGTTATCTTGGCTCTGGTTATGGTAATATCTTTGGCACTTTCCTCACCAGGCCGCTTTATTGTTAGCGTAACCTTTGTGCCTTTAGGGCCGGTGATTTTATGAACAGCGCACATAAGACTCATATCTTTTGTATTGAGACCATCCACCGCCGTTATCACATCACCCGCATCAAGACCAGCTCTATATGCCGGCGTATCCGCTAATAAGCTGGACACTGTCAACTGCCCTTTTGTTTTAGTGATCTCGATCCCGATGCCTGTAAACTTATTGGTCATTATCTTTTCAAAATCCTGGACCTGCCTGGGCCATACAATAACTGTATGAGGATCGAGTGAAGAGAGTGCCGCTTCTGTAAACTGGGCGGTCAGCGCTTGCTGAGGCAGGTGAACTGTTACGGCATTAATTGAGTAAACTTTCTCAAATATTTCTATGAACTTATCCTTGGACAGTCCCACAGACAAAGTCAGGCCATACACAGCATCTTCAGTGGGTTTTAATGCAGATTCGACTTCGGAAGACATTGTTGCCAGGGCAGAAGAGAAATTAGTGAGCTCGTTGGCATCGGGGAGTGAAAAAGAATTTTCAGCATCTTTGGTCTCCGATAGAACCGCCGGCAACTGTTGACCGGACTGGAGGTGTATCCCTACCACCTCCGCCAACATTTTACAACGTTTGAGGGCATCAGCAGCCATTTGGCTGTAATCAATAGTGTTGACGTAATGCGTATCCAGCGCATCTATCGCCCGAATGAACATCTCTTTTTTGATGCCATGGAAACGTTCCTCGCGCGTCTCACAGGGACTATCCTGAAGAGATAAGACAATGCCGGCTTTATCTAAAAGCTGATCGGCATAATCTGAGTACGCTTTATTGTTGGGATCGATTGCCTGCAGCCAGGCGTAGCAGGTTGTGTATGCATCGAGCCACTTGCCCTGCGTCTCGAAGCCAGCGGCCTTGTCTATTGTCTTCTGAAGAACCTGTTTTACGAATGGGCTGGACAGAAACTCTGCTCTCTGTGCGGCAGCGGCCAGCTCACTTGCTTTGGCGATGACAGATAACACTTTGGTTATATCA
>Ga0315533_1000578_pt1 | contig 31040 bp, 24 predicted proteins | sample SalMarSW160130MG_FD_203081 | JGI IMG/M metagenome (GOLD analysis project Ga0315533, IMG submission 203081) | Salt marsh sediment microbial communities from the Plum Island Ecosystem LTER, Massachusetts, United States - Salt Marsh Sediment SW1601-30 ...
TATTGGGTTTATTAAATTAATATTTTTGCTTGTACTATAGGGTTCCCAAGAAGTCCAAGCACTGGTTCCGCATTTAAAACACATCTCATCAGCAGCATTTGCTGAAAGTGACAATATAACAGATTTTGAATTAGTAATTTTCGCATCATTATTAATACTAATTTTAGGATTTGTAGGTGGAGTTTCATATGTCCAAATCAATCGTGGAACTTGTTCTGCAGGACCTTCCCGACTACTTCCTGTAAGCCAAAATACACTATTATATGTAGGATCATGAATTACAATAGAAAAGCCATCTCCGCCTTCTATAAAATCCGTAACATCATAAGTATAAAAACCTTTTTCTGAGATTACATCGCTATTTATAAAGGTCTCCCCCATAGATGCGTTAAACCAATTGATTGTATCCTCTTCCCAATCTGTGGTTATCGTGAAAATTTGAATATCTACTGGACCTAAATGATCTTCAAAGTATATCCCTATTTCAGCTTTAATAACATTATCCGGTTTATCTGTAAAAGGGAAGTGGAGGTAAGCGTTCCGTTTTCCCTTTCCGATTGCAAGATCCCACACCACCCAAAATTCTTCTTTAGAACCATAATTGCCCAGAGGTAGAAGATCTATTACATAAGAATCTTTATCCGCTATTGTCGAAACAGTCGCAATTCCAGCACTACCCTGAACAGAATTAATATTAAGGTATATTCCATATAAAATCGAGAACATTCCAATTAAGATAATAATTTTGAAAATTGACTTGTTTCTAATATGTCAGCACCTCTATCTCATTAAAATTATTAATAGGGATTCGAAAATCGGAAAATCTATTTAAAAATTCAAACATTTTATCTAAATTAAATAGAAAAATTGCTACTAAAAAGCATAATAGCGAAATTTTAAGATATCTATTAAAACACTCCTCATTTCTGTGTAATATTGAACGTATTAGAAAAATAAAACCCAAAATTTCCAAGCTAAATGAAGTAATTATTAAAGTAATCAAGAGCCAAATGCTTGCAAAACTTAAAATGTCCATTGTTATCTTGTTTTTTCTTATATAAATTGCTTTAGAACTAAAATAAAATGAAGATATATAAATAAAAAACTGAGAAATTTACAAAAGAAGATGATAATAATTTCTTAAGTTGTCATTTATTTGAGTATGATTATGATTAATTAGTAAGCAAATATTCTAATAATAAAAAATGCTTATATTGGGAAGCTAATTATGTTGAATCAATTCTTTTCCTTTTTTTCCATTTATTCCCGAAAAAAAATATTTGAAAAAAAAAGAATTTAATAAATTTTTTCTAAAATTTATGTCGCTTTTTAATGAGAATTATTGAAACTACACAAATCAAGCTTATTAAGAGGATCAAATCATATCCAGGGATAATCGGTGATGGAGTTAGTTCAGACACATCCACTAAAATCACTAGAAGTGTCTTTATTTCCTCAACATTACCTGCGATATCGGTCGTATAATAAGAAATTATATAATCACCAAAGGTATAGCCAGATAAGTCAAAGACTCCATCATAATCAATCCAATTAGAATCATTAATCTTATACCTAATCACAGAAATTCCAGAGCCAAGCCCATCATCCGCAGCTAGGTTAAAAAGCGTTGATTCATTCACGTTATTTATTCCGCTATAAGGTTCAAAGGAGATAGTAGTTGATGGTTTCTGAAAATCAAAAATTTTAATGGTGTATAATATGGTTGAATTATCATTGATTCCAATATTCCCAACTGAATCATTTGCAAAAAATGAAATTGAAAACTTATTACTCCATCCTAAACCAGAAATATCAATAACATAACTCCAATTTCCGTTTCCTAAATCTATCATCAACCGATTAACCCAAACACCCCTGGAATTTTCATTTAAATAGACCAGAAAAACATCAGAAACATCACTTACAGTACATATTACTAGCAAGCCCAAATGGAAATATTCCGGCGTCGTTGTATTCAAAAAGAATCCAGAAAATTCAAATGTAATTATTGGGCTATCAGTATCTTTACGAATTGTTAGATCTTTAAATGCTCTATTACCCAATGTATCATTCGCGTAGAATCTGATTATTACAATACCATCACCTAAAGTATCCCAAAAAGTTTGATTAATTGTTCCAATTGTTCCTGAAAATGTATAATTAGTCGAACCTCCATCTAAAGTATACCAAGTAGTATTCAAATTTCCTTCAATAATGGAAATATTATAATTTGGGGCTTTATTTCCATAGATTTCATTTAGGCTGGGTGAATTAATCGTAATTTGTGGGACAACAATATCTTTGAATACATTTACTTCAGCATAACCCTCATCACCATTGGAATCATTTGCATAGAAGGTAATTATTACTGTTCCATTACTTATTTTATTCCATTCTGTTTCATGAATTGACCCATTTTCTATAAATGTAATATTTATTATTCCACCATCTATGGAATACCAAATAATATCTAAATTAGATGAATCGATGAATATATTGAAATTTGGAGGGTTATTTCCGAAAATTTGATTCAAGATTGGAGAATTAATTGTGATAATAGGAAATTCAACTCCATCATCCCAAATAGGAAAATGATCTCTATTATAGGCGGAACCACTAATATTATATGGAATATCTCCGATACCATCATCATCCATATCATATCCACCTTGATCACCATAATCATCCCAATAATTCCCAATAAGTCCATTATCCCAATAATTATTTATCCCATCATCTTGTCCATTTTTACCATTTCTACTAAAATTATTTATAAAAAATAAATTAAATTCACAATCAGAACTTTTTATATTTGTTCCCATGATATTATTTTCATTTATTTTATTTTTTGAAAAAACATTGGAATCACAATCGTATTCTAAATATATCCCGAAATCATTATTACTTATGTTATTTTCCGAAATAATTGCATTCTTGGAATGCCACTCTAAATATATCCCTATATTATTTGAATCTACATTATTTTCAGAGATGTTATTGTAATAACAGTTTAAATATACATAAATCCCTCTCTTATTATTATTGCAAGTATTTTCAGAGAGATTATTATTGTCACAATTACTATCTAAATAAATTCCGTGCCCATATTGAGAAGAAGTATGATAATTATTATTTGCTAAATTTTTTAAAACACGATTATTATCACAATCATCTTCTAACTTTATTCCATTTCTATTGTTACTTACGTTATTTCCTTTAATAAAGTTATTATCACAATTTTCCCATATATGTATTCCGTGATAGTAATTTTCAGTAGCATTATTTCTGGTAATGGTATTATTATCACAATTATGAATTAGAAATATCCCTGAATTACCTGAATGATCTAGATTATTTCTTGAAATAATATTATTACTACAATCTAAATCAACCCAAATTCCATGAGCACATTTAGTTACATTGTTTTCTGTTATATAATTGCTATTACAATATCCATATAGAAGTATTCCGTAGCTTATTTCTTTACCAATGATTGTATTTTCTGAAATAGAGTTATTACAACAATTTGATTCTAATTTTATATTATCAAACATGTTATTTACTTTATTTCTCAAAATTCTATTATAATTACAATTCTCTTCTATTCTTATTTCATTATTTTTCAAATCATTTAATAGAACAGTATTATTATTACAATCGTCGTAAATAAGAATTCCGTTACCCCCAGAATTATTTTCTATTATATTTGCAGATAAATTGTTATTATTGCAATTTGAACGCAAACATATTCCATCACTCATACCACTACCGCTTGCAACGTTTTTCCAAATTTTATTATTATCACAATCTTTATACAGATATACCCCTCGACCCTTGTTAGCAATTTTATAATTTTCCGAAATTATATTATTATCACAATCTTTATATAAATGAATTCCAGCCTTATAGTATGCTTTAACACTATCTACTGTATTATTTGTGATGATATTTTTATCACTATTTAATAATAAATATATCCCACTATCACCATTATTAGATGCGTTATTATTTAAAATATAATTATTCACACAATAATCCCTTATTTTAATCCCATTAACACGATTATGGGAAACCTTATTCTTAGATATAATATTATTACTACAATTCGATATTAGATATACTCCATAATAATTATTATGGGTTGCATTATTTTTAGAAATCGTATTATTAGTACAATTTGATTCTAAACATATTCCATAATAATTATTATTATTATTTATGATATTTTGAGAAATATTATTATTATTACAATTCAACTCTAAATATATTCCATTTGCAGTGTTATTATTCCCTATATTATTTAAGATGGTGTTATTATTACAGTTTAAATATAAATATATTCCATTGTGATTACTATTAGAACAATTATTCTTAATTAATATTCCATTACTAGTATTAACTAATTTAATTCCTGCTTCAGACCAAGCTGAATCTGAATTGTAGACAGTACAGTTTCTAATAATAAAATATACATTAGAATTCTCAATTAAAATACAACTTCCTACATTTTCACCATCTACTTCAATATCCTTTATAACATAAGGATTTTCAATGGTGCCAGCCCCGGTGCACCAATCATACGTATCTTCAGTTAAACTCCAATTTTTGCTTGGATCAGAATCATCTATATGAATTTTATATCCTAGTGGAGCACTTTTTTTTAAAACACAGTCATTTTGAATCGGGTGAATTAATAATGATTCATTATTGCAGTCAATAATATTTACTCTGAAAACTGATACACAAAAAAATATAAAAACTAGACAAATAACTATTATCCGGAACTTATTTTTTGCTGAGGACATGTTAAAAAACATAATCTTTATCAAATTTTGTATAAATTTTTTGTCTATGTCTAATATTTCTTTTTTTTAATATTTAAACTTGATATTTTCTTTGAATATTAAGTATCCAATCGTTATTACTACAATCACTAACAATATTAAGGTGGTTATTAAGTCCATAATCTATAAATAAAAAAAGAGAAAATATATTTTAAAAAAAAAATTCGAAATTTTATTTAATTATCAGTAATATCTTTTCCAATCTTTCTTTATTCTTATTAATTTTAATAAGATACAAATAGATGAGGGTGAAATGTTTAATAATTCTGAAACTGGATTTAGCGATAGAGATGTGCATAAATAGATGGCTGTCGCTAAAATTAGTTTGGGAGAACGAGATCTGTTAATTTTAAATAAGCGAATACATATTTCCTTAATTACGCTTGTTATTTTATCTTGATTTTCTCTAACTTCCTGAATATCAAAATATTCATCAAATAAATTGCGAGCAGGTTCGCATAAGCTAACAATACACGCCTCCTGACTCGTAATTCTTTTGCTTTCAAACTTTTTTCTTAATCTTTCCAAATTGTTTTTATTTTTAATCTCTCTGATTTTCTTTCTTCCTATTCGGTTGATTATATACTTATGATAATCTGACATAAATCTCCTAAGATATTTTCCAACTGTTTGTATACCTATGTCCAGTTGCTCTCCTATTTGGAAATTTGTTAAATATCGTTTTTTTAACGAGATCATCTGTTCTATTTGATTTCTTCTAACGACCATCTTCTATTCACCATTATCCTTGTGGAGAAAATTCAAACTTGTCATCATATATTCGATATAATTAAATTAAAAAGAAAATAAAATGAGAATATTTTAAAAAAAAATCAGAAAATAGGTGAATATAATTCGATATATTAATAAATAGGAGGATAAAGCAAAAGTTTCTAGTGTTTCTCCACCCATCAACAAATAGGGGGAGGAGGAGGGTGAAAATAAGTGTAGAATCAATCCACACCAACCAAAAGACAAAAATCCAGTATGGGGGGAGATGCAACTTTTGACTTTATCCTTACCAATATTATTTTAACACTAACTATAAAAAGATTTCGATTCCTTTTTAATTGTTTAAAAAAGTCCTATGAAATTATCATTTAATAACTATCATTTAATACAGAACCCACTTGTATCGCAAGATAATTTAAAATAACGTCGTAATCTTCAGGTGTTATTTCTTTGGTCCTAAGAACAAATTTTTTTATACTATTAATACAAGAGAGTTGGGTTCTAATTTTCTCAGATTGGAATTTATTATGAAGGAAAGATTCTTGATTCTTAATCTCACATATTAACTTATCTCTTAATTCCTCAAATTGTGCATTAACTGCAATATTTTCGATTTCCATGTGATTAATTCTAAAATTCATCATTATAATTTCAGATTAAATTCCAATTATTTGAATAGATTTTAAAATTCAATTTTAATTAATCTCGTCTTTTAAATTGTTGAAATATTTCAATGTATCATTATTCCATTTTAATTTATTTTTCTTGCTTAATTTTTCCAATATAGGATATACTTCTGTTTTTAGTTTTAATTTATCAGGATATTCATTATGCTTTCCATTTAAGTATATATTCGCGTACCAAACTCTAGCATTACCGTCATCTACATTCGCCGAAATATTTAGCTTATTTTCAATGAGAAGGTTCGTCCAATAAGTGTTATTTCTCGATCTTTTACTAAATATTATATTAAGTTTCAACAACTCTTTTTGATAGGAACTAAGATTTATTACTAAAGCAAAAATCTTTTTATCTCTATCCAAAATCCTTTTGTGCTTATCATCAACACGCTCAATACAAATCACACTAAGTTTCCCAAGATAATCAAAACATTCTTGATAAATCTCTTTTAATTTATTTTTTTCGTTGTTTTTTTCGCTCTCTTTTGCGATAAATGGAATAAATACAGCTGTAACTATGGCTAAAATTTGTATTAAAATGTCTATATATTCAATTGTTATCACATTAAATACATATTTTAGTAAGAAAAATATAATTAATATAACAGCAGGTATAAATCCCATTAAGGTTACTTTTCGGTTGTTTAAATTACTTATAATTCCCATAATGTCCCTGATATGTTTATCCCTATGGATAAATTATACTTAATTTATTTTTTTTCATCTTAATCCATTTAAAATTTCTTGGGATATTTATTTATCAAAAGAGTGTTAGTTTAGTAATTTTCTCATTAAATTATTATAATTCGCCAAATTTGAAAATTTAATTATTCTTATTGAAGAATTAATTATTAACTCAATAATAAATCTATAGAGATTAGAGATTACTTAAAGAAATTTAAATCTAAATTTCTTGAGAAAAACCTCAGAATCATATATTCTTTTTTTTATTATTATTTCTACAAATACATTCTTTATTTTAACATTCTTTCCTCTCTATTTTTTTTTTTAATATGTATAAAATAGATTGTTATTACGATGATGAAATTAGAAATTGTCAAGAGAAAGAACGAATTAGTTAATGAAATAGCGAACTAAATGTTATTCCTGAAAAAAAATGCCAACCCGAGAGATTAAAAGACAACCTATCTCCAATAGAAGATATTAGGAAATTTATCCTTTCAAGAGAAGATATCTCAGATGATGAATATGATTTAATTTTAAATCATTTGGCCGTGAAAGTCGTTTCCGTATTGGAGAGTAGTTCTTAAAAGAGATTTCAAATTTGCCCCTCATTTCATTGACATATTTTAATTTTTAAAATTTTTCTCCACAATTCACACAAAAATCAGAGTTTGGAACTCGAACAGCCCCACAATTGGGGCAATATTTTACTTCACTCTGCTCTTTTTCCAAATGAGGTCTTGAGGGTAAATTGTAAGAGTCTTGTCTTACTTTTTCTTCTTCTTTTTTCTTCTTTAAGTGCTCGGATATGGCAATTGGAGCTCCAATGATACAGGAAATGATTATAATGCCGTAAATGATAGTCATTAATGAATCAATATTGCTAACACTATATTTATCACGATGTATTGATGCTTCATAGGTTAAATATGTTATTTGCTGGTCTTCATCAAGATTTAGAAAAATTATATACCAGGTGTCTTCTGTATTTGGCCTGAATTTTCCATCATCTTTATAATATGACCCGTTTGATAATAAATAATAATGATAAGTTTGTGAGCTTTTAAACTTCTGATAATCTATATCAGTCATTGCCCTCACAACAATACCTACATATTCATTTGTACCTGAAAATTCCCATTCAATTTCATCATCTGCATTTGCATCAACATATTTTCCAACATATTCACCATATTCGAGAGTTGCTGCAGATGCTAATATTTGTTTATGATTTAATTCAGATATATTTAAGATTAATTCATTTATTAGCAAAGATTTGGGAGCTGTTTCAAATAAAATAGCCAAGATTAAAATAAAATATATTTTCTTTGTCATAATAGCTCTTAATTTTATTTTGTTACTTAAATAAATAAAAGTTATAGAATCAAATCTACATTTTATAAAAAGGCTTAATAGTTAAATGAAATAAAATGTGTCATCATTTTTTGCCTTATTTTTTGTATTTATTGCTCTCTCTGGGTCCAATTCTACCGCTTTCTTATAACACATTTCTGCTTTCTCATAATCTTCTACAGCATAATATGCAATTCTCAAATTATTCCACGTGATAGCCTTGTCCGGATTTAGCTGGATTGATTCTTTATAACATTCAATAGCCTTCTCATTATCTCCAATTTCAGAGTATTCTATTCCTAAATTATTCCAACTGGGCGCATAATAAGGATCAATCTTTAACGCTTTCTCTAAACATTCAATCGCTAAATCGTGTTTTTTCTCATCAGCAAATACACGTGCCATGTATTTCCATGCATAAAAATTATCTGGTTCCAACTCAACTACTTCTTTTAGACATTCAATAGCTTTAGTAAAACTCCCTTTTTTATAATAAAAATAACCAATATCTAATAATATCGAAGTGCGAGTGGTGCCTATTTTAAGTGTCTTTCTAAAACTCCTATCTGCTTCTTCATCCCTTCCTTTTTCTTCAAATATTACACCTAAGTTATACCATGCAACTGCATCTGAGGAATTTAACTTGACCGCTTTCTTATAACACTTGCAAGCATTATCAAAATCTTCCATATCATGATAACATAGACCTAGGTTATTCCAGCTCGGTCCGTGCTCAGGATCTAATTGTAAGTCTTTTTAATTATTATTTCTCTCTCTGTAAGAGAAGAAAAAAAGGATGGAAGAAAGAAATCAAATAAAGAAACCATAAATACAGAAAAATTTAGGTAGATATAAAGAAGAATATTTATAGATTCTCATTCAGCGAATATTTTGTCGTTATTAAGTCCTGCCTATTGCTTAAATCTAATAATATTATCAATCATTAATTTGAGATATTCAATTTTATTATTCACTTCTATTCTTTTCGGCCAAGAAGGCAACGGTTTATCTTGGGAAAAAGGGACTTCCATATAATAACGAGGAAACTGTTTGTAATCAAGATTCTTGAGTTTATATTCAAACATTATTACACTACTAAGGAATTATTTATTAAGAAATAGAAGGAATATTTTATTGAAAGAAAATTAAAAAAAATATAATTAGGAAGGTGACAAAAAATTAGAGTTAAAGAACTTATTGAAAAACTTCAAAAATTAAATAGGGATAATGAGAAAGTGTATGTCCGTGATTATTCCAATAATAAATTAGCAGATATTGAAAAAGTTGAAACTTCCACAGGGCAAATCTGTTTAGTTATATATTAAATATCTTTTTTTTTTTGTTCTGAGTTTTTAAAAATCAAAAAATCAACAGGAGGAACTTTTCTTGTAATTAATCCAAAGAAAATTGAATCTATAGAAATTTCCCGAATATTTAAAGCAATTTGAGAAGAGTTATGAGGAATATTAGGTATGTTTATGGAAGACTCAAGAAAACCAAGTTTAATAGTACAATGCATATATTTCAAATATAGAAAAATAAACCTAAAACAATGATACTGGAATTACTTTCAATTCAGGGCGTAACATCTCGCTGTAATTTGAAATAAGATGATTGAAAAAAAATTTAAAAGAGATCACTATCTTTTGTAACCACTCTAAAGTTTAAAATTATTTAGACAAAATAATGAAATTTGGTAGGTCTTTAGTTTTACTTAAAAGAAGAAAGGAGAGTTTAAAATGAAAATTGAAGATATAATTATTTTAGGAGCAGGGGCTTCAAAAAGTGAGAATGCACCACTACAAAATGAGTTAATTAAAGAATTTTTTCAATATTACAAGAATACGTTAGAGGAAAATGAAAGAAAACTATCAAAAAGAGAATTGTTAATTTTTGATTTCTTTAGAGATTTTTGGGGGATTGATTTTAAGAGCTTTAAAAGGGAAGACAAATATTTTCCTACTTTTGAAGAGTGTTTAGGAATATTAGATTTAGCAAATATTCGTAGAGAAAGTTTAAAAGGATATTTCAAAGAAAAAATTGACAAGTTAAGAAATAACTTAATTTTCATCATAGGAAAAATTCTCTATGAAAAATTAAGAGGTGGAACTCAATATCATAATATTTTAGTGGATCGTCTTATAAAAGAAAATAAATTAGAAAAGACTGCTTTTGTCAGTTTAAATTATGATATAATAATTGATAATATATTGGAAAATCTTTATAACTTGATACCGGATTATAACCTTAGACTGGATTATGGGATCGATTTTTCAAATTTTAAAAGACCTGCGGAAAAGGCAATCTTGCTTTTAAAAATACATGGTTCATTAAATTGGTTATATTGTCCTACATGTAATGAAATAATATTAACTAGAGGGCAAAAAGGTGCAATGGCAACTTTTTATAATTTGGCTAATTGTTCTATATGTCAAACTCCTATGAATCCCATGATTATTCCACCTACTTTCTATAAGGAAATGTCTAATCCGTTCATACAACAAATATTTTTAAAATGTGATGAAATTTTTAAATCTGCTAAAAGATTATTTTTTTGCGGTTATTCTTTCCCAGATACTGATATGCATATTAAATATTTAATTAAAAGAGCTGAAAGATTAAAAGGGAAAACTCCTGAAATATTTGTAATAAATAATCACAAAGAAAAAAAACCAGTGGAAAAAAAATTAGAAGAAAAGAGATTCAAGAGATTTTTTATGGAGAAGGAAAAAATTGATTATACTGATTTATCATTTCAAGAATTTAGTAAAAATGGAGTTTAATATAAGAGAGAGAAAGATTCAAATGTCATTGAATGGAAGGACACAGGAAAAATTGTAAAAGTAAACAATACCTTATTTTCTACTAAAATTAAAGAAAACACTTTTGAACGCAGAATCTATCAAATAGATCATCGATATTCTGGAGAAGATGAAAATTTTTAAATTAAAAATTTATTTTGCCTAGTATTATATGTTGTTAAGATAGCTTTATCTTAAATTTAAGAATAGAATTTTAAGACAATTATTTCAGAGATTATTATGTTTTTAATACCAACAAAAGAAAATATTAACGCTGCTAAGCAAATAAGAGCCAATATGTTGACATGGCATATAGTTTATGATTTAATTTCTCATGAATTTGAACGATTTAAAAAAAATACTGACATGCGTGAAATAGCATACAAAATTGAGCTTATAAATAAATTATTTAACTGCAATCTTAGGGTTAATAAAGGGAGTGTTGTAGAAGAAATAATTAAGATTAAGATAGACACTCAAATCAACTCGGGAGATCCTGTTGTATTAGTTAATAAAATTGCTGATTTATTGAAAGAAAAGTTTAAAAGACGACATTTAGTTTTTGCTAGTAAATATTGTCATTTTCATCAACCCAAAAGATTTCCACTATATGACAACTTTGCAAGAAGAGGATTAAGCCATTTATTTGGGAAAAAATTTAAAGAATATGAGAAAAATTATGGTAAATTTAAGATTGATTTAGATAAAATCTTACTGGCAATAGAATCAAAATTTGGGTGGCAGTCAAACTATAAAGAATTAGATGAATATTTATGGATTTATGGACAATGGTTAGTATATAAAGAAAACAAAAAAAAGAAAGATAAAGATAAAAAAAATAAAATCAATTTAGAGATTAATAAATATATAACCCAAAAAAAGAGCTTATTCCAAAAGCTCGATCCACAAAATTTTCATAACATTTAAAAACTCTAGAAGAAATTCAATTTGATAAACATTAGATTGAAAATTTTAAAAGTAAGTGAAATTAAATGAATAGAAGAAGTATAACAATTCCATTTTGTGTAATTTTATTTATTATATCTGGCATATTTGATATATATTTATTTATCTCATTATTTCTAAATCCAGCAAATTCTTCTCTTATAGCTCCTGTTTCAATTTTAACTTCTATAATAATTGCGTCAGCTTCTCCTTTATATAAATATATTTTTAAACGACCAAAATTAGTTTTAGATTTAGAAAATTCAAGAAATATCTTAATTGATATATTCGATACAGAATCGTCTAGCTTAATTGAAAAAAAAGAAAAAGGATTATCCATGAACATTGTCACAACTGATGATGATTTCGAAACGAAAGAGAAATCGAAATATATTAGAATAAATCTAATAAATAAAGGGAAAAAAACCGCTGAAAATTGTTCTATAAAATTACATATCTATTATGAAGATGGAATATTAGCGCATGAACCTTCAAAATTATATCCCGCAGGATATCATCATGCAAAATTAAAAAAGAATTTACCTCCTTTAATAGATATTGCCGCAGGGGATTCACAAATTTTTGATGTGTGTTCTACTAATAATCGTTTTGGAAATGATAGATTACTGAGATTTGAAGATCATTTCACACATACTAGAATACAAGCACGGAACAGACCATTATTTATACGCACTTATTATATTAAATTATTCGTCTATTCAGATAATAATTCTCCAATTGAGAAACAGTATAAGATCTATAAAGATTCATCACTTAAAGGATTAGATTGGCAAAAAATCAATATCAAAGAATACAAATGGGAGAAAACTAAAAAGAATGAAGCGAGAAGACAGAGAATTTCTAAGTGGAAGAGTAAATGGAAATCTAGATTAAAAAATAATAGAACTTTTTTAATTTAATGTTGTTCTCTATATGGTTTGGAAGTTTATTTCAATAATTAATTAAAAAATAATATGAAAAGAATTTATTCAGGTTCGTCATCAATTAAACCATAAGGATTTTTATTTGGATCTCCTGTATATTTAATGCAATGGTAATTTTTATATCCCTGTGGAGGTATCCAATCAACAATAATAATTTGCTCTAAAATTGATTGATCAATTAATTTTTTATATTGTTTATAAATACCTTTAACAATACCCTCATCTCTATATTCTTCTTCAATTTCACGTCCTAAACCGATATTGGTTTGAGGACTATCAATTAAAAAAAATTTTGGATGATTTGATTCAAAATCTAAAAATAAATGAAAAAAACCTATAAACCAAGCTTGAGTTATCAAAACAGTTGCTCCAGCACTTCCAATTAAATGATAATTTGTATTTCTTACATATGGTGTGAGTTGATCATTGACAAATGTATTTTTGTCTAGCTTGGGGAAATTATATTGTTTTAATATATCATAAAAATAATGAGAAAACTTTTCCAATATATTTTGATATGATTTGGCTTTTTTATTTAAAGTTTCTAATTTATTCTTCACTTTTTCAATATTATTTTTTATTTCAATAAGCTCTCTTTCTAGAGGTTCTAAAGATGCATAATATTGAATTTTTTCATTAATTTCATCCCCTAATATTTTTATCTCTTGAATTTTTGAATATTTTTCTTCTCTTAGTGATGTTAATGGTGAAATAAATGATTCAATTCTATTTTCCAAATCAATAGATTTTCGATTGAATTCAGCATTTTTTTCTTTTATTTCAATTTCTAAATTATTTATTTCTGAATCTAAGTTATCTATTACATCTGTTAATTCATAATATTTATTTTTTAATCTCGATAATTCAGTCGTAGGTTCAATAAATTCTTCATCTTCTATTTTAAAAACAAAGAATTCTTGTTCACATAGAGGACATTTTTCATCTTTTACTTCTAAAATCAATTCATTCAAACAAATCGGACATTTTTGTATAGATAATGGATTAATAATTTCTCTAGCTTCAATTAAGGCACTTGTTCTTCTTATGTCTTCTACATATTGTCCCAAAAGGGTAAGCATTTTTTCTTTTAAAATTCTTTTTTCTCTTAAGAGATATTCATTTTCTGCAATTTTTTTTTCTCTAATTTTTAATTCTTCTCTAAAACTTTTACTAAAATTTGTTTTTTCTAAGATTTCATTAGTTAAATTATCATATTCTTTTTTAGCAAGATGTAATTCTTTTTCTAGAGCTTTTTTTTTCTTAATTAGTTCATCTTTTTCAGGAATTCTACTCTTTTCCAAAAACTCTTTGATTGAATTTAAGCTTTTATTTTTTTCTTTAAAAATATCTTTATATGTCTTATATTGATATTTTAAAGTAGCTTCTAAATGATCATAAATATCAAATATTACCTTAAACACTTGTTTTAATTTAATCTTTTTCATAAAAGTCTTTTCAAACAAGAAGTCCTTATCATCATCGATTCTTCCTTGATCTAAATAGCAAAACCAAAGAAGATCTCTAAAACTCATAATATCTACTCCTGTTTCATCTTGAGAAGGTGCTTCTTTAAGTGGTATATTCCAAAGATTCAATTTTTTTAACATAAATGAGCTAATTGATTCTCTATTTCTAACTTGATAAGGTGCTACATTAAACTTTTGATGTTCTTCAGCAAGTTCTTTAATGCTAGAAAGATGAATAATTATATCTGAACTCAAAGAAAATAATTTCCTTTCGATTGTAATAATTTCATTATTAATATTAACTTCTAATAATACAGCAGATGCTTTATAGAGTTCTTTATATTGTGGATGATATCTTTTCCCTAAACAATAATCTATTAATTCTAATATTGTTGTTTTGCCGGTGCTTATTGGACCTACTATAATATTTAAGCCTGGATGAAATTGAACAATATAATCTTTTGTTATCCCTTTAAGTCTTAATTCATTGAAATGAATTATATTCACCTTTTAATTTTCATATAATAGCAAATTTTGACGAATTATTTAACCATATTTCTTGATATTCTTTAATTTTTTTCTGAGAAGCTTTCTTAATGATTTCTAATATATATTCTGCACTTTTAATATAACCTTTATAATAATCATTTGTAAACTTTTTTACTATTTTAGTACCTAAATCTGTTAAATGATAATTAATTAATTTTTTTTCGAATTCAGGCTTAATCAAATCTTTTGAAATTAAAAGTGCAAATATGAGCTTGAGTTTTTCTCTTTGATTTGAAAAAATATGTTTTGAATTTATATATTCTAAGGAGTTTTCTGTAAATCCATAATATCTCAAATCTAGATATTCTTTTTGACCCCTTTCGAATAATAAAAATGGATGGGATGCAAAAAAATCAATGTAATTCAAATCTTCAAATCTAAAAAATTGATTTAAGTTATCATTTTCAATTTTATAAATAAGATTTAATATTCGAGCTGACGTGAACATAACATCATCATAAATCGAAAAGATAAACTTTTTTCTTTTATTTACTTTCATTTTTATTATTTAATTTGTAATAATAGGTAAATTTCGAGTCCAAAATATTTCTTTTCTTTCAGACATCTTTAAAATTAATCCTAATAATATTGAAATTGTTAAAGTACTAAATCTTTGATTAAAATAATTTATTTTATTTATTAAATACTCATTAATTGAAATGAATAAATCATTTCCATCATCATCTTTTCTGTTACTATAAATTTTATTATGATAAATTTCCCAAACATTCAAAAGTTCATCATAAATAGTTTTTAATTGCTGGATTTCATACTCAGAATTTTTTAGTAAAATATCTTTTTCGAAATAATCTGCCAAGAAGAAATTTTTTTTTAAATTTATTAAATCTGTTGAGACATCTGAATTATTAATTAATTGTATGAAAATTGAATTTTTATCAATTTCTAAATCTATCGCTTCGGGATGTGGTTTTAATATCTCTTCTTCTCGAAAATAGAGCTTAAAAAAATTTTGATATTCTGGATCCGAGCATTTTTCTTGAAAATTTGATAATGTTAATGAATCAATTTCAATATTATTTAGTTTTTCCTTTTGTTCTTTCCAGTTATTCCACCATTCATATTCACCAGTCGAAAAATCAATAGGTATACATAATATCCATTTATATATTTTGAATTTTTTTTCCTTGGATTTATTAATAATTGTTTTAAATGATTCTCTTATTTCTCCTCTCTGAACATTACTAATTTTATTTGGAAAAAACTTGCATTGCCAAATAATATTGAAATCTTTGAAATTTCCACATATGATATCAATTCCCCAATCACCAGGATTAGGTCTTATTTTTTTTATACTTTCATAGAATTTATGTTTAATCTTTAAGAATTCATATACAAATTTCTCAAAATAACCTCGAGATCCTTCAATTGTCCAGGATTTTATGAATTTATTAAAATCTATTTCATGAGGTTCAATCATATTTGAAAATTTTTGTCTAAGTAATCACTTTTTATTTAATAGTTTTACAATTATTATTTAAAAAAGTTTATATTATAGCTCTATATCCTTGAAATGATAAATTAGTATAATTAATTTTTTGTTTTTTATTAAAAAATCTTATGAATCTCTGTATTTCTATTTCTTTTTCTTCACATATACCCTTATCTTTAATTAGATTTTATAATTCCATAAATAGAAGTACTTTTATATGAAATATTTTCATGTAACTGTTAGAAAAATATGGATAGAAATTTTAAAGAAATTATAAAGAATTTTGATAAGCAAAACATAGATGTATTTAAAGATTCTTATAATAATTTTAGAAGTTTATTAAGTGAGATAAAAAAGGAATTTTCTCCAGAAATCTTAGAAAATTTAAATGAGTATTTTATATATATTTTAAATCATATTGCTGAAGGTTTTAAGTTTAGATTAGAATTAGTTATTGATACTAACATAATTTTTGCTGAAATAAGAGCAATTTTAAAGAACAATCCTTCATTCCTACAAAAAATTATTGATTTTCCATTTCTGAAACTATTTGCACCTCCAAAAATCAAAGAAGAATTATTTAATACAATAAACGATGATTTACCTAAGGAATTAGATAGAAAAAAAGCCATATCTTTAGCTAATTCTTTTCTCGAAAAAATTGAAATATTAACTCAAAAAAAAACCGCAGCTTGGAGAAAAGCGTCCCTTTTATTAGCAGAACATGATAAAAATGATGTCCAATTTTTAGCATTAGCAATTTCTTTAAATACCCATGGAATAATTACAAAAGATAAACATTTTGCAAAGCAAAAGGTTATTAATGTCTGGAAATTAGGAGAATGTGGACGAATAGCATCAACAATTTCTCATGGTGTATTTTCTCTCTATTTATTAGATATGAGCCTAAATAGGATATTTCCCGAATTGGCTAAATTTTTAATATTATTCCTTCAAAGTTTTTTAGAGTTCTGCTATGAAATATATATTTCCATTAAATCTGTATATAATTATTTCGCAAATAAATATTCTACTTTACCTAAGTGGCTAAAAATAGCGATTCCAATAGGGATCATAACTATACCATCATTAATTTTAGTTTTTTCAGAGAAAAAACGAAGATATTTGAAAAATTTCTTCATTAATTTAAAGGATAATTTAAAGAAATGTTTAAAGTGTGTCTATGATGATATCAAATATAATATTGATATAATAAAATATCTAATTGCGGAATTATCACCATTTTTAGAATTTAGTATTGATGGTGTAGGTTATTTATTTTATTCAGCTTATCTACTTTTTAAACATATAAAAATGTTGAATGACCGAACTGGAATATGAATATGCTTATTAATAATGCATATGGGAAAAGATGAATAGAGCGTTATTGAAATTTTCCTTTATTTCTCTTTTACTCTTTTGTATTATATACTATTCATTTTTAATTCTAGCAGTAAAAGCTAATTCAATTTTCAGATACAGTAGCATCTGGATTTGGAGGCAAAGCAGAAAGCTAAAGATGAAATATTATCACGTAAATCTTTTAGATGAATATTATATAAATAATTAGAACCAAATTTGTCCGAAATTATAAATCTTATTAAATTGTATTTATAGAATTATAATAATTACAAATAATTACAGTGTAATTCTTTTGATACAAATGATACAACAGATTTAAAACGATTTGTCCAGAACCCAAAACTCTTGAATCTCTTAAGAGATAAACCAGAAAAGAAAGGGTGCACTAAATTCAAATCGATTGGGCCGTAAAAATGAGAAATCAACTAAGAAATACTTCATCTTCTCAAAATGAAAATTTCTTTATTATCAAGAGCAAAAGATAAACTCTCAAATAATATTTCATCTTCTCAAAATAAAAAAAATCTCTAGACCTGTTTTCTATATTTCTTTTTATATCTTTTTTCTCACAATAATGTAATTATGAAAAGAGAAAAAGATAAAGAGCAAACCCTCATTTCCCAAACGACCAAGTAGAAATAGTCCCAGATGATTATTGTAATAATGAAACTATCCTGAAAGAAATTGAAAAAGATACAGAATTATTAAATGAGATCGAATCAACATATAGTCGGTAATTAGATAAAATTCTCCTTAAAATCATTAGAATTATGAATAAAATTAAAAGAGTTAATGATGTGGCTATTAAGGAAAATTTAGAGAAACGGCAGAAAAAATTATGGCAAAAACATAGCAAATGGAATCAAAAATATTGGAAAAAAAAGCGAAATTGCGAGAAAATTATATAATCTTTATGGAGCTCAATTAAATCTAAAAATTAAACAAAATCAAATAAGTTTCTTTGCTTTGGGAACGGATGATATTGCAGTCCTAATTTCTTTTTAAATTCATTTGCATCTTCCGGCGAAAAACCCCTAAAATTATTGTTAAATATAATCATAATTTCTTTAATTTTAGGAGATTTTACAAGAGATTTTATATTCCATTGTAAATCCACCAAAGCTTTATCTTATTTGATAAACTTAAAAGTTAATTTTTTTACCACATTGAATACAAAATCCATCATTTATTAATACTATTTTAGCCCCGCAGTGGGGACAAAATCCCAATATATCTGTTGAAACCATTGTAGGGACAGCCCTTCTCTCTAAAATTATGAAAAGTATTAACATCATAAATCCAATAATTATTAGTGTAAATCCTAAAGAAACCTCTAGAATAATTTCAGTTATTACATCTGTTAAATCTTTTCCAAAAATTTGCATTAGTTCATTAATCATTTCAATTATTTGAAAATATTTAAACATATGATAAACAAAAAATAATAACCCAATTATAACCAATATACTCCCAGCAATTACAATATATATTTTATTATTGTTCATTTTATTTCATTTTTTGAGTAATCTTATATCCAAAAGATTTACGGAAATTTTGTAAGCTATCAAATAACAGAGATTGTTTGTTTATTTTATTTTTTTTTTTATTATTTTCTTTTTGCATAGATATTTTTGCAAAAATATAGAATTAAACATATTAAAAGAATATTTAAAAAAAAAGTGAGGTATCTTAGTTAAAGTTCATATCCACACTTCATACAAAATCTTTCTCCTTCATATAATTTCTTTCCACAATTAGGACAAAAAGCTATAATCTCTTTTATTTGTTCAGACCTTTGAGTACTAATCTGTTTCGGTTGAGTTTCAAATGAACTTCTGCTTAACTGCTCTGGTTTCGGTTTTCTTTTTTTAATAAGAACTATTACAATTGCTATAAATCCTACAATGATAATAACTGGTAAGAAGATCCACAAAAGGATTAATCCACCTAAGAAAGTTGTTGTGGAATCGTTATCTCCACCATCTCCATTTCCATTAGCCCCAGCACTAACAATTGAAAAATATTCGCTATAATCATACACACGTTCATCATCATAATCACTTATTTTAATTCGGTAATTATCTCCGTAATCATATCCATAAATATACCAAACATATTCTCCATCATTATTAGTCTTTGATATAATAGTATCAACAAATGTAGAATCTTCGTACAATTCAATTTTCACATATTCGATTGAGCCACTAGAAACCCATTTAATAGTATTTGTTTCATAATCTAGTGAGACTGTAAGTTCAGCCGTTTCTGGATATGTCCAGATTAATTGTGGAAAATCTTCACTACTATAAGCTCCTTCTATTGAATGTCCCTGAACGTATCCATTCTGATAATAATCGGAAGCGTTAAGGCATATAGAAATATTGTCTCTTCCTTCTATATAATTAGTTATATCAATTTTATAGATTTTTCCCTCAGCTACCGTGAAAGTTGTAATTATCTCTCTGTGTTCAGGTTTATTCATCCAATTGATTGTATATTCATCCCATGTATCATTTATCAAACTTACAGTTACATTAAAAGTCTCTGAAACAGAATACATATCTATAGAAATTTCTGCTTTTGTCCAACCCGTTGGTTTGTCAGAAAAGTTAAAGTATAAATATGCTTCATTCCATCCAAAAATGTAATCTCCAAATATTAACCAATCCTTTCCACCATTGTTTGATGTTGGAGAATCTGATTCAACATAACTATCTCTTTCCGCTACAGTTGATATTGTTGCATCTCGAGTTATTCCTTTTACGGGTGAAATATTTATTATAATTCCGAATAAAATCAATACTCCAAAAATTATGATTATTTTTTTAGTTTTGATCTTTATCGCCTGAATATTAGATTTTAATGATTAAAATCTCATATTTATTATTATCATATAGATATAAAATATTTATTATTTTATTGAAGAAATTAATAAATGCAAAATTCAATTATATAATTTATAAACAAGAAGGTGGATATAATAATTAAGAATTCTTAATCCTAATAATCCTGCATATCTTATCCTAAAATTATTATTGAATATAATTACTCTTGTCTTATTAATTTAGTCTTAATCTTGATTTATAGATTTTTAGCCAAAATAAAAATAGAAATCAAATTTACTTCAGTTCACCACTGAGCTTGTGGAGAGAATTCAACATCCTTATCTTTATACCTGTTTTTTGCCATTGCCTTATATTTGGTATATCTGATTTTTTTCAAATTAAAATTAATCAAATTCAGCATGTGAGCCAATACCATTCCCGAATATTTTACTACGTAATAGAAACCCATTGAGAGCATTGATAACACAACCAAAAAATCGAACATAAAAATTTCATAATAAATTATTATAAGGTAGGAAATTGCAAGCGCTATAATAAGTACAATTGTTTGTATGAACGCATATTTTCTAAACAATTTCAGGGATGTGAAAATATATCGCATATCGGCTCCGCTGGGACTTATCTGCGTAAGAATTGAAATTGCAACATAAAGTAGGATTGCCGCGATTGTATAATTTACATCAGGGCTTGCGATATAATGAATAATCAATCCAATTATATATGTTCCAACAAACAACGGCGCAAAACTGATTAACAACGACTGTAGAAAATTCGGAGGCTGTGCAGGTTTAATAAACCCTTTAAGACCACCATCTTTGTCCTTGTCTGGGAGGATCCTCGCTTTCTCTACAGGCACGTGTGTTAATAAACACATCAAGTAATGGCTTAATTCATGTACCGCAATCCCGAGAAAGAAAAATACGTTAAAAATCTTTTGTGTAGTTGGGGTTCTTGAAAAAAATGTTAGCACACAAGAGGCAATAAATGATAAAACCCAAATGCAGAGAAATATCCAAATATACTCAATTATCATGGTAATAAGTATAGAAAATATTTCTATATAAAGAAAAAAAAGTTAAAATCCAAAAAGATAAAAAAATGATTCCAGAAAATATTTATATGTCGTGAAAAGCAAATTGTTTAATATAAAATTTCTGTATCAATTTTATTTAATATTGTTTGATTTTTTTTTGTTTGTCCTCTTAACCATCCCATTTTCTCCCAATATTTAGATTTTTAAAAACTTCTTTCTAAGTCTATCTTTATTTTTTATACATTCAAGACAGATCCAAATTGATTTCTTATATATAATAGATTCTTTATCTGGTCTAATCTCGGAATAAGTCATCTTTTCGCCAAAAAGAAGTAAATTTTCAATAACAAAAATATTATCTTTCCCGCAAATATCACATTTTCCATTTGATTTCCTGTACATTACTAATTCTTTTATTTTTTTTGTTAAATGTTATTTGATAATTCTGATTAAAAAAAGAAAAAGGGTTATTGAATTAGTAATTTGGAATTCAACTTTAAGAGAATTGATTCTGATGTTATACAAATTTAATTATTTCTATTTCTAATTAATATCAAATATTATGTCGAGATTATCATAGAAAGAGAAGTTTGGACAATTAAATTATTTATTTTATCGTGAGAAAATTTATTCTAATTTTTTTCTTTATATAGATATAATTTATTCTATTTTGAAATGTTAGAATCAGCAAGATCAACTAGCGATAATAGTGAGCAATTTAAAAAACCAGATAACGACGAGTCCCAGAAATATAGTGATTATGATTTACTTAATATCTGGAACGATCGTCCAGCCAAGAGAGATATTAAATGGTGGCCAAATGCCAATAAAGTTCTTTTCATCGGTTTCATTTGGGGTGCATTGTTTACAATATCATATTTTAGCAGTGGGCTACTAATAACTTCTTTTTTGTTTTCAAGCCTAATGGTAATAATATTTATTATAATCTCTTTTGGGAATATCTCCTTTATATATGAGAAAGTGCATTATCGGGGAGTAAAAAGAATCGATTTATTTGAGGATTTAAATTTTAGAATTAGAGATAAGAATTCGGACACGCTTTTTATATTCAATAGGAAGGGATACGGGACAACAGGCTTAAAAATATTTAAAATAGACATTATTCCTGAGACGGTTCATGGCAATGTTAAGCGATTTTTAAGGTCTTTAGATAGATTGGGAGTTCCTTATACTTATCAAATTATTCAAACTTCTAATATTCAATTGATTGAGAATTCTGCAGAATTATTCGATAAAGAAGAAAGAAAAAAGGCGAGATCTCAATTATTAAATTCACAGAATTCATTTATAACATCTTTATATTTAGCAACATCATACTGGGGTAAGACTCTATATTTCTCAGCGAATTTAGATAATATTCAGAAGCAGTTAGATAGTTATTCAAAAGTAATATTTTCTTCGTTTACCTCGTGTTTCCCGCACCACCACTTATCAGAATTAAGGGGTCTGGAATTAATAGATGCATTATATGCACTCTTTTTTAAAACTAAAGTAGCGTCAAAAAATAAACAAGAAAACATTGAGGATTTAAAGAATAATAAACTCATGATTTCAATGATAATTAGAAGTATTTATCTAATGATTTTTTCAGTTCTCAATGTATTCATTATTCAAAGTTTAGGCGTTCCTTTTAGTTATAATATTTTAATAAACCTAACCGGTAATTTTCTTATTATATATCTCTTTTGGAAAGATTTATTTAGTCCTTTGGCAGATAAATTTATTTTTAGAGATTTTTATAGGCTCAGTCTTTTTACAAACTATAAATTTTTTATGCGAACAGGAATTCCTGATACTTTATTTGTTTGGAATCAGAAGTTGAATTTATTATTGGGTACTAAAATGCTTTCTGTAAAACAAATTAGGTCGAATGGTTATAACGAACCTGACCAATTTTTTCGGGGAATTGCTCCCTTAAAGTTGTCATTTTCATATACAACGATTCAATCGCCCTTCTCTTGTCTAGATCTTAAACATGGGTTTGTGAAACATCTTAATGAACCTAATCAACGATATCTAATTAAATATGCTGGAAATAGAAGTCGTTTAATAGATTGGCTTTCAATGAGGGCAAGTATTTGGTGGTTTATGTTTTTTATTTCCGCGAATTCATACAAATTTACTTCCCGTCTCAATATAGAGGTCATTGACAGTTTAGAAAAAGAATTACAAGATAAGTTTGATGAGATTGATCTAGTTTTTCGAACATTTTTTAGTAATTATCCGCGTGTTGTATTAAAAGACCGTAAATTATTATCCGGATTGAAAGTTGTTATCTTAAAGAACAAGTTTTTCAGGCAAGAAGGGACTTATTTACCATATACACTGATTCAAGGAGTAGTTCTTTCTAACATTAATAAGATCATGGATGAATTAAAGAAAAGTATAAAGACTCAGGTCGCTGCTGAATTTAACACGCCTTTAAATTTACAAAATCAAATCATCGTAGGAAATACGATTAATACCGAATTTTGTAGGGAAGAGATTCCATTTGGGTTTAAACTCAATCAGATTAGAAACCTCCTTATAAGTGGGGGTACTAATTCTCAAAGAGATAATATCGCTATTAAAATTATATCGGAATTAGTTAAAAGTGAGATTCCCTCAATAATTTTCGATTTTAAAGGAAATTATAGTAAAATAATTAATTCATTTTCAAAAACTCAATTTAAAAACGACTTTCACTATTTCAAATTGGGACAATCATTTCAAATTTCTTTATTAAAGTCAGATATAAAGAATGATATTGATAATACTAAATATTTAGATTATGTTTATGAATGCCTTGGTATGGTGTTTAAATTTGATGATAAGGCAATTTCAGATTTAAAAAAAGAAGTTAAATTACTAGATTTGGAAGTAAAGTCGCTAGATCTCAATGAAGAATTAAAAAAGGCTTGGGAAAAGAACCGTAAATTAGAACAATCAATGTCAAAACTTACAGAATTTTTAGATCAGACTCGATCAACCATTAGTGCCTTGGGATTACCGGAAGGAGCTGTAACTTCAGAAGATTTTCTAAAAGATGGTAAAACGGTAATTATTGATTTCAGTTTATTAAGACCGCCTTATAATCTATTTGGAATGTTTGTAATACTTTCAAAAATAATTAGACATATTGAAGAATATGAAGAATTCCAGCCAAAAATATTGATTATGCCTAATATTGAATATTTTTTTGATAAATATTATTTAGATAGGTGGATAAAATCTCCTATTATCGATTTATTTCTCGATCCTTTAGCCGAAAAGGGGTTCGGGTTTTTATTCTTGGTTAATGAAATAAATAAACTCCACCCAGCCGTTTTTAATTATTTAGAAAATTTCACTGCACTAAAGACAGTCAATAGTTATGATTTTCAAGTATTAAAGAATTTGTATAATCTTCAGGAAATTCAAGGGCAGGGATATTATACCAATAAGAGAAAAGACACTTATCAAATAGATTTCTTAAAGCAGTTAAGAGAAGATATGGCTATAGTAAAGCGAGATGATTACGACCAACCATTTCCTGTTAAATTTAGGTTAGATAAGATAAAGAATTTAACTCCTTTACAGTATGAAGAGCTCATCTCTTATATGAGACAATTTGGTTATGATTTCCAGAAAACTGAAAAACAAATAGAGCAGTCCCTTAAAAAAACATTATTTCAAAAAGATTTTGAAGGATATTATAACTTAATTGATGAGATTAAAAATTTTCTCCGAACTTTAAAGGTAACAGATACTATTGCCGGTATAGATGAGCATAAACTTAAAGGATCTCTCAATAAATTTATACATAATAAATTAACTTCTAAGAATTTAAAAAAGAAAGATATTATTGATACAAGAAATAAACTGTTTAGTCTTCTTGTGAGTCATCAATATATAATCGAAAGTCATCCAAGAACTGCAGGTAACACTGAAGATCTCCGGACAAGTTATCGAGTTGGTCCTCAATATAATAAAGCATTGGTGGATGAAATGAAATTTATACATCCATTAAATATGGGTGTTGATATGGAGACTATTGAACTTAATAACAATGATTTCGAGAGCGTCATGTCAAAAAATAAAGAGAATACAAATTATTGGAATCCCTCAGATAAGAGTCATGAAGAAATAAATGAGTTTGAAATTGAAATTGACAATGAGCACTTAAATTCTAGGGAAAATATACCTTGGGAAAAATTGGTTGGTGGTTTTTTAATTCCTGAAACTATCAGAGTCGGAAGAAGAATTAATAATAAAAACTATAAAGAAGCAATTGTATCCGTTAAAACAATAATTTCAGAATTCCTGTATAAATTATATGATCAAAATTTTGAGATTAGAAGAAATAAGAATATTGCTATTGAAGACCTTGAAAAATCAATTGAATTTATCACTAATTCCAAGATTATTACTTTTGATCGACAAGAATTAGAGAAAATTCTGAAAAAAATTAATATTGAAAAGTATAACCCAAACGATTTAGAGAATATCGCAAATGAAAATTACAAAATCCTTTATAATTTCTCAGTAAAAATTTTAATGGAATTGACTGAAATATAATTTCTTTTACTATTTATAACGCATTAAATAATTTCGCAAAAAAGCATTGAGTTTTAATCTCTTATGATGGTAATTTAAATTTCCTATCAAATTTTATTAACACACGCTGAAATTTCTTAAAAGAGCTAAAAGAAGTGTTATGCGACACTTGCTTCCACATGAACCTTTTATAAGATAATGCTTCAATTCCAAATTTATAGGATACTTTAGAAAGTTAAAGAAAATTTGAAACGAGATAAATTCTTTTGAATTTAACTCAAACCTTCAGCCCTTATTTATATTTCCGAGAAAAAGATATTATATCACTTATACTATGAGAATCGTCTAAACTTAGTGATATCTCCGCATATGCCTCAAATTTCTATATAAATTAAATTTTATCTCTGGATAATATGAAACTTAAATTAATCTGTATCTTATTAAAAATTTCATAATCAGTAAATATAATATCTAAGAATTCTTTCAAATTAGAGGTAAAATAATCTAATTTTTAGTAAATAAATAAAATATGAACAAAAAACAAAAATTCGGTGGATAATAGAGAAGTAAATTAAAAATAAACACAATGTTAACTTGACAAAAATTTATAAATAAAAAGAAAGGATACATTTAAATACCCAATGAAAATCTTTTATGGGGTTAATAAATCACCTTGAAACGAAATAAATTTAAATTAGTTTTATTGATCTCTATAACTATTTTTTTTAGTGGCTTTACAGCTATTTATCTCTATAATAACATCAATTTATTGAAGGATAATGTTGCCGAAAATTTAGAGAGCTTTTCAGAAGAATTAAAAATTTCTGTTTGGAATTGTACCACGACCGAGGTGGTTTCCACGGAAAGCACTGGTCATTCTTGGCATCCAACAATAGCAGTGGACGGTTCCGGAAACGTGCATATTGCATGGAATGATTGGACGAATTATGGAGGTTCGGGAACGGATTATGATATATTTTATAAGCGCTGGAATGCGACCACGGCAGCCTGGACCACGACTGAAGTGGTCTCCACGGAAAGTACTAGTCATTCTTGTCATCTAACAATAGCAGTGGACGGTTCCGGAAACATGCACATTGCGTGGGAGGACTTGACGAATTATGGTGGTTCGGGAGTTGATGGAGATATATTTTATAAGCACTGGAACGCAAGTACGGCGACCTGGACCACGACAGAGGTGGTCTCCACGGAAAGCACCAGTAGTTCTGATACTCCAACAATAGCAGTGGACAGTTCCGGAAATGTGCACATTGCGTGGTGTGATTTGGGAATGAATAGGAATGTATTTTATAAGCACTGGAACGCAAGTACGGCGACCTGGACCACGACCGAGGTGGTCTCCACGGAAAGCACCAGTAGTTCTTATACTCCAACAATAGCAGCGGACGGTTCCGGAAACGTGCACATTGCGTGGGAGGATTATACTTATTATGGAGGTTCGGGAAAGGATGATGATATATTTTATAAGCGTTGGAACGCGACCATGGCGGCCTGGACCACGACTGAGGTGGTCTCCACGGAAAGCACTGGTGATTCTTATCTACCAACAATAGCAGCGGACGGTTCCGGAAACGTGCACATTGCGTGGAATGATTGGACGAATTATGGAGGTTCGGGAACGGATCCTGATATATTTTATAAGCGCTGGAACGCGATCACCGCGGCCTGGACCACGACCGAGGTGGTCTCCACGGAAAGCACTGACGATTCTATAGATCCAACAATAGCAGCGGACGGTTCCGGAAACGCGTACATTGCATGGGATGATGAGACGAATTATAGCGGTTCGGGAACGGATAGAGATATATTTTATAAGCGCTGGAACGCGACCATGGCGGCCTGGACCACGACCGAGGTGGTCTCCACGGAAAGCACTGATGATTCTATAGATCCAACAATAGCAGTGGACGGTTCCGGAAACGCGCACATTGCATGGGATGATGAGACGGATTATAGCGGTTCGGGAACGGATAGAGATATATTTTATAGTATTCTGTATACTTTAGAAAAAGTTGTTGAAGAAGGACCTCCCTTTGCGATTATCATTGCTATTATCACAGCAATTGCAGGTGGAGGATTAACTGTTTCTATAACAACAATATTATTGATTCGAAAACGTCGGAGAAAAGTACAATAATTAAATTTTTCTCTTTTTTTTCTTTATATATTGCAATTAAGACTGTTTGCTTTTTTTATAATAAGGAATTTTCTTTTTTCTTTTAAATGATTCTATTCCTAATTCACAATAAAAATAGAGTAAGATAAAAAGAATTAAAAAAAATTCTACCTCTTTTTTGAAACCATCTAGTTTTTGTTATTTCAATATAAAAATTTTTTAATTTTACAATGTACCTATCATAAATTATACCTCTTATGAGAGGAAATCTATGGTTAAAACTAGATATATTAAAATTTTTTATTAGATTACAATTTTGGGGATTTCGCTATTTTCTCGCCATTAATAATCACAGGTGCGAGAATCTCTGTAATTTTAACAATAAAGATTCAAGACTATATTTTTTATCTTAAGGATTCAAGAGATTCAAGAGATATTTAACTTTTTATGATTAATAAAAATTTCAAACAAGGTTTTTCCTTTAAATATAATTGTTTTATTGAGATACTAGAAATAAAATAGATGATGAAAAATGATAAAAAATGAATCTAAAATTAATAAAACTCTAAAAGAGTATGATATTTGGCAAACTCGAATAAGCATTACGCAAAAGCCATTTCCCTTCTCTCCAGATCCAAACTTTTCCGATCTAGATTATCAAGGACCAGAAAAACTAAGGTCATTTTTATATGATCCGTTTGGTGTAAATGTTGATTTACCACATACATTTGGACTTGAATTAACAGCTTCAACCAGCTTGAAATGGACATTTTTTACAATACATTTGTTTGAAAAAGCGGCATTAAAGGATGGTTATGCTTGGCTTTCTAATCTTAAAAGTAAGTTTATAGGATTGGATGGAGAAGTTAAGGCATTATTGGTTTCAAAACAAGACTTAAAAAAACAGTATTCTTTAATTCTATCAGAAATTGTCATTCCAAAGGGCTTAATTAGTTATAGAATAAACATATTAGAAAAATTCGTAAATCTTTTCTATAATAAAGGAGAGACTAAAGTTTATTTATATCTTTTTTGGAGAAGAGAAACTCCAGATACTTTAAATCGCCAACCTGATTTGTATAATTTGAGAACTTTTATCGGCTATGATATAGAGGGATTAAGCGATCATGATGTAACAAAACTTGAAGGCAAAATCCAAGATTTATTCATAGACATTGAAAATTTTCATGGCGATCGTGCAGAAATTATAAGAAATCCTTCAATATCCTGGTATGATATAGCAACCTGCCAAGTGTTTAATCGAGATGATACATACTGGAGCTATTCCAAAGCAGTACTAAATTTTGATTTTCCTGAAAATATCCCTTTCTTGCAATTACCTATTTTAGAAGATGAAAATGTCAGTTATAATCATATTAATGATGAGTATATCCAAAAGTCTTTCACAACTGGTAGGCATATACAAAATGGTGTTATTACAAGCACCGATCTATATATTCCCCTCGATTATCTACCTGAGAATGTGGCAATTTTTGGCAACCCTGGAACGGGGAAAACAACCTATTTAGCAAACTCAATTAAAGAGATACAACGAAAAACCAAAAAAAAGGTTGGTATTTTAATTTTAGGTTGTGAAAAGGAAAATCAAGAAAAGTACTATGATTGTGATCGCATAATTCGGTTTTATGATAGAAGATTTCAAGTGCCTTATTGGACTCCCGGAAAAGATGCTAGAAAAAGTATTCAGGAGATGGCAACTTACCTCTGTGCTTCAATGGGGTTGAAAAACAATGTTGAACGAATTATATTTGGCGTTGGCATCGAAATATATGATAAGTATAATGGTTTGCCAAGGGATTTAAAAAAATTTCTCATCCTCATTAGAGATTATATAATAGCCCATCCATATGCTAAGGAACTTCAAACAAATTTATTGCAAGCCCTCAACCATCGAATAAAGTTATACGAGGATTCTTACCTTCGATACGTTTTCCAATTAATTCAAGGACCTCCAAAATGGCTTAAACAGTGGTTATCCGGGGAGACTATTTTTCTTGATATCCATTTGTGTGATAAATTTTCTAAAATACTTATTGTAAATGCTATTTTTCAGCTAATAAAGGCATATATGAGCGATGAGCTTGAACAAAAGTTGAAATATATTATAGTTATTGATGAGGCTCATTCAATTTTTCAAAAACCTGATACTTTAAATCCCGATGATGATGAATTTATTCAGAAAATCCAATTCAAAAAAGTGGCTTCGAAATATTTTAGTGAATCTCGTGCCAAGGGATTAAGCCTAATCATTGTTGATCAAACCCCCCTTGAGTTATTTAGAGCTGTTGTATCATTACCTCAGATAAAGATAATTTTTGGACTTAGCACCCCGTATAGTCAATCCGTCCCTGAGAATTCGAAGGAAGGAACATTATTAAGGAATCTGAAAAAAGGGTTTGCACTTGTAATTTCAGGATCAACGGCTGAAAAATATCTAATAAAAACAAGAGAGCTTCCAATGCTACATTTTATTAATAAAAAATATAAGAACGAGCAGGAGCAAAGATATGAAGAGAATAGTGATGTTATTCTAAAAAAAATAATGGATGATGTAAATTTTTTAATTTTAGATGATAAAAGAATAGGTCATTATGCATGGAATTATCTGAGAAAAAAATATCGCGAATTTAAGAATAATAATGCGATTAAATCTGACT